>Ga0207667_10001281_pt1 | contig 31543 bp, 22 predicted proteins | sample KBSCornC52_FD_184301 | JGI IMG/M metagenome (GOLD analysis project Ga0207667, IMG submission 184301) | Corn rhizosphere microbial communities from Kellogg Biological Station, Michigan, USA - KBS Corn C5-2 (SPAdes) (version 2) | ecosystem: Host-associated > Plants > Roots > Rhizosphere > Soil ...
AAGCCTGAGCAGAAAAAGCAGTGGGCCGAGCTCAGCAAACAACTCCATGAGTTTGCGCCGCTGAAGCCGGGTCCCCTGCCGGTCGCCATCGGAATCACGGATGTCGGCCCGGAAGCGCCGAAGACGTACTGCCTCGCATCGGGCGTCTACGACAAGCCGAAGGAGGAGGTCGAGCCCGGCGTCTTCACCATTCTCAACTGCGCGGTTCCGCCTGTCGCGGTTCCCGCGAAAGAGACCACGGGCCGTCGCGCCGCGCTCGCCGCCTGGCTCACGAATCCCGAGAATCCGTTCACCGCCCGCGTGATCGTGAACCGCGTCTGGCAGAACCACTTCGGCCGTGGGCTCGCCGCTACGTCCAGCGACCTCGGCAACGCCGGCGAACGGCCAACCCATCCGCAACTTCTCGATTGGCTGGCGACGGAGCTGGTCCGCGATGGATGGTCCCTAAAGAAACTCCACCGATTGATCGTGACATCGGCCGTCTACCGCCAGTCCGCTGAACCGAGCCCGTCCGCGACGAAGCTCGACCCCGAGAACCGTCTGCTCGCGAGATTCCCGCGGCGGCGGCTCGAAGGCGAAATCATCCGCGATTCGATTCTCGCCGTCGCCGGCACGCTCAACACCAAGATGGGCGGGCCGAGCGTCATGCCGGAGCTGCCGAGCGGCGTGACAGCCCGCGGCTACTGGAAGGAGACCGCGGACCCGACCGAGCGCCATCGCCGCTCGGTTTACGTGTTCGTGAAGAGAAACATGCGGTTCCCGCTCTTCGAGGCGTTCGACATGCCGGACACGCACGAGCCCTGCGCCCGGCGCGAGATCACCACCACGGCCCCGCAGGCGCTCATGCTCCTGAACGACGAATCGGTTCTCGACGCCGCCCGCCACTTCGCCGGCCGCGTGCTTCAGCAAGCCGGCCCCGACCGCGAGGCACAGATTACCAACGCATACAGGCTGGCCTTCAACCGCACTCCCACGGAAGAGGAGAAGCACCTCGCGACCGCCTTCCTGCGCCGCCAGTCGGCGCTCCTGGCCGCCCAGCCGAAACTGCTCCTGCCCGTTCCCCCGCCGGGCGGAGCCAATGGCGCTGAGGCAGCCGCGCTGGTGGACCTCTGCCACGCCCTCCTCAATTCGAACGAGTTCCTCTACACGGAGTGAATGGTGCATAGACCCGACTGCAACTGCCTGCATATTCCAACCCACCTGACCCGCCGCGATCTCCTCTTCAGGGCCGGCGCGGGCTTCGGCGCCGTCGCCCTCTCGGCCCTGATGGCGGAAGACGCGTCCGCAAATCCGCAATCCGCAATCCGCAATCCGCAATCGCCCCACTTCGCGGCGCGCGCAAAGTCGGTCATCTGGCTCTTCATGGAGGGCGGCCCGAGCCACATCGACCTGTTCGACCCCAAGCCGGACCTGCTCAGGCTCGCCGGACATCCGCTGCCACCCTCCTTCGGGCGGCCGATCACGGCGATGGGAACTGCGGACAACGCGCTTCTGCCCTCCAAGCGGACTTTCACGCGGCACGGGCAGAGCGGCATCGCTGTTTCCGACTGGTACCCGGAGATCGCGAAGCACGTGGACGACATGACCGTGATTCGCTCGTGCTGGGCGGACGGGCTGAATCACGTGGGGTCGGTCTGCCAGATGAACACGGGGGCGATCCTCGCCGGCCGGCCATCTATGGGCGCGTGGGTGCAGTACGGCCTCGGCGCGGCGAACCGGGACCTGCCCGCCTTCGTGATCCTGCTCGACGACAAGGAGCCCATAGGCGGCTCGAAGAACTGGTCGGCCGGATTCCTTCCCGCCTCGTATCAGGGTACGCAGTTTCGTCCCAGCGGCGCGCCGGTGCTCGACCTCCTTCCGCCGGACGGCGTGTCGGACGCTCAGCAGCGCTCCAAGCTAGATTTCCTGACGCAGCTCAACCGGCAGTTCAGCCGCGAGCGGCCGGGCGACGAGGAGTTGGACGCGCGAATCCGGTCCTACGAGCTGGCCTACCGGATGCAGTCCGCCGCCCCCGAGGCCGTCGACCTCACGAAGGAGAGCGAAGCTACAAAGCAGCTCTATGGCCTCGACGACGAGCGGACGGCGAAATTCGGGACGAACTGCCTCCTGGCGCGGCGGCTCGTCGAGCGCGGCGTCCGATTCGTACAGCTCTACTGCGGCACCGGCAGCCAGTGGGACGCGCACACCGACATCGAGGGCAACCACGCGAAGATGTGCGGCATCTCCGACCGCCCTATCGCGGGACTGCTCGCCGACCTGAAGCAGCGCGGTCTCCTCGACGAGACGCTGGTCATCTGGGGCGGCGAGTTCGGCCGGACGCCCATGTCCGAATCGACGAAGGGCCGGGATCACAACCCATGGGGATTCACGGTCTTCATGGCGGGCGGCGGCGCGAAGGGCGGGCAGGTGATCGGCGCGACGGACGAGGTCGGCCTCCGCGCGGTAGATCGCCCGATTCACGTAAACGACCTCCACGCAACCATCCTCCACCTGATGGGCCTGAATCACTACCGCCTCACCTACAAGCACAACGGCCGTGACGAGCGCCCGACATTCAACGGCGGGAACGTTGTCCACGAGGTTTTCGCTTAACGAGAGAGAACGTCAAATACGATTTTGAACCACGGGGGACACGGGGAGCGCGGGGAACGACAATCGGCTTTCCTCGCGCTCCCCGTGTCCCCCGTGGTTCATCCATCCATTGGAGGAGCGCTATACATGCCGGAAGAGGTCGAAGTCGAGACGCATGAGCTTCAGGAAACAATTGACGAGCTCCATGAGGAGCGGCGGGAGCGCGAAGAGTCGGAGCGAAGGAACGCGTGGACCCGCTACATCGCGCTGACGACCGCGCTGCTCGCCGTGTTTGCCGCCATTGGGGCCATGCAGTCGGGCGCGCTGGTCAACGAGGCGATGATTCAGCAGATCAAGGCCGCCGACAAGTGGAACGAGTACCAGGCGGCCCGGCTCAAGGACCATACCTACGCGATAGCGGCGAACAATCTCGTCGATTCAGGCGCATTGCCGCCGGCCGCACATGAATCGGACGCCGGCGAGCAGCCAAAGCCACATGGAAAGAAGGCCTCAAAGCCTGCCGAGGGAGCCGCCAAACCGGAAAAGAAGGGGCTTGTACTGAAGAAGCTCGGTGCGGACGAGCGGCTCGCGGATTATGCGAAGCAGATCGGCCGGCAGCAGGAGAAGGAGACCGACCTCTCTACCGAGGCGAAGAAGCTGGAGGGTGAGGCGGCGGAGCTGATGCACCACCACCACCGGTTCGCGATGGCCGTCGCCTTCATTCAGGTGGCCATAGCGCTCTCGGCCGTTGCCGCGCTCGCCCGTATGAAGCCCGTATGGGCCGGTTCGATCGTGATCGGCCTGCTCGGTGTCACGTACTTTCTTATGGGCTTCCTCGCCCATTAAGTAAAGTGAAGCCCGGCGCGGCGAATGCCGTCGGGCTTCACTTCCCTATGCTTCCTGCCTGCTACAGTGCTTTGATCGTTGGTTCGAGCCCAGACCCCGCCGCACTCGCCGGTCCTCCTCCACACCGGCGTCACAGGACAAGACACACGCACACTCGCCCTCCACGCAAGCTCCCTCATTATTGGGGGCCGGAGGGCCGCTTCCCCTACACCCTCTCCGCCTCCGGATGCACCCACCGCTTCCGGCCACGAAACCTGCCCCATCTACTTCCAGCCCGAAATCCAGCGCGTCTTCCAAAACGGCGTCCGCTGGGCCGCCCGCTAGCCGCTCATTCGACCCACTCACGAATCAGGCCGGGGATCACTCCCCGGCCTGACGCGATCTGGCACGATCCGCGTCAACGAGGGGCGTTGCTTCTCAAAGGTCTTGTCGGCTCAGTCGACCTCGCCACATCATCGGTGCCCTCCTCACCGCGTAGGCACGCCGGAATCTTCAACCCGACATCGTATAGACGAACGATCTCACCGCCCGCATGCGCCCCTACCGTTGCATAAATAGCTTCAAACCTATCTGCCGGTTGCCGCCCATTCTAGCCTAGCGAGCCGGCCATCATTGGCGGCGTAGGAAGGTCTTATCTTACAGAATACGTCAGAAATATATCCTGTACCTACTTGACTCCTAGCACGTACATAGTGTAGCATGTAGCCATGACGAACGAAGAGATTGTCCCGGACGAGCGGATTAGCCGAGATCTGGCTGAATGGGCAGGACAGTTGGAGCGCGAGATCGCCGAAGCTACCGTAGGCATGCGGTCGCTGCAGATGAAGATCGATGCCGCGAAAGAGAAACTTGATCTCGTTAACAGGCTCGTCAGGTTGGCGAAACCCACGTCAACGGGTAACGATCAAGACAACAACGACATTCAGCCCGAGAGTGCGCCTGTTGCGTTGGAAGACCAGATTGAGCGGATACTCGCTGACAAAGGTGCGCCGATGCACGTCCGCGAAATCCGAGCCACATTGATTGAGCGCGGCGTGCCCCTGCCGGGACGAGGTGACGAAGCTAACATAATCCTGCGGCTTAGACGAGATGAAATGCGCTTTATGCGGACTGAGCGAGGGACATACGCATTGTCGACCTGGGGACTGCGGTCGTATTCTCCAGCGTCAGCCAAGCGAACAGTTAGGCGAACGAGGAAACAAGCGACGTGAGTGCACACGAAGATGTCGTAAACTGGGAACTGTTCGTTTGGTCTCTTTATCAGTTGGGCGGTGCCGATCACTTCGTTGATATCGAAGACGTATCACTCCGATGCTTTGACATCGCTCCGGCTCGATTCTCTTGGCGAACGCGCGCGGATTTGCCCGACTTCAAGAAGACCGCAAAGGCTTTACAAGAGGCTGAAGCGAGATGGCCGAAATTACTGGTGAAGACGGGCGACTCATTCGGACGGCGGCTGACCGTCGAGGGCCAAGAATGGATCTCGGCAAATTCACCGAGGCTCAAAGTCCAATTCGAAAGTGGAGCACCTGTTCCTGAGCCACGAACACGACCAACCTCTCGCTTGCTCGCTGAAATCGAACGGACCGATCTGTTCAGGGCTTGGGAGAAAACCCGCAAGCTGCCGGACGAGAAGTGGCAGATGGCGGAATTGTTGCATTGCTCGCCAGATAGCTGCGCCGACATCTGGACCGCAAGAATGGAAACGGCGAGGGCCACCGCGAAGTCCGCGAACAACGAACGTGTGCTGCACTTCCTCGAAGCGGTGTTTGCAACGCACCGCGATTGGTTTAGGGACTAGATCATGAGCGAGATCAAAGGGAGAGTCCTGTACGGTCGCAGAGCATTTCATCAAGACGCTACGGACGCGATGCGTGGTGACATTGTTCGCGCGCTGATCGAGACAATTACCAACTCGGATGACGCATACGCGGGCAAGCCGGGGAAGATACGCATCGAGGTGGACCACCGTCGTGGACAACGGCGTGTCGTTACGCGAGACCGCGCAACCGGGATCCCGGCCGCCAAAATGAAATCGGCCATCGCTAGCATCGGCGAGCAGACCTCCGGGTTTAGTGAAGGCGCGGACGTCAGGGGGAACCTAGGCCGAGGGTCGAAGGATCTTGCGGCGTTTGGTCAGGTGGAATTCGAGAGCATATGCGAGGATAGATTATCTCGAATGCTTCTAGAGCCAGATGGGGAATATACGCTCTTCAAGGACCTGAAACCCTCATCACAAGATCGTGAGCGTCTCGGCATACCTCGTGGGAACGGGACAGTGGTTACGATTGCCGTTACCGATCATATTCGACTGCCGTCGCACGACAAGCTGTACGCCCGCCTTTCGCAACACTACCAACTTCGAGACATAATGTCGGACCCGGCTCGCGAGGTCCGACTTATCGACCTCGCTAAAGACAAGAATGACGTACTGCGGTATTCCTACCCCTCTGTTCCTGTAGTTCTGTCCAGTGTGCTCGACATAGGCGGTTATCCCCACGCAGTTGCTAAACTGACCATATTCCGTAACGCCGAGGCATACGACGATGCGCCGACAGATCCTAGCCGGCCGGCCGGCATCTTAATCAAGGGTCGCCGCGCGATTTACGAAAACACCCTGTTCAAGTTCGAGTCAAATCCCTACGCGGGTTGGTTTTCGGGAAGCATTGAGTGCGCGTTCATTGACGACCTCGCCGCGGAATACGACCGGCGAATGGCACAACATGAGACGCACGTTGAGGCAAATCCGATGCCGATCATCAGTAGGAGGCGGGACGGCCTCCAGAAGAGCCATCCGTTTTACAAAGCGCTCGCCGGAGCGATCGAACAACACCTCGCCATACTTGTGGGCCAGGAAGAGAAGGCTGCTAGGGCACGACAGTCCACAGAGTCATCGCGGTTACGAAGCATGCTAAACAGCCTTGGTCGGGACCTGTCGAAGCTGGTGGACGAAGACCTGCGTGAAATCGACGAGGAGGGGTTGGCGGAGTCTACAGGACCAGGCGCGACGTCATCCATGTTCAGGGTTGTCCCGCATGACGACATTGTTCTATTCATGGGCGAAACCAAGACCGTCAGTGTGATAGTCGGGTCTGCCCGCGGACACGAGGAGGCTTCGGCGGTCGTTGAACCAGCCGAAACCGTGGAGGTAATAGGAGGCCCGCAAGTACAGCTCGGGCAACATCGCTCGCGGCCCGACCTAATGACCGGGCAAATCCAACTGAGACCATTGGCAGAGCAAGAGGCCATTTTGACGGTGACGCTAGGCTCGGAGTCAAAGGCGGTGTTGCTCCAAGTGGAACCGGAGCGGATCATCGAGGAGATCCCGCTCACGCCAGTAGGCCGGCTGTCCTTCGAACGGGACAAATACAGAGTCGCATGCACAAAAAAGAAGGCCCTCCGCGTATTTGCAACGCTGGAAGAGGTCGCAGAGCATGGCAACGCCGTTAGGGTAGCGAGCTCGGACGCGGGAGTACTCGCAAGGCAGCATTACCTTACGCTTTCTCTTGATGAAGAACTGGAGCAATTCGTCGGCGAGATCACAGTGGAGGGTCGAAAACTCGCCAGCAAGTCAACAATTGTTGCCAGACTCGGGGATATCTCGGCTTCAACGGTAGTATACGTGGCGAAGGAAGAAGCTGGACCCTCTCTACACATCCAGGTAGTAGACGAGGAGCAAGGGAATTATCGCGCGATTGTGGACCGAGAGGCCATACCCCTCAGCATCCGCATAATGGGAAGACACCCCGTAATGCGCCGATTCCGTGGACCGGACCACTCTGGGGATGACTCTCCGGCGACACAGGTTCTGATCGCCGAAATCGTCGCTGACCAGATCGCTCGGATTATAATAGAACGGAAATACCCGATCACCATGTCTGGCGAGCCGCTCGACGCAGCGCGGTTTTACGCCGAACATTATCGGTACCTAAGCAAATATCTCGATCGTTGCCATCGACTGATGGCCATTGATGCCAACGTAAAATGAACGCGTGCCTAAGGCGAGCGCCCAACTCCCGGCGCAGACATAAATCGGCAGCGCGAAAAACACTCGAAAAAAAGTGTAGACAAGTATTGACAAGCGCACAAACGTCCGCTATAATCCATTACCGGACCGGCAATTGAATAGAGACCAGACCATCCGCGGCCCAGTTGCCGCCTGTCACCGGGCCGGAGAGGAGGACCACATGGCCGACGAAGTCATTCGGCCCGTCGTGTTCGACATCCAGGGCAGGCTCGAAGAGAGCCTCCGACTCGCGCGAGAAGTGCTCTAACGGCTCATGAACCACAGCGACCCGTTCGTCCAGCTCCGCGCCGTCGCGGAACACCGGCTCCACGTCGCCCTCGCGGCGCGCGTAATGGAGACCGCCGCCAAAGCCGAAGCGATCCGAGACTTCCAGGCCGCCGTACTCGACGCACTCGCCGACGCCGGCGTCGTTATTCGACGCAACGTCATCGGCATGTTCGAGGTACGGCTCGCAGCCTGACGCAGCCGCCGGAAGGCAAACCCGTAATCCACTCCGCGGACCCTCGTCCGCAACCGGATTCCAACCCATAGCCTTCCAGCACCCCGCGCCAGCTCAGCCGACCAGAACACAAACCAGATTCCACAACCAGACCCACCCGGGACCCCACCTTCCCCAGCGCAACGAAAAGCCCCTCCTTACGAAGGAGGGGTTGGGGAGGTGCCCTGGACGTTAAGCCCCCTCGCCCCTCCTTACGAAGGAGGGGTTGGGGAGGTGCCGTCCCACTGGCGTACCTATCACGCCCTTAATCGGGCAGGCGTACCTATTCAGACACACGGCGTACCTATCACGCCCTTAATTGGGCAGGCAGACGTTCGCACGCAGCAACGACAAAGCGGCCGCACGACGAAGACTCCCCCTTCCATCAGGAAGAGTAGGCGCGCGTGACCTCACCGCACCTTGACAACCAGTTCGCGCAGGGAGAGGGCGAAATCGATTCGCTTCCTCTTCGCGTCAATTCGCGTTTTTCGCGGTTAAAAAGGGCCGTTTTCGCGTCTTTTCGCGTGTTTCGCGGGCAGGAATCCCGCCGTTGCCTTTCTCCGCGGTCTCCGCGTCTCTGCGTCTCTGCGGTGAATCATCCCGCCGTTTGCCGTCATCCGCGAAAATTCGCGTTATTCGCGGTCAAACAACCGTTTCCGCGCCCTTCCGCGTCGTCCGCGGTAAGAATCCATGAACATCGAACGCTATAAAGCCGATCTCTTCCGCGGGCTCATCGACCTGGATCACCAACGCCACGGCGCCGACGATTCATTCGAAGACCTCGCCCGCTACAAACGGTCGCCCCGCCGATTCGCCGCCGAAATCCTCGGCTCGAAATGGTGGGCGGCCCAGGATACCGTCGGTGCGGCCGTCGCCTCCCATCGCCGCGTCGTCGTCCGCAGCGGCAACGGCGTCGGCAAGACCCACCTCGCCGCCGACCTCGCACTCTGGTTCCTCTGTACCCACAGGCCCGCCATCGTGCTCGTCACCGCGCCAACCTACCGGCAGGCGACCCGCGTCCTCTGGGCCGAGATCGAGCGCCGCTACCACGCCGCGCGCCATCGCCTTCCCGGCCGCCTCCGCAAGACCATCCTCGACCTCGACGGCGGCCGCAGCGGCTCCTTCGCGATGCCCCTCACCGCCGATACCGCCGATGCCTTCCAGGGTTTCCACTGCCCCAACATGCTCGTCATCCTCGACGAAGCGAGCGGAATCCGGCCCGAGATCTGGCAGGCAGTAGACGGAATCGCCGTCGCGTCCAACAACCGCATCCTCGCCATCGGCAACCCGCTCAGCGCCTCCGGCCCTTTCTACGAGGCCTTTCGCAAAGCCGGCGGCTGGCACAAGTGCACCATCAGCGCCCTCGACCACCCCAACATAGCCGCCCACGGCCGCCGCATCCCCGGCTGCGTCACCCGCGAAATCATCGCCGAGCGCCTCGCCGAATGGTGCGAAGAGCTGCCCGCCACCGAAGACAATCAAGATGCATCCCGAAGCGCTGAACGAGAGGATCTCCCTTCCCGCCCTCATCACCTCATCACTTCATCACCGGATCAAATCACCTGGCAGGGCACGCGCTACAAACCCACCGACCTCTTCCGCACGCGCGTCCTCGGCCAGTTCCCGCGCTCCGAAGAGTACGGCCTCATCCCCCTCGCATGGGTCGAAGCCGCCGTCAGCCGAACCCTCCGGCCGGAGGGACCCCGCCGACTCGCCGCCGACGTTGCCCGATTCGGACCCGACTCCACCGTCATCGGACTCCGGCAAGGCCCCGTCCTCCTCGACCTATGGGCGCTGAAGGGAGCCGACACCATGTCCGTCGCAGGAGAGATCGAGCGCCTCGCCTTCGCCCACCACCCCGAATCCATCGCGGTCGATTCCATCGGTGTCGGCGCGGGCGTCGTGGACCGCCTCATCGAGCAGGAGATCGACGGCATCGAGCCCGTCAACGGCAGCGCCTCCTCCCGCGACCCGGAGCGCTACGCCAATCGCCGCGCCGAGCTCTACTGGGGCCTCCGGGAGCGCTTCCGGCAGGGTGCCATCGCCATAACCGACGATCCCATCATGGCGGAGGAGCTCGCCTCGATTCGCTACCGCATCAACTCCCGCGGCCAGATCCAAATCGAGTCCAAAGAGGAGATGAAGAAAAGAATAGCCCGGTCTCCCGACCGCGCCGACATGCTCGCAATGCTCTTCGATTCGTCGTGGGATGCCCTCGCCATGACCGCCTCGCGCCCCGACGTCCCATCAGCCGCCGCTATCCTCCGCTCCCAAATGGAAGGCTGGTAATCCACTCCCCGTCCGGCAGGACGTCCGGCCGCAGGCCCGCCAGACACGGATTTTACATCCGTGCTTACCGCATCCGTGGATACCGCATCCGTGGTACCGCGGGCCCGCTTCACCGCTCGCAACAAAACGGGCCGATGGCACAAACCACCGGCCCATCAACACACCGGTCAATTGCCCAATTGCCCAATTGCCTAATTGCCCAATTGCCCAATTGCCTAATTGCCCAATTGACCCTCTGCCACTACACCCGTTCCGCCTCCGGATGCACCCACGGCTTCCGGTAGGGACGGTGCAGCAGCCGGTTCGCCTCCTCGTCATGCGCGATTCGGCCGGCCTTCGCGTCCCACTCCAGCGCGCGGCCCAGCTTCATCGACATGTTCGCGAGGATGCACGTCGCCGTCGAGATGTGACCCTCCTCGATGTCCGCGACCGGCCGGCCCCGCTTCGCGATGGCCGCCAGCAGGTCCAGCATGTGGTGCCGGATGGCCGGCGCGACGTGCCGCTCCAGGTCCTTCTCCGTCTTGTCCTCCGGATACTGCTCCAGCTCGTAAGTCACGTCCTTGTGGATCTTCGGACCCTGATTCGGAATGAAGTCGTAGCTCATCACGCTCGCCTTCAGCGTCCCCTTGTCCCCGTAGAACGTCGCGCCCCACGGGTAGGCCGGGTCGTCCGCGTCGCCCCAGGTCCGGTGCTGCCAGATGAGCTGCGTGTCCCCATAGTCGAACGTCGCCGTCTGCGTGTCCGAGATGTTCGCGACAGACCCTTTGTCCATGTAGATGCCGCCGGTCGACGACACCCGGTTCGGCCATCCGAGCCCCGTCATCCAGCGCGCCATGTCGAGCATGTGGACGCACATGTCGCCCACGATTCCGTTGCCGTACTCCATGAACGCGCGCCACCCCCGCGGATGCATAATCGGGTTCCAGGGGCGCATCGGCGCCGGCCCGGTCCACATCTCGTAGTCCAGATAGTCCGGCGGCGTCCCGTTGGGCGGGGTATTGGAGGCGCGCATATGGTAGAAGCACTGCGTCTCTATCAGCCCGATCTTGCCCAGCTTCCCCTCCTGGATAATCTCGCGGGCCTCCACGAGGTGCGGCGTCGAGCGGCGCTGCGTACCGATCTGCACCACCCGGCCGTACTTGCGGGCCGCCGCGAGCATCGCCTGCCCCTCGGCGATGTCCACGCTTATCGGCTTCTGGCAGTACATGTCCACGCCCGTCTTCGCCGCCTCAATCATCGGCAGCGCGTGCCAGTGATCCGGCGTCGCGATGAGGACGATGTCCAGGTCCTTCTCGCCCAGCATCTTGCGGTAATCGGAGTACGTGCGGGGCCGCTTCTTCGACGCCTGCCGCGCCGCCATCTGGTCCGCCGCGTCCTCCAGCATCCGCTTGTCCACATCGCAGAGTGAGACTACCTCGACCGGCGCGACCTGAATCAGGCGGAAAAGGTCGCACTTGCCGTACCACCCGCTCCCAATGAGCCCGACGCGCGGCTTCTTCTCCTGCGCGAAGTCCATCGCTTCGGCGAACGCGGACGCCGACGCGGCGGTCAGCCCGAGCGCGGCCGACGACTTCAGAAAATCTCTTCTGCGAATGCCGTAGTTACCCGATGGCATATGGCTCTGCCTTTCTGATATGAAGCCGACGAGCACGCGGCCGGCTCCAGGAGGATCCTTGCCAACTGATTCGCCTCCGTAATGTCAGGTTCCTCCCGGCATGCCGCCGTCGCCTGGACGCAAGCCGGCGCGAAGGCGAACCCCCTTATTGAGAGGCAAACCTCCGCGCCGGGTTGTCGTGCACTACAGGCGCGTCATTCGGTTATCCGCGCCCTTCGTGTTTGCCTCCCGGACCCCCACCCCTGGGGGCCGGCCGTTGTGGCGCGGGCCTTGTCGCAGCCTGACCGTGCGGATGGCCGCCACCGCCCGAAGGTCGCGCCGGAGGCGCCGCCCGGCTCGGTCGCGGCGCGCTGAACGACGGCCTGCTGTAGTGCGGTGCAGGACGACTGATTTGCGGAGCCGGCCGGCTTGCTCGCGGTGCAGGTCTGTTGTAGTGGGGAGCCGGCCTGCTATAGTGCGGCGCTGGCCGGCTCACGTGCTGAACCGATCTGCCGTATTGCGGAGATGGCCTGCTGTAATGCGGGGCCGGCCGGCTCATATGTGGCGCTGGCCGGCTGACCGCTGCCGCACGGGAGCGCGCGGGCCGGCTTGACGCGGGCCTCGCGACCTGAGCATGTGACCGTGCCTGCGGGTGTGCCTGCGTGTGCGCCTGCGGCCGGTTCGCCGACCGCGCGAACGCCGCCGGGTTGGCATGTGCCGGCGCTGCGGCGTGAGCTACGCGATTCGATGCGGGATTCGACGCAATCGCCCCACGCGCCCTTGCGCCGGCTGCCGCGGCCGCGTGCTGCGGCCCATGAACTGCTCGCGGACCTGTGGCAACGGCGGGCTGTCCGGTCGGATTGCCGTGCGGCGCGCGATAGGCACGCAGCGGGCCGGCGTTCCTCGGCGGGGCAGCGCCGGCAAGCGACCGGGCATGCGCCGCGCGCTGGGCGGCAGACACTGCGGCGCCCGCTCCATGGCCAGCGGACGCTATCCCGGGCCGGTTTCTCATCGCCCCTGTCGGCGTCCTGCCTCCGGTGGGGCCCGTCGCGCGAACGGGAGGGCCTGCATGCGCAAACCCGCCTGGCCGGTTGACCGCACCTGTTCCCGCAACCCGGCCGGCCGTCCCGTGAAGGAGGGCCCGCGCCCGTGCCGCCGCGGCCGGCCCGCCTGCCAGGGCATGCGGGGTCCGTGCAGCCGGCGGCATGACTCGATTCCTTGTGAACGCAGGGCGTCCTGCGATGGACGGGCTCGTTCGCGCGCCCGGCGACGTTCTGGCACCTGGAGCCATTCTGGCGCCCGTGGCGGCTGCAATGCCCGCCGCGCCGGTCATGCGCGCCGCGCCTGCTCTGCCGACCGTGTTTCGCGGCGCGCGCGGGATTCGTGCAAAGGTCTGCCGCGCGGTCACCGGATTCCTGATCGTGTTGGACGCAAACGTTGCCCGATGGGTCGGCCGCGAAAGTACGGCGGCTGGCGCGGGGTCGGTCCTCCGTACGATTCGCGTCGGTGTTGCCGCGATGGCCGAAGGCCGGACCGCGACCGGCCCGGAAACGGGCGCGAATCCACGTGGCGGAGCGGCGACAGTGCGGCCGCGCACGAAGACCGTCCGCGGGTCGCCCGCAAGAGCCGTGTACGCGCCCGTCCCGCCAAACGCCTGCACGCTGGCAACGGTCGCGCAGCCGGCCCGCGCGTTCAGCGGCACGTAAGAGTAGCTGACGTAGTTTGCCGTCGGATACGCCGGCGGCGCGTAGTAGTTATTCACGTAGGTCACGCTGTTGACGTACGTGGTTTGGAGCGGCCGCGGCGCGAAGTAGCCGTAGCCGGCGGGATAGTAATCCGCGACGCCGCCGACCGAGAAGAAGAGCGACCAGTTCCCGCCGCTAATGCCGACGGCCAGCGTCGGCGGGTAGCGGACCTCGGTCGGGGCGAGCGGTACCCACGCCACCTCGTCGCGGTAATCGACGAAGTCCACCACGGCCGGACTCCAGTACTGATGGACCGGCCCCGGTACCCAGCACCATCCGTCCGACTCGTCAATCCAGGTTCCATAATGGTAGGGCGCCCATCCCCACGGCTCGTCCGCCACCCAGGTCCACCCGTAAGGCTGAACCCAGGTCCAGTGTCCGTCGCGGTAGGGGCGCCATCCGTGATGCCGAGGCCGGGGGTGCCAGACACGCCCGTAGCGAGGCACGGTCCGCCAATCGCCGTAGCGATCCAGGTCGTCCGCCACGAGGGCGACATTGCTCGGCATGTAGTGGCGGTCCGGGCTCGCGTAAGCCAGCTCATACTCGTGGTAACGGCCGGCCCACCAGTCGTCGAAGGGATCGTGCGGCGGAATCGCGGCGACGTTATACGGATCCCGGTCGCTGTGGAGAACGAGGTATTCGCCGGGGCCGAGCGCCGACTGCCCGCTGTGACCGTCGATGACGACCCGTCCCTCGCGGACGCCGCAATCGACACGCGTCGGGTTATCGAGGGCGTCCACGCGGAAGCGCGCCGGCCCGGTCGCGTCGAACGAGCAGTAGGGACTGTCGACCTGATAGACCGAGCGATTGTGGTGACAGGTGAGGCCAATCGTTCCGTCCCGCACGCCGAGGTCCGTGAACTCGCCATTCGAATCGCTGTAGAGACTGGTCAGCGTCACGACGGCTCCGCTGCCGCAGTCGAGCCGGCTGCCGTCGTCGAACTGGAGCTCGCACCGGCTCCTTGCAGGAACGGCGATCTGGCAGCCCTGACGTACAGGAAGGTTGACGGCTGCCGCCGACCAGGGCACCGTATCGGTGGCCCGCCAGCTCACGTCTCCGTCGACCACCACGAATCGCGCCATCCGCACCACGCCGCCCGATGCCGAGCAGGCCTCGCGCGCCAGCAGGAGCAGCAACAGCGCCAGAATCGTCACCAGTAACAGGTGCGCGGGCCAGTGGCCGGACCTGCCCTGGTCGTGTACGCCCCGATGGATGTGTGTCGTCATCTTGCTCTCCTCCGCGGCAGCCGCCGGGCCTTGCATGGCCAGGCAATGCGCCGGTCTTGCAATCTGAATCGATTCATACGATTCGCGAGCCCGCGCGTTACATTTCATGGAGCGAGCGACGGCAGGACAATCGGGTTTGGCGGCGAATGATGGCCGATACGCCGGCCCCCTGATCCGCATTTCGTCGCGCGAGATGGCGACCGGCGCGCAGTGGAAAGGATAGACGCATGAGATCTGCCGCAATCATTTCGGGCGTTTTCGCCATGACAGCAATCCAAGTCGGCGCCCGCGCCGACGTGACGGCCGCGGTCCTGTCGCGAGGTGCGCGATTCGACGTGAAGAAGGCGCTGAAGCCGGAGGGAACGACCGTCATCCTCTTCCTTCAGGACACTAGCGCGATGGAGCAGCAGTTCCTCGCCGACCTCGAAAAGCAGGTTCCGAGCGACCCGAAGGTCGCGCTCGACGTGGTCCGGCTGAAGGATGTCTCCGCGCCGGCCGCGCTGCAGTATTCCGTCACCGCAACGCCCACGGCAATTGTCTACGACCGGTTCGGACACGAGATCGCGCGCAGCTCGCAGCCGGACGATATCAAAGCCGCCGTCCGGAAAGGACAGCTCATGGGCAGAATCAAATGGATTGACGAGGACGACCCCAAAGCGCCGGAGGTCTACGGGGCGCCGGCCACGGCGTTGAAGCGCGGCATTCCCGGAATCATCAAGACGATGTCGCTCCGCCCGGAAGCCGTCCAGATGATGAATCTCATCTCGAAGATTCACTTCACGAACGGGTTCCTGAAGCGGCGCGAGCACGAGATGATCGCCGCCTACGTCTCGGCGCTAAATCGGTGCAAGTTCTGAGTGGGCTCGCACGCCGCCGCGTTGCGGGGGCAGGGAGCCGACCAGGAGCTGGTGGACGCGATCGGGACGGGCGACCTGAGCAAGGTGAAGCTCGACCCGAAAGATGCTGCATTACTGACCTACGTGAAGCTGCTGACACTGGAGCCGGCGAAGACGAAGGACTCGGATGTCCAGGCGCTGCGCGACGCGGGCTGGACCGACGAGCAGATATGGGAGGCGTCGCTCGAAATCTCGATGTTCTCGTTCCTGAATCGCATGGCCGACGCGCACGGCCTCGACTACCCATCCGGCGGCTGGTACCCTCCGGCTCTTCGCGACAAGCTGGAGCGAGAGAAGTCGTCCCAGCCGAAGAACGACCAGGCGGGGGATAAATGATCTCCGTCCGCGCGCGACCGAAGCGCGTCCTGACGATAGCCTGTCGGCTTCTCGCGGCGGGAGCTTCGTTTGCCGTGTGCGCATGTGGGCGGGCGCAGGACGCGCCCGCGCACACCACGTTCGAGAGACTCTTCCCGCACCCGACCGGCCGGAACGGTAATGAGGAGCTGGTCGCGGCAGGCGATCTCCTCCGCATGAGCACGCTCCTTCAGGACGTGCAGACCGCTGACCCGCCTGCCACGCTCGCGGAGAAGCGTGCTGCCCTGAATGACCCGCCGGTGAAGCGCGCTCTGGAGATGCTCCGCGCCGGCCTCGCGAAGCCGCGCGTCCCCATCCACGACAAGCTCGATTCGGAGACGACCTTCCCCGAGTTCGCGCTCTTCCGCAACGAGGCCCGGACACTCGTGATTGAGCAGTACGTCCGGCTGGCCGACGGCGACGTACCCGGAGCAATCGAGTCGATTCGCGATACGCTGCGGCTGGGACAAGCCTGTGGAACCGAGACCCTCATCGCCGGCCTTGTCCGTGTTGCCATCGATACGATTGCCATCCGCCTCATCGCCGACCATCTCGGGCAGCTCTCTGCGCGCGACTGCGACCGCCTCATTGCGCTCGTCCGCGAATGGCTCTCGCTCCCGGACCCCTCCATCGAGATATTGGATGGAGAGCGGCGATTCCTCATGCAGACCTGGGAGAAGTGCCGCGCAAATCCCGAGAGCTTGCTCCAGCACATAAGCGAAATCGACCAGCCGGATGAAGCAGGCGCAGTCGATCCGAAGGCGGCGGCCTACCGAAAGACGGTCGAGGACATCGCTTCGAACCGCGCCGGTTACGCAGCCCTTATTGATGCCATCGAGGCGACGACAGCGGCGCAATTCAATGCGCAGATCGCAAACCTTCGCCGGCCGCCCTGGGAGCGCCAGTTCATACCGGAGGACTCCGGGGATTCGCTGCCGGGGTACCTGGCTGGAACCCTCAACCCGGCGCTGAATCGCATCCCCGAAAGGTTCGATACCGAACGTGCCAGCATCCAGCTTCTCGGCCTCCACGCAGCGATCCATCGATACCTATGGGAGCATGACTCCCTGCCCGAACGGATCGAGGACGTGCACGCACGTGCGCTCCAAATCGACCCGTTCTCCGGCAAACCGTTCGTCTACAAGAAGACCGGCCCCCGCTTGTACGAGCTCAACAGCGTCGGGCCACATAAGACAAACGACAGCGGAATACCGATACGCGACGAGCGCGTCCCTCTCTTCCTCCCGCCGCGCCGCGCCTGACAGGGACAGACGTCCCTGTCTGGGATGCGTCCTGCGGACGGTTGGCAGGCTTGCCGTGCGGATACGCCAGCACATGGAACCCGGCGTCCATCCCCAGGCGGCTAACTTGCGGAACCAATACTGGCGGCCGGTCGTTTCCTGCTACGAATCGAGTCTACGGCGGCCGGCAGGGCCGCGAAGGAGGAGGACCGACTATGATCCAGGCAGGAAGGGCGGCCACGCTCGGCGCTGCGGCGCAGCTCGCGTGTGCGGCAGGGCTGCTCGCGTGCGCGGCCGCGCTCGGATGGGCGGCGGGAGCCGAAACGCGGCTCTACGTGAACGGCAAGGTGGCATCGACTGACGTCATCATGAGGGATGGGCGCGCCTACGTGCCCGTAAAGGACGTCGCGGCGGCGCTCGGTCTGGTCGTCGTGAACAAGAGCGACGGGTTCGCGCTGACCGCCGCGGGAGGCGCGGGCCAGGTCCGCGGCCTGAACGGGAAGGTCGGGGACGATATGTTCAATGGGTCCTTCCGGTTCAAGGTGGTCCGGGTTGTGCGTGGCGACTCGTACAAGCGCCAGTTTTCGACCGGCAGCGATATACCCGCCCCTGCCGGAGAGGAGATCGTCGCCATCGTAATCCGGCTCAAGAATGGAACCAGCAAGACGCAGTATCCGATGGTTGCCGGAACCGGCGTCACCGCGCTGACCGACGAGGACCAGCACTCGGTCGCCCCGTACGATACGGGCTACCTCGACTCGCCGGGTCGCAATGTCACCATGCTCCCGGGCGCCGCCATTGACTTCGCCCTCGCGTTCCACATGCAGAAGAACGCGAAGCTCAAGGACCTGGTATACCAGGTCGACAGCGGCAATGTCACCCCGAACCCGCCCTTCCGCGTATCCGTCGGCGAATAGACCACCCGCCCCGATCCCCTCCCGTCCCGCAGCCGGGAGGGGATCCCTCTCCTGATAAATCCGCATCATTGCACGCGTCCGTTCCGGCACTTTCCTGTAACATCTCGCGCCTCGACATGTCCATTTCTGTGCCCCTTGCGACGGGTCCGCAATGACACGACCTTCTGCTCGGTGTTATAATCAATCCAACTCTTAGTCACGCGAACGGTGGGAAGATTGCCTGTGAAGACCGCCCTCAGCCTCCTCTCATGCCTCGCCGGGACGACAGCGGTCGCTGTCGGCGCTCTCGCGCTCGGCGCGCCGGATAGTCCCGCGAAGCAGAAGCCCGCTGCCGCCCATCCCGCCCTGCCGGCAGCGCCTCACGGAGCCGGGAGGCTGGACTTCGACAGCGACGTCCGCCCGATTCTCGCGGAGAGCTGCTTCGCGTGCCATGGCTTCGACGCCGGCAAGCGGCAGGCCGGCCTGCGACTCGACGAGGCTGAAGGCGCGATGAAGAAGCTTCCGTCCGGCAATGTCGCCATCGTGCCGGGCAACCTGAAAACGTCCGCGCTCGTCCAGCGTATCAGCGCGACCGGCCCGATGCAGATGCCGCCCGCCGGCTCCGGCAAGACGATCACTCGCGCCCAGATCGCGATTCTAAAGCGATGGGTGGCACAGGGCGCAGTCTACAAGAAGCACTGGTCCTTCGTCCCCCCCGTCCGCCCGGTCGTTCCGGTAGTCGAAAATCGAAAATCGAAAATCGAAAATCCCATCGATGCTTTCATCCTCGACCGCTTGAATCGCGCCGGTCTGAAGCCCTCATCGCAGGCGGACCGCCGCACGATAATCCGCCGCGTCTCGCTCGACCTCACCGGCCTGCCACCCACGCCCGCCGAGGTGGAAGCCTTCCTCAGGGACAGGAGCCCGGACGCCTATACGAAGGTGGTCGATCGGCTCCTCGCCAGCCCGCACTATGGCGAGCAGATGGCGGTGGACTGGCTGGACCTGGCCCGCTATGCCGACACGCACGGCTACCACATCGACCCTCAGCGCGACATGTGGAAGTGGCGCGAGTGGGTAATCAACGCCTACAACAAGAACCTGCCGTACGACCAGTTCGTGATTCAGCAGCTCGCGGGCGATATGCTCCCGAACGCCACCCTGGACCAGAGGATCGCGTCCGGTTTCAACCGCAATCATCCCATCAACTTCGAGGGCGGCGCGATTCCGGAGGAGTACGCGGCCGCCTACATTTTCGACCGAATCGACACCACCTCCACCGCATTCATGGGCCTCACGATGCGATGCGGGCAGTGCCACGACCACAAGTACGACCCCATCACGCAGCGCGACTACTACGGCATGTTCGCGATGTTCCACAACGTGCCGGAGCAGGGCCTCGACGGCACGAAGGGCAACGCGGTTCCGTTCATCAAGGCGCCGAGCGAGGAGGAGGCCGCGCAGCTCGCCGCCTACTCCGACAAGATCAAGGAGCTCGACGGCAGGGTCAAGACGCGAATCGCCGAATCGGAGCCGGCGTTCTCCGCGTGGCGGAAGACGGCGCTCGCCAGCCTCGGAGCGGGGACGCTCCAGGACGGGCTGCTGGCGGAATACGCGTTCGACGAGGGGAGCGGCGCGGAGGCGAAGGACGCGCTTGGAAAGCAGCCGGTTGCGAAGGTTCAGGGCAAGGCGGAGTGGGGACCCGGCAAGGTCGGCACCGCCATCAAGCTCGACGGCTCCAACTACTGCGAGGCGGGCAGGGATATCACCTTCGACCGGACCGATAAGTTCAGCTTCGGCGCGTGGGTGAACATCGCGAACGGCGACGGCTCGACCATCGTCTCGCGGATGGACGACGCGAACGGCATCCGGGGCTGGGACCTCTCCGTCTTCGGAAACAAGCTTTTCGTCCATCTCATCGGCACGTGGGAGAAGGACGCGATTCGGGTCAATACGAAGGAACCGCTCCCGCTCAACAAGTGGATTCATGCCTTCGCGACGTACGATGGATCCAGCAAAGCCCACGGAGTCCACCTTTACGTGGACGGCAAGCCGATGGAGCTGGAGTACACCCACGACGCGCTGACCTCCACGATCAAGGCCGACAAGCCGGTCACCATCGGCCGGCGCAGCCCCTCCGCGCCGTTCAAGGGAATGATCGACGATGTGCGGATCTACGGCCGTGAGCTGAACGCAGCCGAAGTCGCGCAGCTTGCCGGCCTCGAATCGATTCGCGCGATTCTGGTGACGGCGGAAGAGAAGCGGACGCCGCAGCAGAGGGACGAGCTGTCCCGTTATTATCTCGAATACAACGACGCCGAGTACCGGAAGCTCTCGGAGGAGCAGGCCGGCTGGACGAAGAAGCGGACGGAGCTCGACAACGCCATCCCCACCACGATGGTGATGCAGGAGATGGACAAGCCGCGCGACACCTATATCCTCGTTCGCGGTCAGTACGACAAGCAGGGGGAGAAGGTGACTCCCTGCGTGCCGGCGTTCCTCCCCGGACCGCCGCCCGGCACGCCCATCAACCGCCTCACGTTCGCGCAGTGGCTCGTCGATTCTAAGCGCCCGCACCCGCTGACGGCGCGAGTCGCCGTGAACCGCTACTGGCAGCACTACTTCGGCACCGGCCTCGTGAAGACCGCCGAGGACTTCGGCACGCAGGGCGAGCGCCCATCGCACCCGGAGCTTCTCGACTGGCTCGCCACGGAGTTCATCCGCACGGGATGGAACATCAAGGCGATGCAGCGGCTCATCGTCAACTCCGCCGCCTACCGCCAGTCGTCGCGCGTGACGCCGGAGTTGCTGGAGAAGGACCCGGAGAACCGCCTTCTGGCCCGCGGCCCGCGCAACCGCCTGAAGGCCGAGTTCATCCGCGACCTCGCGCTCGACGTGAGCGGTCTCCTCGTCGAAAAGATTGGCGGCCCCTCTGTCAAGCCGTATAATCCGGCCGGCTTGTGGGAAGAGATGGCGTTCGGCGGCGGATTCAGCGCCCAAACCTATGTGCAGGACCACGGCGAATCGCTCTATCGACGCGGCATGTACACCTTCTGGAAGCGGACGGTGCCGCCGCCCTCGCTCCAGACCTTCGACGCCCCGGAGCGCGAGTTCTGCATCGTCCGCCGCTCCACCACCAACACGCCGCTCCAGGCGCTCATCCTGATGAACGACCCGACGTTCGTGGAAGCGTCGCGAAAGCTCGCCGAGCGGATGCTCCACGATTCCGGTCCGACGCCGAAGGACCGGATCGCCTTCGCCTATGAGCTGACCATGTCCCGCCCGCCTCGTGACGGCGAGGTGCGCGTCCTGACCGACCTCTATCAGCGAGAGCGCGACACGTTCATGCGAGACAAAGACGCGGCGACAAAGCTGTTATCCGTTGGTGAATCGAAGCGCGACGAAAAGCTCGACGCTGCCGACCTCGCCGCATGGTCCACGGTCGCCAGCACCATCCTCAACATGGACGAGACAATCACGAAGAATTGAGGCAAAGAATGCAGTCCCGTCGTGAATATACAGTCTTGATCGAACAGGACGATGAGGGATACTTCGTGGCCGAGGTTCCTGCATTGCGCGGGTGCCATACGCAGGCACGATCCATGGATGACCTTATGGACAGGGTCCGAGAAGTGATCCAGCTTTGCGAGGAGGGCGGAGATGACGAAGCGCCGCAGCTTCGATTCGTTGGCGTTCAACGGCTGACGGTATGAGCCGGCTGCCGTCGGTGACCGGGAACCGAGTTGTCAAAGCGCTTGAGCGAGCAGGATTCGTGGTTACACGCACGCACGGCGGACACAAGTTTCTCAGGCATCCTGATGGCAGGACAACGACAGTGACCGTACATGCGGGTGAAACGATCGGGCCAGGACTGCTGAGCAAGATCCTGCGAGATGTCGAGATGACGCGCGACCAGTTTCGAGAACATTTGGACTGAGAACGAGGACGTTTTTATGAATCCACAGCGCGAGTATGAGCTACTGCTGACGCGGCGGCAGCTGTTTGGAAGGGCGGCGACGGGCATCGGGGTGGCTGCGCTCGCATCACTGATGGGCGAGTCGCAGGCGCACGCGGCGACTCGCGGCGCGCTGCCGGGGCTACATTTTGCCCCGAAGGCGAAGCGCGTCATCTATCTCTTCCAGAGCGGCGCGCCGTCCCACCTTGACCTCTTCGACTACAAGCCGCAGCTCCAGCAGCACTACGGAATCGATTTGCCCGCGTCGGTCCGGATGGGGCAGCGGATCACGGGAATGACTTCCGGCCAGAAGACGCTGCCTGTGGCGCCTTCCATCTTCAAGTTCCAGCAGCAGGGCAAACACGGCGTTTGGCTGAGCGAGCTGATCCCGCACATCGGCGGAATCGCGGATGACATCTGCCTGCTGCGGGCGGTCCACACCGAAGCCATCAACCACGACCCCGCCATGACGTTCATCCAGACGGGTTCGCAGCAGCCGGGCCGTCCCAGCTTCGGCTCGTGGCTCTCCTATGGAATCGGGAGTGAATCGAGCGACCTGCCTGGGTACGTCGTTCTTATCTCGCTTGCCTCGAACGGCGCGAACGACCAGCCGCTCTTCGGCCGCCTCTGGTCCAGCGGGTTCCTCCCCAGCGTCCATCAGGGTGTCAAGCTCCGCTCGAAGGGCGACCCGGTCCTCTACCTCAACAATCCGCCCGGCCTCGACACAGCGTCACGCCGCCGCATGCTCGATTCGCTCGGCAAGCTGAACCAGATGGCGGAAGAGGCGTTCGGCGACCCCGAGATCAACACGCGAATCCAGCAGTACGAAATGGCCTACCGAATGCAGACGTCGGTTCCGAGCCTGATGGATGTCTCGAAGGAGTCGCAGGCGACCATCGACATGTACGGCCCGGAGGCGCGGAAGCCGGGAACGTTCGCGGCGAACGCGCTGCTCGCGCGGCGGCTCGTGGAGCGCGGGGTTCGCTTTGTGCAACTCTTCCATCGCGGCTGGGATCAGCACGGCGACCTTCCGAAGAACATCAAGAGCCAATGCTACGACACCGATCAGGCTTCTGCTGCGCTCGTGAAGGACCTCAAGCAGCGCGGCCTGCTCGACGAGACGCTGGTTGTCTGGGGCGGCGAGTTCGGGCGGACGGTCTACAGCCAGGGCACGCTGACAAAGGACAATTACGGCCGCGACCACCACGGCCGCTGCTTCTCCCTCTGGATGGCCGGCGGCGGAATCAAGCCGGGCATGGTCTATGGCGAGACGGACGACTTCGGCTACAACATCGTGAAGGAGGGCGTCCACATCCACGACCTCAACGCGACCATCCTGAACCGCCTCGGAATCGACCACACGCGCCTCACCTACCGCTATCAAGGGCGCGACTACCGCCTCACCGACGTGGCCGGTCAGGTGGTCGATCCGGTTCTGGCGTAGATTGGCGGCCGGACCACTCAGGTCCCGGCGCCGACTGATTCCACTCCTGTCGACCCAGCGGTCCTAACCGCCCGTCATCTCGACCTCCACGCGCTCGCGCCTTGCCCGCCTCGCGCGCTCCACGCCATCCACCCGGACGATGTAGCCGGTTGTCGAATCCCACTCCACGTCGACGACATGGCCGCGATAGTGGATTCCGGTCATGGAGAACCGGTCCACGTCGAAGGGCAGGGGATCGAGGACGAGCGTGTCCGACCCGTTCGGCTGGAGCCCGACCAGGTACTTTACCAGCAGGTCGATAACCCATGAATGCTGGTAGTCGTCGATTCCACGGTACATGCAGGGCGCGCCGGTCCGCGGATTGTAGTGCTCGAAGCAGTTTGGCCGCTCCGGGTCTCCGTCGAAGAACATCATCTTCACGAATCGGTGAACCAGCTCGGCGGCGCGGGGCTTCAGCGATTCATCGAGCGCGAGGGCGGTTCTGGCAAGCGCCTGCGCGACGTGCGAGTTTGTCATTGGCCAGACCCGGCCGTTCCAGGGGCATGACATGCGCCGGCCCTTCCACTCGCCATCGGCGCTGAACCAGGGGTCGTCGACGCTGGATGCGGGCACCGGAACCTCGGTCCAGAACTCCTCCGGATTCAGCAGGTGGTCCGTGATGGCGTCCAGATGGTCCGCCCCGGCAATGTCGCAGAGGAAGGGATAGAAGCCGACGGCCGCCTTGAACGGGGAGCGCGCGCCGGTCCGCGGGTCCACGTCGAAGAAGAACTTCCGCTCGGGGTCCCACATCCTGTCGCGGACGGCCGCGCGGGTCTCGTCCGCCTTGCGCGTCCAGACGGCGGCCTCCTCCTCCTTGCCGAGCAGTCGGGCCATCTCGGCCAGCGCGCGCTGGAGCTGGTAGATGTAGACCGTCGCATCGACCCCCTTGAGCTGGAATCCTCGCCAGTCGTCGGCGGATTCATCGGCGAAGAGGTAGCGGGACATGTACTCCTGCCCGGTCTCCCCCTGATCCTGGATGTCGTAGAGCCGCCAGTCCTCCCGGTCGCGGTCCCTCTCGAAGTACTCGGCGTAGCGGGCCAGATCCGGGTAGACGCGCTCGACGAACGCCCGGTCCCCTGTGACGTGGAAGAGCTGGAGCGCGTTCGCTCCCCAGTTGGCATGATAGAACCCGCGGGTCTCGCGCCAGAGATAGAGATGTCCGGGCAGGTAGCCGCTGTGCTCCTGCGCCGCGAACATTCCCTCGATGCAGCCACAGGCGAGCGCCGGATCGTGCTTCCACCCCGCCTCCAGCATGTGGCACTGCGCGGAATAGGAGATGTGGCTGCGGAATCCCCCGATTCCCTCGAAAACACAGGGATGGGGAAAACGTATTCCCTCCTCGCCCTCCACCTGGTGGCCGCCGATGTCGACCGTGAGCAGCCGGAGCCCGTACCACCGGTACCAGTAGTATTTCTGGAGCCAGGGGTCGCTGCACGTAAAGTAGGGAACGCCCTTAAAATACCGCTCCCATTCGGCGCGGCTTTCGGCGGCCGTGTCGGTCTGGAGGTCGTTCTGGAGATGGAGGAGCGCAACGCCGCGGTCCAGCGCGAGGTTTGCCCCGAATTGAATCACGCGGCTCTCTCCCGTCGGCACATCGACCGTGTAGTGCAGGCAGAGGTGGAGGTGGGAAGGATGAGGGATGAAGGGTGAAGGATGAAGCTCCGGCGCCGCGGCTTCATCTTTGAATTCGTTGGGGAGGCGACCATCCCGGAACTTTTCGGGCACGACCGAGACCTGCCAGAGCGGGGAGGTGTCGGCTCGCTCGGCGACATTGACGGTCGAAGAGACCGGTGGCCGGTCCGCTCCAAGCGCTACGAAGAGCTGCCGTTTGCGCGGCTGCTTCGACGAGTTGGCGGCCCGTTCGCCCCACCCGGAGTTATCTGCGGGGCGGTCGGCGTAGGGAGCTTCGCCGTAATCCACGGTGTGCGCGAACGAGAGGTAATCTCCCGAGCGGGCCGTCTCTTCGGCGCTGGTGGCCGATTCGCCCGGCGGAAAGCCCGAGCGATCCTGCAGCGACCAGAGCACGAGATTCAGGGTGCGCGCCCGCTTCCCGTCGTTATAGATCGTGAGTCTGGACGCGAGCGTATCGTGCGCGGAGACGATCTTGTCCTCGCGAATTCGGATGCCTTCCGGGGACGTATGGGTCTGCGTGAGGGCGTCGGGCGTCCACCGCCGCCGCTCCCTGCGAATCTCCACCGGCCGCCCCTCTTCGTCGAGAACGAGCACCGTGAAGAGCCGGTCGAGCCGCACGTCGACGAAGTACGCCTCGTCCCAGAACCCGAACGAATCGAGAAACCGGGGAAACGCGGGGGCGAACATCGCGCCGCGCCCGCCTCCGAGAAACCATTTATCGCTCCGCTCGAGGTATTCGAGCGGGTCCAGTCGCGTCGCCATGAAGTCGATTCCGAGAATCTGATGTGCTGGCAAACCGAAAGGTCCGCCGGCACCCAGATTCGGCGGCGAGCGCGGCAAGACCTCCAATGCTCATGGAGACCTGTCGTGAAGACGGGCGGAGGCGCATTCGCGCCTCCGCCCGTCTTCACGATTCAGCCGTTTACCCTCAGCTATTCGCGTGCTTCTTGTTCCAGAGCTTCGTGCCACGAGTCGGGTCCACGCGGCTCGGCAGCGCGGTGGCGTCCGCCGGGCGCTCCTTCCGAATCTGTTGCACGATGCCGGCCACGTCGCCATGTTTCGGGCTGACCCGCGCCACCTGGGTGAACGAGAATATCAGCACGGCGCCTGCTCCGAAGGATGCAGCGATTGCAACGGGAAGGCGGTTCGGCCTGTCCGATCCGACCGCTGACTTCTTTGCGACGGGCCGCTGGTTGAGTGAGAGCTTCTGTGCCATTAGTTGAGATCCCACAGGTACGCGCTCGGGTCCGTGATGGCCCCGCCCCACGCATCCTGAACGTCGCACCCGGCAGCGAGCTGCTTGAAGTGCATCGACTTGACATGCCCGTCCATGAACGCGACGTTCACGCGCTCGCCATGCCATGGCCACGCGCCACCGAACACGTTCCAGGCGAGCGGCTGGCTCGGCGTCCACCCGCCCATCCAGAAGAACCACGGGTAGGCGCCCTGGCCAGGGAAGCTGTCCGTCCCGTCCGCATAGAGACGGCACGGCGGATCGACGAAGAGGTTTCCGCCTCCATACGGACTGCCGCCTGAATCCCGGTTCCAGATGGAGTCGAGGCCGAGGATCGTCTCGGAGGGCGCATTGACCCGCGCGCTCCCGATGGGCAGCGCCAGGAATGGCAGCGTGTCCGTGACCGTAGCCGGGCAGAGATACTGATAGTTGTAGCCGAAGTCCGCCTTCAGCGCAAGGTTGAATTCCCTCTGCGCCGGCGTAGACGGGGGTTCGACCTCCATCGTCGCGCGATCGTTGTCGTCCGCCGGATCAGACGGGCAGACGAGAACCTGGTAGCTCTTGATGTAGGGCTGAAGCGTGTTGCTAAGCGCCTGGTTCGGCGGTGCGGTAAGCGAGAAATCGGTCGCGACCAGCGGCATGGTCTCGTCGTAGTCCTGGAGGTAGAGCATGACCGCCGCGCCCATCTGCTTGAAGTTCGACAGACAGGTGGTCTGCCGGGCCTGTGCCCTCACCTGTGCAAAGACGGGAAAGAGAATCGCCGCCAGAGTCGCGATGATGGCTATCACGACGAGTAGTTCGATGAGTGTGAATGCTCGATTGTGCCTTGTCATTTGCGTCGTTACCTCTGTGGCCGGGCTGCACTGAGTGCACTCGGAGAGAATCCACCGTGACATTGCGGGCATTTGCCAATTCCGCCACCCATGTTTTCCACAAATCAGGTGATTCACGCAATAGAATTCGATGTGTTGCCATGAATAGTGGATGACCGGGCTGAGAGGACGGTGTCTGAATACACCCGCTATGTCGGGACAGCCGCGGTACATCCCGCTCGCCCGCGCCGAAGCGGGTATATTCGTTCTGGTGAACGCCGTTCACCCCACGTCCCTGAAACGGAGAATATGATGCCAAAAATAGCCATGATCGGCGCCGGCAGCACCGTTTTCGCCAAGAACCTCCTCGGAGACATCCTCAGCTTCCCCGAGCTGGCCGAGAGCCATGTCGCCCTGATGGATATCGACGCCGAGCGGCTGCGCGTCTCGGAGATTGTCGCGCACAAGGTCGGGACCGCCGTCAACGCGAGGCCCTGCATCACCGCCCTCACGGACCGGCGGGCCGCCCTCGACGGCGCGGACTACGTCATCAACATGATTCAGGTGGGCGGCTACGATCCCGGCACCATCATCGACTTCGAGATTCCGAAGAAGTACGGACTCCGGCAGACCATCGCGGACACCCTCGGCATCGGCGGCATCATGCGCGCCCTGCGGACCATCCCGGTCATGCTGGACATGTGCCGCGACATGGAGGAGCTCTGCCCGGACGTCCAGTTCCTCAACTACACGAACCCGATGGCGATGCTCTGCTGGGCTGTGAATCGCGCGACAAAGATTCGCACGGTCGGGCTCTGCCACAGCGTCCAGGGCACCGCCGAGCAGCTCGCGCACGACATCGACGTTCCCATCGACGAAATCAACTACTTCTGCGCCGGCATCAACCACATGGCGTTCTACCTCCGCTTCGAGCGCGACGGGCAGGACCTCTACCCGCTCATCCGCAGGGTGGTCGACGTGGGGCGCGTACCGGACTGGAACCGCGTCCGCTACGAGATGCTCACGCGGCTGGGCTACTTCGTCACCGAATCGAGCGAGCACTTCGCGGAATACACGCCTTACTTCATTAAGACCACGAGCCCGGACCTGATCGACCGATTCAACGTGCCGCTGGACGAGTACATCCGCCGCTGCATCAATCAGATCGAGGGCTGGAAGTCGATGCGCGAGAAGTTCGAGGGCGACGCGCCGATCGAGGTGAAGCGGAGCCACGAGTACGGCTCGCTCATCATCCACTCGATGGAGACAGGCACGCCGCGCGTCATCTACGGCAACGTTCAGAACAACGATCTGATCGCGAACCTGCCCGACGCGTGCTGTGTCGAGGTGCCGTGCCTGGTTGACAGGAACGGCGTACAGCCGGTCCGCGTGGGCAGCCTCCCACCGCAGCTCGCCGCCCTCATCCAGACCAACGTGAACGTGCAGTCGCTCACGGTCGAGGCGGCGCTGACAGGCAAGAAGGAGCATGTCTATCACGCTGCCATGCTCGACCCGCATACCGCGACCGAGCTGACCCTCGACCAAATCTGGGCGATGGTGGATGAGCTGATCGCGGCCCACGGCGACTACATCCCGCCGCTCAATTAGCTGATGATGCGCGTGGGTCCTGCCTGCCGGATCATTACGTGGCGTTTGTCGCGAAAAAGGTGTATGATGTCAGGCAACTCCCCGCTGGCTATGAGGATTCGTTCACAAGGCATTCGTGCCGAATGGACTCCGGTCCGCCCAGTCCACCATGAGAATCACGTTCGACCCTCTGATATCGGGGCTCATCATCAAGGCATGCGTGATGGTCACGATCGCAACCGTCCTGACAAACACGCGCCTCTTCAAGTCCATCTGCCGGCCGCGACTGCAATTGAGCGACCAGGCGACCGCCATCGGTCTCTTTCTCATTTTGGCGCTGGCTGAAGGACTTGTCGCGACGGCACGGGACCTTCCCAACGCGCGAATCGTTGCTGTCTGCGCGTCGGGCCTCCTCGCAGGCCCCTGGGTGGGGGGCATCATCGGCGTCGCGGCGACCGTACTCTCCCACTTCCTGGTGGGTACGCCTCCGGTCCCGGTAGCGCTCTCGATGGTGCTGGGAGGCGTTGCGTGCGGCCTGGTTCGTCAGCGGCAGCCACGGCTGGCGCTGCGCCTGGATGTCGGGTTTCTGGTTGGGGCGCTGGTTAGCGCTTCGCGGGACGTGATGGTGTTGGCTCTGGGAGGAAAGCCCAGCGATAACCCTTTGGCCGCGGCCATGCTCACCGGCGTTGCGGTTGCGCTCATTCTTCTCGTGATTCGTCAGGTCCGCGAGCAGGAGAATCACGCGCGGGCCGCCGCGATCTCGGAAGTCCGGGCGCTTCAGGCTCGGATGAATCCGCACTTTCTCTTCAATGCCCTGAATACGCTCTCAGCGCTTTCGCGCATCGACCCGAAGCAGGTGCCAAGCGTGGCGTCGGGCCTGGGCGCCTTCCTGCGCGCAAGCGTGGATAGGGATGAGCGGACGCACGTCCCGCTGTCGGAAGAGCTGGCGATTGTACGCGCCTATCTGCGGGTCGAGGCGCTCCGGCTCGGCGAGCGCCTCTATGTCGAAGAGGACATAGACCCGGAGGCGCTGGATACCCTCGTGCCCCCCTTCGTCCTCCAGCCGCTCGTCGAGAATGCGATTCGCCACGGCATCGAGCCGGCCGTCGGCGGAGGAACCGTGCGAATCACCGCGAGCAGCGCGGGGAAGCGCCTCCTTCTCACGGTGCGGGACACAGGAGTCGGGCTCGCGCCGCCGAACGGTTCAACCCTTTTCGATTCGCGCGACGGGCATGCGCACGCGCTCGGTCTGCTGGACAGACGGCTGAGTGCACTCTACGGCCGCAACTACGCACTTGCCGTGCGGGAAGATGCCGGACACGGGGTCATTTCCACGGTCGAGATACCGCTCTCCGGCGTCAATCGGCATCTGCGGGAGACAGGCTCACCATCGACCCAGCCGGCCGCATACTCCGATCGAATATCAACGAATGGATGACGGAATCGGATCCGGCCATGATTCGAGCAGTCATTGTCGAGGATGAGCCCCTGGCCAGGCGATACCTGGCGGACCTTCTGACTACCACCGGCAAGGTAGAGATTGCTGGCGCCGCGCCGGACGCGGAAATTGGCCTCTTCCTGTGCGCGCACGAGAATCCGGACGCCGTGTTCCTCGACATCCGCCTTCCGGGCCCTGATGGTCTTGCGCTGGCCTCCCACTTGAGCCGCCTGGAGCATCCCCCTCTCGTGGTCTTCACAACGGGATTCCGGGATTACGCGTGCCGGGCGATCCGGGCGGACGCGGTGGATTACCTCCTGAAACCTCTCGATCCGGATCAGGTGAACGAAGCGGTTGCGCGGCTCGAATCCCGGCAGGCCCTGCGAAGCGGCGTCCATCCGCCGCATGACCGCTGGTCGGACAAGCTCCCGGTGAAACACGGCCGGGACGACGTCGTCGAGCTCGTGCCCCGGTGGCAGATCGCCGCTGCCGTCGTCCATGACGGCCGGACGTGGATTCACACCGCGACCAGTGAGTTTGCAACATACTATGCGCTTGCGAAGTTGAAGGGATGGCTCGGCGCGCCGGCGTTTATCCAGCTAAACCGGCAGGCAATAGTGAATCTCCAGTCCATCGACGAGGTCGAACATTTCGGCGACCGGCTCTATCGAGTCCGTTTGCGTGACCGTGAGAGGACCAGACTCGTCAGTTCACGATCCGGCGCAGTGCGTCTCCACAGTCTGCTCGAACCCCCGTTCTAGCGAATCCAGACCTCTCAACCGCGTTTCCCCGCCATTCAGCCACTGAATCCGGCCATTCAGCCAGTTCGTCCGTCTACCAGCCCAAAACTGCGCCAGAGTGTCGATGCAATCAACTGCGACAACCATGTCGCGGGCATCGAGAACGAACTGGACAGGAGAGGACAGACGAACATGCAATCAGGATTACGACCAACATTGCGGTTCGCAATGGCGCTGTTCGGCGTCATGCTGGCGACCGGCGCCGTGCGAACCTCTGCCGACGTTCCGGGCGCGCTCGCGCCGCCCGCAGGAAACGTCGAGACGAATCGGTGGTACGGCATCGGGTTCCAGATCTACACCGCTACCCGCCGAACGGACGACACGACGAAATTCCAGTGGACCCTGAAAGCTCCCGCGGCAACACTGTACAACGGCGGCGGGCATGTCGTTGGCATGCACTACGCCGGCCCGGCCTGGGAATCGGATAACGGCAGCAAGG
>Ga0207667_10001282_pt1 | contig 31526 bp, 51 predicted proteins | sample KBSCornC52_FD_184301 | JGI IMG/M metagenome (GOLD analysis project Ga0207667, IMG submission 184301) | Corn rhizosphere microbial communities from Kellogg Biological Station, Michigan, USA - KBS Corn C5-2 (SPAdes) (version 2) | ecosystem: Host-associated > Plants > Roots > Rhizosphere > Soil ...
CTGTGCTTCCCAGCGCCTCGAGGCGGGAATAGCCTTTTCCAGCGGCGTGATCGCGGCCTGGTAGCCCGAGGCGGTCTTGAGGTCGTCCGACAGTTGGGCACCCGCCTGCTCGCCGATCTGCTTCAAGGCTTCCTGCTGGCCCGTGGGCAGCGTGGTGACGACCCCCTGTGGCGGGGCAGCCGTCGCGGCCGGATTGACCGTCGGCGTGCTCTGCGGGTTGGTCTGCGGTGGCACCAATGCGTTTGGAGCGGGCAGCGGCGCCATGTCCGGACGCGCCGTAAGCGGATTGACACCGGCCTTTTCAAGCAGCTGACCCGTTGTGCCGGTAATGGGCTGGCCCTGCGGCGTTGTGCCGATCGTTGCCGGGGTCGCCAGTTCGGACGGGCTGAGCGTTTTGGGGATAGGCGGTCCCATGGCGTTTGCGCCAGTCAGCGGACTCACCGTGGTTGGTACAAGCTGGTTCCCGGTGTCGAGCATTTGCGGCGTGCCAAACTGGGCACTGAAGCGCTGCCCCGCATCCAGAGCGCGGAGCCCAAAATTCGTCGCGAGGTCTCGCAACGCTTTCGGATCGGTGCCGACCTTAGCAACATTTGCCGCTTCCGCCGCATAGACATCGGGGCTCAGAATGCCTTCCTGCACGGCGCGCTGACCGAACTGGTAGAAATCGTCTGGCGACAGATCGGCTTTGCTGGCAAGGGACGAGAAGCCGTCGACCAGATAGCCGACCTGACCCTTGACCAAATCCATATGCTGCTGCTGCGCCGCCAGGGCCTCTCGATTGAGCCCGACCACGTTGCTGGCGGTCGAGAGCAGAGCGTTGTTGTCGGCCTTTGGATAGAAACTGACATTGATGTCGGCCATGATCACGCTGCCTTATACATGCCGGCCGGGACGTAGCCCTGTCGCAGCAGTTGGTTGGCGTAGTTGTAGCCGCCGATCGTGTTGCCGGCGTTGCTGGCGACATTCCCTGCCCCGGTGACGCCGGCCGCAAGAGCCGTGCCGCCCGACACGATGTTCTGGCCGATATTGGCCCCGGCGGTGTTCGCGTTGGCCGCCGATGCGGTTGCGGCGTTGGAGCCGAGTTGCGCCGGCTGCATCAGGAAGTTGAAGGCGTTCTGCTTGTTCGTTACGGCATTGGCGAACTGCTGCTGAAAGGTGGAATCCGCCAGTCCCGTCGCGAAGCCAGCGGCACCTTTTGCAGCAGCACCGGATCGACCGAGACCGCGAGCAGCGGCGCCGTTCTGGACGCTCTTCAAGCCTTGCCGAAGATTGAACTGATAACCGGGCGTCTTCTCCAGCGTTGCCTGGTCCATCTCAACCGGCGCGGTCAGGTCCGGCAGCTTGTCGAGCAGCATATTTGTCGCGGTCGCGCCTGCTGTACGGAAGGGCGCAAGGTCGGAGCGACCTTCCTCATACATCTGTTTTTGCGTTGCCGTCGCATTGTCCGTCGCGGACTTCTGAAGGAAGCCGCCGGCAATCGATCCAGCCGCGCCCAAGGCTGCGGCGCCTACAGTGGCTCCTACCGGCACAGAATCACCTCGAAGTCAGAGTTACGAACGGCGAGCAGAGCATCGCCAATGTCGAGCACCAGCGGGTTTTCAGCCGCCACGAAAATCGGCGCGTAGCCGGCGAATGGAGCCCAGCGGCGATAGAAGCCGAGCCCCTTGGCAACCTGTCCGGCCGCGATCATTTCCACTGTTGCCCCGACATATCGATCATGTACCTCATCATCGTCATGGACCGGCATGGCTGAACCCGCTGCGATCTTGGCGGCTTCCAGTTTTTCATGAAACCACTGACCGGTCTCGATGAGGCGCGGCGCCGTGTTCGCCCATTGGTTGATGGTCTTGGCGTAGTAGCGAACCGCACTCAGACCGTCGGGCGTCTGCCACGCATTGGCGCGTTCGAATTGGAACTCCCAGCCCATGCGCCGAGCAAGGGCCGCGGCAGCGACATTGCCGGCGGGAACTCTTGTCCTGATCTCGACGCAATCGGTACGCGTGAACATGTAGTGCGAGGCGTCAGCGGAAGCCTGTAGGACGCCCTCCCCGCGATGCGACGGGACGAACTGCGAATGCGCTTCATAGATGCCCGGCTCTTGCTGGACGAGCAGAAACCCGCCGCCTTCGCCCACCATGAGCAGAACGTTGTTTTGATCGGCAACAGCCTGCGACAGGTCGAGCCGCCCTTCACCGCCGACCCAAGGCCTCACGTCGGGATGGTTGACTACGACGTTAATGCGTTCGGCCGAATATTCCCGGCTGACCGTGAGGGGTTCGAAGGGCAACGCTGACCTCTCAGGCCGGAATAAAGTCGACGGTCGGCACGACTGAATAGCTGATCGTCACGACATCATTGTTCGCCATCAGCACGGATCGAACCGTTCCAAGTGACACTGTCGTACCGCTTCGCGTAAGGCTCACAGCTGAGACCGTGCCGCCAGAAATCAGCAATGTCCCCGACGACCCTGCGCGATATGAAAATGGCGTCGCCCCCACATCGACGCTGGCGATTGGCGAAGCTGCTGCTACGAGCGCATTGAAGAACCGCACCCAAGGCGGTGTAACCAACCCGCCGGCCGCAGCGATCGGCTGCTGCGAGCTTGGCACAATCGCCGCATTGTTCGAGCTGGACATCAGGTTGCGGCCTCAACGACATTTATCCAGCAGCCGTTGAGGGCCGTATTCGCATTGGTCGACCATGACAGTTCAAACACCCTGTCGCGCGCCATGCCGAGACGCTGCCAGTTTGGCGAGGCCAGGTACTGGCCCGTGGCTCCCATCGATTGCGTTACGGCGTTGCCGTAGCTGAAGCCCTTGTCGTCGCTCCACCGCAGCGATATCAGCGGCGGGTCGGACGACTCACCGCCGGTCATCTGGCCGGTTGCCATGTCGGCCTGAAACTGTCGGTAGCTGATCCGGTTCCCATCATTGACCATGTGCGGGAAGCGTCGAATTCGTGGGATCGGCGTGCCGTTGTCGGTGAAGACCTCGTTGCTGAACGAGTAGAGATTGCCGTTCTGATAGTCGCCCACCAGATTGAGCCCGTAGGCAAAGGCGTAGCAGTTGGACCGATGGCGATGCAGAACGCCGTTGCCGTCGATCGAAGCGCGCCGATGCCATTGGCCCGTCGCGATGTCATAACTCCACGTCTTGTCGGCAGACGGGAAGGTCAGAACGTAGAACAGATGGCCTTCGATCTGGTGGCAGTACCCGATTGCATCAGCCACGGTCGAATAGGTCTGGATGTCCTGCTCGATCGCGTGGGTCGAAACCTGCTTGAACGCATACCCGTCCGACATGACGACAACGCCGTGGCCCTGCAAATCCTGCGAGAGCAGCAGCATCGAATTGTCGACCACGGCCACTGAATAGGGCGCAGCGCACCCATGCGCAACGAAGGCACCCTGAATGCGCTGATAGGCAAAATCGGCCGCGCCTGCGTCGTACCACGGCTCCGTATTGAGCGTGCCGATCAACCAGAGTTCGCCATGCACTGTTGCGAGAGCGACAATCGGGTCTGCCGTGCTCTTGGCCGCAATGTCGAGCGGGTCGAAAGCCGTCGCCACGTCCTCGACCGAATAGCCGAAGCCCGAACCGCCGCCGCCAAGATTGGAGTTGTTCACTCCGAGGACGTCGCCGACTGAATACCCGCTGCCGGGAGCCGTGAGGACGATGCCCGTCACTCCAGTACCCGACACCGTGAACGTCGCCTGTGCCCCAATGCCGGTTCCACCGGTCAATGGCACCAGCGTATAGGTGCCATTGGTATAACCGCTGCCCGCGGTCGCGATCGATCCGCTCAGGATGCGACCGGTGATCCCGGTGAGCATTTCGAAGGTCACGTTGCTCAGCGAGATATAGAACTGCGCCGTACCCGGATTGTTGAAGATGAAGAACGTGTCCTGGTAGGCCGCCGAAATCCCACCAAGGAAAGATGGATCGGTGATGGTCCCAAAGTCCCCGGTGTCCATATCGATCGCGTAGCCAGTCGTCGTGCCGTCAACCAGAACAATCGCCATGCCGTTGTCGGCAAAGCTGACCGGCGTAGTGTTGTCGGGGATCGTCCCCAGCAAGGTCCATGCGAACGAGATTGAGATCGAATAGACGTCAGGCCCAACCACCGCATACAGCGCTCCATTGGACGCGCGATAGAGGGTCCGAATCCCCTCGATGTACGGTGACGTCGACTCCAGCGCGAGCCCTGGAGTTGGGTAAGCCGTGGCAGGAGCCGGCGGCGACGCGTCGGAGTTGTTGCTTTCCGAGTAGAGGTTGATCGCCTCCTGGGCAGACGCAATGACGCTGCGGGACTCGTATGCGCCACCGATGAGCGGAATGCGGGTCACGAGTATTGCTGGTCCGAATAGATGTTGTAGTTGCTGCCATGGATCAGATCGTTCGGCATTTCGAGCGCGGGAATTTGCGCATTGGCGTTGCGGATCGTGTTCAGCGCTACCTTGGCGAGCGCAATGATTGAACCATCAGGCGGAAGCTGGAAGAGCGGGCGCAGACGGACCGCAAGGTTGTAGTGCAGCGCCTCAAAATACTCGGGCGGTAGGTTGATCGCCGTCGTCAGGCCAGGGAAGGTCTGGAGCACGTCCTTGATCGAAATGTGCATCTCGTACTGATCCGACGGGAGCGGCCACACATAGAGATGCCCGAGCGGCCAACCGCTGTCGTAGAAATAGACCTGCGGGAACGAGTTGAGCGACTTCAAGGCGATGTCGTTGTATTCCTCGCGGCTCCAGATCGGAGCCAGCGGATAGTCGACCTGATTAGGAACGGTCCCAACGGTCTGCCGAAAGAAGGCAGCTTCGACCTTGTCGGTGCGGGCGACGTTGAAATCGCCTCCCGTTCCGACGGTGTAGGACAGCGCGCCAGTGCCCTGACAGGTGACGTCGACCAGATGATAGACAAGCCAGCGTCGACGCTGCCATTGACCCATCATGCCGTTAAGCAGGGTCAGAGCGTCCGTGAAGTCTTGCGCACCAGCGGTCTGACCGACGCCGACAACGCCGGCCTCGCGAAATGCAAGGGCAATGAGATCGCCGGCGGTGGTCATGGCTTAGTCCTCGCCGGGGCCAACAAGCACGGGGGCAGCGACAACCGGCCCAGCGGGCGTATCGGCATTGTCTTGCTCGACCGCCGTAGCTGGCGCCAGTAGCGCGTTATCGACGACCGAAACGGGTTCCGGCTGTGCCGGGGGCGTCTGACCCCACTCGGCCTTTAGCCGGTCATGCTCGCGTTCGTTGAGAACACGAATGCGTTTGCCGTCCGGAGTAGTGACGCGCATCGGGTACGGCTGGAAGACATAGGCCATTGATTGCTCTCCAAATGAAGGCGGCCGGAGCGGTTGCCCCGGCCGATTGGTTCAGCGTGATCAGATCTTGTCGGCCAGGATCGCGCCCCACTCGCCGCGGAGCCAGGTCTTGCCGTAGATCACGTCAAGACGGGTGGCGAGCTGGTCGGTGCCGAGCACGTAGTCGGTGATCATGCGCATCGAGATGCCGTCGTAGGTACGACGGGCCGCCTCATGCACACCGCGTGGCAGGACGAGGTCCGCAGTCGCGAGGGTGACCGCCTTGGGCGAGTACGAGATGTTCTTGATGTACGAACCGCCCGCAGGGGTCGCCAGCAGAACATCGGCGCCGCTATCGGGCGACACGTCGACCGTCTGGTACTGAACCTTGTTGCCGTTCACGGCCGGCACAAGAGCCGGGTAGATCGGGATCGAGGTCGCGCCACTGGCAACATCCGCCGTGACAACGAACTGACGCGGCGCACCGGTCGAGTCCTTGGTCAGACGGTTGACGGCATTGACGCCTTCAATGGTGATGATGTCACCCTTGTTGAGCGTGCCGGTGATCGCCGAGGTGGTGATCGTCGACCCGCTCTGGCTGGCGCCGCTCACCGTACCGGCTGAGAACGTGCCGGTCGTGTGGTTGATCACCGTCTGGTCCATGAAGAAGTCGAAGCCGAGAGCGTTCTTCATCTGGCCGCTGCGGTACTGCTCGGAAATCCCCTGCGAGGGGTTGAACAGGCCGGAGAGAGCCGAGACGATGCGCGCTTCCGAGTTCGGCCCAAGTACCGTCTTGAAGCCGGGAACCGTCGGGGTCGAGTTGAGGGCCAGAGCCGCCTTCGCCAGCAACACAGTTTCGGCGTTCGGCGAGATGATGTTGCCGGAGCCATCGACGTTGGCGACGAGGTTGCAGACGTTGCCATCGACATCCGACATAACATCGGCTGCGATATCCGCGGCGAGGTCGTTCATCATCGGCATCAGGACGCGCTCGGAATAGTCGTCCAACTTCAGGGTGCGTTCCGCCGTGCTGAAGGCGACGTCCACACCGACCTGAGTCGAGAGGGCGAGGCTGGTGTACTTTTCAGCGGTGTCCTGGATGCTGAGCGCCGTGCCGTGGCGGACAGTGAAGTCGTTCGGCAGGCGGATGCGCAGGGTATCGCCAATCTTGGCGCCATCGATGGCGAACTGACCGTCGTACTGCGTATCGAGGTTCTGGATGAACATGTTGCTGTTCTTGAAGAGCGAGACAGCGGCTCGCGTGATCATGTCGATCGTGAGGATCGTATTGCCGTCAGCCATTTAAGGCCTCCTAGGGTCACGGGATGGGGAGTGCTGCCTTTCGTGCAGCGGTTGGTTTCGGTGCCCGTGACCGAAGTAGTTCGAGCGTGACCCGGCATGCTGTCCGGTGCAGATGAACCCTGTTTTAGCCGAACAGGTGCGGCTCAGTCGTAAAGCGTCGAAAGCGTTACCGGCCCTTGCCGGCAACCTGCTTCAGATATGTCTTGGCCCACTGGTCCATTGGCGCGCTCGGATCATCGAGCCGATCGCTTGCGGCCGGAGCCCCACCAACTGGTTTGACCGGTGCCGGCGCTTTGCTGATCGGCTTAACTTCCGGGGCGGCTGGCACCGCCTTCTTGTCGCCGAGCTTGGCGATCTCAATGGCGAGCCGAACCGGGGACATTGCGAGCAGTTTTTCGGTGCGCTCAGGGTCCTTGGCGAGGTCGTAAAAAACCTCGTGACCGTTATCGAGCGACGTGATCGCTTCGAAGAAATCCGGCCGCGCGTTGAGCTGGTCGCCGAAGTTCTGGACCATTTCCGTGCGAGCGGATTCGAAGTCGGGGATATTCGCGATACCAGCGGCGAGCACTCGGCCCGTCGCTTCAGAAAACGCGTTTGCTGCAGCTTCTGCTTCGAGTTCAGCACGGGCGGCAGCCCTCGCTTGGTCGGGCGTGAGGGTTGCGGCGGGAACCGGCGCAGGAGGCGTGGCGCCGTCAGCCGGAGGCGTAGCCGCTGCCTTGCGGAGCCGTTCAAGTTCGGCCTCTGCGGTGGCAGCGCGGGCCTCTGCGGCACGACGCTTGTTGGTCTCCTCGATGCGGCGCTTTTCCTGCCAGGAAAGCGGCTGCTTCTCGGTCGGTTTGGTCTTGCCGTCCGGCTCCGGAGCCGCGGCGGCTGGTTCTGCCTCAGCGCTCGGCTCCTCGACAACTTCCGGTTCCGGGGCCGGAGGCGTTTCGGTTTCGGGCGACGATGGCATTTCGGTAGCGATAGTCTCGCCCGGCACAATGTCAGGCGCCTGCACACCCTCGGGGGCGGCAGCGTTAGCTTCGATGGTCATTGGGAACCCTTGTGGGCTAGCCTGGTGAACGCACCAGTACGGAACCCAGCGTGAGGCGCTGGTGCCTTTCCGGATTAGCCGCCGGATCGGGAACATCTGTGAGCGACCATTCGGAGGGGTTGCTCTCGATGAAGCCTGCGCCGTCGCAGTGACGGCAGATGAAATCTTCGGCGCGTTCCCACATTTCCGGGAAGCGCGGACCCAGCACGCCCCTGCCCTCGCATTCCGGACAGGTGCGGTGCGCAAAGGTCATTTCTTGCGAGCCAGAATCTTGTTCGCCTTGGCGTCAACTTTGGCTTTGGCCGACGGAGACAGCTTACCAGCCTTTTCCATCTGAGACGCACGCGCCTTCGCGTTGGCGGCGTGACTGCGATCAGGCATTGGATAGGCCTTCTTGCCGGGAAGGCCGAACTCGGATTTCGGCAGTTTGTCGCGTTTTGCAGTTGAGAGCTTTGCCATCTGTCAAACCTTTGCGAGCATTTTGGCGCGGTCGTCGGCGCACTTCTTGACCTCGGCCATGAGCCGCTTGTCCTTCTTGATTTCCTCAGCGCGCAACAGCGTGTTGGCTGCGCTCTCGATCTCGTATTTGCGCATGTCGTCTTTCGGATAGCCGACAATGGCACTGGCACGTCGGGGCGCTTTGGTGCCTGCTGCGGGGGCGCCCACTGTCTTCACCGGCGGGTTTTTGGCGGGACCGCCTGCCTTGCGCAGCGCGGGACGATTGATCGGCTGGTTCAATTCAGGCTCCTGAGAGAGAGTGCGGGCTTTGCTTTGACGGTTGAGGCGTGCGTCTTGAAGGCGACGATCGCTTCGTAGATTTCTTCCTTCTGGTCTTCCGGGGTACCCGGGGCAGCAAGCAGGATCGTCAACGCCGCTACAGCGGTATCAACAAAGCTGGTCCAGTACCGGCGCACATACGCCTTCTGCGAGATACCAACGGTGCGGAACCTGTCCGACCGGCCTTCGTCAAAGAATATGCCGGCGAACTCCTCTGAGGTCTTTTTGATGACCTCGGGAACCTCGCCAGCACGGATATGACCGCGCATGGTAGATCGTCCTTTGTATTATGCCGCGAGCGGCTGAGCCTGTTGCACGGGTTCGGCGGCAGGCTGTTCGATTTGCGGCTGCATCGGTTGCGGCGCCGGTGCCCCGCCCTGCTCTCCACCAGCAGGCCCCTCACGAAGCATCGACATGATGGTCTGCATGATGAGCGGCTGAACCTGTCCCTGCGTCACGTAGGGGCCGGCATTGCCTTCTGCGACGAGCCGCTTCGTATCGGCTTCGAAGGCACGGATGTTTTTCTCGTCGATCTTGATTGCATAATCGAGCTGCTGGCTTTCCAGCTTCTTGTTGAGTTCGACCACGGCGTTGCTGGCTTCCTGCAACTGCTGCGTGAGCGTCTGAACTTCCTTGCTCGGGCCATCGCCCTTGATGTTGTCGGGAATCGTCTTGGCCCAGCGTTCCGACAGCTGATCGGCCATCGGGAAATCCGCGGCCTTCCACATCAGGTCGCCGCCGATCTGCATGAACTCTTTGTTCTGCGACGCTATCTGCGTCATGGCGTTGAAGGCTTCCTGTCGACGGGTCGCGTAGGCTGGCCCAATATCGCTCACCACCTCATAGCGACCAACGTTCGGGTTGAAGATCGCCTCAACCTGCTGGGCCTCTTCCTGCTGTGCTTTGGCGTACGCCTGCTTGGCCTCCGGGTCCAACTGGACATGGCTTTCCGTGCCATCCTTGGCGAGGATACGAAGAATGCGCGGTGTGTCGTAGTAGTGCGGGATCGCGTCGATCAGGATTTTGCCGGTGAACCGGATGCCGATCGCGAGATTGTCGATGTAGTGGTACGTCGCGTTGTCGCCCTGACGCTGACGAGCGTTGATCGCCTTGCCAGACGTCGCGTTTTCGTTCTGTCCGAACTGCGACTGATACTGTCCCGAGGACATCATCATCTCGTTCTGGGTGATTTGCAGGCCCTGCACATAGGCGGATGCGAGAATGGCGGGCTGCACACGCTCGGGCGCTGGGATGGTCTTTCCGTCCTCGGTCAGGGCATTGTACGGCAGCACCGCGACTTCATCGATGTTGGCGCGGCCCCAATATTCCTCGAGGTTGTCGATCGCCTCTGCCGGAGCGACCCAGGGCGTCTTGGTCTGCAACGCGATCTGAGCCGTCGCTTCGCTGGTCCAGTAGTTGTACATCCGCTGCGCGTCTTTCATCGCGCGGGTGTGGCCCTTGCGGTCCAGTTTGCCTTCGATGATCGTCTCTTCGCCAATGACGCGGACGATCGGCACGTACTTACCCAGCCAGGGGCGGCGATCGATGATTTTGGACCCGGCGATCTTGTACCACATCACCAGATCGGTGAGGATTTCGCGCTCATTGACCACATCAGGCGCGGCCTGTTTTACGGCCTCGTAAAGCGCCTTCACCTCAGCCGACATCTTGCTTTTCGGCATGACGATCTGTTGACCGGCACCAGCGGCCGGCTGGCCGTTGATCAGGTCCGGAATGACGAACGCAACCAGCGTGTCCTTCTTCTGGGTCTTCTCGTAATATTCACAGACGCGAACGTGGTCTTCATCGATCCACGTATCACCCGCCTGCCCCAGCACCGACATGCCGGCGTCGTCTTTGAAGTCCGGATATTCCTTGTTGAACTCGTCGCGCGGCTTGTCCTCGAACACAAATCCATAGCGCGCATCCGACCCATCGACCTCCGAAATGTCGGGATCAAGATAGACCGAGTCCGGCTGCTTCACGCGCCGGATGTAGAGTTCCTGATCGAAGCTGTCGTTGCTCACATAGTCGGTGACCACGCGCCAGTAGCCGATGCCGCCCTCAACCTGGAACGTCGTCGCCGTGTCGTATGCGACCTCGGCATTGCTTTGGTACTCGATGTGGCGAACGATGCCTTCAAACGTCTGTGCAGCATCGTAGGTGGCGCCATCTCCCACCGGCCGAATGTTCACGCCCGGCTTGTTCTGCTTCGCGTCGTTGATGATCTGCAGATTGTGCTGGCGCACCTTGTTGATGGTCAGGCACGGCTTCTTGCGGTCCTGCCGATAGGTCATCAACTGGCTGTCCCACTGCCAGTTATTGTCGGGGTCCGCGTTGGCGAACTTCAGGTCTTGGATGAAGTTCTTGCGGGCGTTGCCTTCCCACTCTTCGCACAACGCGAAGCGCTGTTTGGCGCGAGCGACAATGGCATCGTCACCGGTCAGCGATGAGGTGGAACCGTCAGCCATCAACCCATCCAACTCTGCGAACCCTGCGCCGGCCTCGGGGGGCCCTTCGGCAACGGCAGCTTTGCTTTCTCGCGCACCGCACGGTCGCGGATGTACCAGGCCATCACCACCGCATCGGCTTCATCCGGGGATGATCCAAGCCGAGCCTTGATCGCCTCTTTGCTTTCGATCTGAATCTTGCCCGACCGCTCGCGCCAGAGGCCTGCGGTCAACTGCGCCATCAGCCTGTCGCCGGGCGGCAAAATGATGTTCTCGCCATTGTCGGGATCGAGAGCGGTTCGAAATTCCCAGTACATCTTGGCCCGCAGATTGGCGTATTCCAGACCCGTGTCCTTGTCGGTGCCTTCGCCCGCTGACGAAAACACAATCGGGACTGCGGCAATTCCGTTGTTCGTCTTCAGGTGATCGCGAGCCGAACCGCCCCAGCCGCCCGTCATGTCGATGCCGATAGCCGCACTGTCGCGTCGCAGTTTCAGGATCAGGGCTGCCACACTTGGGCCGTCCGGCGTTTCACTCCCCGGTCGGCTTTCGACGCGCGCGAAATGATTGCCCTCATGCAGTCGAGCAATCGCGGTCTTGTCTGGGCCGCCTTGGGCTGGGTCGGTCGCAATCGCCTTCATTCGTGCGACAGGATCGCCAGTCCATCGCGCCTGTGCGGCACGGACCCACAACGACGGGACAACCTGCCATTCGTCGTCTTCGCGACCGGCGAGGAAATCGCCAAGCAAAAGCTGGGAACGCCGCGGCTCGGGCTGCGCGTTGATCTGCGCCCGGTATTTGGTGTCCTTCAGGTACGGGTTGTCATCCAACTTGGATGGAATGAAGGTCCGCGAAAGCGGCTCAAGAACCTTATACTTGTCCGGGTCAGCGAGTTCCGTTTCGTTTGCGATCCGCCAGCCGTCACCCTCAACAACGATCGGCTCCGGACCATCGACCCAGATCGTTCGAATTTCTGCCGCTGTACCGACCGCCGCAGCCCAGCGCAGTTCTCCCGGCATTGCCGGAATGGGAAACAACGGATCAAGCCATGGCGCGAACCATTCCAGCAGCCACGCCCCCTCGTTGCCCATTGGCGGGTTCGAGGCGATAACTGCGCGGCAGCGTATTCCATCAGCAGACCGAAGCCAGCCGAGCACGAACATGACCTTGTCGGCGCTGAGCTGGGCGCCTTCATCGAACCCGATAAGATCGTGCGGGCGACCCTGCCAGCTGAGTTCCGACCCCGGCAATTCGAGATGGCCGCATTCGACCATTCGATTATCGTGGGTAGAAAGCTTCTTCTTGTTCGAGTCCTTGTGCCGCGGCTGCGGGTAGAGTTGCAGCAACCGTTCCCAGAAGCCGTCGAGATCGTTTGCCTGCCGGCGAAAGATCACCGACCGTTTATGTTCCGTCAGCGCGAGGCCGCACAGCAAATCCGTGTTGTGCGTCGGGATAAAGGACCGACCCGCGAGGTAGAGGTGTGATGGACTATCCACACCAATGCATCGCATAGGGATCGGGTCAATTTCCACCGCGGACACGATGTAGCGAAACGCCCCAACGCGTCTTGTCTTTGCCTTCTGTCGAGCAAGTTTGCGGGGGAGCCGGAACACGGGACGCGCCGTGGTGAATTTAACCCGCCATTTCTTCCCAACGTAACGTCCGTTGAGCTTCGCTTTTCCCTCTGTGATAGTGGCCTTGATGCCGAGGCTCACAACAAGTTCATAGACCGCGCAGATCAGTCGATAGTTCGTGTTGTCGAACTCGCACCCGCCATCCAGGGCGGCATGACCATCAGTGTCCATGAGCCCTTGAAGAACGGCGGCGCGCTGCTCTTCACTCGCTCTAAGGTATGCCGCAGGAACGTGCTTATTCTTTAGGAGCCCCGCTGCCCTCAATTGAGCTTTCAGCCCTCGAATATAATGGGACTGTGGGTCGCTTGGCGCATGCGTAACGACGTAGCCAGCATTTTCAATTTGCTGCCAGATGAACGGATCGATCCCGGTGAATCCGCCACTGCTCGATGTTCCATCCCCGAGCCACGCACCGAGGGTATAGGGGTCGATCGGTAGCTCGGCATGCGGAGTTTCTATTGCCTTCGAAACCTGGACCGCGTGGTTCCGACGACCGCGCGCTGTCAGAAGGGTGTCGACGACCTGCTGCGTCGTACGTACCGTACCCGACGGAACATCGGATCCCTTTGCCATGCGCGAGTTTCGGGCAGAGATAGCAGCCCGGAACGCCGCGCTCTTGTTCGAGCCAGCGCGAGACGGACGTGCCGCCCGGCGCTTCGCGCGCCATGCATCAGATTTGCGCAGAAGACCCGCTAGTTCGTCGGCGTCGTAGGTCAACCAGAGATGATCAGCGCAACACTCAATCCTAGTTCCGTCGTCGAACTCGAGCCTGTAGGTCTTCGCTGTCTTTACCGGAGAGACCACCAGAACCCGAGTCGGCTTCCCCATCTCGTCGAACACCGTGTCTCCCACGGACACGTCGCCCATACGGACCCAGCCGGCTGGGGTCGGAAGAACCTCATCGACACTCAGGAGCTTTCCGCCACCAGCCGCGCCGCCATATAGCAGCAAGTCGGCTTCTGACAGAAATGCTTCGAGTTGTGGCCCCGGCGTCGGAAGCCACGGCTTTGCCAGTTCCTCAGCCAGAACCTTGTCGAGTTCCGCCATCCCCGCCTCATCAAGAGTGGCGAGCGCGGCATCCAGCCGATCAAGAGCGCCCATCTACTCGGGCTTCACCGGCCGGGCGAGCAACAAAGCAGCGGCAGCGCGACGCCGAGCAGGCGTGGCCCCGGTGATCTGGACCGGCGTTTCGCCGCCCTCAACCACATTGGTGACGCGCTCGCCGTATTTCTTCGGCAACAGCTTCGAGACGATCCATTTCCGCGCATCGACGCGAAGCGCAGATCGCCTCAGAGCCTCGCCGTTTTCCGTCCAGCCGACGTTCTGGCCGTCGGCGTTTTTGCGTTCCATCCAGTCGTTCGTGCCGTCATCGGCAATGTCGAGCAGTTCATCAAACAGCGCGTCGGCCTGTGCTTCACGTGCAACACGATATTGCTTGGCGAAATTCTCGTTGTTGGCGAGCCAGTCAAAGATGGTCGATCGCGCCGGCATATCCGCATCGGCCGTGATGGTCCGCAAGCTCTCGCCGTCAGCCAGGCGCTCCAGAATGGTCGCCACGAGTTCATCAGAATAGATAGAGGGACGCCCTACATCAGCCATTACGCATCCCAATTGATCTTGCGACCGCGCTTGTCGCGGGACGGGCTTGGCCGTTCTGACCAAGACGTCCGATTGACCTGCGGCACTCGTCCGCCGTCGCCCATGTCCACGATCATGTCGATGGTCGTGATCTGGTTGCCTCGCACCCGAGGCGCGGTGAAAATCACGGGCACGGCGGTGAAGTTGCCTGCGCCGGCCGCAGCAAACACCGCTGCAACTCGTGCCGCGGTGGTGCCGGACAGTTGCCCAACGCCGGCAGAGGACAACACAGACGACCGAATTGCCTGGGTAGAGCCACTGAGCGATCCCGCGCCGACTGCCGCCAGAACAGCGGTAGCACTAGACGCGCCGATACCTGCAAACGAGCCCGCCCCTACGGCCGACCAAATAGCTTGCTGGATTCCACCAATCTCCGGAATTTCGGAGATGGCAACTTCTGAGATCGAACCGAAGCCGAGCATCTATCGCTCCTAGCGCAGGCTTCGCCCTACTTGTCTTTGCCCAGAACCTTGTCGCGAGCCTGCAGCATCCTGGCGCGGATCACGGCATTGTCCGAAATGCCCTCTGCCTGCGCATCGGCAGCGGCCGAGATCATCGCGTCTTGCAGACGGGTGTTGAGCGCGACCTGTGCCGGATCAACATCGCCATGGCCGGTAAAGGCTGCGACAGATGAAACAATCATGATTCAGTGACCGTGCTCGCTGTGGTCAATTGCGGCGTGATGCCGTTTCCCAAGACGATGTTCGGCGAGATCGGGCCGGAATAGAGGATGATGCCCGCACCAGACGACAGCATGCCAATCGATGCGTAGGTCGCCGTTCCGGACCCACCGGAACCGGCCGGGAAGGTTATCGCAGCAACCGGCGACGTTGAGGCGGTTGTCGAGGCCGTCCAACCACCAGTCGTTCGCGCCACGGCAACACGGGCATAGCCGGTATAGCTGACCTCATTGGTGGTCTGGTCGCCACTGGCGCCAGGGTCCGCCGTGTGCAGCGCGACATAGAGATTGGTGTTCGGCGATGACGCGGCATTGTCGGCGATGTTGGCAATCGCTGTCGCATTGAACAGCAACTTGAGCCAATTATTCGACGTTGTGGTGCTCTTGCCCATTTGCCGATCCTCGTCAGATTTGAAACAGCAAAAAGGCGCCCGAAGGCGCCCTCTTGCATGTCGTTCAAGCTATCGCTGTCAGTAGAGGACGGCGATCGGGCCAAGGTTTGCCGAGTAGGTCGTCGGCGGAGTGATGGAAGCAGGCGTGCCGAGCGTACCGGTTGCGGAGCCAGTGACTAGCGGCAGGCCGGGAGAGGCGTAGGTGCCGAGCTTGGCCGTGGTGCCGTTGGACTGGGCGACGATGTAGTACGTGCCCGCGACAGCGTGATAGACGCTGGTAAAGGCCAGTCGCTGGAACGTGTTCGCCGTGCCGGCCGTGGTGCCCGTTGCCAGCGAGGTCGCGACCAGAGCGCCAGTCGAGTCGTGAAGCTCGAACGTCCACAGATCGGTGCCGCCGGTCGACCCGACGAGAACGCCAATACCGGTGACGTCGGTATCGAAGCCGAGTTCGACGTTGACGAAGTAGCGGGTGCCCGCGACCATCGTCTTGTCCTGAGCGTTGTTCAGGAACTTGATCGCAGCGGCGAGCTGAATGAGTTCGATCGCAGCGGTCTGCGGCTGTGCGCCGCCAGAGATTTCAGTGTCCACGGAGAACTGCTCGATACCCTGGATCAGGGAGAGAGTCGGAACACCATCGGTAAGCCAACCGGCCATTTTGAAAGTCCTTTCGAGAGAGCGCTAAGCGCTTTGATTTCAGGGGATCAGGATCAGAAGACGACGTGCGATTTGCCGCCGGCCGTGGTCGAGGCAACCATGTTCATCTGCAACGCTGTGACAGGGGTCGTCTGGATGGCGGTGATGCCATTGCCGAACGTGCATTGATCGAGAAGCACGGTTCCACCGGCCGCTGCGTCGACGTTGAACGCCTGAGCCATTGCCGTTCCACTCGACGAACCGCCGCCGAAGAACTCGCAATCGCTAAATTTGGCGTAACGATCTATGCCAGCTGCGCCGACAAGCACGTGGCTGGACGCGCCGCCCGAGGCGCCAAGCTGGGCTTCGAACGTGCAGTTCTCGAAGTAGAGCCGCGGAGCGTTGCCGGCCAGTTCGAGGGTGTAGTTGGCCGCATTACGCACGACGGTATCGACGCCGAACACGCAATCGTACCAGCTCGACTCGCCGTTGCTCGTGTTGAACACGAACGCGCGCGAAGCGGTGTGGTTGGCCGTGCCAGTGGAAGCCGTGCCGTCACCGAAGCCCATGAACTCCACATTGGAGTAGCAGGAGCGACCGGCAGTGTCGGACCAGCAGATGCTGGCAGATGCCGAGTTGAAGCCGTAGAACGTGCCGAAATTGGCAAATTCGCAGCCCTGCCCGGTCACGCTGACCAGCTTGTCAAACGCCGTCGAGCCGGTGACACTGATCCGAGCCCGTTTGCCGCGGCGCTGACCAGCACCAAGGCCGACAAGATGGGTGCCGGGCAAAGACCACGCCAGCGTTGACGTGCGATGCTGGGTGCCCCAGAAGGCCACGACGGCATTGCGGCCAACAGACGACAGGCCGGCGGCCGTCAGCGCCGTGCTTTCGAGCGCCAGGGCGCGGTCAAGCGTCTTGAGCGGCGAAAATGGGTTGAAGCCGTCATTGCCGACAGCATCGGAGCCGATGGTCTCATTGGCGTAGTAGACCGGACCCGAACTCGGGCCGTCGTTGATCTGACCGATCATGGTATTGAGGTCGGACCCGTCGATCAGACGAAAACCGGGCTGAAACCTCTGCGAGACGTAACCCATAGCGGGCCGTTCCTTTCTGTTGGCCGGTCAAGTGCGCAAGGCTCCGGCGGCGGTGGGCCAATTGGACCCCGCCGGGCGCGGTAAAAGTCTGGATTTGGTTGGTGAAAGGTGGGCGTCAGGTGTAGAATATCGCTCTCACCTAGGAGGCAGGGAGCGATGTCTATTATGTCGGTCACTTGGGACGAGGATCAGTCCCTGTTTGCGTTGGGCGAAGCCAAGGCACGCGAGAAGCTAGATGCCGAGTGGCAACGGCGCGGGCTGAGCAGCGAGTATGTCGAGCGCACCTACCGCGATAAACACGGCTGGCGGACTACTGAGACGGGAGCGCCTGTCGTTATTCGGGCGATATATCGCGAAGTCTCTAGGTAAAGTTGCCCGTGGCGATGACAGACACGCCTGCCCCCGTCGTAACCGACCAAGCGCCGGCCGCCGAGGCAAGGTTAATGGTGATCGTGTAGGTGCCGATGGGCGTATTCGCCGGAAGCGCCGGAATGGATGAGCCCGCGCCGTCCTTGATGGTCACAGCGGAAGTTGCTGCGGTGGCGACAGTGCAGATCAGCGTCGAGAGCACGTCACCGATCGCACCCGTGCCGCCAAGCACCTGGTTGGTCTGCCCGGCTGCGACGGTTTCATACCCTGCAGGGATTGCGGGCAGCGTGTTGATCGACCCATCCGCATTCGGCTTGATGAAATGCTGCGGGCTGTCTGGATCTGCAACCGCGACGGAGTTGCGGACATTGGCGTCAGCTGACATGCGAAGTCCTTTCGGCGAACGGCGCGCGTAGTGGTCCGGAAATGAGATGGGGAGAGCGTTTCGATTGGCCGGCGATATGAGCGAGCGGCGCCCGGCTTTGACGCTAATTGCGCATCGAACGCTGAGACTTCGCCTACTCCCCCGTTTGGCTCGGGGTCAGCGCCTCATGTCGGAAACAGCAACGCCCGCTCCGGTGTTAGGGGTGCGGGCGGGGGAATGTGTGGGGGTTAGTTCTGAAGTGGCCGTCTTTCCGGCCTGCCATTCCACGAAACACGGACCCAACAGCCCAGCCAGGCGCACGAGGGGAGGTGATGAACAGCGGAAAGATAATCGTGAGGCGCAAAGCGCCAGTTGACTCCTTATCGGGTGATTTGCCGTACGCTGTCAAGCGGCTCGGCTGCGATAGCCCCAGAACGTAGAAAGCGAGTCCAGTGCGTCGAGCAGCGCATCAACCTCGCGTTTCACGTGACGGCGGTTTGGTTCACCGCTGGGGAGACGTGCCGCTGCGTCCTCGCACGGGATAGCCAGCACTACGCAGGCGATGATGCGATCACGGCCATCTGCCCCTAGATACTTCATCGCGGCCAGCAGCGAGGCTCCCCTGTCGATCTTAGCCGCCATTCCGCTGTCATGGGCCACTGGCGAGCGATCGACCACGGGGCGGGCATTATCGAGCGCCGGCACGCCGGAACCGAACAGCGCCTCGTAATCGGTCTTGAACCGCTCAGCCGCTATCTCATGATGATGCAGCCGCTTGCGAATGAAGGCGAGCGCCCCCATGCGGGTGACGGGGTTTTCCTCTACCCACACCTTGCCGATCTGGGGCTTTGTCGGGTTGGCCTGCCGCTGGGCATAATATTCGGCGTCAGTCATGGAAGGGTCAGGCACTAGCCTGCTTGTCGTATTGCCCATTTGCCCTGTAGTCCCCGTTAGGTTCAGATTGCTAGATCAATCAATGCGTTAGCCGCTACTCTAGCGCTGCGTCGATCATCGCGTCCCAAGCGTTCACGAGCGGCACGGATGGCGGGTCAAAGTCGGAATTGTAGCCTAGGAACTCTATCTGCCCCTTTTTCTTCATTTCGTCGGTCGGCTCCCGCATGGCCTCAATAGCGGCGCGGGCTGCGGGGATAAACTCCCGCCAAGGCTCACTCTGGACACCAATCGGCGAGCGCCAGCGCTTGAGCGTGTCGTCGCAGAGCGCCCGCGCAACTCGTTCGATCATCTCCCCTGTCCCTGTCATGGCTCTACACCTGGTTTATGAGGGGGCGACGCTGTTGATTGTGCTTGTGTTTCTGCCGTTTCGGGAGCAATATTCTTGGGCTCCAACGTGAACTGCAGCATCGCGCCGTCGATGGCCCAGAAGATGTCGGAGATCATGCGCAACGTGAGCTTGGTCCGGCCCTCAAGCACACGACGAACGAACCGCTCCGACTTCCCCAGCCGCGTGGCTGTCCTCGATATGGTGGCGCCTGGAGTTGAGGCCATGACGTGGTTCATCAGCGATAGAAGCTGAAAGCGCACCGACGCCCTGACCATGCGCATTGTTTCTTTCGGGATCGGTGTCTCGCTCATCTCTGGTTCTATCCTTGTTGGGTGGGGGTGGTCCAAGGCCGCTTCTGTGTGTCGCGATGCCCGGCGATCATGGCCTGCGAAATCGATTGGATGGCGTAAGCCTCAATCTCGTGACCAACGGGTTCCGGCTGGGCACTCTGCCCGATGTCATCGAGGATGAAGCGCCACGCATGGACGGATTCATGCACGAGCACGCCGACGACCTGCGTCATTTCAAGCTTCGCCGTGCGGTCGGCATCGACGTTGATGAGAATGAGGAGCCGACCCTTCTTGTCTTGGAAGCGGGTGCATCGACCGGCAACGTCAGTAAGAAACGGAACGTCCCGCTCGGCCTTCACGGCATATTTTGCGAGTGTGCGCCGCCACACCTTTTCGTTCGGGACGTAACCGACTGCCGCCCCAAAAAGGGCCGCACCAGTTGCGTAGCAGACGACATCTCGATTGCTCATTTTGCTTTCCAAATCACGTTCTAGATGCTATCAAAAATCACGCTGAAACGCTAGGAATTGTTGGAGTTTTCACCCCTTCCCCACACTGCTTCTCGCCTCACCGTTGGGGGATTGGGAGGTCGATTTTAGCCGGGAGATTTCGCGGTCGATGTACCAGCGGGCCTTTTCGAGGTCTTGGATTTCGTCGCCCTTGTCGCCCGCTCGCCAGATGTACTTCACCGCGTTGCCACGACAGAAGTTCATATGCTCGGTGACGGTGATGCACTCCACGCCGGACGGGTGTTCGGTGTAGTGGCGCGGATGATTTACGGGGTCGCTCCCGCGTTCCATGGATTGTTCAAGGGGGAGGGTCATGCGGCGTCACCCTTGCGGATTGCAGCGGCAATGTCGGCAGCATACGAGGGCACCTGCGGGAAGTGCGTCTCTGCAACCTCGGCGCACCGCTCCCGCTCGGCCATGATGGCGCGGGCAATTGGCTCGGGACCGTCACCAATGCTCGCGCTAAACACCGCATGAGCGGCCTTCCACACGTCCTGCGGAATGTCGGCGGGCTTGTCGCTCACGCCCCCTCCTCCCCATCATCGCCTACGGTGAAGCCGCGATTGGTCAATGGACGCTCTCCTGCGATTTGAGGTTGGCACGAGCCTGGGCGACGACCGACGCAGCGAAGCTCTTGTGCTCGATGAAATCCTTGACGGGCTCGGTGAGCGCGACACACGCCGCGAACAGCGGAGCGTCCATGTTCTTGTTCACGTCCACCATCTTCTCAGTCGGGTCAGAAAGCGTAGCGCGCCCTTTCTTCAATGGGGTTGAAGAAAGGGACGCGCGCGTAAGCTTGAGCCTGGCTTGGACTAGATCGTTGTTTTTCTTAGCTTCTGCTTTCATTTCAGCGGATTTATCTCCGCCTTTCGCGCCGTTCTCAGCGTGTTCTCGCGCAACTTTCGCGGCTTTTTCGATCTCGATCCCGGCTCTGTCATTCATCAAATGGCCGTCGATCGATACCAGTTTCCCGAGGTCGATCAGCCGGGCGCGGATGGCGTTCCACTTCCGAACCGAGCAGTTGCAGATGCCGGCGATGTAGCGAGGCTCGTCCGCGATAGGACCGCCGCGCTGATAGATCATGTCGATGACAACGCCATAGGCCCCCTTCTCCTCAAGCGACATGCCGTTGATGCCGCCAAGGAAGTTGTCGGGGAACCGCCGGTACCAGGGCTGCGTCATCCGCGCCATTCCTCAACCGTTTTGCGACCCTTCGACAGATTGCATGTCCGGCAAGCCACGGTGAGATTTGTCGGGTCGTCGGTTCCGCCGTCAGCCACCGAGACAATATGATCGATGTGGAATGGCCCCGCTGTCGTGCCGCAGTACCGGCATTGTGCGCCGTCGCGTCTGATGACAAACGCGCGAGTGCCGATCGACAATGGCCGGCGTCCGACCAGCCGTTCCCAGCGAGCCCATCTCTTCAGATGAAGCGACCAAAGCAGCCCGTCGACTTCCTCAAAATAGCCGCCCAACGCCTCCCACGCGGCGGCGAAGTCTCGCTTCGAAAGCTTGGTGATCCTGCGCAGCCTGTGTTGCTCTGGGGGCAGCACCCCGCCATTGGCGTCGGCGGCCACCAGCAGCAAGATGTATGCTCCGATTTCCTCAGCGGAGAGCAACAGGGTGTCCCCGACAAAATCGGAGACATAGAGCTGCATGAACGGGCGCTCGCTCATAGAGAGCCCTTCTCCATCCGCTGTGTGTGCTTCCTGATGCCATGCAGCACGGTCGTATGATCGCGGTCGCCAAAGCGCTTGCCGATTTGCGGCAAGCTCATCGTGGTTTCGTGGCGGCAGCGCCAAAATATCTCGTGACGCGCCCGTACCACCATCTGGTCACGCCGAGCCGAGAACAGATCGGTCATGCTCACCTGGTGCTTGGCCGCGACCTCGCAGGCGATTCGCTTCCAAGGTGGTGTAAACAGCTCATGGACGACTATATTGCCGTACTCGTCTATTTCCTCGATCGCTCGAAGGAACAGCTTGTGCTTGCGTCGCTCTTTCACGGCGACGAATGGGGAGACTGGGCGTGGCCGTGGCGGCTTTGGTGCCGGTGCGGCGCCAAACCATAACCGGCGGCTCGCTGACGCCCATGCCTGATGCTGTTCTGCCAATTCGTTCACGTCGTCCCCCGAATGGTCACGAACACGGCCCCGCCCTTTACAGGCTGGCCCATGCTGTAGGTTGTTTGGAATTTTGAGTCGTCTATCCCGAGCGCATCAGCGATGCCGTCCTGCGCCGCCTTGTGTTGGGTGATGAGATTGTCCATGTCGTAGCGACGGAGCGACGGCGGACAGAACTCCCAGGCTATGTGCGCTCCGGCATGGGCCAGCTTCCGCCGGCCACGCTGCTCAAGAACCAGCAGCCATGCTGCCTTCCGCGCTCGCCTGACGGCAGAAGCCTTCACAGCCCAATGGCAGCGAGCGTTCGGTGACAGGTTGCGATCCGGCCAAGGCAACGTCACTGTCGTCCCCCCGCTCCCGCTGCTGTTGGTGTCGGGCATGGGTTATGCCGCCTCGTCTGTGAACATGCCGCGGTCGGCAGCAATTCGCTGTTCAGCCAGCTCGGCAAATTCGGGGTTGAGTTCGATGAGAATGGCGTTGAGCCGCAGCCGGTCGGCAACGAGGCCGGTGGTTCCCGCACCGCCGAACGGATCAAGCACCGTTCCACCAGGTGGACAGCTCGCCGCAATGCATGGTTCGATCAGGTCAGGCGGGAACGCCGCACTGTGGCCGTCATATCCTCGAGGAGAGACTGTCCACACTGTGCCGTGCGGCAGCTTGCTCACGTCGAAATGGTAGTCCTTGTTCTTGGAGAACAGGAACAGCATTTCATGGGAGCCCGCCGGGCGGTCGGCGCGCGTCGGCTCAGTTGCCGAGCCCTTGTTCCAAACCACATCTCGTCGCAGATACCATCCTGCCGTGCGGAGCTTCGTGGCGACCAGCCACGGCACTCCAACGAGGTCTTTTTGCTTATATCCTGGCGGGGCATTGCGCCATCCGGTAAGATGCTTTCGATGGTCCCATTTGCCACCCCGCTTCGCCATGAGTTTGCCGCCGCCGCCCTTGCCGGATGCAGCGTAACTATCCCCGAGGTTCAGCCAAAACGAACCATCGTCGCGGAGCACTCGACGGCATTCGTCAAAGACCTCGACCAAGGAGCCCGCAAAGGTCTCCGGCGTCGTTTCCATACCGAGCTGGCCCGGCATGCCATAATCCCGCTGTGCGCCCCAATAGGGCGGCGACGTGACGATGCAGTTGACCGAGCCGTCAGCCAGTTCCCGCAACTTCTCCCGGCAATCGCCAACGAGGATTGAAACCGTCACGCTCCCCTCCCCTTCCGCTCGATATCCGCCTCTGGGAGGAGGGCTTGGCGAACAGCATCAAGGGCTTGTTCACCAGCAACGCGGTTGACGTAGTGGCGCAAAGCCTGTGTCGTTTCCTCACGCTTGCGAGCTACGGCTTTGCTTTCGGAACGGGTGGCGACGACATGACGGATAACTACATGCGGCAATGGCTGGCGGGGATGGCGAACGAATAGGCTGAGAGGGTTGAGGTTCACTTCGGCCACCCTTCTGCCGGCCGATTAAAGCCGCATTCCTTTGTGGTGCTCCACGGCAGATCGTGGCGAGGAACGCGACCGTTTTCGGACCACCCCTCACGCTTGCATTTAGGGCACTTCCAGCGCATGCTGCGGCGTTGCCCGACCTTCATGCTTTGCGTCATTTTGGCGCTCGCAGAATGTGACGGAGACCGTCCATCATCACATTCAATTCGCCGATGGCAGCAGACACCAGCGCGGCCTTCTCGTCGTCATGGATGATCTCAAACGCCTCGCGACGAGTGACCCATTTGTCGATCAATCCATCGACCGCCGCCGCAGTCCGTCTGGCCTCAAATTCTATCGCGCTGTCGCCCATATCTTGCCCCTATCGTTTGTATCGATCAGCGGGCACCAGGGGAGTCCGCCGAATTGAGTGTGGAACGTCGGATTAGTTCGAGGCGGGCGGTTTCGCCTCCAGCCACGCGAGGATGAGGTCGGCATCGGCAATGAGTTCGGAGACCTTGCGCGGCGCGCCGTTGTTGGCCTGCAACGCGACCTGCATCGCTTGGGTACGCCGGTAAGTGAATTGTGCGTCGTACTGCGCACCGAGTATGCCAGCGGCAGCGCCGACCTGACCTTGCGCAGTGCCGGAAAGACCGGCCGTCTGGTACTTCGCCGTTTCGTCATAGGCCATATTCATTCGTCCTTCATGTTGCCGCGGCTTTCTCGCGCGGGGGATATCGATAGGGCTAGAACGGGATTGGGTCCGCGTTCGGATCAACCGGAGGCCGCTTCTTGAGCGACCAGCCATTGATGTTGGGCTTGTCAGTACGGACCCCGTATTTGGCCTTGAGGACGTAGAACGAAATTCCGGGGTTCTGCGCCTCTAGCCGCGCCGCTTCCGCCCGCGCAGAGTCGGCGGTATCGTGCTTGTAGGTCGGGGCGCGCTGCCCTTCCCCGTACACCATCCAGAAGACATGCTCGGTCTTGTCGCCAGTTCCCACGATCATCTAGCCTTCCGTTCCTGTCTTGAGGCTCGGCGCAATTCCGAGCGCAGCTTCCGTCTCTGCAACCAAAGCTTCACGAGCCGGGGTGGATGGAAGCGCCTTAACCAATGCCAATTCATGCCGTAGTCTCGCTTCCTGCCGTCCGCATTCGGCCTCGTAAGCTGCCTTGAGCCCCATATAAACGCTGACTAGAATGTCTTTCGGCTTCCGGTAGCGGAGTTGCCAAAATGCATATGCTGGCACGCCGTATTTCTGTTCGGCGCGGTACATCGCGGCCTCAACAGTGTCACCGGGTCCGTAGTGGACGCGCGCCAGCAATTGGGCGGACCAGCCCTTAGCCTCGCTTACGAGGTGGTCAGCATTGGTGATCGTGGCGTCACTCATTTTGCTCTCGGGGCAGTTGGATTTTCTCATCAGCAAATCGCCTCTCGCTATGTCTGTTGGCGTTGAAACCAACGGACGAAGAGAGACGTTGATGGCCTTCAAAAGCATTCACACCCTGGCAGGAAGCGTGCTGTTGAAAGCTGAGCGCACAGCCGCAAGGCGAGCGCAGAATTTGAACGGCAGGCCACCGAGTGCGAGCGATAGCCTGCCGATGCTGCCCGTTGTGGACAGCAATGGGTGCGGGCCGACGCAGCCGGGAGGGAGCGAGCGCGTCGGCCCTACGCGTGATGCCCATGCACAGGCCCCCCGCGGTTCGAATGAGAAAAAGGCCCGGTCTCCTGGCGAGGTCGCCGGGCCAAGTACGGGGCAGCGAGCGTCGGGAGATGTGGCGCGGCTGTCCGACCGGAGCGGAATTGCCCCGGAACTGAAATTGATCGTATGCAATATCGGTATGCGGAGCGTTGTTCGCCGCAATGGGGACACCCCGCCCCCGGCGCTCCGCAGACCAATGTTGCGTGTGGTCAAGGGCGATCATTCAGCCCTCGCAAATTCGCCATGAAGGCGGCCAGCAGCGACCACGTACGCCGCATGCGCTGCCTCCGGGCTGCCGAACGAGCCGAGGAAGTAGTTCTTGCCGTCGCGCATGATCTGGGCGACGTACTTGTCGCCACGCCGAAGGCTTACGCCCTTAGGCAGAGCCCGTTCATAGGGCCTTCTGTTGCGACAATTCTCAGCGATGCTGGCATCACGCAGGTTGACGAAGCGATTGTCTGCCGGGTCGCCGTTGGCATGATCAATGCACTGCTTCGGCCACTCGCCATGCACAAAGAGCCACGCAAGGCGGTGAGCCACATAGGCTTTGCGCTTGAACTGGATTTTCACATAGCCCTTCACGAGCGACCCGGCCTTTTGGCCAGTAGCGCGCCACCGGAAAGTCCCGGTCAAAGGATCGTACGAAAGATGCTGACGAAGCTGATCTTCCATGCCGCCGCAAAGCGAGTCCCCGCTCGCAGCCCGCGCGTTTCCTTGATCGTGATCGGCGGGACGGATCATGCCGCTCCCCGGTCCATGACGCTCTGACCCGTGATGTTGGTCAACTCGTGGGCAATATTCGATGCACCAGAGGCGTAGAGGTTTGCCTTGATGGCGTCCCACCATTCGCCGGGGACGTGCTCAGCGATCATCTCAGCAACCTCTTTGGCCGCCCTCGCCTTCACGTCACCTTGGATTTTGTTGCGCTTGGCGGTTTCGGCTTTCGATCGCTCATCCTGACGCTGGCGTTGATTGGCGAAAGCGAGGTCGCGGGTCGCGGCTTTCACCTGATCGTTCGGTGGCATCTTCTTGAGTTTGTCGAGATAGGTGCCGGTATCGAGCGATGTTCCGCGAATGAGGTCGAGAACTTCGTCAATGACCTTTTCGCCGCGCTCGGCATCACGTTGGACGGTTCTTTCGTCAACGCCGATCGCGGCGGCAGTGGAGGCGGCAAACGACACTGCACGGCCTGCCGCCCCCTGCCTCGCCAGTCCGCCGGCAACGCCTTGTTTTGTCTCTGGATGCAGCGCCTCGTAAGCCTCTTTGCGCCGCTTGGTGAAGCGGGCGCGGTCGGACGGGCTGAGTTGTGGAGCGCAGAGGTTTTCGTCACACTCCGCGATCTGGCATTCGAGGTCGGACAGGTCGAGGATATTGGCTTCGATCTCGACCAGCCCGAGACGTTCGCAAGCTGTCTTGCGATGAAGGCCCGCCACGAGTCCGTAACCATCGACCTGATTGCCGCCGCGAAACAGTTTGCGCGGATAGACGGTGATCGGGTTCAAGAGCCCGACATCGCCAATGCTGTTGACCAGTGCGGTGACGGTGGCCTCGCTGAGGTCGCGCAACCGCTGGCCGTTCTCAATCAGGTCTACGGGGATCGTGGCGAGCATTTAGGCCACCTGCTTGATCGGCTTGCCGTCAAACGGCGTGCCTTCGATCATCGGGACAAAGGTGTCCATGACCTTGATAATCTGGAGCGACCTCTCATTGAAAAAGGCGTTCCATGCGATGATGGCCGGGGCGAAGGCATCGCTCCGAGCGGAGTTGGTTTTGCGGGTCATGAAGTCGTTGCAGAGGGCAAGGCGAGGGTCGCCACGCTTCAGGCCGTCGTTGTGCGCAACGCCGCTCCAGAACTCCCACGCGGTTTCGGACTGATACCGGAAGGTCGCTACCGCGACGGCGACAACGGCACCGCTCTTGAACTTCGGCCGGCGACTGCCCGGCATCCCCTCAATTGCCGCCGCAAGCCGGTTCGCGGCCTTGGCGTACTCAGCGGCAAAGGCAAGGCGCTGATCGACCTGTTTGTCGATGAGGAAGTTCTTCAGGCGAGGGTCGATGGCAAACTTCGACGCGAGGTAGGGCACGGCGCGATAGAGCGCGTCGGCAATCTCTCCGGTGACGCCGGTAATGTCCCCGAACTCAGCGGCCTTGAGAATGTCGCGAGAGTTGCGAGCGCGGAGGTTGGTGTCGAAGGCATAGTAGAGCGACCGCAGGTCGGCTTCGGTCTTGCACGGGTGCAGGGCGATCGACCACACGATGGTCTTGCCGCTGCGCACCTGGGCATAGCCCCGGTGATAGCCGTTGATGAGGATGTAGCGGCCGTTGAGTACCGCGAAGTCGATCTGGCTCTTGGGTTGCCAGCGGCCACGCTTCATCAAATCGGCCAGCACGAGCATATGGCGCTCGGAAACCGAACGCTGGTGCTCATAGCCGCAATTGAGAAGAACACGGTTCATTTCGAGGGGGGACAAACTGGTCACACCCTCGGTCAAAAAGTCGCGAACCCCTTGCTGGTCTGGGGCACTCAGTTTATCAAGCATTTGGGAATTGCTCCGGGCCGCACCTTCGGGTTGCGGCCCTTTTTTCTGGATCGCGCCCCGTCCCGCGATTTGAGCAACCGACAACTTGTCAGTTGCTATTTTCAAACTCTCAGACTTGATAGTTTGACCGCTCACGCGGCCACCCCGAACACGTCGGGACGCAGATCGTGACGCGACACGCCGGTCAGTCGCTCCACCTCGATCACGCGATCAGCGGGCACCTGCTTGCGCTTGCGCCAGTTCAACACAACGCTGGGATTGGAAATGCCGAGCGCCGCCGCCGCTTTGGACGGCCCGCCGAGGGCTTCGATTACCTGTTCAACGGGGGAGAGCTTCTTGCGCATACCGAAGCAATATCACGTAGCGTGAAGATATTTCAAGCCGTGATGCGTGAATATTTTTGCCGGACGCGCCATGCGATATCTTAAGCATGGCAGACGGTGGAAAAAGCCCGGAAGATATCGGACTGCGGCTCACCGCATTGCGCGAGGCTATGGGGTTAAACCAAGCCGCGTTCGCCAAACTGGTCGGGTTCTCTCAGCCCGCGCTCGCCAACTATGAGAAGGGCTATCGACGCCCGAACACTGACCAGGCTATCCAGATCGTGACCCGCACGGGCATCACGCTGGACTGGCTCTATCTCGGGGAGCGAGCGGGCCTGAGCCAGCGACTGCTGGCACTAATCGGAGACTTCGAGTCTCGCCAGCGGAAGGCCGGATAACCGGCCCCTCTGTGGCGCTCAGGTGCTGCACCAAGTCTCGCGTCACGTCCAGCACGTATAGGGCCTCAGCGTCAGTCTCCGGCAGCTGCGCCGCTATCTGCAATGCCAATCGCTTTAAGTGTTCCGAGCCAACCATCGGTTGCTCCCCCTGTTCCACCTTTGTTCTAATTCCTAGGAATGTATTCCTCACGCGCTGTGAGTGTCAATGCCGCAGATCGCCCTCTGCGGGTTGGTCACAGTAGCGCCCCGCATACGATTCCGCGCAGAGGAAAGTTGCATCGCCTTTGGCGTAAATGCCGGTCCATCCTTGTTAACAGCCTAGCCCCGCTGACGTTCCCGCCTTTGCCGGGACGGCGCAGAACTATTTTCACGCTACGTGATGTTTTGCTCTTGAACCTTCACGCGGCGTGATATACCTTCCTCGCATACCGATGGCCAACGAGGTCATCGAACGCAGCGAGGATGAAGAGCCATGGACACCAACAACGGACCGAAGGTGAAGTGGTGGTCAACCGATTTCGGCCACACCGTTCGTCAGCGCCTCTACGTCAACGGCAATGAGACGCCCTACTTCGTGGATAGCGCGCATACCGCCGGCCACAAGTCGCAGGGCGACGAGCACGGCCTCTACGGTTCCGGCATGCACCCCAAGGGCATTGCCCTGCTGCTCGCCAGCGGTCGCCGCGTAACCCCCCTCAAGCATCGCGCCGAACAGATGGCGCTCGAAGCCGCCTAGTTCAAATCAACCCGAGGGCCAGTGTCCTCGTATCAACATGGGAATTGGGAAAATGACGGACGACAAACCAACTTACGACGATTTGGTCGAAGCCCTTCGCGCCATCGCGCTCGACGTAAACCATGCGCTCATGGTGCTGCCGGCCCCGACCGCCGGACAGGAAAAGCGCGCGTGGTCATCGCTGCTCGACGCAAAGCGCGTCGTTGAAGCTGCCCTCGCCAAGGCCACCGCCTGAAATGACCATCACCTCCACGACCGCTCCGATGCTGTTTGACGCTGATGGCGACTTCTCCGGCTACGCCATTCCAGACTGTGATCCCGTTTCAATCGATACGAAGTGGGTAACGAAATGGGGCTGCGAAGACGACCTGCTGTACGTGGTCCGTTGGGCTGATGGCACCGTTGCCGAAATGGTTTCGTTCGCCAACCCACGGTGGCATCAAATCTTCGTTGCCGGGATCGTTGAGCGGTCGCGGGCGAACCTGCGCAAACTCGACGCAACGCTGTCGGAACTGCGTTCCACACCACTAACGCAATCGCTGGAGAACCGCAATGTCGTTGCTTAGCGACCATCGTCCAGTCGATCAGCGCCCCGGCAAGTATTGGGCGCGTCCGGCCACGGCGCTCACCTCGTCCGACCAACTGCGGCCGGGACAGCATGTCTGGCACCTATATCTGTGGGACGAGTGGCGCTTGCCCGAGCGGATCGCAATCCAGCGGGTCGGTACGCTCGAAGAAGTCTCCGGGCACAACCCAGCGCCGGGCCTACTTCGCGGTGTCTGGTTTGAAGGCAATGCAGGCCGCGCGCATTCCTGCACCGATTGCTCGCTCGACGGTGCTGACGGCAACAACAGCTACCTGTTTGCCTCAGAACAAGACGCGCTCGACGCCCTCGAAAACCGCGTTCCACGTCGCGCCTCCGCTCAACACGAGGGGCATGGGGAAACGGCATGACTGGCACGAAGTCAACGCGCGGCGCTGTCCTGCAATTCGAGATCGACCGCAAGCGGTGGAACGACGACGCGTCATTCAACGTCGCCAAGTACAGCAGCGAAACGCCGTACGACCGTCTCTACGCGATGGCAAAGACCGCCGTCTGCGACACGATATTCAAGGGCGGCACGTTCGTTCTGGTCGCGACAGACGACAAGATCACGATGGTGCAGCGCCCCGACGCGGAGGACATGCCGGAATGACCGTCACGCCCCGCTATTCCCCCGCCATAGAGCGCGCGGTTCAAGCCGACAATCGCGCTCGCCTGTTGAGTGTCGTCGCTGTCGTCCAAGCAGCAATGCCTAAGCCATCACAATCGGAGAAGAAGATATGAACGTCCATGCTGCGTTCCGCCATGTTCCTCCGCCGATCTCCCGGTCAAGGCGTGAAGTGCTGCGCAACGAATACCTGGCCTTTGCCTCGCTCGCCTTGACGCAGCGCCGCCTGTCATGGGTGGCACGTCACAGGGCTAGGGAAGCCGAGACGGAAGCCAAGCTTGATGACTACCGGCACTTTGCCAAGGAAGCCCGCCGACTGTGGCGCGAGGCCATCTATCACCTTGGCGCAGCTCAGGATCGGAAGGCAGAACTCAATGGCTGATCCCCTGACCCTCGACGCCTCTTTCGTTACCGCGCAAATCGAGCGCCTGAAATCCGACTTCCCCGACATGCTGGCGGACGCCGAATTGCTCGCCGGGATGATCGAGGGCGAAACCGATTTCGAGCGGATCGTGACCCGCATTGTTGACCGCATTCTCGACGCCGACAGCATGGTTGACGCTATCACGCTGCGGGCCAAAGACCTAGCGGAACGCAAGGCCAGATTCGAACATCGCTCTAAAGGCTACCGCTCGGTTGTCATGGGCCTGATGCGCGCCGCCGAACAGCGCAAGTTGCAACTGCCGGAAGTCACGCTGTCTATCCCGAAGGCGCAGACCCGCGTCATTGTCGATGATGTCGATGCCCTGCCCCAAGGCTCCTACGCAATGGTGCGCCAGCCTGCGGCTGCGGCTGCGCTGCGGGCCATGATCGAGGCCGATCCGCAATTCCCCGGCGCGCATATCGAGACTTCCCCCGAAAGCCTGACTGTGAGGACGAGATGAACATTGCCGACCTGTCCGCCGAGTTCCCCCGCGACGCGATTTCGTGGCGCGCTCAGACCCTCACCAAGGCGGGCGATAAAGCCCTCGCGCTTGCCTACATCGATGCGCGCGACGTGATGGAGCGGCTTGACGCAATCTGCGGTCCTGAGAACTGGCAGGACCGTTACGAGTTCCACGGCACGCGGACCATTTGCTACCTGTCCATCAGGATCGGTGGCGAGTGGATCACGAAGGCGGATGGCGCCGGGGATAGCGACGTAGAGGCGGAGAAAGGCGCCATCAGTGATGCCCTCAAGCGAGCTGCTGTGAAATGGGGCGTCGGTCGCTATCTCTACGCTATCGTCAGCCCATGGGTGCCGTGCGACACCTACGACAGCAACGGCAAGAAGCACTGGAAGGCATGGACCGTTGACCCGTGGACGTGTGTCCGTGGTGCTGGTCC
>Ga0207667_10001283_pt1 | contig 31481 bp, 26 predicted proteins | sample KBSCornC52_FD_184301 | JGI IMG/M metagenome (GOLD analysis project Ga0207667, IMG submission 184301) | Corn rhizosphere microbial communities from Kellogg Biological Station, Michigan, USA - KBS Corn C5-2 (SPAdes) (version 2) | ecosystem: Host-associated > Plants > Roots > Rhizosphere > Soil ...
ACCGGCGCGGGACAGCCTGAGCACATCAACGGCCTCGACGTTACCCAGGATGTCTTCCCCATGCTCGGCGTCAAGCCCGCACTCGGCCGCATCTTCACACCGCACGACGACTCTCCCACCGCGCCCAAAACAATCCTCCTCTCCTACGCCTACTGGCAGCGCAAATTCGGCAGCGACCAATCCGTCATCGGCCGTTCCCTCACCGTCGACGGCACCGCCCGCGAAATCATCGGCGTCCTTCCGCGCGACTTCACCTTCCTCGACGATTACGACGCAGCCATCTTCCTCCCCATGCAGCTCGATCGCAGCAAGGTCAAGCTCGGCAACTTCAGCTTCCGCGGCATCGCCCGTATGAAGCCCGGTGTCACACTCAAGCAGGCCAACGCCGACATCGATCGCCTGCTCCCCATCGCCATCCACAGCTTCCCCGCGCCTGATGGATTCCCCGCCGGCATCTTCGAGTCCGCCAAAGTCCGCGCCAACATCCATACGCTGAAACGCGACGTCATCGGCGACATCGGCAACGTCCTCTGGGTCCTCATGGGATCCATCATCGTCGTCCTTCTCGTTGCCTGCGCAAACGTCGCCAACCTGCTTCTCGTCCGCGTTGAAGGCCGCCGTCAGGAGCTCGCCGTTCGCTCCGCCCTCGGAGCGGGCCGCGCCAACATCACCGCCGGCCTTCTCATCGAAAGTCTTGTACTCGGCGTCTCCGGCGGCCTCATCGGCCTCGCTCTCGCCTTCGGAGCACTCCGCCTCCTCGTTTCCATGGCCCCCACCGGCCTTCCCCGCCTTCACGAAATCGGCATCAATCCGCCGGTCCTTCTCTTCACGCTCCTCGCCACACTCTTCGTCAGCGTCGTCATCGGCATGCTTCCGGTTCTCAAGTACTCCGGCATCAGCATGTACACCGGCCTTCGCGAAGGCGGACGCTCCGGCACCCAAACCCGCGAACGCCAGCGCGCCCGCAAAGTACTCGTCGTCATTCAGGTCGCACTCGCCCTCGTCCTGCTCATCTGCTCCGGCCTCATGATCCGCACTTTCCGCGCCCTCGCCAACGTCTCACCCGGATTCACCGACCCCGCCTCGCTCCAGAAATTCCGCATCTACGTTCCCGAAACCACCATCCCTACGGAAGAACGCGAGCGCGTACTCCGCTTCGAGCAGGCCATCGCCGACAAGCTCGCCGCCATTCCCAATGTCTCCTCCGTCGCCTTCTCCACGGAGATCCCCATGGACGGCCACGATTCGAACGATCCGATCTTTGCGCAGGACCGCACCTACCGCGAAGGCGAACTCCCGCCCATCCGCCGCTTCATCTTTGTCTCTCCCGGATACTTCTCCACCGTCGGCACGTCGCTTGTCGCTGGCCGTGAGCTCACCTGGGCCGAAACCTATCAGAAGCGGCCCGTCGCCCTCGTCTCTGAGAATCTCGCCCGCGAATACTGGGGAACTCCTGAAAACGCCATTGGTAAAAAGATCCGCGTCGGCACCAACGACGACTGGCGCGAAATCATCGGCGTCTCTCACGACGTCTACTACGACGGCGTCAGCAAGAAGGCTCCCTCCGTCGTTTACTGGCCCCTCTGGCGCGATCGCTTCGAAGGCCAGAAGGAGAGCATCAACCGCGGCCTCACATATGTCATTCGCTCTTCACGCGCCGGCTCCGCCGCATTCCTCACGCAGGTCCAGCAGGCTGTCTGGTCCATCAACGGCGAACTGCCTCTCGCGGAACCCGGCACCGTCGGCGAACTCTACACCAAGTCCATGGCTCGCACGTCATTCACGCTCATCATGCTCTGCGTCGCAGGTGGCATGGCTCTTCTCCTCGGCATCGTTGGAATCTACGGCGTCATCTCCTACGCCGTCTCGCAACGCACTCGCGAAATCGGAATCCGCATGGCCCTCGGCGCACAGCGCGACCACCTCACCGGCATGTTCGTGCGCCAGGGACTCATCCTTGCGGGGATCGGCGCCATCTTTGGCGTCAGCGCCGCCTTCGCCACCATGCGCTTCATGAGCTCGATCCTTTTCAAGGTCAGCCCCATGGATCCGCTCACCTACTGCCTCTCCACCGCCGCAGTCCTGGGAATAGCGCTGCTCGCCTGCTATCTCCCCTCGCGCCGCGCCTCACAAGTCAACCCCGTAAACGCACTGCGGGCAGAGTAGTCATCTCTGCCCCGGGCGACACAGCTTCCTCAACCACGCAACTACGCTCCAACCGGCCAGCACAGTTTGGAGCGCCCCGCCGCGTGTCGATATCAGACGCACGAAGCCGCCATTATCTTGTTGTTCCGCTCAATAGCTGAGCTACAAACATAAGTCGCCGCGCATCTCGTCAATCTCCAGGTACCGTCGTCCGTCCCAACTCACTCATTCCACTCGCAATTTTCCGTGCATGTGTTTTGCAGTTTAAAGACCCTATTTCCGGCACAATGGAATTGAAGTGAAATTAAGGTTTGCAGTCTCGCTAACTAGCGGCGCAAAGCCTCAACGCCATTGATTCGAGCCACACGCCACCTGCTAATTCAGTGTTCGTGTCAGGCAATACAGCTCAAAGTCGGGAGATACCAGCTAACTTGCTAACTCGCTATCGGCGCAAAGCGCCGGCTAACTTGCTAAAAGATTAAAAAAACCACAACTATAGCCACCAAACAATCAACGTAGAGCAACTGCTCACTGACCAACTTACACCGACATCGGCCGAGGGCGACTTGTCCCCTTGTCCTCTCGACCCCTTGTCCCCGGAGCTTCCATGTACTTCGAATGTCGTCACGTCTATCCATCGGGACGGAAATGCAAACTTGCGCACATCAACGACAGCGATTTCTGCTACTCGCATCGCAATTTCCGCGAGCATCTGTATGCTCCTCCGGCGCGTCCCGGCACGCCCTTCCGCCTGCCCTCGCTGGAAGATGAGGACGGCTGCGTGATGGCCATTCAGCAAGTCAGCTGGGCCATGGGCGAAAAACGCGTCACGCAAAAGGAAGCCGGCACCTACCTCTACGGAATCAGCCTCGCCATGCGCCTGCTCCCCCGCCGCCGCCGCGCAACCCGCACCACGGTCCGCGCCCTCTGCTACGACAGCAGCGGCATCGAAATGGCCGAAGCCGTCGAAGCCTGCGATCCGCCCCAGGACTGCCTCACCTGCAAAAAGCACTGCCACTGGTTCGACTACTACGAAGACGAAGTCGAAGAACTCGAAGAACAGAAGGCCGAAGAAGAACGCCAGAACAATCCCGATTCCGCCGAGAACGCCGGGCAGCCCGGCAAGTACGACCATGAACTGCCCAACATCCGCGCCCTTCTTGAAAACATCGACCGCAAAGCCGAAGAACAACAACGGCAAAGAGAAGAACAAGCCAGACTCAAAGCCGCAAAGCAGGCCCAACCCGAAAAACCACCCCAACCCGACACTCAACCCCTGAGCCCCGCCCCCCTCGCCGCCTCTTAAGCCTCAGTTCGAAACAAACGCGGGTGCCCCATCCAAGCTCTGCTTGGGTGGGAAACGAACAACCAAGCCTCTAATCAGTCAGACCCACGAGGAATGCGGGTGCCCCAGGTCTCGCTTCTGAGACCTGGGATACGACAAACCAAGCCTCTGATTGAGCAGAGTCCACGACGAAAGTCGGGAGGAACAACAAACCGCCTCTAATCCGTCAGACTCGCCACAAAAGCGGGTGCCCCATCCAAGCTCTGCTTGGGTGGGATACGAAAAACCAAGCCTCTCATCCAGCCGAATCCACGAGGAAGGTCGGTGTGGGATACGACCGATCAACCCTCTGATCCAGCCACCCCTCCCCACAACAGCGGTGACCCTACCCACACCTAACCTCAATGCCATGTATTACGTACCCCTAACCCCTTTCCCATCTATTAAGTACAAAAACTGCATAAAAAAACCCAGGACCAAGCCCACAGCCTGGCCAACGTATATGTATCCGTAAGCCCTTGCTTTTCTATTAAGTACAAAACTTACGATTAAATTTCTCGACCCAACTCCCGCCCACTGGCTACTTGGCGGATTCAGTGATCGGGATGATGCGGTCGATCGCGGACGCTGGAGCGTGCTCCACCTTCCCGTCTGGCCAGTGAATTTCTATACCGTCAATTTTCGTTGCGGTCCCGAGGCCAAAGTGTAAGCGGGGATCGTTGCTGGAGAGATAGCTCCCACCGCTGATCACGTCGCCCCGCTGCTTCATTCCGCCCGCAATGACAAAGACGACGGCGCCGGTTGCGTCCCGCGGAGATTTGCCACTGCCGGTGAGCTTCAGTTCGATCCAGTGATTGTGGTTGGGATCAACATTGCGGAGCAGCACGGGATGGCCGTCCATGACGTTGATGACGGCATCGATTTTGCCGTCGTTGAAGAGATCGCCAACAGCCATTCCTCGTCCGGCGATGACGGCGGCGAGCCCCGTGCCTTCGACGGCTGGGACGTTCTCAAATGATTTGCCCTGGAGATTGTGGAAGAGCATGGGACGCTCTTTCCAACTGGTGCCCCAGTTGTATTTGTCGGCCTGCGGATAGACATGGCCGTCGGACATCATGAGGTCTTTCCACCCGTCATTGTCGTAGTCAAAGAAGGCGTCGCCCCAGCTGAGGAAGGGAACCGTCACTTCGCCGAGACCGACGTGGTAGCTCACGTCAGTGAAGTTGGCATCGCCCTCGTTCCGGTAAAGCGGCTTGTAGTCATCAGAGAATGTGGTGTTGAAGACGTCGAGCATGCCCTTGTTCTGGGTGTCGCCCACTGCAATCCCCATCGACGCGGTCTCGCGGCCGGCTTCGTTCAATGCGTAGCCGGAGGCGTAGCTGTCGTCTTCGAAGGTCCCGTCACCTTTATTGATATAGAGATAGTTGGGCGTGGAGTCGTTCCCGACAAGGAGGTCGGGCTTGCCGTCGTTGTTGATGTCGACGAAGACAGCGCCGAGTCCGTAGTAGCCAGGCTTGTCTGCGACGCCGGCCTTGTCGCTCACGTCGGTGAATGTACCATCGCCGTTGTTGTGGAAGAGATGGTCGGGCTCTCCTTTGAGCCCGCGCGGACCGCAAGCGGTGGCTTCGCCCCGGAACGTGCAAAAGGCATTGCTGGAGCCGCCTTCGCCGCCTTTCGCTGGCGGATTCTCCCAATCCCAGTGCAGATAGCCGGCAACGAACAGATCGAGTTTGCCGTCCCCGTCGTAGTCGCCCCATGTCACGCCAGTAGACCAGTTGCCGAGCGCGACCTTGGCTTGTTCAGCGACGTCACTGAATGTGCCGTTCTTATTGTTGTGGTAAAGGCGGTTCTTGCCGAAGTTGGAGATGTAGAGATCAGGGTAGCCGTCGCCGTCGTAGTCGGCCACCGCGCAACCCATGCCCCAGCGATCGTTCTGCACGCCGGCTTTGGCGGAGACGTCAGTGAACGTTCCGTCGTGGTTGTTGCGGAACAGAGCGGCGTGCGGCGGAGTTGCTTTTCCGGCGAGAGCTTCGAGGGTGGAACCGTTCACGAAGTAGATGTCGAGCCAGCCGTCGTTGTCGTAGTCGATAAGACACACGCCGGAGCCCTTGGTCTCGATGATGTAGTCCTTGGCCGGCGTGCCCATGTGGTGCGTCCACTTGTTGAGGCCGGCCTTCTCCGAGATGTCCTGAAAGACAATGGGGCCGGACTTTACAAAACCACCTGCCGTGATGACGCGGTGCTGTGCGTCAAGCTGGACAGCATGGTTGGATTCGACGGCGTGAGCGGAGTCAGGACCCTGAGTGGGCTTTTGCTGAGCATGGATGAGGGAAGAAGTGGCCGCCAAAAGAAGGGCGGAGAGACTCAACGCGCGGATTGCCGGAAACATGGGGGAAGTATACGGGGCGGTGGGTTGGGGAGTCTCTCAACCGTTGGGTGGAAGGCAGGGAAGAAAAGGGGACAAGGGCAGAGGCTCGGGCGGCTACCAGCTGATCGCATCAGCTGATAGCCAGAGCATCGGACGACTAGGGACGGACAGGAGGTTCTTCGCCTGGGGTTGGAGGTCGGACAACCCAGCCGCCGTTGCTGTCTTTGACAAGCGTCGCGGTAGCGGACTGGATGGAAGTGTCCTTCGAGATCTTGGGAAATGCGCGGCGGGACTCTGGTGTGCTTGCCCAGCCGGGAATGCCTTCAACCTCGTACTGATAGGTCACGGTGTATTGCGTCGGATTGCTCTCGTCATTGGGAACAGCGCTGCTGATTGCGGTGACGTTGAAGTGTCCGAAGCAGAAGTTGCCATAGCCGGGATTCTTGGCGTCTGGCGTCCAGAGACTGTGGCCTTTGTCGGAGAGGTCGTAGAGGTTGACCTGTTTGGAGCCGATGAGGAAGCGCTTCTTTTCTTCAGGCGCGCGAGCGAGAAGGCCCGCATCGGTGAGGGCATCGAAGTCTCGAACGCGGTCGTCCTTGGTCGGATCGGCTTCAGCAGGCATCTTGACCGGTTCGGGCCAGATGCACTCGTGCTTGCCCTCGTATGAGTTGTTGATGGCGGTTTTGAACTGAGACTTGTCGATTTCTTTTTTGCAGGCGGTGGGGAGAAGAGCGAGAGCGGCAAGAGCGAGCAGAGATGCGAGTTGCTGGCGCATTCGTAAGACCTCAGAGGAGTTTGATGCAGAGAGTGATCTTGATGGTATTACCGTTTAGGTCCATTGTCTCTCACCTGTCCCGCCAAGTTATCACTCACCAGTTTCCAATTCAGAGTTGGTGTCCATCCGCCCTGGAGCGCTCTTGGTCGCCATGGAGGAGATGGTGGCGGAGGCGAGGACTTCGAGCATGGCACGCTGGGCTCGGGCCCAGACAGGATGAGCTGGGCAGGTGGGTTTGCGTTCGCATTCCTTGCTGCCGTTGAGACAGACATTGAGGCAGATGGGTCCGTCGATCGCTTCGACGACCTGGAGCATGGTTGATTCTCGTCCGCGCGGAAGAATGGTGAAGCCGCCGAGTTTACCGCGCCGAGAGGCGATGAGCTGTGCGTGCGTCAGCGACTGAAGGATCTTGGAGAGAAAGCTTGCAGGAGCATCGGTGACGTGGGCCAGATCAGGGAGAAGTGCGCGTTTTTCATCCTGGAGAGTGGCGAGGTAGACCATGACGCGAACGGCATAGTCGGCCGCGCGGGTGAGTTGCATGGAGGAGTTGCACCTGTCTGCCGCGAGATTTGCGTGGAGATGAGTTGGCATGCGTGCTCCTGCTCGTGACCATGTCAAACGGACTGAACTAGTCCAAATCTGGCAGATGGGAGAAGCGTACCCGCTAGGGTCACAAACGAATGTATTCGCCATCACAGACCCGTGGTTGCCTGTCCAGCTAATCCTTTGGGGGTCCACTGAATTGGAGAAAAAAGGTCCAGAATCCAGAGCGTCCGGATGGGCAAGTCAGGGCGGGAAGGGTTGCGCTGCTCCTTTGTGGGCGAGTGAAAGGGTTTGGTCAGGACATCATGCAATCATTTCCCGCAGTCGATCCCATTCCTTTGCCGGCGCCGATATGGCTGCTGAAGCTGCTGCACATTGTGACGCTGGCATTGCATTTTGTCGCGGTGGAGATGCTGCTGGGCGGGCTGCTGATCGCGGTTGGCCTTAGTCTTTCCCGCAATCCGGCAGCACGGGTCACGGCACGGGCCCTGGCGCGGCGGCTGACCGTCGTGATGACGTACGTGATCAACCTGGGTGTGCCGCCGCTGCTGTTTGCGCAGGTGCTGTACGGAAGGGCGCTGTACACATCGAGTGTGCTGATTGGGGTGTACTGGATTTCAGTGGTGTTTGTACTTTGCGCAACCTACTGGTTGCTTTATCAGTTCTCGGCACGGCTGGAGGTAGGGAAGTCCGCCTGGTGGACGGGGCTCAGCGCATGGGTGCTGGCGGGATATGTGGCGCGGATGCTGTCGACGAACATGACGCTGATGCTGCGGCCGGAGGTGTGGCGCGATATGTACTCGGCGTCGGCGCTAGGCGCGTTTCTGCCGAAAAGCGATCCGACGTTGGAGCCGCGGTGGCTGATGATGATGGCTGGCGGAATGTTCATCGGTGGACTGTGGCTCGTGTACCTGGCGGGGCGGAGTACGTTCACGGCAGAAGAGAAGTACTTTGCAGCTGGGTTTGGCGGGAAGCTGGCCGCGGCGTTCGGGCTGGTCTACCTGGTGGCCGGTGTGTGGGCGGCGCGCGTGCAGCCGGATGCGGTCAAGGCTGGTTTGTCGACGCATTCGCTCTATCACTGGTTTGCATATGCAGGTTACGGATGGCTGGTAGTAGTGGGAATCGCGGTGCTGGTGGCGGGTTTCGCGGGATTCGCGCGAATCACGGCGAACTGGATTGGGTGGGCATCCGCGCTGCTCGCGTTGCTGGTTGAGTTGACGCTGGTGACTTATCGCGATGCAGTGCGCGACGTTTCGCTGCTGGCGAAGGGATTCGATGTGTGGAATCGCGCGGTAGTGACGAACTGGGGGGTTGTGGGCCTGTTTCTGGTGTTGTTTGTTGGCGGGCTGGGCGTGATTGGGTGGCTGATCTCGGTAGTGGCGAGAGCGCAAAAACCGATGGAGGGAGCGGCATAATGAGTTCGCATATTGTTCTCGAACAGCCGGGAGTGAAGCCGGAACAGGAAGGCGAGAAGGCCACGCGGCGGGCGTTCCTGATTGCGGGGACGGCTGCGGGGCTGGCGTATACGGCGGCGATGGCTTATCCGATTTATCGCTACCTGGCTTCGCCGGAGGAGATCGCCTCGGGTGCGTCGGCAATCAAGGAAGTTTCGTTGAAGGATGCGCAGAAGCTGCCAGCGGGTTCGGTGCTGATGTTCAAGTTCGGCACATCTCCAGCGATGTTGATTCATCATGCGGACGGGACGTGGGCGTCGCTGTCGGCGGTGTGCACGCACCTGGGATGCACGGTGCAGTACGAGCCGCAGATGGACCGGATTCATTGCGCGTGTCACGGCGGTGTGTACAACCCGTATACCGGAGCAAATGTTAGCGGTCCACCGCCGAAGCCGCTGAAGAAATTCAACGTGGTGGTGAGTGAGAACTCGGTGGAAGTGTCGCGGGCGTGACGAAGTCGTGGGCGGGAATGCCTGCGGCTCCTGACTCAAGAGGACAGAGGGAATGATCGCTAAAACTTCATCTTTCTACGACTGGGTGTATGACTGGGTGGACGAGCGCCTGGGAGTTTCAGATCTGGCGGCATTTGCGCGGAAGAAGACGGTGCCGGTGCATGCGCAGTCGTTCTGGTACTACTGGGGCGGCATTTCGTTGTTCCTGTTTGTCGTGCAGTGTTTCACGGGCGTGCTGCTGCTGGTGTATTACCGGCCGGGCGCGGACTCGTTTGAGTCGGTCAGGCAGATCACCTACGTGATGCATTTTGGATGGTTGATCCGGTCGGCTCATTCGTGGTCGGCGAACCTGATGATGTTCTCGATCCTGGTGCACATGTTTTCGGTGTACTTCATGAAGGCATATCGGAAGCCGCGCGAACTGGGATGGCTGAGCGGGATGGCGCTGCTGGGGATCGCGTCGGTGTTCGGGTTCTCGGGCTATTTGCTGCCAATGGATGAGCTGAGCTACTTCGCGACCAAGGTGGGGCTGGAGATTCCGGTGGCGATTCCGTTTGTGGGTTCGGCGATCGCGAATTTTCTGCGCGGCGGTCCGGATGTGACGGAGTTTACGGTGCAGCGGTTCTTCGCGCTGCACGTGGTGGTGCTGCCGGCTCTGTTTCTACCCTTGCTGGGATTTCATCTGTGGCTGGTGCAGAAGCATGGGAACGCAATGCCGCCAAGCGAAGAAGCAAAGCCGGCGAGCGAGCGGAAGACGATGCCGTTTATGCCGAACTTTTTGCGCAAGGACATTGCGATGTGGCTGATCTCACTGAATGTGTTGGCGCTGCTGGCTTCAGTGTTTCCGTGGCAACTGGGGAAACAGTATGACGCGCTTGCACCTGCGCCGCTCGGGATCCATCCGGAGTGGTACTTTATGAGCCCATTCGAGATGTTGAAGATGTTGGGGACGGTGCTGCCGGGGGCAGTAGGGGAGATTGCCGGGATTCTGCTGTTCACCCTCGGGATTGCGCTTTGGATCTTGATCCCCTTTTATGATTCGAGTCGTGACTCGGGCAGACGGGGACGAAATGCCCACTGCTTTGGCTTAGTTGCGGTGATTCTGCTGCTGGCCACCACTGCGATTGGTTATTGGACGGTGAGGTAAGAGGCGAGATGAATTATCCGTTTTGGGATATTCCGCGGTTGGGGTCGGGGTGGGTGATTGGGCTGATCGCCATCTTCCACGTGATGATTTCGCAGTTTGCGGTGGGTGGAGGATTCTATCTGCCGCTGGCGGAGCGGAAGGCGCAGCGCATGAAGGATGCGAAGCTGCGCGCGGATTGGATGGACCAACTGGCGAAGCACTCAAAGTTTTTCCTGGTGCTAACCGCAGTGTTCGGGACGGTATCGGGTGTAGGGATATGGTTTGCGATTGGGTTGACGCATCCGGAAGCGACGAGCACGCTGATTCACAATTTCGTGTTTGGCTGGGCGATGGAGTGGGTGTTCTTCCTCGTGGAGCTGACGACGATTGCGGTGTACTACTACACGTGGAATCGTGTGGACGAGAAGCTGCACCTCAAGGTGGGCTGGGTGTATGCGGGCGCGTCCGTGGCGACGCTCGTGATCATCAACGGAATTCTGGCGTTCATGCTGACGCCGGGCGATACGTGGATCGGCGTGGCCGGGACGGGTCATGAGGCGAGCAAGTTCTGGAATGCGTTTTTCAATCCGACGTACTGGCCGAGTCTGCTGCTGAGGACGTGCGTGTGCGCATCGCTGGCGGGAATCTGGGCGCTGATTACAGCGAGCCGGATCGACGGCGAGAAGCATCCGGAACTGAAGACGAGCAAAGTGCAGTGGAGTGTGAAGTGGCTGGTGCCGTCGTTTGTCGCGATGCCATTTCTGATGATGTGGTATTACGCAATGGTTCCGGCATCGCAGAAGGCGCTGCTGACGCTGGGCATCGACACGATCAACTCGGGGACGTTTTCGACCGTGACGCGGATGGCGCTGATCATCATTGTCACGTCGGCAACGATTATCGGGGTGGCCTATTTTCTGGCGTACCGGAATCCGAGAGATTTCAACCTGGCGCATGCGATGGCGGTGCTGCTGCTGGCGCTGATGGCGACGGGAGCAGGTGAGTACTCGCGCGAGATGCTGCGCAAGCCGTACGTGATCGGGCGTTGGATGTACTCGAATGGTGTGCGGGTGCCGTATGTGGAGCGAATCAACCAGGAGGGATACTTGGCGCATTCGCAGTGGGTGTGGAAAGGGGCGGGATCGAACGGGACGGCGTCGAACTATTCGCGGGGTGAGGCGATTTTTCGCGGGGAGTGCGGATCTTGTCACACGCTGAAAGGATATCGGCCGCTCGCGGATATGCTGGCGGGACGAGATCGCTCGAATATCCAAAACTTTGTGATGATGCTGCATGAGAACAAGCCGGATTCGCCGTACCGGAAGTTCATGCCGCCGATGACGGGGACACAGCAGGACGTGGATGACCTGACAGACTTCTTGAATGCACAGGTGAATCCGGTTTCGACGCCGGGGTCGAAGGCGGTATTGACCGCGCAACGATAGGCCCTCCCCTGGATCACGCGCAACTGAGGCTCGCTGCGCGGGCCTTTGTTGTTATGGCACGGAGTGTTGTCTCGAAGGTCTCAAGAGTGAAGAGAGGCAGAGCAAGCTGCAACCTCTGTCTCCTAAAGACGGGAGACATGGGGCAACCGTGATTCTTGAGATCTAACTAGTGGGGCATTGGGTAAGGCGGAGTCACGACTCGCTCGGATGCTTTCGGGTCGAGTCCCCATTGATTGGCGTAGGGCTCGCTGTCGAGAAGGGTGAAGACGAAGAGGATGAGCCCGCCAACAAGAGGGATGAATGCTATGAAGTACCACCAGCCGCTCTTGCCGATATCGTGAAGGCGGCGGATGGTGACGGCTAATCCGGGAATCATGATGACGAGGGAATAAGCGAATAGAAAGCCCAACGGGAGCATGGATGGCTTTTGCTGTTCGCCTAAGGGTATGGCAAACAGGAAAAGAAACAGGAATACGATTCCATTGAAGAGGTTGAAATACCAGTATTCTTTGCGGCGAGAGCGGCCGCTAAAGTCGGTGGCGCGCTGCCAGGCGAGTATGAACCAGGACATGTCGTTCTCCTGAGTTGCCGACAGTGTACGCCGGGAGCGATGAATCTAGCCTGCAACGGAAGTGGGAATTGCGGTCAGCTCTGATCAGGGAAGTGCAGCCGAAGAACTTCGAGGCAGGCGGTCGGATCTTCCAACGCGTCGGTGGTGCGGTCGAGAAGGAAGTTGGCTGCCTCGACGGCGCGTTGGGCACGATCCTTGTCTTTGAGGGCGGCGATCACTTCAGGGACGGAGCGGGGATCTTTTCTTTTGGCGAGGCCTACGACGGCTTCTTCGCGGACGTCTTCGTCTTCGTCGCTGATGTTTTTGAAGAGAGCTTCGCGGATTTTGGGTGAGTCATAATCGCCGAGGCCGCCGAGGCCGAAGGTGGCCCAGTCGCGGACCTCGCTATCCTTGTCACTCATTAGCTTGATGAGGGTGGAGACGGTGCGCTCGTCATCGGCGAAACAGCCAAGGGTGAATGCGAGGCCGTATCTGACGTCGTTGTCGGGGTGATAGCTGAAGGGCAGAATCTGCGGAATGATGGAGGGATTCTCGAGGTGGCCAAAGGCGGTGACAATGGCGCTGAGCGCGACGGGGTCGGTTTCGGAATCGAGCATTCCTGCGAGGACGGGGAATGATTCGCTGGCGAAGAGAGTGGTCTGATTCTCGGCGGTGTGGCCGAATTGGGCAAGGATATCGGCGGCGCGGGCACGCTTTAGCGGTTCGTTGGATTGGCACCAGGCAACGGCCTTGTCGAAGACCTCGCGAGAACCCGTGGCCCGCAGGGAGTGGATCGCATCCCAGGCTTGATTGTTGTCGTAGTCTCCTTTGAGAGTTTGCGAGAAGAGCTCATCGATGGTCGCAGTCGGCATGGATGCCAGTGTAGCTCCGGATGGTGAAGCGTGCGCTACCATGAGGACTCGGGGGATGCATGTTTGTTGTGGTTTGGCGGTTTGAGATCGCAGAGGAGAAGGTGGCAGCGTTCGAGTCGGCATACGGGCCCGAGGGGAATTGGGCGCAGCTGTTTCGGAAGTCGCCTGAATATCTTGGTACGGAATTGCTGCGCGATGCGTATGTGGCGGGATCGTATCTGACGATTGACAGATGGAAGAGCGAAGAGTCGTTTCGGGCGTTCCGGAAAGATCATGATGCAGCGTATGAGGAACTGGACCGGGCGTGCGATGCCCTGACGCAGAAGGAGACGCGGGTAGGAGCATATTCCGGGTAGCATCCCAGTGGCCAGGTCAGTGGCTTCGACCAGGAGGTACACGAAGCCGAAGGGCGGTTTCGTACCGGGATTTCCTCTAGATACGTGATGACGGATACAGGGGTGCCGATCTATTCACCTTTTCTTCGCTTTTTCGATATCATTGGAATGTCGCAAACTGCTAAAATCCGTTCGAACTCAACTAGCCGACGCGTGTTTTTGCCAATCCCAACCAGGCGCGCAGAGCGAAGTACATATAGAGGAGAAGCATCATGCCAGTAGCCGATGAGCGCGCTAAAGCCGTTGAATTAGCCTTGAGCCAGATCGAAAAGCAGTTTGGAAAGGGCTCGATCGTCCGCCTCGGGTCGCGGGAAGCTCTGGTCCCGATTTCGGTGATTTCCACGGGTTCGATCAGCTTTGACGGTGCGCTGGGAGTAGGGGGTGTGCCACGGGGCAGAGTGATCGAGGTGTTTGGGCCGGAGTCGTCGGGCAAAACGACGATTACGCTGCAGATTATCGCCGAAGCGCAGAAGAACGGCGGGCTGGCAGCTTTTGTGGATGCCGAGCATGCGCTGGACCCTGCATATGCCAAGAAGCTTGGCGTGGATGTCGACAATTTGCTGGTATCTCAGCCCGATTCGGGCGAGCAGGCGCTGGAGATTACGGAGGCGCTCGTTCGGTCGGGCGCTATCGACGTGCTGGTGGTGGACTCGGTGGCTGCGTTGGTACCCAAAGCGGAACTCGATGGCGAGATGGGCGACTCGCACGTGGGATTGCAGGCACGGTTGATGTCGCAGGCTCTGCGAAAGCTGACCGGTACTGTTGCGAAGTCGCGCACGTCGCTGATCTTCATTAACCAGATTCGCGAGAAGATTGGCGTGATGTTCGGGAATCCAGAAACGACGACTGGCGGACGCGCGTTGAAATTCTACTCGTCGGTGCGCGTGGATATCCGGCGGATCGCGGCGATCAAGGAAGGCGATTCGGTGGTGGGCAACCGCACCAAAGTGAAGATTGTGAAGAACAAGGTTGCTGCACCGTTCCGCGAGGCGGAGTTCGACATTCTCTACGGCGAGGGAATTAGCCGCGAGGGAGATGTGCTGGACTTGGCTGTGACACACAATATCGTGGAGAAGTCAGGTGCGTGGTACAGCTATTCGGGCGAGCGCATTGGGCAGGGACGTGAGAACACGCGGAACTTCCTCAAGGAGAATCGGGACATCTTTGCCAAGATGAACGGCGAGGTCCGGAAAAAGCTGGGGATCGGCGAGGCGGCAAAGGCTGAGGTGCCGGAGGTTCCGGCGAGCGGACATGCCGAGGCGAAAGAGGCGGTTCGGGCGCGGCGGTAGGAACTGATCCGATTCAGAACGCGTACATGGTCAGAGGTCGGCGGTGAGGGCCGTTTTGTCCCGGGGACGAGAGACATGCGGTTCGCTCGTGCTCTAATTTCATTGATACGCATGCGAATCACACGACGAGCGGCGGGGCAGCTCTTTCTGAGAGCGGTTCTCTGCTCGTTTCTGCTTGCTGGATGGCGTGCGGGTTCGGCAAACGGGCAGCAACCGTCGGCAAAGCCTGCGAACAATTCGTCGAATCAGGCTGCGGGTGGTGCGAATGTGTCCCCCACGGCCGCATTGCTGCATGGGGCTGTGAACCTGGATGGGCAGTGGAAGTTTCATACCGGAGATGATCCGCTGTGGGCCGAACCTGCGCTGGATGACTCGAACTGGCCGGCCGCGAACCTGAGCCAATCGCTGGTGGAGCAGGGCTTCGATACCTATTCGGGATATGGATGGTATCGGATCAAGCTGCAGCCGGAGCAGGTGGCGGCGATTGGAAAGATGGCGGGCGGCCAGGAGCTTGCGCTGCTGGTTGAGGGGGACTCCATCGGCCAGGCAGATGTGTATGTGAACGGGCTGGAGGCCGGGCATACGCGTGGCATGACGGATTCGCCTGCTGAGTACCTGTCACCTCCGGTTGTGGCGCCGATCAATCCTGCTGCTTCAGGGCCGACCGTGATTGCGATCAGGACGTGGGCGGGGCCAACGACCACGATCAGCCGTGGATTGCTGCAGAGGGTAAGTGCGGGTGCGGCAAGCGAGATGATGCAGCGGCAGGCTATGGCGGTGGGCCGGCAGTGGAATGAGAACGTGATCGCGGGGCTGGTTGTGACGTTCTTGTTTGTGTGTGTGGCGGTGCTGGGTGGGTTTCTCTACCTGGCGCAGCGGCACCACCTGGAGTACATGTGGCTGTCGCTGTTGTGTCTGGCGGTAGCTGCGACCGGCATGGCGGACGTGACGTACGGGCTGGGGGTGTTGTCGGCTGGCGCGTACCGGGTGTTCACGGTGTTCTCTGGCCATCTATTCATGGCGGTGACGCTGGAGTTCATTCTCCACTTCACAGCGACGAAGTCGCGGCGGTTTGTGCGAGGCGTGCAGATCGCGGTGGTGGTGTTGCCTTTCCTGTATTTCATTCATCTGCCGCAGCTTTACCAGGTGCTGTCGATTGCGGCGGAGGTGTTGTTCTGCGGGCTGGTGACAGTGTTGCTGTACTACGCGTGGCGTGGGGGCCGCAAGGAAGCGGGCGTGATGGTGCTGCCGTTCTTCCTGGCCGCGACAGCGGATTCCGCGGATTCTGTGTTGAGCTATGCGGCTTTCAAGCACTGGCTTTCTGAGGGGTTCGCCTGGCACAAGTTTCACCTGGGGCCGGTGGTGTTTGGGACGGGAACGATTGCGTACACGGTGTTTCTGCTGAGCCTGATCGCGGTGATTCTGTACAGGTTCATCCATATCAGCCAGGACGAGCAGAGGTCGGCGGCCGAGATCTCGGCCGCGAAGAGCGTGCAGGCGCTGCTGATTCCGACGCAGCTGCCGTCGAACAAGAACTTCATGCTGGAGAGTGCTTATCTGCCGGTGAATGGGGTGGGTGGAGACTTCTTCCAGGTGCTGCCGCTGAAGGATGACTCGCTGCTGATTGTGGTTGGCGATGTAAGCGGCAAGGGGCTGCAGGCGGCGATGAACTCGAGCACGCTGGTCGGGGCGCTGCGGAATGAGTTGTCGCACGATCCGGCGACGGTGCTGAAGCACTTGAATCATGTGTTGATTGGGGCGGTGGCTTCGCCGGGGGTGGCGGTGAAGGAACTGGATTGCGCTCCTTGTTTTGCGACGTGTTTGTGCGCGCGGGTTTATCCGGATGGAACGACTTCGATTGCGAATGCGGGGCACCTGAGTCCGTACCGGGATGGGCGCGAGGTGGCGGTGATGCCGAGCCTGCCCTTGGGTGTGATTGCGGAGGCGGAGTATGAGGCGACTACGTTTCAGCTGAATCGAGGGGATCGTCTGGTTTTTCTGTCGGATGGAGTGGTGGAGGCGCAGAACGATCAGGGCGAGCTGTTCGGGTTTGAGCGGACGCAGCAGGTGTCGAATGAGTCGGCGCGGTACATTGCGCAGACGGCGAAACACTTCGGACAGACGGACGATATTACGGTTCTGTCGCTTTACCTGGCATCGAAGACGGCGCAGCCTAGCCGGGAAGAGCTGGTGTATAGCAGGTGACGAGAGACAGGGGACGAGGGGACTGCTCCACGCGATCGCGTGGAAGGGGACAAGGTAACGAGGGGACAAGGTTTAGAGGCGGCTTTTTCCTTCCCGCTGTTTTTTCTACTTGATACATGGCATTGGACTTAGCTTTTCGTAATAGAGAACAAAGGACTTGGAGCGTGTTCGGGCGCTGGTGCCTCGAACCTGGAAAATCCTAGAACTTACACCCTATCCTGTTTTTTGCTACTTAATGCATGGCATTGGACTTAGCTGTTCGTAATAGATGGGAAAGGACTTAGCGTCCCATCTTCTCCTCATTTCCAAATCCTCGACCCTTCTGCTCCCCCCGGTATTTTTTGCTACGTAATACGTGCAATTGGACTTAGCTGTTCGTAATAGATGGGAAAGGACTTAGCGTCCCATCTTCTCCTCATTTCCAAATCCTCGACCCTTCTGCTCCCCCCCCGGTATTTTTTGCTACGTAATACGTGCAATTGGACTTAGCTGTTCGTAATAGATGGGAAAGGACTTAGCGGGCTGGCTGCCTGCCGAGTATTCGGCGGGGCTTGGCAAGCTGATCGAGGGCTTTGATTCGATTATGGGCTTTTTGGCGAAATAAGCTGCAAGACAGGGGACAAGGGGAACGAGAAGGCAGGGGGCAAGGGGACCAGGTGACGAGGGAACGAGAAGACAGGGGACAAACGGACCAGGTGACGAGGGGAACGAGAAGACAGGGGACAAGGGGACGAGGTGACTAGGGGACGGACGGTTAGGACACGTATGTTCGTCTTCGGATGAATCGGCACCGGCCCACTCATCGCGATACGGCCTGCGATGAATGGGGCACAGATCGGCATGGTCAGGAGGCGGTGGGTTCGAGTTTGAGGGATTGGAAGGTGGAGTCGAAGTTGGGGCCGCCGGTGGGGGCGCAGCACATGACGCCGACCTGGACGGTTTTCTCTTTGGGGAAGTAGCCCATGCGGACGGACATGTACTTTTCGCCGTCGAGGGAGCAGAAGGTTTCGATGGAGTCGTTTTTGCGGACAAGGCGCCACCAGACGGGGGCGGACTGGGAGAGATCGGGGAGGGTGGAGCCGTCAGAGTAAGTGCGGGTGAAGACGACCGAGGCGGAGCGCTTGCCGTCAATGAATTCGGTGCCGCAGCGCATCCAGTTATCGGGATCGATACGCACCATAAGGCCGTTCTGGTCGTATTGGGTGGCGAAGTTGCCGTTGCAGAGGGCGGTGAATTTGAAGTCGCCGGAGGCGGGGAGGTGGAAGAAGTGTCCGCTGTCGGCGGCGTATCCGTCGTAGGTCTTCTGCCAGAAGTCGGTTTTGGGCTTGCTGCGGACGGTGAGTTCGCCGCCATTGATTTTGCTGGAGGCGGGCTCGTTGAACCAGGTCATGAGATCGAAGATGTGCTCGTGGGGGAATGAGGCAAATGAGCCCGAGGGCTCGATGGCGATGGCGGGGATGGTGGGGAGACAGAGTGCTCCGGCTGCGAGCGCGGAGCGATGGAGAAGTTGGCGGCGGGTGATTGGCATTGGGCCCTCGAATCGGAGAAGTCGCAGCTAAGTCGTATCTGAATGTATCAAGGGCTGGTTAGGCCAGGGCAGTGGGACATCCGAAACACATGATCATTTCAGGACGCGTCTTCCACAGCGAATGTTATTTCGCTGGAGCTGATAATTGTTATAGGGCCCTACCTACATATGGCAGAGAAAGTATCGGAGGAAAAGCGTCCAATTCCTCCCACTGCAACCGGACCTGCTGGTCCAATCCCACACCCACCCTATTGCAGGCCTCAATGTTATGCAGATGGAAAGCATCAGTCAAACCGTGCTTGTCAGTGCAAGGCGTGTGGTGGTGACGCGCATGGGCGGGGCAGAAAATACGCCTTTGATCATGGATATCTTAGAGATTCTCCTCCCATCTTCCGAAAGACACCAAAGGACCAGGAATGGCTCTTTCCCAAAGAGCCTCCGAACCTAGTTGAGGAGAGTCCTTGACCTTAATGCAGACTTTGTAGCTTAGTTGATTCTGAATTGTTAGCCGCTCTCACTAGAGTTTGGTTGGGACCCACACAGAAAGAGAGTAAATACCGCGATGGAACAATCCGGGCGATATCGAACAGACGCGCCGCTCGAAAGCGAAGAACAAGATCTATTCGATCGAGCGCCATTTGCTAACAGAGTAGCGGACACGATCAGCACAATGGCGGACCCAAGTAGCCTAGTGGTCGCCATCTATGGACCTTGGGGAGACGGCAAAACAACAGTTCTGAACTTTATTCGCAATCGGCTCTTTAAGCATCCGTCGGTCATCACCGTGAATTTCAATCCTTGGAGATTGGACGGTGAAAAGGCTCTCCTTCAGGGTTTCTTCGAGAACTTAGCTGAAGCTCTTGATCGGGAACTGGCGACGAAGACCGAAAGAGTAGGAGACGTTCTTAAACGTTACGGCACCCTCCTCAAAGCGGTTCCTGGCGGTTGGGCGGATGTAGCTCAGGGCGCCGGTGAAGTGCTTTCCTCCGCGTCCATAGACGAACTGAAGAAAAGGGTAGGCACACTTTTGAGCGAGGAAAAACGGCGCGTCGTGATTGTCATGGAAGATATTGACCGGCTCGAAAAGACAGAGATACAAGCTATATTCAGGCTAGTTAAGTTGACTGGTGACTTCCAAAACACATCTTATATTCTCGCGTTCGATGATCAGATGGTTGCCGCGGCAATCGGTGAGCGATATGCGGCTTCCTCCGGCAGTTCGTATGAAGCGGGAACGAACTTTCTAGAAAAGATCGTTCAGGTTCCACTTCATTTACCTCCGGCAACCGAGCAGGACCTTCGAAAACATTGTTTCAGTCTCGTTGACGAGGCATTGAATCAATCTCAAACGCAACTAAGCCAACAACAAATCAACGAGTTTGTTAGCCAGTTCATCAGTGGACTGGAGATCAGGCTGAAGACACCGCGAATGGCGAAGCGGTACGCCAACGCTCTTCATTTCTCTCTGGCAATTCTGAAAGGGGAGACTTATCCGCCGGACCTCATGCTGATTGAGGGAATGCGCGTGTTCTTCACTGAACTCTACGATGCAATCCGGAGAAATCCAGAATCTGTTCTAAGAACCAAGTCCCGAGATAAAGGCAATAGCAAGCTGGGCGAATTCGTCGCTTCTCACACCAAGGGGATGAATGAGCAGGAAAGGAAGGCCGCAGAGAATTTGGTCGAAGCGCTGTTTCCGAGGGCGCGCACATCTATATATGGAAGCGATTGGGATACAGAATTCGCTAGAGATCAGCGCATTGCATCAGAGTATTATTTCCAGCGTTACTTCACGTACGGAATCGACCGATCAGACGTGCCGGATGTGGTTTTCAATGCGCTAATTGCGTCCATTCCGGACCGTCCCATTGATGAGTTGTCCACTGAGTTTACGGGGATAATCACTGACCGCAATGCTGAAAAGCTCATATTCAAGATGCGCGACTTTGAATGCAAAATAGATCCGAGCTCGGCGGCGAAACTGTCAGTCGTTGTTGCTCGAAATGCAAGTCATTATCCAGATCCCAAAGGCTTCCTAGCATTTCGAACGCCTTTGAAACAAGCTGCGATTCACATAAGTCAACTACTTCGAAAGATCCCTCCCGAGCTACGCGGCAAACAAGCCTTGAAGGTTATCGATGAAGCCGAGACTCTCGAATTTGTATGCGAATGCGAAAGATGGTTCTACACACCAGTTGACTCAGACAGAGAGCGTATTCTCTCGACTGAAGATGAGAAAGCAATGCAAGCGGCAGTAGCAAAGAGAATTGAAAAGCACTGTAATTTCCTGACAATACCTGTTTATGTCGCATACCCCGAAACTGCAGGCCGTTATTTGAATTGCTGGAGTCTTCATAACGAAGAAGAGCCTCGCGATTATTTAAAGAAGCATCTCACTGCCGATCCGGAAAGCATATTCGCGCTAATGAAATGTTTCCTCGGGAGCACATGGGCTATGGATACAGGTATGCCCATAGAATCCGACTTGGAACGCAATTCCTACGACGTTTTGGCCCGTTTCATTGATCCCGAAGATGTCGCTCAGATCCTCCTCTCCAAATACGGCAATGAACTCAGCAATCCGCAATTCCATCTCTCAAATCGGGAGCCAAGGGATTTCAGGCTAGCAAGTCAGTTCATGTACATACATAAGCGTGTCTCCGAAGAGCGAAAGGCTGAGGCGAGCAAGAAACCAACGGAGGACGCAAACGTCCAGGAGAATGCTGAACAGAGCTGAAAAGCAGATTCTTCGCTTACCACCCCCAAGCTGAAGAAAGCGCTTGGGGCCCCGTGCGCTCAGAATGACAGCCGTCTTGTAAGGTGTGTGCGCATCTGGGTTGGTACCTGTGGGGCTGATTGGGATTGTGGGAAAGTGCTGTAGGATCAGGGTGGAGCGGTGGGTATGAGTGTGAAGGGGCTTTATCCCGGGACGTTTGATCCGCCGACGAACGGGCATATCGACCTGATCCAACGCGGGGCGAAGCTGTTTGAGCACCTGACGGTTGCGGTGCTGCGGAATCCGATCAAGAATCCGCTGTTTACGGTGGAAGAGCGGGTGGAGATGCTGACCGAGTCGACGGCGGCGATCGGGAATGTGAGCGTGGCGACGTTTGACGGGCTGATGGTGGATTTTGCGCGTCAGCTTGGGGCGACGGCGGTGCTGCGGGGGATTCGCGCGATATCGGACTACGAACATGAATTTCAGATGGCGCTGATGAATCGGCGGCTGGCACCGGAGATTGAGACGGTGTTTCTGCAGCCGGCGGGACGGTACTCGTTTGTGAGTTCGCGGATGCTGAAGGAAGTGTTCAGTTTTGGAGGCGAGGTGGCGGGGCTGGTTCCGCCGAATGTGCTGAAACGCTTGAAGAGCAGGATGGCGACGAGAGAGTAGCGATTATAGGGATTAGGGATTAGGGATTAGGGAACGAGCCTGTGTGGTCGGGGAGGTTCGGGTTGTCGGATTTTGTTGCACTGAGGCCGGAGTCGATTCATCGGGAGATCCGGAACACGCTGTTCGGCGATGTTCCGCTGAAGGATGTGGTGCGGGCGCATCCGAAGATGACGCTGGCGGAGCCGTGGGCGGCGTTTCAGCGGGCGCGGGATTTGCGCGATGCGGGGGATGTGGAGGGCGCGAAGCGGGAGCTGCGGCCGGTGTTGAAGACCCCGGAGCTGGAGACGCGGATTTTTCTGCAGACATGGCATAACCTGCGCGAGCTGGGCGAGAAGCCTCCGGCGGATCGGGCGGCGGAGGTGCTGGGAGTTGTGGTTGAGGTGGGCATGCCGAAGGGGTTGGATATTGTGGCGGCCTATCGCGATCACCGGGCGCGGTACTTCAACTACAGCGGGGCGGGTGTGCTGTGGGAGCGGCGGGATGACTCGCTGGATGGGTTGATTGATGAGCTGCTGACGGCGGGGAGTGTGGTGGCGAAGGCGATTCCTCCGTGGACGCAGGCGCGGCCTCCGGAGCCGAAGAAGGGGAATGTGCGGATCAATTTGCTGACGCCGAGCGGGATTCACCTGGGGCAGGGTCCGACAGAGGCGCTGAATCAGGATGCGATGGGCGGGCCGATTCTGTCGGCGGCGTATGGGCTGATGAAGAGGATTGTGGAGTTGAAGAGAGAGACGGGGGAGAGCAGGGACTAGAGAGGCAGGGGACGAGGGGACGAGGTGACCAGGGGACGAGGTGACGAGGGGGCAGGGGACGGAATCAGGGAGCAGGGTTAGGAGTGAGGCTAGGAACGCTCGTTGATTGCGTAAGAGTCAGAGTTGGGCTGGTCGGTGTGGTCTTGGGCGGGGGGACGTTTTGCGGTGGGCTGGATGTGGTGGTAGTAGGCGACGCGGGCGGGTTCGCAGGTGTGGGTGGCTTCGAGTTGCTTGAGTTCTGACTCGGCGATCGAGGTGCCGATGGTGGCGAAGCACTGGTCGCAGATGGAGTCGATGGTTCCGTCGCTGTTGATGCGGTGCGGGAACGGCATGCGGGTGCCCTCAACCAAGGGTTGCAAATGTGGGTAAGGTTAGCACGGGGTTTGTTGCCCTTTGTACCTGGGGAAAATACTGGTTGAGGCGGAAAGAAAACCGAGTAATCTTGCGTTTGCAACGCTTGATGTGCAGAATCGATTTTCTATGGGTCACCGTCTTCCCCAGGAGCTCCTTTTGGAGCTGCGCACGTATCTCGAGCACTTCGATGAAACCGGTCATCTCGGTGAGATTGAAACTGTGGCTGAGATCAAGCGCCGCCTCCATGAGAGGATTCGCGAAGTTGAAGCCCAGCTTCGCACGAAGCCGCCCTCGCCGGACATGAGGGTGAGCGACGCTCGATGTATGCCGAGCAGGTAGGGAGTTCGACGGGGCCGGGTCTTCGCAGGGACGATTCATCCATCAATCTTTCCAGGTCGAGCAGGCGGCTGATTCCGTCGTCCGAATGGTTGCCGTTGGCGACGATTTGCTCTGCTGCCTCGTTGTGTTTTGAGATGGGCGGGAAATCTGGGAAAATGGAAGCATCATGACAGTTGCTGCTCCTGCGAAAGTATTTGCCGACCGGATTGGGCGTATTGAGGTTTCTGCGACGATGGCTGTGGCGGCCGAGGCTGCCAAGCTGCGTGGGCAGGGCGTAAACCTGGTGGATTTTGGGGCGGGCGAACCGCACTTTGCCACTCCGCGACATATCAAGGACGCGGCGATCTCGGCGATTGAGGCGAATTTCACGCGCTATACCGTGGTGCCGGGGATTCCGGATGTGCGTAAGGCGATTGTGGAGCGCCATGCCGCGGATTTCGGCTCGGAGTACACCGTGGATGAGGCGGTGTTCACGACGGGCGGAAAGCTGGCGCTGTTCAACACCATTCAGGTGCTGGTGGATCACGGCGATGAGGTGATTCTGCCGGTGCCGTACTGGGTGAGCTTCAAGGACATCATTCAGTACGCGGGCGGGAAGGTGATCTTCCTGGAGACGAATGAGGCGGAGAACTTCCGCATCACGGCGGACGCGATCGAGAAGGCGATTACGCCGCGGACGAAGGCGATCATTTTGAATTCGCCATCGAATCCGGCGGGTTCGGTGGTTTCGGCGGAGGATCTGGAGCGGATTGTTCATTTGGCGCACGAGCGCGGGATCTACCTGCTGCTGGATGAGTGCTATGTGTACCTGAACTATGCAGGGAAGCCGGTTTCGGGCGGGTCGTACACGTTTGCGAAAGAACACATTGTGATTCTCGGGTCGCTGTCGAAGACGTATTCGATGACGGGATGGCGCGCGGGGTATGCGCTGGCGGCGAAGCCGGTGATTGCGAATCTGAGCAAGCTACAGTCGCAGTCGACTTCGAACGCGACGAGCTTTGTGCAGAAGGCGGCGATTGCGGCGCTTGCGGGATCGCAGGAGTGCGTGTCGCAGTTCCGGACGGAGTTTATTGAACTGCGCGATTACATGCTGAAGAAGCTGGCGGAGATTCCGGGAGTGACGTGTACGAAGCCTGAGGGCGCGTTTTATGTCTATCCGAACGTGGGGAAGTTTATCGGCAAGGGCGGGATCAAATCGGCGACGGAACTGGCGACGAAGCTGCTGCACGAGGGGCATGTGGTGACGGTTCCGGGCGAGGCCTTTGGGACTGGCGAGCACATTCGGCTGTCGTACCCGGTGACGAAGGAGAATATCGACGAGGGGACACGGCGGATGGGTGAGTTTTTGGGGAATTTGCGGTAGGTTCGTCGACGTTGGTGAGGAAGGCCCGGAGGGATCCGGGCCTTTTTTGTGTGAGCTGGTGAGTTTCTCGTTCCCACCCTTGCCGCAAAAAGCGTGCGGCAAGAATGGGGCACCCAAATTGGTCGTGGAATCTGCTGGATTAGAGGCTCAGCGTTTCGTATCCCAGGTCTCAGAATCGAGACCTGGGGCACCCGAATTGGTCGTGGAGTCTGTCGGATTAGAGGCTCAGTGTTTCGTATCCCAGGTCTCAGAATCGAGACCTGGGGCACCCGCGTATCGCGAGTCTGACCGATCGAGGCTTGGTTTGTCGTATCCCAAGTCTCCAGCAACGGGAGACATGGTACACCCGAATTGGTCGTGGAATCTGCTGGATTAGAGGCTCAGTGTTTCGTATCCCAGGTCTCAGAATCGAGACCCGGGGCACCCGCGTGTGTCGTGAGTTTGACTGATCGGAGGCAGTTTGTCGTATCCCATGTCTCCAACAACGGGAAACGTGGGACACCCGCTTTGGTGAGCTATTGGTTTGCGGGGAGTTGGGAGCTTATGACGCCGGTGCCGGTGACGTAGCCAGGCTGCCACTCGGCGATGGGGGCTTTGTGGCGGCAGTCGAGGCATGCGGTGTTGGTGAAGCGGGCGGCGCATGAGGGGCAGATGCCGCCGGTTTCGAAGGTGTCGAAGCGAGTGCTGCACTTGCTGCAGGACCAGAAGGGGCCGAGGGGCGGGGCCGTGTGGCAACTGGGGCAGGCGAAGCCCTGACGACGGGGAATGCTCTCGAGTTTGCGGAGGGCCTGGGCTTGTTTGAAGCCGCTCCAGCAGTTCATTGCGGCGTAGGCGGCGATGATGCCTGTCCAGACGGACTGGGTCCAGAGGGCGAGAGCGATGAATCCCGCGACTCCCACGAAGCCGAGGATGGAGGCAATCATGAGGCTGCGGGCGCGGCCGAGCGGGAACCAGAGGAGTGAGCGGAGAATTTGTCCGCCATCAAGGGGATAGATGGGGAGGATGTTGAAGACGAGGAGCACGATGTCGGTGGTGAGGACGGCTCCGATCAGACGGTACTCATTAGGCATCGTCGTGCGCCAGTTTGCGAACTGGGCGAATTTGAAAGCAGCGAAAAGTATGGGAGCGAGGGCGACGTTGACCAGAGGCCCGGCGGCGATGCTCCAGAGGGTGGCGCCGGGACGCTGGGGTGGATCGACGTAGGCTACGCCGCCAAGGGGCCAGAGGAGGATGGTGTCGGCTTTGCCGCCGACGGAACGGCAGGCGAGGGCGTGTCCGAACTCGTGGAGAAGAACGATGCCGAAGAGGGCGAGGTATTCGAGGATGTTCCAGACGGGCGAAGTGTAGTGGCGGCCGCGGGCCTGGATTTCGTATACGGCAACGAGGAACCAGGTCCAGTTGAGGTAGACGGTGATGCCGGCAACACGAAAGATGCGGAACGAACCCTGGCCGCTGAACATGCAGGTAGATTAGCGGAACGAGGGGCGTGAGCGGCGGGAAAAGCGCGGTGAAGCGGCACTTGCGGAACGTTTACATGGAAAGATGCTAACCTGTTTTTTACGCAGGACGGCCAGGGCAGTTGCAAGACTAAAACTAGAACAAAGAGTTTGGTGGTCGGGGGCGAATGGAAATTTGCCTGGGACCAGTAATGCGCATCACTGTGCAAACCTAGCTTTTGTCGGGTAGGATGTGTTTTCCATGCCGAAGTCTATTGATTTTCGTCCAGTTATTCTTGCGGGCGGCAGCGGAACGCGGTTCTGGCCGCGGTCGCGCCGCGCACGGGCCAAGCAGGTGCTGGCGCTCGATGGCGAGCGCTCGATGATTCAGCAGACGGTGGAGCGCCTGAAGCCACTTGCTTCCCATGAAAAGACGTGGGTGATCACGAACGAGTTTCTGGCGCACGAGATTGCAGACCAGTTGAAAGGGGTTCCGCGGCAGCAGATCATCGAAGAGCCAGTTGCGCGGAATACGGCGCCGGCTTGCGGGCTGGCTGCATTCCTGATCGAGCGGGATAATCCGGATGCAGTGCTGGGAATTTTTCCGTCGGATCACGTGATTGCCGATGAGCCGCGATTCCTGAAAGCGCTGCAGAAAGGGATCGGACTGGCTGCGGCGGGCGCGAACATTGTGGTGCTTGGAATTGAGCCGACACGGCCGGAAACCGGCTATGGGTATATCGAGACCGGCGAAGACTCAGAAGAGCGAGGCGCGCTGAGGGTGCGGCGATTCACGGAGAAGCCAAATCTGAATCGCGCGCAGGAGTTTGTAGCGGCGGGGAACTACTACTGGAATTCGGGGATGTTCCTGTGGTCGGCGAAGACGCTGGCGAATGCGGTGCGGGAGCATCTGCCGGAGACGGCTCCGCTGCTGGAGAAAATTGCGAAAGCGTACGGGACCCCGAACTTCGAAGAGGTGTTCCGCGAATGGTATCCGGCGTGCGAGAACATCTCGGTGGACTATGCAGTGCTGGAGCCGCGGTCGGCGAAGGGCGAACATGCGTCGCACCTGTATTGCGTACCCGCGGAGTTTGCGTGGAACGATCTTGGATCGTGGGCGTCGCTGTATGAGTACCAGATGGAGACGCGGCTCCGCGGCGATGGGGACGGGAATGTCGCCGAGACGGATGGACATCTGACGATCGAAGCAGGGAACAACTACATCTACAGCCCGAAGAAATTTGTGGCGCTGGTAGGCGTGGAGAATCTGGTGATCGTGGACACCGAGGATGCACTGCTGATTGCGCATCGCGACCACTCGCAGGATGTGGGCAAGGTGGTGAAGGAGCTGGGGCTCTCGGGGCGGGATGAGCTGATCTAGAGCGGCGGTTTACGAGTAGGGAGTCCGGGCCTGAAGGCCCTATCTTTTGGGGATCGGCATTCAGCAGCCTGAAGGCTGCTGCTCCCTCCGTTTCACGTACATGAAGTTCGCATAGAGTCGAATCATGCAATTCACGAAGAAATTGCGCGAGGGTGTGCGTAAGGGCGAGATCACGTGCACGGTGCGGATCTGGACGCGGCTTCAGGTGCGCGTAGGCGGCCGCTACAAGATGGAAGAGGGCGAGATCGAGGTGGATTCGATTGAGCCGATCGGGTTTCCGGATATCACGCCGGCGCTGGCGCGGGCTTCAGGATTCGCGGGAGTGCTGGACCTGCTGAAGGTGGCGAAACACGGGAAGGGCGAGAAGATCTACCTGATCCGGTTTCACTATGTGCCGCCGCGGAAAAAGAGATCGACGGCGCACAAGGTGAGTTGATCCTGAAAATTGCATCTGAATGAACAGGGCTTCGTTCGTATTCGACGAGCACGGGTGTAGTGTGCGCGGTTGCCGGGGTTCGGCCCGGTGCTGGATCATGGATATTTCTGCAAGGAGAACGACTTAAGTTCACGATGGCTCACCCTCAAATCAAGTTTGGAACGGACGGCTGGCGCGGCGTTATTGCCGATGATTTTACGTTTGCAAATGTGAGGACGGCGGCGGCGGCGATTGCCGCATACGTTCATGCACAGGAAGACCCGGCGAAGGGAATCTGCATCGGGTACGACACGCGGTTTGGGTCGAAGGCCTTTGCGCGGACGTGCGCGGAGGTGGTGGCTGCGACGGGAATCAAGGTGGCACTGGCGAATGACATCACGCCGACTCCGGCATTGAGTTACGGCGTGCGCGAGCGCAAGGCGGCGGGGGGAATCATGATCACGTCGTCGCACAATCCGGCGCAGTGGAATGGCGTGAAGTACAAGGCTTGGTACGGCGGGTCAGGCAAGCCCTCGATTATTGCGGCGATTGAGACGTATCTCGACAAGCCGGCTCCGCAGGCGAAGCAGGCTGCGGCGATTGAAGAGGTTGATTTTCTGCCGCCGTATTTGAAAGCGATTGAGAGCTTCGCGGATCTGGATCTGATTGCGAAATCGGGGCAAAAGTTTGCGATCGACTCAATGTATGGGGCGGGGCGGACGATTCTGTCGGAGATCTTTACGCGGATTGGCGTGGACCATGTGCAGATTCGCGGGAATCCGGATCCGCTGTTTCCGGGGATCAATCCGGAGCCGATTGAGCCTCATATCCGCATGCTGGGCGAGACGTGCGTGGCGGAGAAGTGCGATGCGGGATTGTGCACGGATGGCGATGCGGACCGCATTGGTGCGACGGATGAGCATGGAAACTTTGTCGATCCGCACAAGATCTTTTCGGTGCTGCTGAGCTGGGTGTTGCGGCGGAAGGGCTGGCCGGGCGCGGTGACGCGGGCATTCAACACGACGAAGATGCTGGACCGGATTGCGCAGAAGCATGGGCGGGAACTGATTGAGCATGGGATCGGGTTCAAGTTTGTGTGCGACTACATGCTGGAGCGCGAAATCGTGATGGGCGGCGAGGAGTCGGGGGGAATTGGATTTCAGCGGCATCTGCCGGAGCGCGACGGGCTGCTGAATGCTCTGCTGCTGGCGAACGTGATGGCGGAAGAGAAGAAGACGCTGGGAGAGCTGGTGGCGGATTTGCAGAACGAGTATGGCGAACACCAGTATGGTCGCGTGGATCTGCATATTCCGGATGAACTGAAGAATGCGGCGATTGCGCGGGCGAAGGCGCTGAAGACCGGCGACACTGCGATTGGCGGAATGGCGGTGCTGCGGCAGGAGACGCTGGATGGCGTGAAGTTCTTCCTGGATAATCCTGAGGCGAAGTCGAAGGCGAACGCGGCGGAGACGTGGATTCTGTTTCGCGCGAGCGGAACGGAGCCGTTGCTGCGGATCTATACGGAGTCGACTTCGAAGGAGGCGGTGGCGAGGCTGCTGGAGAGTGGGAAGGGGTTTGCGATGGGCCGCTAGCGCGGCCCAAGGGATTAGGGAATAGGGAATAGGGAATGAGGCTCTTGGAATTCGGAGGGGCTTTTGTTCATACATGTATTTGGGTTTCGATGGTTGGCGGCAGCTACGGTCGAGGACAAGGATCGGGCCTCGCGGGAGATTCGCGCGTTTGAAGGGACGATTCCGGGCTTGATTGATGTGGCGGTGGGGGAGAATTTGTCACCGCGCGGGCATGGTTATTCGTTTGTGGGGTTGATGCGGTTCGAGGATCGCGCGGCTTGCGATGCGTATGCGACGCATCCGGCGCATGTGAAGTTGCTGGAGTGGCTGGTGCCGTTGATTGAGCCGGTGGAGTTGGATTTCGAGGCTTGATCCGTTTTTCCCCATGTCTTCAAAACCGGGATGCCCTTCGACAGGCTCAGGGCGGGCTATGGAGCGCCCGCTTAATTGGTGGGCTCGGCAGGATCAGAAGCGGACTGTTTCGTATCCCATGTTTTCAACGGCGGAAGACCCTTCGACGGGCTAGGGCGGGCTTTGGAGCAGCCGCTTCGTGAGCAGGCTCAGCAAGTGAGGTGTCAGGGGTTCTGGAGGCGGCGAAGGATGCGGCGAAAGAGGCCGAGGGCGCGGCGCTGGTCGGCGGGGGTGAGGTGGAGGCGGCGGAGCATGAGGCGGAGGTCGTGCTGGTTGGCGGCCTGCATGTTCGCGGGCGAGTAGTTGGAGGCGAGCATGACCTGCTGGATGAGATCGGCGAGGGCGTCGAGGTCGCCGGAGGTTGGGCGTGGCGTGGATGGGCTGGTCACATGGGGGTTTTCGGCGGGGAGACCGGAGCGAATGGCGATCTCGTAGAGGCAGACAGCGGCGGCCTGGCCGAGGTTCATGGAGGGCTGGCGGGGATCGGTGGGGATTTCGACGAGGTGATGGCAGAAGGAGAGCTCTTCGCGGGTGAGGCCGTGTTTTTCGGGGCCGAAGATGAGGGCTATCTGGCTCGCCGGGTGATCGAGTTCGCGGGTGAGGAGCGGGGCGAGCTGATCGAGTTGCGTGACGGGCTGCTCAGGTTTGCGGTGGGTGAGAGTGCCGGTGCCGAGGACGAGGGTGGAGTTGCGGACGGCTTCGGCGAGGGTTGAGATTTCGCGGGCGTTGGTGAGGAGTTCGGGAGCACCGATTGCGGAGCGGGCTTCGCGCCAGTGGGGTTCGTAAGGTGCGACCACGGTGAGGTGGGAGAAGCCGAAGTTGGCCATGGCGCGCGCGACCGCGCCGATGTTGAGGGGATTGCGCGGCGAGACGAGGACGACGGAGATGCGGTCGCGTTGTTGTGCGGTCAGCAAGGGATGATTGTAGAGCAGCCGTAAGGTTGCGAAATCGATTCAAATATATTCAAGACAGCATGTCCTCTGGAGAGTCTGGCAAGAACGTTCTTATTCATTTTTCCGGGCACGACAGGCCTGGGCTTACGTGCGAACTGACGAGCGCGCTGGCGCGGCATCCGATTGTTGTTCTGGATATCGGGCAGGCGGTGGTGCATGAAGCGCTGTCGCTGGGGATTCTGGTTCGGCTGAGAGAGCAGAGCAGTCTGGCGCCGCTGAAGGCCGAGTTGACGGAACGGGCGCATGCGCTGGATTTGCAGGTGCGGTTCACACAGGTGAGAGCAGACGCGCTGGAGCACTGGATGCGCGGACTGCACCATCGGCACTTTATCGTGACCATTCTGGGAAGGTCGATTGGCGCGGCGGAGCTGGCGCGCGTGACGACGATTGTCTCCTCGCATGGAATGAATGTCGACAGGATCGATCGGTTGTCGGGGGAGCTTTCGCCGAAGGAGCCTGCGGCGAATGCATGTGTGGAACTTGCGGTAAGCGGTGATGGGGAGCGCGAGGCGGCGATGCGCGCGGATTTTTTGGTTGCGGCGCAGGAGCTGTCGATTGATGTTGCGTTTCAGAGGGAGAGTATTTTTCGCCGCAATCGGCGGCTGTTTGCGTTTGACATGGATTCGACGCTGATCCGGGGCGAAGTGATTGATGAGTTGGCGAAGATGGCGGGAGTGGGCGAG
>Ga0207667_10001284_pt1 | contig 31480 bp, 20 predicted proteins | sample KBSCornC52_FD_184301 | JGI IMG/M metagenome (GOLD analysis project Ga0207667, IMG submission 184301) | Corn rhizosphere microbial communities from Kellogg Biological Station, Michigan, USA - KBS Corn C5-2 (SPAdes) (version 2) | ecosystem: Host-associated > Plants > Roots > Rhizosphere > Soil ...
CCAGCTTGAAGTTGTTGTGGGTGCCTGTGAAGCTGGTATAATTATTTACCTGCTTGTCAAAGTTGTAACGGTAGTAAAAATCGGCTGAGCCGGTGATGGACAGAGCAGGCGCGGGTGCGGCAGCCTTGGCAGTATCTGTCGCGGTTGTCTGTGCCCGGATGGAAAAAGATACGAAGGTCGTGATAAGGCAAAAGCTGATAATCCTTAACATTGGCTGATTGTTTTGGTTAAATAAATAGAGATGGGACAGAGGGTTACCGGATCAACACATTAAAAATTTTTACAAGTGATGTTTGTAGTGCTAATATAGCAATGGGAAGTGAGTTCGCGCTATAAACTATTACATATAATAAAATATAATACGAATAATTTAACGCCGTTAGATCATTTTAAAGAATTAACAATTAGATAATTACGGCGATCTTTATATTTTCTTTATAAATTTAAATATTGAAGTTATTTAAAAAAAGTGTGGGAAATCGCAGGTTTGTTTAAAGAAGTTTTCGGACGCTTTTCCAATATGAAAAAAAAGCCCCCTCTTTTAAACAAAGAGAGGGCTGTACGCGGGAGTGATTTTATAAATTGTTTACAGGCCTTTAGAGGGCTATGAGACTTTGGTCTTTTCTTTCCAGCAGGGAAGTTCCCATGAGGTATTCGTCGACCTTCCGGGCGCATTCACGGCCTTCGCTGATGGCCCATACGACGAGGGATTGTCCCCTGCGCATATCGCCTGCCGTGAATACTTTGGCAATATTGGTCTGATAGCTTTTTTCGGCGGCTTTGACATTGCCTCTTTCGTCCAGCTCGACGCCGAGCTCCTGGAGGAGTCCTTCGTGCTGGGGGGATACGAAGCCCATGGCGAAGAAGGCGAGCTCGCAGGGTATTTCCCTTTCGCTGCCTGCTACTTCCACGAAGCTGGCGGCGCGGCCTTCGTCGGTGAGCTTCCATTCGAGGGTGACGATCTTCAGCGCCTTGAGATTACCTTTTCCATCGCCAATGAATTCCTTAGTGGCTACGGCCCAGTGTCTGTCGGCGCCTTCTTCATGGGAGGAGGAGGTTTTGAGGACCATTGGGTAGGTGGGCCAGGGCATGAAGGCGGTGCGGGCTTCCGGCGGCTTGGGCAGGAGCTCGAACTGTGTAATGGATTTGGCTTTATGCCTGTTGGAGGTGCCTACGCAGTCGCTGCCGGTGTCACCGCCACCGATGACCACTACATTCTTGCCGGTGGCCATGATAGCTTCGCCGTCGATGGGCAGGTTGCTTACTCTTTTGTTCTGTTGTTTGAGGAAGTCCATGGCAAAGTGGATGCCTTTCAATTCCCGTCCTGGAATGGGCAGGTCACGGGGAACGGTCGCTCCTCCTGCCAGTACGATGGCGTGGTATTCGCGGAGCAGGTCGTTGATGCTGACATTGACGCCTACGTTCGCATGGCATTTGAAGGTGATGCCTTCTTCTTCCATAAGCTTGATACGGCGGGCCACCACCCATTTTTCCAGCTTGAAGTCGGGGATACCGTAGCGAAGGAGGCCGCCTGGCTCGTCGTCCCTTTCGAAGACGGTGACTGTATGTCCGGCAGCGTTGAGCTGGTCGGCTGCAGCCAGTCCGGCGGGGCCGGAACCAATTACGGCTACTTTCTTACCCGTGCGGACGGCCGGTTTGCGGGCTTGGACGAGGCCTTTCTGGAAGGCTATCTCTATGATATGTTTTTCTATCTCTTCGATGGCCACGGGCGGCTGGTTGATACCCAGCACGCAGCTGCTTTCGCAGGGGGCGGGGCAGATACGGCCTGTGAACTCGGGGAAGTTGTTGGTTGAGGTGAGGATATCATATGCCTCCTTCCAATTCTGACGGTAGACGGCGTCATTGAATTCGGGGATCACATTTCCCAGGGGGCATCCGTGGTGACAAAAGGGGATCCCGCAGTTCATACAACGGGCAGCCTGCTGATTGAGCTGGGTGTCCTTGTACGGGGATACGAATTCCTTGTAATCATTCTTCCTCTCCTGCACGGGGCGTTTGGAGGGTAACTCTCTGGTAAATTCCAGAAATCCTGTGGGTTTGCCCATTTCTCTTTATTTGAAGTGTTATTTCCAATTTTTTCCGCCCACAGAGAACAACGGAGTGGCTGAGTCACACATGAGAGCCGACTCCGCGTTCTCAATGTCGTGGGCCGTCGCCTGACGGCCTGGGACATGTCCGTTGTCCCTGTGGGCGGCGTGATCCATCTTATGAACGGACCGTTTGTTTATGACTTTTTTCCAGTAATACCTTTTTATAATCCCTTGGGAAGACCTTTACAAAATGTTGCAGCTGGTTCTCGAAGTCGTCGAGGACGAACTTGGCGACGGTGCTGCCTGTATAGGCGTAATGCCGCTGGATCATGTCTTTCAGCTCGGGAATATCGCCGGCGCCTACGGGGTCCAGGTCTACCATCTCTTTATTACAGAGCGAGGGGAACTGTCCTCTCACGTCGTATATATAGGCGATGCCGCCGCTCATACCCGCGGCGAAGTTGCGGCCTGTGTTACCGAGGATGACGACCCTGCCTCCTGTCATGTATTCGCAACCATGATCGCCCACACCTTCGACTACGGCTTTTGCACCGGAGTTGCGGACGGCAAATCGTTCGCCCGCCTTGCCCCGGATAAAGGCTTCACCGGAGGTGGCGCCATAGAAGGCTACGTTACCGATAATGCTGTTTTCTTCCGGAACGAAAGCTGCATTGGCAGAAGGATAGACGATGAGCCGGGCGCCGGAGAGTCCTTTACCGAAGTAGTCGTTGGCGTCCCCTTCGAGCTCCAGCGTCACGCCATTGGCGGCAAAGGCGCCAAAGCTTTGTCCCGCGGTGCCGGTGAACTTAAAGTGCAGGGTATCTTCGGGCAGGCCGGCAGTCTTGTATAGTTTGGAGATCTCGTTGGAGAGAATGGTGCCCACTGTCCGGTCGGTATTCCGAATGGCGAACGCTGCGTATACTTTTTGCCGTTGGTGCAAGGCCGGCTGCGCCGCATCGAGGAGCTTCCAGTCCAGCAGTCCTTCCAGCCCGTGATCCTGTTCTTCCTGCTTGTGCAGTCCCGTGTACATGGAAGCGGGTTCCTTGTACAGGATGGGGGAGAGGTCGAGCTTGCTGTATTTCCAGTGGTTGATATTTTCCCGTGACTCCAGGCAGTCGACTTGTCCCACCATTTCGTCGATGGTGCGGAAGCCCAGCTCGGCCATGATCTCTCTCAGCTCCTGTGTGATGAATTTGAAGAAGTTGACCACGTGGTCGGCATTGCCGGTGAAACGTTTGCGCAGCTCGGGATCCTGCGTGGCTACGCCTACGGGGCAGGTGTTGAGATGGCATTTGCGCATCATGATACATCCTTCCACTACAAGCGCGGTGGTAGCGAGGCCCCATTCTTCGGCGCCCAGCAACGTAGCGATGGCGATGTCACGTCCTGTCTTCATCTGTCCATCGGCCTGGAGGACCACGCGGCTGCGTAATTTATTTCTTACGAGCGTCTGATGGGATTCGGCCAGTCCGAGCTCCCATGGCAGGCCTGCGTGCTTGATAGAGCTGATGGGGGAAGCGCCTGTACCGCCGTCGTGTCCTGAGATGAGGATGACGTCCGACTTGGCCTTGGCCACACCGGCAGCGATGGTGCCGACACCGGCCTTGGATACCAGCTTGACGCTGATGCGTGCGGCGCGGTTGGCATTTTTAAGGTCGAAGATCAGCTGTGCCAGGTCTTCGATGGAATAGATATCGTGGTGAGGCGGTGGAGAGATAAGTCCCACGCCGGGGGTTGAATGACGGACCTTGCCGATCCAGTCGTCTACCTTATGGCCGGGAAGCTGTCCGCCCTCGCCGGGTTTTGCGCCCTGCGCCATTTTGATCTGGAGCTCGTCGGCCATGGTGAGGTAGTAGCTGGTAACGCCAAAGCGGGCGGATGCTACCTGCTTGATAGCGGAGCGCATGGAGTCGCCGTTGGGCAGCTTCTCGTAGCGCATTTCGTCCTCACCTCCCTCGCCCGTATTGCTTTTTCCGCCCAGCCTGTTCATGGCGATGGCCAGGGTGGAGTGGGCTTCATGAGAGATGGAGCCGAAGGACATGGCGCCGGTGGCAAACCTTTTATAAATGCTTTCGGCGGGCTCGACTTCCTCCAGGGAAATAGAGGGCCTGTTCCTTTTGAAGGTGAGCAGACTCCTCAGGGTGGCTGCCTTTTCGCTCTGATCGTTGACGAGCTTGGAATATTTCTTAAACGTGTTGTAGTCGTTCATCCGCGTGGAATACTGCAGCAGGTGGATGGTCTGTGGGTTGAAGAGGTGGAACTCACCTTTTCTCTTCCACTGGTAGACGCCGCCTACAGGGAGTCTTTCAACTGGGATATCCTTACGGCTGAATGCAAAGTAATGTTTGGAGAGCACTTCCCTGGCTATTTCGTCCAGGCCCATCCCTTCGATGCGGGAGGTGGCGCCGGTGAAATATTTATCGACCACCGTGCGGTTGAGGCCGATGATCTCGAAGATCTGCGCGCCCTGGTAGCTCTGCAACGTGGAAATACCCATTTTGGAGAAGACCTTCAGCAATCCATCGCATACGGCCTTGATATAATTCTTTTTCAGCTGTTCGGCATCCAGGTCTGTCTCCAGGCGACCGGACAGTTTCATGTCGCGGATGGAGGAGAGAGCCAGATAGGGGTTGATGGCGGTGGCGCCAAACCCGATGAGACAGGCGAAATGATGTACTTCCCATACGTCGCCGGCTTCCACGATGATGCCTACCTGTCCGCGATAGCCTTTGCGGATAAGGTGATGATGAACAGCAGAGGCGGCTAGTAGCGATGGAATGGGTGCGTGATCGGAGTCGATGGCCCTGTCGGTGAGGATGAGGACTTCGAAGCCGTCCTGTACGGCATCCACTGCATAGCGGCAGAGGCGGTCGAGACCAGCCTGGAGGGAGCCGGGCTTACCGTCGGCCCTGAAATAGGTTTGCAGCGTCTTGGCCTGGAATACGCCTGTGTCGATGCTGCGGATCTGTTCCAGCTCGTGGTTGCTCAGCACGGGGTGCTTGAGGGCTACGCTATGGCAGGCCAGGGGGTCTTCTCCCAGCAGATTGGCGTTACCGCCTACAAAGCTTGCCAGGGACATCACCAATCGTTCGCGTATAGGATCGATGGGCGGGTTGGTCACCTGGGCGAAGAGCTGTTTGAAATAGCTGCTGAGGTGCTGGGGCTGATCGCTGAGGACGGCCAGGGGAACGTCTGTACCCATGGAGCCAACGGGCTCTTTGCCATCGAGGGCCATGGGAGCGATGAGGGTATCCAGGTCTTCGGTGGAATAACCGAAGGCTTTCTGGTATTTGAATATCTGTTCGGATTCCAGGTGGGTGAACATAACCCTTGGTTCGGGGAGCTCTTCCAGCCGGATCTTATATTTATTCAGCCATTCTGCATAGGGCTTTTGAGAGCAGATGGTGCTTTTCAGCTCGTCGTCGCTGATGATGCGTTCCTGCTCCAGGTCGACTACAAACATTTTACCGGGCTGGAGTCTTCCTTTCTCCTTGACCAGCCGTGGGTCGACGGGCAGCGCGCCTGTTTCGGAGGCCATGATGACCCTGTCGTCGGTGGTGACGCAGTAGCGGGAAGGACGGAGGCCGTTGCGATCGAGGGTGGCGCCGATGATCTTTCCATCCGTGAAGGAGATGGAGGCGGGGCCGTCCCAGGGCTCCATGATGGAGGCGTGGAATTCGTAGAATGCTTTTTTCACCGGGTCCATCTGCTCGTTGCCATCCCATGCTTCGGGTATCAGCATCATCATCACGTGGGGGAGAGAGCGACCGCAGAGGGTCAGCAGCTCGATGACATTGTCCAGGCAGGCGGAGTCGGACTGGCCTTCTGCGATGATGGGCAGCAGCATTTCCATTTCCTCCTTGGTGAAATAGGGGGTGGTAAAACCTTTCTCGCCCGTCTTGAGCCAGTTGAGATTACCCTGGAGGGTATTGATCTCCCCGTTGTGTGCGATAAAGCGGAAGGGCTGTGCCAGCTTCCAGGAAGGGAAGGTGTTGGTGGCAAAGCGGCTGTGTACGAGGCCGAAGGCAGAAACGAGACGCTTGTTGCTCAGATCCGGGAAATAGTGTCTAACCTGGCTGCTGGTGAGCTGGCCTTTGTAGACGACGGTCTTATAGGAGAGGGATGCCACGTAGAAGCCGATGGCGTCCTTTTTGATCGTATTGTTGATAGTATTGCTGGCGTAGTTACGCAGCAGAAACAGCTTCCTTTCGAAGTCGTCGGGCTGTTTGATATGATCGGGGCAGGCGATGAATACCTGTTCCATTTCCGGCTCGACAGAAAGGGCGGTGGGGCCGATGCCTTCCGGGTTGACGGGAACCTTACGATAGCCCAGGATCTCCAGGCCCAGCTTCTCGGCGGAGCGGGAGAAGATATCACGGCACTCTTCCTTTAGCCGGATGTCCCGGGGGAAGAAGAGCATACCTACGCCATACTTGCCATAAGGCGGTAAATGGATGCCCAGCTTGACACATTCGTCGAAAAAGAACTCATGGGGAGTCTGGATCATAATGCCGGCCCCATCGCCGGTGTTATTCTCACAACCACAGGCCCCGCGATGCTCCATATTCTCCAGGATCGTCAGTGCGTCCGAAATGATCTGGTGGGATTTGTTGCTTTTGATATTGGCAACGAATCCGATGCCACACGCATCGTGTTCAAACTCAGGGCGGTATAAACCTTTGCTTACCATACGCAATTAATAGATTAGACTTTTTTCAATTTTTTATATGAATCCTTAGAAAAAATTCTAAGGAGGATAGCAAGCAAGCGAATAAAATTACGGAAAAATTCCCTAATAATTAAATTTCTGTTAATTAGTTTTTCACAGTTGTGGATGATCCAGATCATATTTTGACCGGGGTCCGGCCAAGGCCGGGGCTACACGAGGTAGCTGAAAAGGGTATCGTTCTTATTGAGCTCTGTATAGGAAATATTGAATTTCTTCATGTTGTCGATAAGGGTCTGGTAGTCTTCCCTTGCCCGGAGCTCGATGCCTACCAGGGCATGGCCTGTCTCTTTGTTGTGTTTTTGCATGTATTCGAAGCGGGTGATATCGTCGCCGGGGCCGAGGACATGGTTCACAAATTCCTTCAATGCGCCGGGCCTCTGAACGAATTTTACCAGGAAGTAGTGTTTTAGTCCTTCATACTGCAGGGATCTTTCCTTGATCTCCTGCATGCGATCGATGTCGTTGTTGCTGCCGCTGACGATACAAACGACTGTCTTGCCTTTTATGGCATCGGCGTAGTCATCCAGGGCTGCGATGCTGAGGGCTCCGGCCGGCTCGACGACGATGGCGTCCTCGTTGTACAGCTTGAGGATGGTGGAGCAGGCTTTTCCTTCGGGAACGAGGTGTAAATCGTCCAGGACCTCGCGGCAGATCTTGAAGGTGAGGTCGCCTACTCTTTTTACGGCGGCGCCGTCCACGAACCGCTCGATATTGTCCAGGGTTACGGGGTGGCCTGCTTTCAGGGCTTCCTTCATGGAGGGGGCGCCTTCGGGCTCAAGGCCGATGATCTTTGTGCCGGGCGAGTATGTCTTGAAATAGGAGCCCACGCCGGATGCGAGGCCTCCGCCGCCCACGGGGACGAAGAGGTAATCGATCTCGGGCTGGTCTTCCAGTATCTCTACCGCCACCGTGCCTTGTCCTTCGATGATACGAGGGTCGTCGAAGGGGGGGATAAAGGTCATGCCATGGGCTTCCGTGTATTGCCTGGCTGCTACTGCGCAGTCATCAAAGGTATCGCCGGTGAGGACGATCTCGATGCTATTCTCACCAAACATCCGGGTCTGTGTAACCTTTTGTTTGGGGGTGATGATGGGCATGAAAATAACTCCCTTCACGCCAAGTTTACGGCAGGAGAAAGCAAAACCCTGAGCATGATTGCCGGCGCTGGCGCATACGACGCCTTTCTGCAATTGAGCAGGGGGCAGACTTACCATCATATTATAGGCTCCTCTGAGCTTATAAGAACGGACTACCTGGAGGTCCTCTCTTTTCAGGTAGACCTTGCAGGCGTATTTGCGGGAGAGATTGTGATTGTAGGTGAGCGGGGTGCGCTTGACCACTTTCTTCAGTCTTACCGCGGCTGCCATAAAATCCAACCCATGAGCCTGCTGAACAGACCCATGAGCTGGCGCTATCGTGAAATCATTATGCATTTACTGCTTCTTTGGCTTTCTTTTCGGGAACGGCCTGGTTCTCGGGGCGGAGGCTTCTTACCGTCTTGCCTGCCTGCCAGAGCTCGCTCTCACGCAATTCTTTCAGTTCGGCTTCCAGCTTTTCGCGGTAGTCGGGCTGGCTGTTGGAGTCGATGGAGCGTTGGGATTCCTTACCGGAGGCTACGCTTTCATACAGCTCGTTGAATACGGGCAGGGTAGCGTCGCGGAACTTCTTCCACCAGTCCAGAGCGCCTCTTTGCGCGGTGGTGGAGCAGTTGGCGTACATCCAGTCCATACCATTCTCTGCTACCAGCGGCATCAGGGACTGGGTCAGCTCTTCCACTGTCTCGTTAAAGGCTTCGGAAGGGGTATGACCTTTCTTGCGCAGCACTTCATACTGGGCGGCAAAGATGCCCTGGATGGCGCCCATCAGGGTTCCTCTTTCGCCTGTGAGATCGCTGAATACTTCTTTACGGAAATCTGTTTCGAACAGATAGCCGCTGCCTACTGCAATGCCGAGCGCGATAACGCGATCCTTGGCCTTGCCGGTGGCATCCTGGAAGATGGCGTAGCTGCTATTGAGTCCGCGACCCTGGAGGAACATTCTTCTCAGAGAGGTGCCGGAACCTTTAGGAGCAACCAGGAATACGTCTACGTCCTTGGGAGGAACGATGCCTGTCTGTTCGTTAAAGGTGATACCGAAGCCATGAGAGAAATATAACGCTTTACCGGGGGTCAGATGTTTTTTTACAGTGGGCCACAATTGGATCTGAGCGGCGTCGCTGAGCAGGTAGCAGATGATGGTGCCTTTCTGGAGGGCTTCTTCGATGTCGAACAGCGTCTGGCCGGGAACGAATCCATCCTTTACGGCTTTATCCCAGGATTTGGAATTTTTCCGCTGTCCTACGATGACATTGATACCATTATCTTTTTGATTCAGCGACTGACCAGGCCCCTGGACGCCATAGCCGATGACGGCTACCACTTCATTTTTCAATACCTGCTGTGCTTTGGCGAGTGGGAATTCGTCCCGGGTTACTACATTTTCTTCCACGCCGCCGAAATTTAATTTTGCCATGTTATTCTGTTTTTTGTGTGCACCGGGTCTGTGTTTATCCGAAAAGTAACCCATCCCCGGTGCACGGCTAATGATGGGCCTTCGGCCAGCGGACCTGTGGTCCGCTTAGTTTTGGAATTAATTTACATAGTAAAGACCTTGTCCTGCTGGTTGAGATATTTATTTTCCACCACCTCTTCACCGGGTTCGCTGGATTCGAACTCTTTCAATTTTTCGTGGAAGCCGTGGCTGTCCTTGATGATGGCAACCCGTGCGCTGCGTACGAATTCGATGAGGCCATAGGGTTCCAGCACTTCGATGAGCTTGTTGGTCTCCTCTCTTTGTCCGGTGGTCTCGAATACGGTGTAGTCCTTACGGATGACTACGGCGCGGGCCCCGTATTCGCGGAGAAGGCGTTCGACCTTTACTTTTTCGGCTATCTCTTCCGTAGACACTTTGTAAAGGGCCATTTCCTGCCAGATGATCTCGTCATTGGTATTGTAATAGGCTTTGAGTATGTCCACCTGTTTTTCTATCTGGCGGCAGAGTTTTCTCACTACTTCTTCCGTCTCGTTGATAACGATGGTGAAGCGATGGATTCCTTCGGCCTCGGAGGGAGAGGTGTTGAGGCTCTCGACATTGATCTTACGGCGGGAGAACAGGATGGCGATGCGGTTGAGCAGGCCGATCTGGTTTTCCGTGTAGACCGTGATGGTGTATTGTTGCTTGTTCGAGTTCATATCTATTTAATTTTTGACTGCCTCTATTCTCAGTCTTTTATAATTGCCATACCATTTGTGATTGCGATAGTTGGTGGGCCGTACGGATTCCTGTATCTCTTCCAGGACGGGATCGATGTCCTGCTCAGGGATATTTTTAAAGAACGCATTGCCGAACATCCGGATCCAGTCCTTGATACCATTTTCCGTATCCTGGAGCTCTGTCGGCCGATCGTAATGCGATGCGTAGTTGATACGAAAGCCTTTCTTTTCCAGGAGGGAGGTATATTCTCCCAGGGAAGGGAAGTACCAGAGCTGGGTGGTTGCATTCTTATAGTACCCGTGTCTGGTCAGGACCTTACGGGTATTGACCACAATATCTTCTACATTGCCCTTTCCACCCATCTCCAGCACGAGACGTCCACCGGGGCGAAGGTGGCGCATGATGCAGTCGATGGCGGTGTCCTTGTCCAGTACCCAATGCAATACGGCATTGGAGAAGATGGCGTCGAAGGCCTCGTCGAAATGGAAGTCCGTGGCGGACATGACCCGGAAGTCGATGTCCGGAAAGATAGCGGATGCCTTTTCGATCATGGAGGCGGAGCTGTCGATGCCTGTCACCCTTGCGCCGGTGAGGGAGATCTGGTGGGTGAGGTGTCCTGTACCGCAACCCAGGTCCAGGATCCTTTCACCTGCCTGTGGGGCAAGCATGCTGATCAGGTCCTCTCCATATTTAAACACAAACGAGTGTTTATTTTCGTAGAGGCTGGCATTCCAGCTGGTATTTGTCCTTGTTTGCATTTTATACATTTTAAACACGGGCCCGGCGGGCCGGGATGGATTATTTGAGCCTGATCTCGGCAACGCTGCACCCCTGGGGTACCATGGGGAACACGTTGTTCTCCTTGCCTACGAATACTTCCAGCAGGTAGGATCCTTTGTGATCGAGCATATCTTTTACCGCCTGATGCAAATCCTTTCTTTTATCGATGCTGCTGCCTGCGATGCCATAACCTTTGGCCACGGTGACGAAGTCGGGGCTGGTGATGTCAACGAAGGAATAGCGTTTGTCGTGGAAGAGCTGCTGCCACTGGCGGACCATTCCCAGGAACCGGTTGTTCAGCACCAGGATCTTCACGTCTATTTCACTCTGCATGATGGTGCCTAATTCCTGGAGGGTCATTTGAAAGCCTCCGTCACCGCTGATGGAGACCACTGTCCTGTGGGGCGCACCAAACTTAGCGCCGATGGCGGCGGGCAATCCAAAACCCATGGTGCCGAGTCCTCCGGAGGTGATATTGCTATGGGATTGGTTGAACCGGGCATAGCGGCAGGCTACCATCTGGTGCTGGCCTACGTCTGTCACGATGATGGCGTCACCGCCTGTGAGCTCGTTGAGCACTTTCATCACTTCGCCCATCGTCATCTGTTCGGCGGTGGGGTTGAGCTCGTCATGTATGACGGCGTCTACCTCTTCCTTATAATAGTCCTTGAATTTTTGGAGCCATTGGGGGTATGTCTTTTTCTCTACCAGCCCGGTGAGCATTGGTAGTGTTTCTTTACAGTCGCCCCAGACCGGTACGGCGGACTTTACGTTCTTATCTATCTCCGCCGGGTCGATGTCCAGGTGGATGACCTGGGCCTGTTTGGCATACTTGTCCAGGCGGCCTGTTACGCGATCGTCAAAGCGCATGCCTACCGCAATGAGCACGTCGCATTCGTTGGTGAGCACGTTGGGGCCGTAGTTACCGTGCATACCCAGCATACCTACATTGAGCGGATGGTCGGTGGACAGGGCGCTAAGACCCATGATGGTCCATGCGGAGGGAATGCCTGCCTTTTCGATGAAGGCCTGGAATTCTTTCTCTGCATTGCCGAGGATCACACCCTGTCCGAAGAGGACGAAGGGGCGCTGGGCATTGTTGATCAGGTCGGCTGCTTTTTGGACATATTCTTTACGTACGATAGGTTTTGGCCTATAGCTGCGGATATGGTTGCATTTTTTGTAGCCTTCGTAGTTGAACTTCTGTAATTGAGCATTCTTGGTGATATCGATGAGCACGGGGCCAGGGCGGCCGCTGCCGGCGATGTAGAATGCTTTGGCCAGGACGGCGGGTATTTCCGTGGCGTCGGTGACCTGGTAGTTCCACTTGGTGATGGGGGTGGTGATATTGATCACGTCCGTCTCCTGAAAGGCGTCTGTGCCGAGCAGGTGAGCAAAGACCTGACCGGTGATACAAACGAGGGGGGTGCTGTCGATGAGGGCATCAGCCAGGCCGGTGACCAGGTTGGTAGCGCCGGGACCGCTGGTAGCGAATACTACGCCTGTCCTGCCGGAAGCGCGGGCATATCCCTGTGCGGCATGTATGCCACCCTGTTCATGACGAACGAGGATATGTTTCAATTTATCCTGATAGTCGTAGAGTGCATCATAGATGGGCATGATGGCGCCACCGGGATAGCCGAAGATCGTGTCTACGCCTTCTTCCAGGAAAGCTTCCAGGACGGCGACGGAGCCATTGATCTCGCGGGTAGCCGGCGGCTGTTTGGCGGCGGCTTTGGCCCTTGGCTGAATAGGTGCGGATGGTGTTGTGCTGTTGCTCATAAAATAATTTTTTTAAATTCTGATCCCTTCGCGTTGCTCGGTTACCCGAAGGGCAATCATTAGCGGATTTTGCGCCGGGGTGAAATTTAGCCGGCAACCCGAGCGCAAAATCTAAAATTCGTCGGTGACGCATCCTTCGGCTGCGTTCTTTACCTGTTTTGCATATTTATATAATAACCCCTTGGTGGCCTTCAGCGGTGGTTGTTTCCAGGCCGCCTGTCTTTTAGCCAATTCTTCGGGAGAAATCTTCAATGTGATCGTGTTCTTTATCGCATCGAGCTCGATGGTGTCATCGTCGTGTACGAGTGCGATGGCGCCCCCTTCATAAGCTTCGGGCGTGATGTGACCTACCACGAAGCCGTGGGTGCCACCGCTGAAGCGGCCGTCGGTGATAAGGGCTACGCTTTTTCCCAGTCCGGCGCCGATGAGGGCGGAGGTGGGTTTCAGCATTTCGGGCATACCGGGGGCGCCTTTGGGTCCTACGTAGCGGATGACCACTACATCGCCTGGTTTTATTTTTCCTGTATTGATGCCATTGATCAGGTCGTGCTCGCCATCGAATACACGGGCTGGGCCTTCGAATCTTTCGCCTTCCTTGCCGCTGATCTTGGCTACGCTGCCGCCGGAGGCGAGGTTACCGTAGAGGATCTGCAGATGGCCTGTGGCCTTGATGGGTTTTTCCAGGGGATAGATGATATCCTGTGTTTTAAAATCGATGGCGGGTATGTCTTTTAAATTCTCCGCCAGGGTCCTGCCTGTGACGGTGAGGCAGTCGCCGTGCAGCAACTCTTCTTCCAGGAGGTATTTCATGACGGCGGGGATACCTCCGTGCTCGTGGAGGTCCTGCATCAGGTATTTGCCGCTGGGTTTGAAGTCTGCCAGTACGGGGATCCTGTCGCTGATGGCCTGGAAGTCATTTTGTGTCAGCGGAACGTCCACGCTGCGGGCCATGGCGATGAGGTGGAGGACTGCGTTGGTGCTGCCTCCCAGTACCATGATGGTGGTGATGGCATTCTCAAAAGCCTTGCGGGTCATGATGTCGCGAGGCTTGATATCTTTCTCCAGCAGGAGGCGTATGGCTGTGCCTGCTGCGTGGCATTCTTTCTTTTTCTCTTCGCTGAGGGCGGGGTTGGAAGAGGAGTAGGGGAGGCTCATGCCCAGGGCTTCGATGGCGGCTGCCATGGTATTGGCTGTATACATGCCGCCGCAGGCGCCTGCGCCGGGGCAGGAGTTCATTACGATGCCTTTGAAGTCGGCGTCGTCGAGCTTGCCGGCAATCTTTTGTCCCAGGGCTTCGAAGGCGGAGACGATGTTGAGGTCCTGTCCTTTGTAGTGTCCCGGGGCGATGGTGCCGCCGTAGACCATGATAGAGGGACGGTTGAGCCTGCCCATGGCCATGATCGTGCCGGGCATGTTCTTATCGCAGCCGGGCAGGGCGATGAGCCCGTCATAATACTGTGCGCCGCAGACCGCTTCGATGGAGTCGGCGATGATATCGCGGCTGACGAGGGAATAGCGCATGCCGTCCGTGCCGTTGCTCATGCCGTCGCTGACGCCGATGGTATTGAAAATAAGGCCTACCAATTCATTGCTCCATACTCCGTCTTTTACAATTTTAGCCAGATCGTTGAGGTGCATGTTGCAGGTATTGCCATCGTAGCCCATGCTGGCGATGCCTACCTGTGCTTTTTTGAGATCGGCGTCTGTGAGACCAATGCCATACAACATCGCCTGTGCGGCGGGTTGTGTCGTGTCCTGTGTGAGTGTCTTGCTGTATTTGTTCAGTTCCATTTCGTTGATATGCTGGGTTGGTTTATGCTGTTGCTAAGTGTTCTTGTTTTTCCGTGACCCTGTCTTTGTATGCCTGCTGAATCTTTTTTCCAAGGGTATCTTTCCAGGGGATGGGAAATTTGGTGCTATCCACGGATTCCCATCCAATGATTTCTGCGGCGGTGCCACAGAAAAAGGCAGCGTTCGCCATTTTTAGCTGTTGGATGGTGTACTGGCCTTCTTCCACGGGTATGCCCAGTTCGGTGGCTATTTCCAGCACTGTGGCACGGGTGATGCCTGGCAGGATATTGCCGGGGGCTGGTGTAAAGAGTTTGCCGTCCTTTTCAAAGAACATGTTGGCGCCGGGGCCTTCGGCGATGAATCCATTCATGTCGGTGAGCAGGGCCTCGTCGAAGCCTTTGGCTTTGGCTTCCTGGCTGGCGAGGATGGAGTTGACGTAGTGACCGGATGCTTTTGCCTCGATCTTAAAGCCTTTTGGATTGGGGCGTTGGAAGGAGGAGGTCATGACGCGTAATAGTTTTTCGCCGAGGAAAGGGGCCATTTCCCAAACCTGGATGACCGTATAGGATTCGGTGTTGGGGTTGAAGCTCATATTGGCCGGGCCGTAGACAACCGGGCGGATATAGGCGTCCTGGAGCTTGTTCTTTTCCAGGATGTCGTACGTGGCCTCGATGAGTTCGCGTGTGCTGTAGCGATAGGGCATATTCAATGCTTCGGCGGATCTGCGGAGGCGTTCATAATGCTCGACCTCTTTGAAGATCTTTGTAGCGCCGGCGGCGGTGCGATAGGAGCGGATACCTTCGAATACGGCGTAGCCGTAGTGGAGGGATTGACCATAGAGGTCGGTTTTGGCTTCCGAAGCCTTTACGATGTTGCCGTCCAGCCAGAGAACGGTATTTTCATTGTAGTATGCCATAATTTTTTTTTACATTGTTTATTGATGGTCCTTCGGACCAACCTTTGACCGGGCCTAAAAAAGAGCGACCCGCCTTTGGGAGGCGGGTCGCTGGTATCTTGATTTGTATAGTTATTCTATTACCACCCTTCTCCCTGTATCGCACAGATAATAATCACCACCACCACGGAAGCTAATGTCTGTCCTGCGGACAACGAACCTATGGTCCGTTTGCCTGCGGAGGCTAATCGAGTGATAACATTATTTAATCTGCGTTGGTCCATGAAGGATGTGTTCGTATCAAAGATACTCCCGCCAATCGAATAAACAAAGAACTTTTTTGTTTTTGCGCCCTGCCATTTCAAAGTGTCGGCCCTGGTCGGGCCAAGCCATTGATTTTTCAAGGACGCTAATGTTGGCCCTTCGGGCTCATCCAAGCCGGCTCCGCCCGGCCTTAGATTATAGTTGATTTCCTCAACTCAATATTTTCCTTATGGATATCGCCCGGGATCTTGCCGCCGACGTAGTCGCTGATGAGCTCGCCGATGGTAGAGGTGAAATAGAAATTCACCGGGTCGATGTCCTTTGTAACGAAGCCGTTCTGCAATGTCCAGTTGGCGGCTTCGCGTATTTTGCCGGCTTCTTTATGAAGCCCGAAATGATCCAGCAGCATGGCTGCGGAGAGGATGCTGCCCAGGGGGTTAGCGATGTCCTTACCGGTGGCCTGCGGATAGGAGCCGTGTATGGGTTCAAAAAGGGCGGCTCCCTTACCGATGGATGCCGAGGGAAGCAGACCCAGCGAGCCGCTGATAACGCTGGCCTCATCGCTGAGGATGTCGCCGAACATATTCTCCGTCAGGATGACGTCGAACTGTTTGGGATTGAGAATGATCTGCATGGCGGCATTGTCCACGAAGAGGAAGTCGACCTTAACATCGCTGTAGCTGCCGGCAAGGTCCTGGACAACCTTTCTCCACAGGCGGGAGGTTTCCAGCACGTTGGCCTTATCCACGAGGGTCAGCTTTTTTCTTCTTTGCTGTGCCTGGCGGAAGGCGAGGTGTGCGATGCGTTCGATCTCTTCACGTGTGTAGGTGCAATCGTCCAGGGCCTGGCTGCCGTCGGCGGAGGTCTCTTTTTTTCCAAAGTAGATACCGCCTGTGAGCTCGCGGAAAATGATAAAATCCACGTCCTCGAGGATCTTAGCCTTGAGCGGGGACAAATGTTGTAAGGCCGGATAAGTGGTCACCGGCCTGATATTGGCAAACAATTGTAATGACTTCCTTAATTTGAGCAATCCCTGCTCGGGGCGTACTTTGGCGGTGGGGTCATTATCGTATTTGGGATGACCTATGGCGCCGAAGAGAATAGCATCGCTGTTAAGGGCTGCCTCGATGGTTTCATCGGGCAGGGGGTTCCCTGTCTTATCGATGGCGTCTGCACCCATCAGGCAGTATTTGTAAGTGAATTCATGCCCTCCCTGCTCGGCTACGGCGTCGAGCACTTTAATAGCCTGCCGGGTGACTTCGGGACCGATGCCGTCGCCTTCAATTACAACGATGTTTTTTTGCATACGATAGAGTTTGGTATAGGGTTAAAGTGATCAGTGGCTTCCAGAACGAACCACAGGTTCGTTGTCCGAAGGACAGACATTAGATATGTCTGAAAAACGGGTTAAATTTATCGAGGGACCCGTTTTTCGGATCTCCTCAAAGGATTCGATCTCGCCCCGGATGCTGAGCAGGTAGTCGATGTCATCGTAACCATTCAACAAACAGGTCTTTTTATAATTGTTAATATCAAATTTTTCCCTTCGAACCCCTGGTTCGATGTCCGAAGGACAATCATTAGCCCGGCCGGCGGGTCTCAATGTGATGGTCTGTTGTGGCAGATCGACGGTGATCTCCGCAGCGGGGTCTTTTTCAATAGCGGTGAAAGCATCTTTGAGGAAGTCTTCGCTGACCGTGACGGGTAACAGGAAATTGTTCAGCGCATTGTTTTTGAATATGTCTGCGAAGAAACTGCTGATGACCACATCAAATCCTGCATCTTTGATAGCCCAGGCGGCATGTTCGCGGCTGGAACCACATCCGAAGTTCTTAGCTGTCACCAGTATCCTGCCTTTCCAGGCAGGGTTATTGAGCGCAAAATCTTTTTTCGGCGTGCCGTCAGCGTTATAACGCCAGTCGCGGAACAAATTTTCCCCGAACCCTTCCCGGCTGGTGGCTTTCAGGAAGCGTGCGGGTATGATCTGGTCCGTGTCCACATTCTCTATATTGAGCGGGACGGCTGTCGAACGGATGATATTTATAGATTTGTTGCTCATTTGCTTTTTGTTATAAGTATTCCCTCACGTCTGCGATCTCTCCCGTAATGGCTGCCACGGCTGCTGTCAGAGGGCTGGCGAGCAGTGTGCGGGCATTGGGGCCTTGTCTGCCTTCGAAGTTGCGATTGGAGGTAGAGATACAATATTTTCCCGCGGGGATCTTATCTTCATTCATACCCAGGCAGGCGGAGCAGCCGGGCTGGCGAAGATGGAATCCTGCTTCTTCGAATATTTTATCGAGGCCTTCCTCTATTGCTTGTTTTTCCACCTGGCGGCTGCCGGGGACGATCCAGGCCTCGATGTCCTTTGATTTCTTGCGGCCTTTTACGAAGGAGGCCACCATGCGCAGGTCTTCGATGCGGGAGTTGGTGCAACTGCCGATAAAGACATAATCCACTTTTCTGCCTTTGATGGGGGCGCCCTCTTGTAAGCCCATATAGGCGAGGGATTTGAGGAAGCCTGGTTTTTCCTTTTCGGTGATCTCCGTCGTGGCGGGAATGTGTCCTGTGATACCAATGCCCATTCCGGGATTGGTGCCGTAGGTAACCATGGGTTCGATGTCTGCCGCGTCAATGTTTATCTCGAGATCGAATCGGGCATCGGGGTCGGAGTGCAACTGCGACCATTCTGCGACTTTTTTATCCCATGCTGCGCCTTTGGGAGCGAACTCTCTTCCCTCGAGGTAATCGAAGGTGGTTTGGTCGGGAGCGATCATGCCACCGCGTGCGCCCATCTCGATGCTCATGTTGCAGATCGTCATTCGGGCTTCCATAGACAGGTTGCGGATGGCGGAGCCTGCATATTCCACGAAGTAGCCGGTGGCGCCGCTGGCAGAGATCTTAGCGATGATATATAAAATAATATCCTTTGAGACGACGCCTTTGCCCAGCTGACCTTCTACGTTGATGCGCATCAGCTTTGGCTTGCTTTGCAGGAGGCATTGGGTGGCCATTACCATTTCCACTTCGCTGGTGCCGATGCCGAAGGCGATGGCGCCAAAGGCTCCATGGGTGGAGGTATGGCTATCGCCGCATACGATGGTCATGCCGGGCTGCGTGATACCCAGCTCGGGGCCTATCACGTGCACGATGCCCTGGTAGGGATGTCCGAGGCCGTACAGCTCAACGCCATGTCTGGCACAGTTGGCGATCAGTTGTTGTACCTGCAGTCTGGACAATTCGTCCTTGATGGGCAGGTGCTGGTCGATGGTGGGGACATTGTGATCCGCCGTGGCTACGATCTGCCGGGGGCGGAATACTTCCATACCTCTTTTCTCGAGCCCTTTGAATGCCTGGGGGCTGGTGACCTCGTGAATGAAATGTTTGTCTATGTACAAGACGGAGGGACCTCCCTCGATGGTTTTTACCACGTGGCTGTCCCAGATCTTTTCAAATAGTGTTTTTGTCATACGTTGATCTTATGATGGGCCTTGAGCCCGTGGTCTGCCTATGCCGTTACGGCTGCGTTGTTATAAGCCTTAGCCAGCTCTTCCAGGTCAGATTCCACTACTTCTTTTTTCGTGTCTGCTACTTTCAGAAACCTTTCATATAGTACGTCGATGTCGTTGCGTGTAAATGTGTAGCCCAGCTTCTGGAAGCGGAAGGCCAGGGCGCTGCGGCCGCTGCGGGCTGTCAGTACGATCTTGGAGCCGTCGGCGCCTACTTCGTCAGGATTGATGATCTCGTAGGTGGAGGAGTCCTTGAGGAATCCGTCCTGGTGGATACCGGACGAATGGGAGAAGGCGTTGGCCCCTACGATGGCCTTGTTAGGCTGTACGGGCATGCGCATGGTGTCCGAAACCAGGCGGCTCATAGGGTTGAGCTTTTCCGTTTTTATATTGGTATAGAATCCCAGGTGTTTGTGCTGTTTGATGACCATGACCACTTCTTCCAGGGAAGTGTTGCCGGCCCTTTCGCCCAGGCCGTTGATGGTACATTCTATCTGGCGGGCACCGCCGCGGATGCCGGCGATGGAGTTGGCTGTGGCCAGACCGAGGTCGTTGTGGCAATGGCAGGAGAGGATGGCTTTGTCGACATTCTTTACGTTGTTGACCAGGTAGGCTATTTTTTCGCCGTATTGATCGGGGAGGCAGTAGCCGGTGGTATCGGGAATATTGACTACGGTGGCTCCGGCGGCGATGACGGCTTCGACTACACGAGCCAGGTATTCGTTATCGGTGCGGCCGGCGTCCTCCGCGAAGAATTCTACGTCATCCACGAGGTTGCGGGCCCATTTTACGGCCTGGACGGCGCGTTGAATGATCTCTTCACGGGTGGAGTTGAATTTGCTCTTTATGTGGAAGTCAGAAGTGCCGATGCCTGTGTGGATGCGGGGGCGTTTGGCGTGTTTGAGCGCCTGGGCGGCGCACTCGATGTCTTTTTGAACGGCGCGGGTGAGGCCGCAGACGGTGGCTTCCTTAACGATCTTAGAGATCTCTTCTACAGAGTGAAAGTCGCCAGGACTGGAGATGGGAAAGCCCGCTTCGATGATGTCGACGCCAAGGGCTTCCAGCTGCTGGGCCAGCTCGACTTTTTCGGCAGTATTGAGCTTACAGCCTGGAACCTGCTCACCATCCCGGAGAGTGGTATCAAAAATGAAGATTTTTTTGTCGGACATAGAATTTCAGTGCGTTTTACCTTTGGTCGTTAGAAATTAGGTTTGAATGCTGTCCTTGCGGACAACGAACCTTTGGTTCGGGTATGTCCGGACAATAGGGTTTTTAATGAATGTACCCCATCGTCCGGAAAAGTCCTTTGTCTGTCCTTGCGGACAACGAACCTTTTGGTTCGTTCCGGGAACGGATGTTATCTTTGTATACCTATTCCAGGAAAATAAATGTAGCTTTCTTTATTTTGGGCTTAAAATCATAATTGATATGGTTTTACACCTTTTAATAGGGGCTTTTTCTTCTAAAACCCGCTGCTGTAAAGGATTTTAAAGTTTTAAATTACGATGCCCAACCGAAGCTCAGATGCCCTGTTCCAACTGGTAAAATCTCTGGAAAAGTCGGAGAAACGCAATTTTAAGCTCTATATCAAGCGAAATTCAGCCAGTGAGGACCTGCAAAGCATACAACTCTTTGACGCCCTGGATAAAATGGATGAGTATGATGAAGCGCATCTGTTAAAGAAAAGCAAAAACCTCAAAAAACAACAGCTATCCAACGCCAAGGCTCATCTGTACCGGGAGATACTTACCAGCCTGCGGCTCATCCGGCAGGAAGCCAATATCGACATCCTGCTGCACGAGCAGCTGGATCATGCGAGAATACTTTATAATAAAGGGTTATATCTACAGAGCCTCAAGGTGTTAGATAAGATAAAAGAGAATGCCAAGGCTCATAATCAGACCACTTTTTTATTGCAGATACTCTTTTTTGAAAAGGCCATCGAAGCCCTACATATTACCCGCAGCATGCAGGACCGGGCAGACAGGCTGACGGCGGAGGTGGATGACGTGAATGCGCATCTGCAGTTGATGAGCAAGCTGTCGAATCTGTCGCTTCAGCTATACAGCTGGTATATCCGCAATGGGGTGGCCCGTAATGAGAAGGATGAGATCGCGGTGCAGGAGTTCTTCGAGAAGAACCTGCCGGCTGACCTGAGTGAGTGTACGGGTTTTTACGAGAAGCTGTATCAATATCAAAGCTTTACCTGGTATGCCTTTATCCGGCAGGATTTCCTTATGTATTATCGCTATACGCAGCGATGGGTGGATCTTTTCGAGAAGGAGCCATATATGCTGGCTATCGAGACATCGCATTATATCAAGGGGATGCACAATCTGCTGGGGGCGCATTTCGATCTGATGAACTATTCGAAGTTCACGGAGACGTTACGGCAGTTCGAGGAGTTCTCACAATCACCCATTGTGACGGGAAATATCAACAACCGGATACAGACTTTTGTGTACCTGTATATTTCCAAGCTGAACAAGTATTTCCTGGACGGGACTTTTACAGAAGGGCTGGAGCTGGTGCCGTACATCGAGGATAAGCTGCGGGAGTACTGGATCTATCTGGATCGTCACAGGATACTGGTCTTTTATTACAAGATCGCATGTCTGTATTTTGGAAGTGGGGATTACGAGAGGACGATAGACTATCTGAATAAGATCATCAATTGGAAGGTGGACCTGCGGACGGACCTTCAGTGTTATTCCAGGCTGCTGCATCTGATCGCGCACTATGAGCTGGGGAATTACCAATTGTTGGAGTACCTGACCAAGTCGGTGTATCGATTTATGGCGAAAATGGAGAATTTGAGTCTGGTGGAGGAGGAGATATTCAAGTTCCTGCGGAAGTCGTTCAATCTTTCGCCGGACAGGATACGTCCCGAGCTGGAAAAACTGCTGGAGAAGCTGAAGGCATATGAGAAGAACAGGTTTGAGACGAGGGCTTTCGTGTATCTGGACATCATATCATGGCTGGAGAGCAAGATGGAGAATGTGCCGGTGCAGGATGTGATCAGGGAAAAGTACCTGAACGGGGGCAGGAGGGGGCCAGGCGGATAGTTTTCCATTGAACTATATTGGCCGGAAGTTGTTTTACGTAACAGGAACTCCGCCAGGCGGGAGGAAATGCCGCTTTGTAAAACATTTTGTGTGAATGTTATTTCTAATTAAATTCGTACCTTTGCCCTCCTTAATTTGGGCTCAGTGGGTAGCTCGATCCTGAGCGTTGAGCCTAACTTATTGGTTATCAGCTAAAAAAACCGCATATTGCAATATGGCTATTAAAAAAGAAAATCGTCCCAGAGCCACTTTCTCAAAAATCACCATCGGATTAGCTTCTCCCGACAGTATCCTTGAAAGGTCTTACGGGGAGGTCCTCAAGCCGGAAACCATCAACTACCGCACGTACAAGCCTGAAAGGGATGGGCTGTTCTGTGAGCGTATATTCGGTCCTGTGAAGGATTATGAGTGCGCCTGCGGTAAGTACAAGAGGATCCGGTATAAGGGGATTGTCTGCGACCGTTGTGGTGTGGAGGTGACGGAGAAGAAGGTGCGCCGGGAACGTATGGGTCACATCAAACTGGTGGTGCCTGTAGTTCACATCTGGTACTTCAAGTCCCTGCCTAACAAGATCGGTTATTTACTGGGCATGAGCTCGAAGAAATTGGAAAGTATCGTTTATTATGAAAGATATGTCGTGATCCAGCCTGGCATCCGTACGGATAAGGGGCAGAATTACGGCGACCTGCTTACGGAAGAAGAATATTTGGAGATACTGGATACCCTGCCTAAGGACAATCAGTATCTGCCGGACGAAGATCCTTCGAAATTCATTGCCAAGATGGGTGCGGAGGCTGTGCATGATCTGCTGGAAAGGATCGAGCTGGATCAGCTGTCCTTTGACCTGCGGAATGCTGCCGCCAATGAGACCTCTCAGCAGCGTAAGGCGGATGCCCTGAAGCGGCTGAGCGTGGTTGAAGCGTTCCGGGATGCCAATTCCAGGATCACGAACCGTCCCGAGTGGATGGTGATGCAGTATATTCCGGTGATACCTCCGGAGCTGCGTCCCCTGGTGCCACTGGATGGCGGACGTTTTGCGTCCTCCGACCTGAACGATCTTTACCGCCGGGTGATCATCCGTAACAACCGTCTGAAGCGATTGCTGGAGATCAAGGCTCCCGAGGTGATCTTACGTAACGAAAAGCGTATGCTGCAGGAGGCGATCGACTCCCTGTTCGACAACAGCCGTAAGTCCAATGCCGTGAAGGCGGAGGGTGGACGTGCGTTGAAGTCTCTCAGCGACGTATTGAAGGGTAAGCAAGGCCGATTCCGCCAGAACCTGCTGGGTAAGCGTGTGGACTACTCCGGTCGTAGCGTTATCGTTGTAGGTCCTGAGCTGAAGCTGCATGAGTGCGGTCTTCCCAAGGATATGGCTGCCGAGCTGTTCAAGCCTTTTATCATCCGCAAGCTGATCGAGAGGGGGATCGTAAAGACGGTGAAGAGCGCCAGGAAGCTGGTGGACAAGAAAGAAGCCATTGTCTGGGATATCCTCGAAAATATATTGAAAGGGCATCCGGTGATGCTGAACCGTGCTCCAACGCTGCACCGGCTGTCTATCCAGGCCTTCCAGCCCAAGCTGATCGAAGGTAAGGCTATTCAGCTGCACCCGCTGGTATGTACTGCCTTCAACGCCGACTTTGACGGTGACCAGATGGCGGTTCACGTACCGTTGAGCAGCGCGGCCATTCTGGAAGCGCAGCTGCTGATGCTGTCCTCTCACAACATTCTCAACCCGCAGAATGGTACGCCTATCACGCTGCCCAGCCAGGACATGGTGTTGGGTCTTTACTATATCACAAAGGGAAGGAAGTCCACGGACAAGGAGAAGGTGAAGGGCGAAGGCAAGATCTTTTACAGTGCTGAAGAAGTAATTATAGCTTATAACGAGCAGCGTGTGGACCTGCATGCTTATATCAAAGTCAAGACGCAGGTTAGGAACAATCAGGATCAGCTGGAGAACAAGCTGCTCGAGACTACGGTGGGAAGAGTGCTGTTCAACCAGTTCGTTCCTACGGAAGTAGGTTTTGTGAATGCCCTGCTGACGAAGAAATCCCTTCGGGAGATCATCGGTAATATCATCAAGTGGACGAATATCCCGAAGACGGTGAAGTTCCTGGATGATATCAAGCAATTGGGTTTCCGTATGGCTTTCCGTGGTGGATTGTCCTTCAACATCAATGACCTGATCATTCCCGATACGAAGGAAGAGCTGCTGGAGAATGCCAAAGGCGAGGTGAATGAAGTGTGGGACAACTACAATATGGGTCTGATCACAAACAACGAACGTTATAACCAGATCGTCGACATCTGGAGCCGTGTGGATACCCGCATCACGGAGACCCTGATCCATGAGCTGAGCTCGGACAAGCAGGGTTTCAACTCCGTGTACATGATGCTGGATTCCGGCGCCCGTGGCAGCAAGCAGCAGATCAAGCAGCTGGCTGGTATCAGGGGTCTGATGGCCAAGCCCAGGAAGTCCGGCAGCACGGGCAGCGAGATCATCGAGAACCCCATTCTGTCCAACTTCAAGGGTGGTCTGAACGTATTGGATTACTTCATCTCTACGCACGGCGCCCGTAAGGGTTTGGCGGATACGGCCTTGAAAACGGCCGATGCCGGCTACCTCACCCGTCGTCTGGTGGACGTGGCGCAGGATGTGGTCATTACGGAAGAAGATTGCGGCACCCTGCGTGGTATCGCTACTTCCGCCCTGAAGGATAATGAAGATATAGTAGAACCTTTATATGACAGGATACTTGGACGTACATCACTCCATGACGTATACGATCCTTCTTCCGACAAGCTGATCGTTTCCGCTGGTGAACAGATCACCGAAGAGATCGGCAAGGCCATAGAAGACGCTGGTATCGAGACGGTGGAGATCCGTAGCGTGCTGACCTGCGAAAGCAAGCGCGGCGTTTGCGTAAAATGTTATGGTAAGAACCTGGCGACAGGATATACGGCCCAGAAGGGTGATGCAGTGGGTATCATTGCAGCCCAGTCCATCGGTGAGCCTGGTACGCAGCTGACACTTCGTACCTTCCACGTGGGTGGTGTTGCCGGCTCAGCCTCGGTAGAATCCACCATGACGGCCAAGTTTGAAGGAACCGTACAATTCGACGGTCTGAGAACGGTGGTTGCCGAGAACAACGAAGGCACCAAGGTACAGATTGTCATTGGCCGTACCGGTGAGGTTCGTATCATGGATGTGAAGAATGACCGTCTGCTGATCACCAACAACGTGCCCTATGGCGCTACGTTGAATGTGAAGGACGGACAGAAGGTAGCCAAGGGCGAAGTGATCTGCAGCTGGGACCCCTTCAATAACGTCGTCATCTCCGAAATCGGTGGTAACGTGAAGTTCGATGCCGTCATAGAAGGCATCACCTATCGTGAAGAGGCTGACGAGCAGACCGGACACCGTGAAAAGGTGGTTATCGAAACCAAGGACAAGACGAAGATCCCGACCATCAATATTGAAGGCAACAAGGAGATCAAGACATACAACCTGCCGGTGGGTTCGCACATCGTCGTAGAAGAAGGCGATGAAGTGAAGCCTGGCCAGGTAATCGTGAAGATACCACGTGTGCTGGGTAAGCTGAGAGATATCACCGGCGGTCTGCCGCGTGTAACGGAGCTGTTCGAAGCGCGTAATCCGGGCAACCCTGCTATCGTGAGTGAGATCGACGGTGTAGTAGCCTTCGGTAATATCAAGCGCGGTAACCGCGAGATCATCGTGGAAGCCAAGGATGGCGTGGTGAAGAAGTACCTGGTTCCGCTGACAAGGCAGATCCTGGCACAGGATGGCGACTTTATCAAGGCCGGCGCTCAGCTGTCTGATGGACAGGTGGCACCTGCGGATATCCTCTCCATCAAGGGTCCGTTTGCTGTACAGGAATACGTTGTGAATGAGATCCAGGAAGTATATCGTCTTCAGGGTGTGAAGATCAACGACAAGCACATCGAGGTCATCGTACGTCAGATGATGCGTAAGCTGACCATTGTCGACCCAGGCGATACGAGGTTCCTGGAAGAAGATACGGTGGACAAATTCGAGTTCCTCGAGGAAAATGACTGGATCTTCGATAAGAAGGTGATAAGCGATCCGGGTGAATCCGGCAAGCTGAAAGCCGGACAGATCGTGAGTCTCCGGGAAGTAAGGGAAGAGAATTCCATCCTTCGCAGGAATGACAAGAAGCTGGCTGAATTCCGTGACGCCAGGGCTGCAACTTCTGCACCCTTGCTGCTGGGTATCACCAAGGCATCTCTGGGTACGCAGAGCTGGATCTCGGCTGCATCCTTCCAGGAAACCACGAAGGTATTGTCCTCTGCCGCCATCCAGGGGAAGAGTGACGATATGCTGGGTCTGAAGGAGAATGTCATTACCGGTCATCCGATACCGGCAGGTACCGGGCTGCGTGACTTCGAGAACATGATCGTGGGCAGCAAGGAGGAGTATGAGCTTCTGCAAACTACCCGTGAGGCCATGCAGTTCGACGAAGAGGAGTAACCAATAAGATATGTTAAAAAAAACCAAAGTAGGGGGCTAAAGCCTCCTACTTTTTTTATATTCGCGTTTATGAAGCAATTAGCTACTATTTTAAGTGTTGCATCCCTGGTGTTGTGTGGCGTATTGTTCTATCTGTTCGCGCATCATACCGAGCAGCTAAAGACGATATCCAGGCAGGAGGAGCAGCGGAATACGCCTAATGCCTTTCGGATAGCCTATTTCGATATGGATACGCTGCAGGCGCATTATGAGGAGTTCAAGGACGACCTGGCCCAGCTGAAGACCCAGGAGAATGCCATGAATATGGAGCTGAGCAGTTTGGACAGGAGCAATCAAAAGAAGGTGGATGTATGGCGTCAGAAGGGTAATAATCTTACCCAGGCGGAGGCGGAGCAGGCGCAGCAGGAGATTGCCTCCATGCAGCAGAATTTCAAGGCCCGCAAGGATGCCCTGGAGCAGGCCTATTACAGGAGCCAGGAAGATTACAACACTACTATACGCAGAAAGGTGGAAGATTTCCTGAAAGCCTATAATAAACAACGTAATTACTCTTTTATTTTCGAGTACCAACCCGGGAGCTTTATATATTATAAAGATTCGGTTTATAACATCACTTCTGATTTGGTGAATGGGCTGAATGCTAATTACAAGAAGAAAAATTGATTATATTGGGGTCTATGTCAGAACCCACCAAAACTTCTTTCAAACCGTCCCTGGGACTGCTGGACGGGACCATGATCGTAGCCGGCTCCATGATTGGGTCCGGCATTTTTATTGTCAGCGCGGATATTACCCGAAATGTGGGTAGCGCCGGCTGGCTGATCTTTGTATGGCTGATCACCGGATTCATGACCTTGTCGGCGGCTATGAGCTATGGGGAGCTGAGCGCCATGTATCCCAAGGCGGGCGGGCAGTATGTCTATCTGCGGGAGGCCTATAATCCCCTGACGGGCTTTTTGTATGGCTGGAGCTTTTTTTCCGTCATTCAGACCGGGACGATAGCGGCTGTGGCAGTAGCTTTTTCCAAATTCTCCGGGTACTTTTTTCGTCCATTGGAATTGACAGACGCCAATATCATTCTCCAAATCGGCAGCTTTAAATTGTATATAGCGCAGCTGGTATCTATCCTTCTCATCATCTTACTGACCTATATCAATACCCGGGGTATCGAATCCGGGAAATGGATACAGACCGTCTTCACCGTTACGAAGCTGCTGTCCCTTTTCGGGCTCATCGTATTTGGATTTTTTCTTGGGGCGCAGAAGGGTGTCTGGAATATGAACTGGACGGATGCCTGGAATATGCATTCACTGGTGGTGTCCAAGGGGGGGGATAGTGTCATCGGCAGCAATCCTGTGATCGGACTGGCGGTATTGGGAGCCATTGCGGCGGCCATGACCGGCTCCATCTTTTCCAGCGACGCCTGGAACAATGTCACTTTTATAGCGGGAGAGATGAAGAATCCCAAGCGGAACATCGGGCTCAGTCTCTTTTTAGGCACGCTGATCATCACGATAATTTATGTGTCGGCCAATCTGATGTACATCAGTGTATTGCCCTTGCACCAGATTGCAACGTCGCCCCAGGACAGGGTGGCAGTGGCTGCTGCCAAGGTGATCTTTGGGCATGCCGGTACGTATGTTATAGCGGCCATGATCATGATATCGACCTTCGGGTGTAACAATGGATTGATACTGGCCGGCGCCCGTGTGTATTATACGATGGCCCATGATGGGCTGTTCTTTAAGGAGGCGGGTAAGCTGAATAAGAATGCCGTCCCTGGCTGGGCCTTGTGGGCGCAATGTCTTGTAGCCAGTCTGCTTTGTCTTAGCGGCAAGTATGGCGATCTGCTGGATATGATCTCTTTTGTGGCCGTGGCCTTCTATGCACTCACCGTGATTGGTATCTTTGTGCTTCGAAAGAGGGAGCCGGGGATGGAGAGGCCGTATAAAGCTTTTGGGTATCCGGTGCTGCCGGCTATCTATATCGTGCTGGCGTTGGTGTTCTGTGTAGCGCTGATCATTCAAAAGCCTGTATATGCAACCTGGGGGCTGGCGATCGTGCTGGCGGGGATACCTATCTATTATGTGGCGGTATCGAGGAGGCAGGCGGCCAACGGTCCTGAAGGACGACCAGGCATATAAAACTTAAGTTATGACGGAATTCAATGCATTATTCGAGGAATTTGGAAAGATCAAGGCGGGTGTTATTGGGGATATCATGCTGGATACTTATTGGTGGGGGCATGTGGATCGTATCTCGCCCGAGGCGCCTGTGCCTGTGGTATGCCTGGACAAAAAAGAATATCGTATCGGCGGCGCGGGGAATGTGGCGTTGAACCTGGTTGCGTTGGGTGCGAACGTGGTTACGTTTTCCACTATCGGTGTAGATGAGGAAGGGAAAACACTGGAGGGGCTGCTGAGGGAAGAAGGGATCGATACGAGATATTTAATAAAAAGCAATACCAGGATCACTACCAATAAGGCGCGAATAATGGGCCGGAATCAGCAGATGCTGCGATTGGATTCGGAGACGACGGCGGATCTGTCACCGGAGGATGAGGACAAGCTGCTGGCGCAGGTAGAAAAGTATATCCAGGAGGAGAAGCCCCAGGTGATGGTATTCGAAGATTATAACAAGGGGGTGCTTACGGCACGCGTGATCCGTGAGGCGATAGCTTTATGTGTCAAGGCCGGTGTTGTGACGGCTGTCGATCCAAAGAGAAAGAATTTCTTTTCTTATCAGGGGGTGACTATTTTCAAGCCCAATCTGAAGGAAGTAAAAGAAGGCCTGAACCTTCTCCTGGAGGAAGTGCGGCTGCCTATCCTGCAAACCATACATTTGCAGCTGACTAAAAAGCTCGGGCATGCCATCTCTTTTATTACGTTGTCGGAAAAAGGCGTCTTTTATCAACAGGAAAATCAAGCTGACCTTATCGCTTCCCATCTGCGCAATATAGCCGATGTCAGCGGCGCTGGTGACACCGTGATCGCCGTGGCGTCCCTCGTATATGCCGTGACAAAGGACATCCGGCTGATGGCCGAGATTGCCAATATCGCCGGGGGATTGGTGTGCGAGGAGGTAGGAACGGCAGCAATCGATAAGGGCAGACTGTTACATGAATGCAAGCTGCTGCTGGGAGTAAAAACCGGGGTACGATGAAAAAATACGCGGTCATAGTGGCGGGTGGATCGGGACAGCGTATGGGTACGCAGGTGCCCAAGCAATTTCTGCTGCTGCATGGCAAACCTGTTCTCTGGTATACATTGAAGGTCTTTCTGGAAGCGTATGAGGATATGGATATCATTCTTGTAGCGCCGGAGGAGCATATGGAGACAGCCCGGACCATGGTCAATGCTACGGGGGCTCCTCATCGTATACGGGTCCTGCCGGGAGGCTCTACAAGGTTTCACTCTGTATATAATGGGCTGCAGATCATTCGCAGCCCGGCTGGCAGCCGGGATGATGGGGCGGACCGGGAAGAAGCCGTTGTTTTTGTACATGACGGTGTCCGGTGTCTTCTGTCAGTGGAGCTGGTGCGTAGCTGTTATGAGCAGGCCGTCCGTCTGGGTTCCGCCATACCTGTCGTCGACTCGAAGGACAGCGTACGGGTGGTGACGGGAGAGGAAAGTGTTTCGGTGGATCGCAGCCGGGTCAAGCTCGTGCAGACGCCGCAGACCTTTTTGAGCAGCGTGCTGCTGTCAGCCTATTCACAGCCTTACCAGGAGTCTTTTACCGATGAGGCTTCGGTGGTGGAGGCGAATGGGGGGAAAGTATTTTTGCTGGCTGGAGAAGCCGCCAACATTAAAATTACCACACCTATCGACATGGTGATCGCGGAGCATCAGCTAACGCTCAAACTTTCTTGAATAAATTTATGGGGAAGGGCAGCTTGTTCATCGTGACATGGGGATAGTGTACCTGCTGTGGACCGAACTGACTATTGAAGAAGGCGATGCCCGGAATGTCCGATCCTTCAAAGCGGAAGGTCTTTCCCTGTTCTGCATACTCCTGGAACAGGGCATCCGTCAGCAAGTAAAAAGCTCCTGCCTCACGTCCTTCCGGCGTGCTGCCCCCCAGTATAGAATAAACGAAACGTTGATCTGTAAAGGCGAGATAGAATGCCGAGATCTTTCTGTCGGGAGAATAGGCGAGCCATGCAGAGGCCTGTCCATTTCTGCAGGCCAATGCTGCGCAGCTGTTGAGCCGTCCATAGTCCTCATCGGACAGTTCCGGATGAGCGGTCCTGTAGGTGTCGTGATAAAGGCTGATGATCTGTGAAGGTTGATCGATCCGGGAGATGGAAAACCCTGCTGCCTTCTTTAACATACGGCCTGCCAGCCTGCTGTAACCTTCGCGGATAAGGGCATAGGGTTGGTGCAGGGGAAGCAGATAATTTACCCGGGTGATGATCTTCAGAGGGAGGCGGGCGGCATTGGGAGAAATAAGGTTGGTCTCGTTGAGATGGAAGTCCCAGAGCCGGAATTTGGAAGGTATGGTTTTCAACCAGCCATCTACCGATGGTTGGTTGTTGTTTTTTCCCATGATGCCCAGGGCGGCGGTGAAAAAGGGCTGATACAGATAGAAGAACCCGAATTTTTTCCGCCAGGTCAGGGGCATGACCGCCTTGTAATCGTCCCATACCAGGGCGTCCCATTGTCCTCCGGTGATATTGTCGAGGAAGAAGGTCCTTCCATAGATCAATCCATTAGGCGCGCTTTGGATACAGGCATCCCACTTTGTATCGTCGATGTCCTGGCGCCGGAGATAATCGATATGGTGAGATGAATGCATCAGAAGGGAATATTGCCGAATATTTTCCGAAGGTGTATATTTTGTATGTCGATGCTGAAAG
>Ga0207667_10001285_pt1 | contig 31480 bp, 29 predicted proteins | sample KBSCornC52_FD_184301 | JGI IMG/M metagenome (GOLD analysis project Ga0207667, IMG submission 184301) | Corn rhizosphere microbial communities from Kellogg Biological Station, Michigan, USA - KBS Corn C5-2 (SPAdes) (version 2) | ecosystem: Host-associated > Plants > Roots > Rhizosphere > Soil ...
CCGCCTTCAAAAATTCTACAGATTTTAGATAGAAATTGGGGTCGACATGCGCACATACTTACTGCTCTTCCTGCTGACTGCCTCATTCGGGCTGCAAGCGCAGGAGAATTACGAAATCCAGGTCTATGCCTCGCCCACTGTTCAAAAAGGCAGCACCATGGTCGAGCTGCACAGCAATTATACCTTCGACGGGGCACGAACGGCGGAAAATAAGGTCCTGCCGACCAATCATGTCCTGCACGAGACTATAGAGATCACACACGGCTGGACCACCTGGTTCGAGACGGGTTTTTATTTTTTTAATACCATCGGCAACGATCATCGTACAAGTTATGTAGGTAGTCATATCCGGCCGAGGGTGATGGTCCCATCGTCCTGGAAATGGCCCGTAGGCGTCAGCCTTTCCATGGAAGCAGGCTATCAGAAAAGAGAATACAGCGAAGATGACTGGAGCCTGGAGATACGGCCCATCGTGGACAAGCAGTGGGATAAATTATATCTCTCCTTCAACCCGACCTTTGATAAATCTTTTCACGGGGCCAACAAAGACCAGGGATATGTGTTCTCGCCCAATTTCAAAGCCTCCTACAATGTGACCAAGGTCGTGGCGGGAGGTTTCGAATACTATGGATCGCTGGGACCGCTGAACCATTTCCAGCCTTATCAGGAGCAGCAGGAGCAGCTGTTCGCAGCAGTGGACCTGGACTGGTCGCCGGAGTGGGAATTGAATTTCGGCTTCGGCTGGGGCCTGACGCAAAGCACCGACAATGCCATCATCAAGCTGATCCTGGGCTATCGGTTTCACAAGTAGGCGCCAGCCGCATATTCGACATTCCCTTTTTAATTAACTTCTAATCCCGGCCTAAATGATTCCTGATTTGTATTGCATAGCTTTGCCATCAGTACTCCAACTTTCCACCGATCCGTCCCTCTCCTACTGTTAATAAAATTCAAAGACTTCTTTTACTATGCCTGCGCCTGCCTGCCTGAAAACTCAGTCTGCTTTTGGGAGAATATTTGCCTGTGATTAAAAAGCATTTCAAGATTGAGGTTAGACAAGACAACTTAAGAACTATGGTTAACAGATCGTTCCTTATTTCCTTCGTATATCGTTTGGATCAGAATAAAATTGCCATAGACCTTTGGGCGGATGTCGAGATACAGCAAGATTCGTCCTATTATATTGTGCGTAATATACGCCCCTTGCATCAGAGCAACGCTTCTGCGATCCCGGAAGTCAGGCTAACGAAAAAAGCTTCCGTATGGGTACACCTTGACAGTCAAAAGCCGACTGATTTGACTTTGTGCATTGGCAAAGCCATCGATGCGCTCGATCATCGATAAAAACTCCTTGTGGGCACAATTACTGCATACTATTATCCAAATATCAAGACAATGCTATTTATGGAACATTTTTATAAGGATAAGGTCATTGTCATAACAGGAGCCACCGGAGGAGTAGGAAGGGCGACGGCGCACGCATTTGCTGCACATGGCGCCAAAATCGCTTTGCTGGCCCGCAGCCCCGAGCAGCTGGAAGCCACCCGGATGGAAGTGGAAGAGCTGGGAGGACAGGCAATAGGCATTCCTACGGACGTTGCGGATGCCGCGCAGGTGGAATCCGCGGCGGATACAGCCGAAAGTGCGCTGGGGCCCATCGATGTGTGGGTCAATAATGCCATGGCAAGCGTTTTCTCTCCGATATCTGAAATGAGCCCCGATGAGTACCGGCGGGTCACGGAAGTGACCTATCTTGGACAGGTTTATGGAACGATGGCGGCGCTCCGCCGGATGAAGCCCAGGGACCGGGGATCCATCGTGCTGGTTGGGTCCGCCCTTGCCTACCGGGGCATCCCTTTGCAGTCAGCCTATTGCGGCGCAAAACATGGCATCGAGGGATTTTATGACTCCCTGCGTTGCGAGCTGCGGCATGACCATAGTCAGATAAAGACCTGCATGGTTCAGCTGCCGGCGATGAACACGACCCAATTCGGCTGGGTGCTGAGCCGCCTTCCCTTCAAGCCTAAGCCAATGGGAAAAATCTATCAGCCGGAAGTCGCCGCCCGCGCCATTCTTTTCGCAGCTGCGCATAACCGAAGGAGTGTGTGGGTAGGCGCTTCGACCTACAAGGCGATCATCGGCAACAAGCTTTCTCCCTCCTATGCGGACAGCGTGCTGGCGCGGACGGGATTTGAAGGCCAGCAGACAAATCAACCCGAATCCGGCGACAGGCAGAACAATGTATGGCAGCCGGTGGATGGAGACAGGGGAACGCACGGGGGATTTTCCCAACATGCGTCGGGGAAAAGTCTGACTTTGTGGATGCAGATGCATCGCGGCGTCCTTCTTGCATCCGCGGCGCTTGCTATGGCGGTGGGAGGGATATTGGCCGTGAGAAAAAATAAGTGACAAGCCCTTATGTTTCCCCCCTGCCTGCCAATATATTCCGCAGGTGGAACTGCACGAAATGCTCCATGGAATCCACCCGATTGTACCCGCTGTCATATCCCATCGGCTTGATCAAATAGCCTGATACTCCAAGCCGGTCGGTCGCGCTTCGGTCGGACTCCTCGTTCGACGTCGTCATGACATAAACCCTGATGTCCTTCAGGCGCTCATCTGCACGCAAAGCTTTGAGGAACTCCAATCCATTCATCCGGGGCATATTGAGGTCCAGCAAAATAATATCAGGCAGGGCCCCCATTGCCGGCTTTTCCGGATCGTCCCTCAGCAATTGCAGGGCTTCGCTCCCGTTGAATGCGGTATAAAGCTCATACGGAATGTCGAGCTTTTTCAAGGATCGTCGCACTCCGATGACATCCAGCTCATCATCTTCCACCAGCAGAATAATGTTCTTTTTCATATTCCATTCTTTGGCCAGGTGAATATAAACTTCGCACCCTTTCCGGGCGATGATTCAAGGCGGACAACACCGCCCCGTTCTTCCACTATTTTCCTGACTATGGAAAGCCCGATACCTGTGCTCTCCTTATCCGCCCGTTCGCGCAGCGTTTGAAACAGACCGAATATCTTTTCGTGAAACTCAGGATCGATGCCTGGCCCGTTATCCTCTACCGCAAATTCATAATGTGTGCCATAATCGACGCCCGAGACCTTGATAACCGTCGATCCTGCAGGCCCATATTTCACGGCGTTGCCGATGAGGTTACTAAACACCTGATGCAAGGGCAGCCGTTCGGTGAATATCACAGGCAGCTGGCTTATCTGCACGGTATATCCTTCTGGGACGATAAGGTCCGCCAGCTCGCTGATGAGGACGCCAACATCCACTGCCTCCTTAACAGCTCCTTCCCTTCCGGCCCTTGCATATTCCAGCAGGCCGTCGATCAATGCCTCCATTCTGCTGATTCGTTCGGGAATAAAATCGAGGTATTTTCGCATGGTGGGGTTGATCTCGGACGCATGATCCTCCTCTATCCACCGCACCACATTGGAAATGCCGCGTACGGGGGCCTTCAGATCATGAGAAACGACATAGGCAAACTGGTTGAGCTCCGCATTCTTTTTTTCCAGCTCGCTGATATTGCGGCTAAGCTTTTCCGACATGACGTTCAAGGATGCGGACAGGCTGCTCAATTCATCTTTTTTGTCATCCGTGACCTGGCTGAAATCGCCCCAGGAGATCCGTTCCGCCAGCCGCACCAAAGAGCCGATGCGGCGCGAGATCTTCTTTACCAGGAACAGCGCCATTCCCAAACCCATCAAAATAAGGGTGATGCTAAATAACAACGAATAGCGATCTGTCCGGTCGATGGAATCCGCCAGATTTTTCCTGCGGAGGTCCCGTTGCCGGTACTCCACCTCATTGAAGGAATGAAATAGCTCCCCTATCTGCCGGCTGTACTCGCGGCCTATTCCTTTTCTCAGCTCCGACTCCAGCAAACCATGGAAATTCTCGACCGTCCCAAGGCCGGCGGTCATTTCTTTCCTGGCCTGGATAAGCCCATTGGCGTAACTCACCCATCGATGGTAGACGACAAGTATCGAATCCAGCATCTTTTTTTGACCTGGCTGGGATACCAGTTCCTGCATCTCGCTTCCCCGAGAGGAGAAGTCCCGAAGACCCTGATCATACGGGATTAAGAATTGACGGTCGCCCGTCAGAATAAATCCCTGGAATGCGCTTTGCATCTCCACTATCTCTCTGCTCAGAATGCCCGAATTCCGGATGACGTCCTCTGACCGGTCGATAAATTCCGAGATTGTCTTGACTCTTAACGTGAGGCGATAGTTGAAAAAAGAATCCAGCAGATCGATAGAAATAGCGATCAGAAAGCCCAGAAAAATTTGCGTGGCCAATTTCATACATGGAATATACTTTATGCTCAATTATCCGACGAAATCGTCATTGGCAAAACCCAGGTTCTAATAATATTCTAATGTGGTTTTAATGCCGGTTTTCAGCTGCAGGGCTACATTTACAATCGCTTAACAAAAATTTTGAAAAATGACCACCCGTCCGGGCAGACTTATTATTGTCACCGGTCTGCTTCCTCTGGAATTTGAGCAGCACAACGAGCGAATGACGGTAAAACCGACCACTGGCGACATCGAATCTGCCATCTCCGCCTTCCTTCGCCAAAGGGATCCGGATGACCGGCCTGTATTCTCGGACATTGGCTGGGCGGGAGCCGCATTATGCAAGCCGGAGGATTGGGCATCGCAATCTGAGCCGCTCACCGGAAACAACTGTGCATGCTATCCGATCTTTTTGCCGGCAAAATATCAGCAAATCCTTTTGAAGGGTTTTGCCAATTCTGTGTTATGGCCGCTATTCCATTATTTTCCATCCCTGGTGGAATTTTCCTCCGCTGCATACGAAGATTATTTTCATATGAACCGCCTGTTCGCCGAAAGGTTGCAGAAATATCTGCGTCCGGGCGACACCGTTTGGATACAAGACCACCAGTTACTCCTATTGGCGGCATTATTGCGCCAGGGGCTTACTGAGCTTCGTATCGGACTGTTCCTGCATATATCTTATCCTTCCTTCGAGATCTTCCGCCACCTGCCCGGGGACTGGCAGGAGCATATTCTCCATGGTATGCTGGGCGCGGACCTCATCGGCTTCCAATCCAACGAGTATGCAGCCCTTTTCCGTAAATGCGTCCGGCATACATTCAACTCTGCCGGCGACGGGGAAACCCTTGAATACAATAACAGGCTGGTAAGAACCGGAAGCTTCCCTGTAGGCATTGAACATGGCCGTTTCGACAACATCGATCTCTCACAGCCGGACCGGCAGATAACGTCGGGTTTTGCACAAAACTTCAAAGGCAAAAAGGTCATTTTTTCCATCGATGCCCTCGACTATACGAAAGGGATCCTTCACCGGATAAAAGCCTGCGAATATTTTATCCAGCAATATCCGGAATATCTGGGCAAGGTGGTATTCGTACTGGTTGTCACGCCATCACGTGAATATCTGTCCCGCTATGCCGAGCATAAGAAACTGATCGATCAAACCGTCAGCCATGTCAACGGAAAATTTGGGAGCCTTGATTGGCAGCCGCTCTTTTATATGTATAAATCATTGGATTTTGAAGAGCTTTTGTCGCTCTATCGTCTGTCCGATGTTGCACTGCTGACACCGTTGCGCGATGCGATGAACCTGTATGCCAAAGAATTTGTAGCAAGCAGGAAGGACGAAAAGGGAGTGTTGATCCTAAGCGAGCTCGATGGCGCTGCCGACCAGCTGACCGGCGCTCTTCTGGTCAATCCCAATGATATTCCAAGTGTAGCCAACACGATACGTTCCGGGCTGGAAATGCCGGAGGAAGAACAACGACGGCACATGCAGGTCATGCGGAAGTCCGTCAGCCGGCATGATATCTCCCGATGGGGCAAGGATTTTCTGCTGGCGTTGGAAGATGCCTGTGCAAGGCAGGAACAGTTCCAGGTCCGACAATTCGACACGTATTCTCAACGGAGCCTGCTGGAAAGCTATCACAGTGCACACAATCGCCAACTTCTTTTGGACTATGATGGAACACTAATGCCATTTTTCACCCAGCCGGCCGACGCAAAACCGGGCGAGCTGGTAATTGAAACCCTTGCCCGGCTGGCAGAAGACAGCCGCAATTCGGTGTGTATCATCAGCGGACGCGACGCCGCCATTTTGGAAGACTGGCTGGGGCATCTTCCCATCCACATTGTCGCAGAGCATGGCGCCCAAATCAGATACCGGGGCGGTGCATGGCGCAGGATCGCCCTTCCCGCCGAAGAATGGAAGGACAAGGTCATCTCCGTTATGGATCATTATACGGAAAAATGTCCCGGCGCATTCGTTGAAAAAAAGAATTTCTCGATGGTCTGGCATTACCGCAATGCGGATCCGCAAATGGCGGAAAAGGTAAAGATGAACCTTCATACCGCCCTTTCTGAAATAACGGCCGGCCTGCCGTTGCAGGTCACCCTCGGCAAAAAGATAGTGGAAGTGCGCAACAGGAACATCGACAAGGGCAGTGCCGTCAGGAACCTGCTTGACCGGGAAATAAGCGATTTCATTCTGGCCATCGGCGACGACAGGACGGATGAAGATATGTTTCGCGCGCTGGCAAATAAAAAGCATGCTTTTACTATCAAGGTCGGTGCGGAAGCTTCCCATGCTCTTTTTAATTTACCTACGCCGCAATCCGTGATCTCCCTTCTTGGCGCGCTTGGGCATTATTGATCTTTCAGGCAGGCGTAAATTGATTCAGATCATAGATGCCAAGCTGCTTTTCAATATCCGCAACTTTGGCTACCATTGTCTCAAACCCGTCCTTGCCGAAGTGCTTATGTTCGTTGTTCTCAAACTCCTCCCCCAAAGAATCGTATTCATGGCGCGAGACCAGCTCGCGAAAGGCGGGAAAGAGAACGGTGTCCTCGCGGGCCTCATGAGGCCGGTACATGGTATTAAAGATGGTAAGGAGCGATACGAGCTGCTGGGTTTCGGCAGTATTGACGGACGGACCTTTGGTCAGCTGGAGAAGCTGGTCGGTGATACGGCGACCGGCGTTATGCTGACGGAGCAGGGTATCTACCAGGTCGGTGAGCTGACCGGCTTTGCGAAACCGGGGGAAGAGATAATCCTCTTCCTGCTTCTCATGATAATCTTCCACAAAGCTGCGGATGATGGTCGCGGACGCATTGAGGGCCGGCAGGTTGGGAGTCTGTCCGGAGGCGATCTGCCCACGGGTGTGGTCATAGATCAACAAAATGCGGTTGAGCAGCCCATGCTCCTGCATGAGATCTTCCGGCGGTGAAACTTCTTTTTCTTCTCCTTCGGAATGGCAGGCCGTCAGCAGGCTGCCGGTGGTAATGGTAATGATGCCGGCCCTCATGCTTTGTGTCAAAAAATGACGGCGGCTTCCTGTCATGGATGTTGGTTTGATCATATAGGGCATGCGGCAAAAAATATACCACTCGTGCATCATTTCGGCTGGGGACCCATGATCTTTTTGCCGGAATAAAAAAATATTTGACAATTACGCATTTAATCGTAATATTGCAATGAAACAATAAAGAGAATGGGCTTAACCAAGTCGGAAATATTCACGGACAAGCAGAACAAGCTGGCGGGCATGATGAAGGCCCTGGCTCACCCTGCCCGTATCGCCATCATCCAGCACCTGATAAAGGCCAATGCCTGTATCTGCGGCGACCTGGTGGATGAGCTGGGCCTGGCGCAGCCGACCATATCACAGCACCTGAAGGAACTAAAGAATGCCGGCCTTATCCAGGGCACCATCGAAGGCACCAGCGTTTGTTATTGCATCGAGCCGAGGGCCTGGGCCAGCTTCCAGAAAGAGATAGGCGCCTTGTTTGCCGCCTATAAGGGCGGGGATAGCTGCTGCGGTTAAATTTTTTTTGACACCATCCATCGTAATATCGCAATATAAAAATAGACTAACATGCCTGACAACAAACACAAAGTGCTCTTCGTCTGTATCCACAATTCCGCCCGCAGCCAGATGGCGGAGGCTTTTCTGCGACTTCATGGCGGCGCTGCCTTCGAAGCCGAAAGCGCCGGTCTGGAACCAGGCAGGCTAAATCCCAATGTCGTGGCCGTGATGAAGGAAATTGGCATCGACCTCACGGGCAAGGCGACACAGGCTGTCAACGACCTGTTCAGGCAAGGCAGGCAATACGATGCCGTGATCACCGTCTGCGATAAGGAGGCCGCCGAACGCTGCCCCATATTTCCAGGGCGGGTCAAGCGGATCGCCTGGTCATTTAAAGATCCCTCCGGCTTTAAGGGAACGCAGGAGGAAGTGCTGGAACATACCCGTAAGGTAAGGGATGAAATAGAAGCGACGATCAAAGACTTTGTCCGGCAGGCCAGCGAACCCGCCTACTGGACCGCATCACTATAAAATTAAAACAGCATGAGACAGAATGAAAGCATCAAAGAGATGGTCCGCCAGAAATACAGCGAGATCGCCCTCCAGGACAAAGCCACTAACCAGTCATCCTGTTGTGGCTCCGGCTGCTGCTCTACAGAGGTTTACAACATAATGAACGACGACTACAGCCGTCTGGAAGGCTATGACCCCAATGCCGACCTGGGGCTTGGCTGCGGGCTGCCCACTCAATTCGCAAAGATCAAAAAAGGGGACGTGGTCGTGGATCTGGGTTCCGGCGCCGGTAACGACTGTTTTATCGCAAGGGCCGAGACCGGAGAGACAGGAAAGGTCATTGGCATCGATTTCACACCGGCCATGATCGCCAAAGCCCGGACAAACGCCGAACAGCTCGGGTACAACAATGTCGAGTTCAGACAGGGTGACATCGAGGATCTGCCGCTCACCAGCAACAAGGCGGACGTCGTGGTCAGCAATTGCGTGTTGAACCTGGTGCCCAACAAGCACAAAGTGTTTAGCGAAATATCCAGGATACTGAAACCTGGCGGACATTTCTCTATCTCCGACATCGTATTGAAAGGGAACCTCCCGGACAAATGGAAGGAAGTGGCGGAATTGTATGCCGGCTGCGTGTCCGGAGCCATACAAAAACAGGAGTACCTTTCCATCATCGAAGAGGCCGGTTTTGTCAACATACAGATACAAAAAGAAAAGAAGATCACACTGCCGGACGACATCCTCAGACAGTATCTCAGCCCGGAAGAAGTGGCAGCCTACCAGGCGGATGACAGCCGTATTGAAAGTATTACGGTGTATGGGGAGAAGCCGGCAAAGGATGAAAGGAATTGTTGCGAACCTGGAAGTAAATGCTGTTAATTTAATCTTATGCCAACCACTACAGCCGTTGTAGCTGCCACCAATAACGACAGGCCCTCTATCGAAGCCTTGCTTACTGCTGAAAAGCTGCCCATAGAAGATCTTCCGGCCCATCTGAACAAGTTCTGGATAGTGCGGGACCAGGACAGGATCATTGGCGTCATCGGTCTCGAATTGTACCCGCCATACGGTCTTCTCCGAAGCCTCGCTGTGACGCCCGACCACCGCGGTCTTGGCATTGGCGATGCCCTTGTCCGGGCTGTCGAAGAACAGGCCACAAAGCTTGATCTGGGTGGCATTTATCTCCTCACCGAGACGGCTAAATCCTATTTCGAAAAGAGAGGCTATACTATTGTGGAAAGAGGTGATGTACCTAATGCCATCCGCCAGTCTTCCGAGTTTAGTCATATGTGTCCGGCCAGCGCCGCAGTTATGAAAAAGGCAATTGACAAATGATGAAAAAATGCGTAGCTGAATTTATCGGCACATTTGCGCTGGTATTCTGTGGCACAGGCGCCATTGTCATCGACCAGGAAACACATGGGGCCGTCTCACACGTGGGTATTGCCATAACCTTTGGGCTGATAGTAATGTGTATGATCTATGCTCTGGGAAATATATCCGGGGCGCACCTGAACCCTGCCGTTAGCCTGGCTTTCACCATTGCGAGAAAGTTTCCTTTGCGGCAGCTGCTGCCCTATATCGTCAGTCAGCTGGCAGGTGCAATAGCCGCCAGCCTGCTATTGAAGTTTTTATTCCCCGCCAATATCTTACTAGGGGCTACCCTTCCCGCCGGAAGCGCCGCCCAATCATTCATCCTGGAGGGCTTATTGACTTTTTTTCTCATGCTGGTAATCATAAATGTGGCCACCGGCAGCAAAGAGCAGGGCATGTTTGCGGGACTGGCCATCGGCTCCGTGGTATTATTGGAAGCCATGTTTGCAGGCCCCATTTGTGGCGCTTCCATGAACCCCGCCCGTTCTTTTGCACCCGCCGTTGTCTCAGGCCATCTCGAAAACCTGTGGGTTTACATGATTGCCACTCCTACAGGTGCGATGGCAGCTATACCTGTTTGGAAATACCTGAGGAATGAGACGGGTCTGGGTTAGCTATTTCATAGCTTCTTTCAAATTTATCTTTTTCCTATCTTTGCTCCCATGAAGCGGCTGCTCTATCTATTACCCTTATACATCCTGCTCCTGTCGGCCATACCCTGCCGGACAGATGACGGTTGCTGCAAGAGCGGTCTCCCCTGTTCCCCCTTTTTTGCTTGTGGAGCCTGCCATGGCTTCGTTGTTCCGGAAGCAGGCGTCTCATTCCAACAGAAGGAAACACCTTCCATACGAAGGCAGAGATTTCCTGCTAGCAGCACCCTTCCCGGCTTCACCTCTTTTATCTGGCAGCCTCCCCGCATTAGCTGATCTCGCATTCCCCCACTTTTTCAAAAAATGGATGGCTTTGCCATTTTCTCACGTAACAATCATGCTACTATGAAGCAGCTATTCGCATTATTTCTATTGTCAACAATATACTCATTCTGCCAGGGTCAACAGGCCCTTACCCTTATTATCAAAGATATCCGTATACATGAACCCCTACCCGGCGCTTCCATTACCGTCGCCGGCACCTCCAGGGGCATAAGCGCAGATTCCACAGGCCGGGCTGTCTTGTCCGGGCTGAGCACGGGCAGACATACATTCCAAATTGGCTATGCAAGCTATGAGCCACAAACAATAAGCCTGACTCTTCCCGTTCCGGGCGATTCGGTCATTGTCTTCTTATCTCCCGCGGAAACAGAAATGGGAGAAGTCGTCGTATCCTCCACACGCAGCTCGCGCAGCATACGAGATCTGCCCACCCGGGTCGAGGTCCTTAACAGCGAGGAGCTGGAAGAAAAAGGCAATATGCGGCCCGGAGACATTCGTATGATGCTCAACGAGAGCACGGGTATCCAGACACAGCAGGTCTCTGCTACTTCCGCCAATTCCAGCATCCGTATCCAGGGGCTGGACGGCAGGTATACCCAGCTGCTCAAGGATGGGCTTCCGCTGTACGGAGGTTTTGCCGGAGGGCTCAGCCTGCTCCAAACCCCACCGCTGGATCTCAGGCAGGTGGAAGTAATAAAAGGCGCCAGCTCTACACTTTACGGCGGAGGCGCTATTGCCGGGCTCGTAAACCTGATCTCGAGAACACCCGGACCGAAAAAAGACCTGCGCTTCCTCGCAAACGGCACTTCAGCCGGTGGCTGGGATCTGAGCGGCTATTATGGACAACAATTTAGTGAGGTGGGGCTGACCCTGTTTGCCGCACACAACGGTAGTCAGCCATATGCCCCGGGGAGCACCCCATTTACAGCCATTCCCAGAACCCGGCGCAATTACATCGAGCCTAAACTATTCCTGGACCTGGGTGCGCATACAAAGCTTACCGCCGGCGTCAGCGCCACCTGGGAGAGCCGCCAGGGCGGCGACATTCAATATCTTCATGGCAGGAAAGACAGCGTCCATCAGTACTTTGAAGACAATAGCTCCCATCGGCTGTCCGGTGGGCTCACCATAGATCATCGCTGGAACGACAAAGATCAGCTGACTTTGAAGGGTTCTCTTAGCAAATTCACCCGCACCATCGACATCCCGGAATACAGGTTTGACGGCAGACAATGGTCTTCCTATTCGGAGCTTTCCTTTCATCATAAGGGAAGGGCGGACTGGATCGCCGGGGTAAATTTCTATAGCGATGATTTTAAAGAGTTCCCCCGGGACAGCTCCCTGCCCAGGAACTATCAGCAGCACACGTTTGGCGCCTTCGCACAAAACACCGCCGCCATTGCACCCTGGCTTCAGACGGAAGCAGGACTGCGGGTAGATTATGTCACCGACTATGGCTTTGTCCTGCTGCCACGGGTATCCGCGCTGTTTAAGATTGCTCCCCGCCTGACATCGCGCTTTGGCGGAGGCATGGGCTATAAGACCCCGACCATCTTTACGGAAGAAACAGAGCGTATTCAATTCCGCTCCGTATCCCCTGTAAGCTCCCGTACCAATAGCCTGGAAAAATCGTATGGCGTCAACCTGGATGTCAACTACCGGACAACGCTTGGCGGGATCAGCCTTACCTTCAATCAGCTTTTTTTCTTCACCCATATCGGCCATCCGCTGCTGCTCGATACGTTGCCTGGCCCGGTTTACAAGCTGGCCAATAACAGTGGGCATATGGACAGCAAGGGCTGGGAAACCAATGTCAGGCTGGGCTACAAGGATTTCAAGCTTTATCTGGGGTACACTTTTACGGATGCACATCTCAAAAACAATGGCGCCACGCGCGAAAATCCATTGACGGCAAGGCATCGCTTGAATAATGTGCTGATCTATGAAAAAGAAGATGAATGGAAACTGGGGTTCGAAGCATACTATTATAGCCGTCAGCCCCTCACCGATGGCGGCTTTGGCAGGTCATACTGGACCCTGGGCTTCATGGCGGAAAAGATCTGGGAACATTTTTCACTTTTCCTGAACTTTGAAAATTTTACCGATAGCCGTCAGACCCGATTTGATACGATCTATACCGGGACCGTCAGCAAGCCCACATTCCGGGATATCTACGCTCCTTTGGATGGCATCGTCGTCAACGGGGGCATAAAGCTTAAGTGGTGATCGCAGTCAACCGGAGATCATCTTACTTTCAACAACCCCGCATTGATAGCGACCACTATTGTGCTGGCGCTCATCAGCACTGCTCCGGCCGCAGGACTTAAGAGTATTCCGGCTTTATATAATACGCCGGCAGCAAGGGGCAATGCCACCACATTATAGCCCGTAGCCCATGCCAGATTCTGGATCATTTTACGATAAGTGGCCTTGCCAAAGAGTATCAATTTTACAATGTCGGACGGGTTGCTGTTGACCAAAACGATCCCGGCCGTCTCCGCCGCAATATCCGATCCTGAACCAACCGCAATGCCAACATCTGCCTGAGCCAGGGCCGGGGCATCGTTGATGCCATCTCCTGTCATCGCCACAAACTCACCCTTTTTCTGGAGCTCTTTGATCTTATCCTGTTTTTCATGGGGCAGCACTTCGGCAAAGTAACCGTCCATCCCCAGGTCTTTACTCACTTTTTCGGCTACCAGGCTGTTATCCCCTGTCAGCAATACACATTTGATCCCTGCCGCATGCAGGGTCCGGATGGCTTCCGGGGATTCCGGACGAATTCTGTCCGAAAGAGATATATAGCCGGCCGGCTGGTCATCCACCAGGACAAATACCCTTGTCTCACCTGCCACCTCGTCGACATCTGAAGGAAGCGCCTTACCATGGGCCTTCAGATAGCCGGGGCTTACCACCCGTACATGGCGTCCCTCCACCGTCGCCTCTACGCCCTGACCTGTGAGGGCCTTGAAACTATCTGCCTTTGGCAGAGAGAGTCCTGAAGCCTTTGCTTTTTCCAATATGCCCATCGCTATGGGGTGTTCCGAATTCTGCTCCAGGGCTGCTGTCAGCCTTAACAATTCATTTTCATTCATACCCTTATCCGAGGCTACAACGCCAGACACTTCAAACTTTCCCAAGGTGAGCGTGCCCGTCTTATCGAATACCAGCGTGGTGATCCTCCGGGCATTTTCGAATGCTGTCCTGTTTCGGATCAGCAGCCCATTTTTTGCGGATAAGGCCGTCGACTTTGCCACGACCAGAGGCACAGCCAATCCAAGCGCATGAGGGCAGCAGATCACAATGACGGTCACCATTCTTTCTATCGAAAACGCCAGGTCCCGGCCTGACAGATACCAGGCCAGGAAAGTGGCAATCCCGGCGGCAATGGCTATTATTGTCAGCCATCTTGCCGCCTTGTCGGCCAACAGCTGGGTTTTTGACCTATTCTTTTGCGCATCTTCGACCAGCCTGATCACCTGTGATAAATAGGAATCTTTTGCGCCGTGGGACACCTCCACCCGCAGGGCGCCGTTACCATTGATTGCGCCAGCGATCACTTTATCCCCCTTCTTCTTTTCCGCCGGTTTGGACTCTCCCGTCAGCAGGCTTTCGTTCAGATAGCTTTCCCCTTCGACAATCTTGCCATCCGCAGCAATCTTTTCGCCTGGTTTTATAAGAATGACGTCATGCTCTTTCAGGCTCTCCGTCTTTACGTCCATTATATGATCGCCATGTATCAGGTGCGCCTCGTCCGGCATAAGCTGCACTAACAATTCGAGCTCCTTCGATGCACCCGCCACCGACCTCATTTCGATCCAATGTCCCAGCAGCATGATGAGGATCAGGGTCGCCAGCTCCCAAAAGAAATCCATCCCCTTTAATCCGAAGACGGTTGCAACACTATAGATATAGGCTACGGTGATCGCAAAACCGATCAGCGTCATCATGCCGGGATTCCTGGTCTTCATTTCGTCCCACCAGCCGGTGAGGAAAGGCCAGCCGCCATAGAAAAAGATTACAGAGGACAAACCAGCCAAAACATACAAGTCACCTGTAAATCGTATGGACAGATTTAACCAGTGCTGGATCATGGGGGAAAGTATCATTACCGGCGCCGTCAGCGCCAGCACCACCCAAAAGCGTTTTCGAAATTCCGCGATCATCATAGCGTGATGATCATGTCCGCCATGCTGCCCCTGTGCATGTTCACTTATTTTCGGTTGGGAGTGATGTTGATGTTCCATAAGTTTACATTTTTTTCATGTCCATGCCTGCCATCGGGTCCGCCCCACGCCTGAACACATATTCACTGTTCAGCAAATACGCCCCGCTGGTCACTACCGCATCGCCCGCTTTTAATCCTGACCTGATCTCGATCCTATCCCCATCCTCCAGCCCCGTCTCCACCATCACCCACCGGTAGGTATTATGTCCCACCTGCACCCAAACGACATTGCCGTTGCCTGTCCGGATCACCGCCTCCTGGGGCAGGGTCAGGGAATGGGATGCACGGCTTACCAGCGTCACATAAGCAACCATGCCTGGCTTTAACAACCCACCGGTGTTAGGCAGCTGTATCCGCACCAGGTTGATCCTTGTGTCGGGATTGATCTCCGGGTTGACGAATTCGATCCGGCCTGTCCATTCCTTCCCCGGCAGGTCCGGCAGATGAACGATCGCTGCTGCGCCCCGATCCAGGGCCGGCAATTGAGAGCTATAGACCTGGGCCTCCACCCAAAGCGTCGAAAGGTCGCTCAATCGCAGAATGGTCGCCCCCTGTGCAACTCCATCGCCCTCATGTCCTTCCAGGCTCATGATCACACCGGCAACGGGACTGTAGAAAGTTGTCACAGGCGAAGCCTTCTTCATCCTCGCCAGCTCTTCTATCTGCGCTTCACTCATACCCCATAACAGCAGCTTATTATGGGCAGCCTCTATCAGCTGTTTAAAATCGACGACCCCATTGTCCAGCGTCCTTTGTCTTTCCAGCGCCAAAAGATATTCCTGTTTGGCATTGTTCAATTCTTCGCTGTAGAGGTCGTATAGCTTGTCTCGCTTGTGCACATAGTCACCCGTATTTTTGAAGTATAGCTTTTCGATCCTGCCGGCGATACGGGCATTGACGGAGGTGCTCCTCGTCTCGTCTACATCCAGCGTTGCCGTCAGCGTAACCTTATTCCCCATGCTGCCGCCCGACATCGTATCTACCTGTATATTCCCAAGCTGCACCTGCAGGTCGCTCAAAACAAGGTTCTCCTCTGCCGCACCTTTGCCTTTGCTCACGGAAATAAGCTCCATCCCGCAGATAGGGCATTTACCCGGTGCATCCTGCATCACCTGCGGATGCATGGAGCAGGTGTAATACACATCGCTTTTGGGCGCCTCGCCTTTGGCTGTCGCCTCCTTCTGCGTCGGCTGTCCCTTGCAAGCCCACAGCATTAAAGCTGCTGCTGTGATAAGAAAATACCGCATACTTATTTGTTTACTTTAATAAAGCTTTCGCTATCCATTAAATACTGTGCGTTGGCTGCCACGGAGTCCGTTGCCGTCAGCCCGGACAGGACCTGCACCCGGTCGCGATACACCATACCCGTCTCTATCTTATGAGCCCTGAACCCGCCTTCAGCCCGGACAAAAGCCACCTTGTCCATACCCAGGGACAGCACGGCCTCTTTGGGAAGCCAGCCGCCGGTAATGGGGCTGGGAAAAATGGCAGCAGTCACCTGGCTTCCAATAGGGATCTGTAAAGTGCTATTGTCAAAATATACCCTGGCTGTAAGTGTTTTACTTTCTTTCCGGAACACCGGCTCGATAAAGTCGATCTTTCCACGAAAATCGCGCTCAGGCGCTGTCTCCGGCACTATATGCACCGCATCACCGGCTTTCACTACTGCCTGTTCGGGGAGCAGCTGCAACAATACCCAGCTGCGATCTGTATTGAAAAGCTGAAATACCGTCTGTCCCTTTTCAACATACACCCCCTCTTTTACCGGAAGCTCTCCCATGGTTGCCGATACATCCGTACGCAGCAGCGGTTCACCGGCATCCGGCATGGTATTGCCGGCTTCGTGTATATGTCCGCTGTAGCTGCTATAAACGGTGACGGTTAGGGATGGCTTTCCTGTCCTGATGACATCCTGCAATTGTCCTTCGCTCATTCCCAGCAACAGCAACTTCTGCTTTGCCGCATCGATCAGGGCGGTATTATCCGGATCATTCTTTACCAGGAACAGCAGGTCCTGCTGCCCTGTCGCAAGCTCGGGGCTATAGATGTCCATGATCCGGGCTCCCTTGTGTATGTGCTGGTAACGGTAATGCACATATAATTTTTCGATGCGTCCGGACACCCGTGCAGAGATGGTATGGATCAGGCGTGTGTCGTAGCTAATGACGCCCAATGCCTTCACTTCAGGGGCCACCTTCTCCTTTTGGAGGGTAGTCACGGGAATGGAAGAGACGACAAACCTGTCTGCAGGCTGCAGCAGCTCATCCAGCCGGATATCTGTTACCTTGCCCATGTCATCTTTTTTGCGCACAAGGTCCATCCCGCAAATGGGACAGACACCCGGCTGGTCCCGGATGATCTCCGGGTGCATGGAGCAGGTCCACAGCTCTTTGGGCGCTGTTGCAGCAGGCGTGGTATGCGTGTGACCCTTGTCTTTGCATGCCACCAACGAAATAGTGACCAGCGCCAGCACCAGGGAAAATGTCTTCATCTTATTTTATTTTATTTCCAGTATTCGTTGCAGCTCCACCTGCATAAGGAGCAATTGCTGAACCCTATCCCAATATTCCAATTGAGTATTGTTCAGCGTCTCCCAGGCATCATAGAGGTTAAAAAGCTCTTCCGTATTCTGCTCATAGGCCAGCAGCATCGTCTGATAGTTCTTTTGCAGCGCAGGGATCACCTTTTCCTCAAGCACGCGAAGCTGTCGCTGTTTGGAGATGATTTCCTGTTGCAGACCATAATACGATCCTTCCGCCTCATTGATCATTTTTTCCTTTTCCTGGTTCAACGACTCGGTTTTCCATCTCAGGCTTTCAATGGCAGCCTTCGTGCTTCTGGTCGACCACGGCATTGGCAGGCGCATCATACCCATCAGGGAGTACTGCATCGGCACTCCGCCAAAGCCAAACATATGGTCAAACCGTACGCCGAACTCCGGTCTTAGCTTCGTTCGCTCCGCCTGCTGCTGCAGGCTTACCAGCCGGATGTCCTGTTGCACCGCCTTGATATCGCTGCGTGCCTCCTGCAAATAAGCGCTGTCAACTGTAGGAATGGCAAGGTCTTTTATCGTATAAACCGTGTCGATGGCAAAGACCGTAGACTTGTCCCGGTGCATCAACGTGTTCAGCATCACTCTTTTTTGAATGATCTCATTCTCCAGGTCGATCCGCAAACTTTCCACATTGCCCAGGGCAGCCTTCGCCTTGTAGTAGACGCTGATCCTACCCAGGTTGTTCTTGTACTTTAGTTCCGCGTCGCGGATCATAAAATCCAGCAGCTTTGCATTTTGATCCAGCACCTTTAGCTTTTTTTGGATCATCATCCATTGGTAATAGCCCTGTTTGGCCGCCGCATACAGCTCATTCAAGGTGGCGCCTTTCTTTTGCTTCTCCACTGCAGACATACCCTGCATATACGCCTCTTCCGCATCCAGCCGGCGACGGTTGGGGAGCATCTGTTCAGCCGAGACCATATATTGTCCCATACCGGGACTGCCATCCGCCATCCTCTTCCAGAGATTCGGGTTGTACGGCGTCATCCACAATCCCGTGCTAAGCTGGGGCGCGTCCCAGCTCCGGGCTCCCTTTGCCGCCTCGTCCAGGCTACGGACCAGCGCATCGGAAGACCTAAGTGAAGGATTGCCCTGACTGATCGCCGCAAAGATGCTGTCCAGACTCATCGTCGGCTGGGACCTTGCTGTCAGGCTGCCAAGGATCGCTATCGTCGATATTATTATCTTGTTCATACTATTAATGTTTTGCATCCAGCCAGAACGAACCGGAGGCTCGTTGTCCGAAGGACAGACATTAGATCTTTCTGGAAGACGGGTTATATTTTTCAGGTGGCCTGTTTTCCAGACATTCTATCTTCCCAAACTTCCGGAGCTCATATTCCTTGGTCATCAGAAAGATCAGGGGCGTTACCAGCAGGATATGTGTCGCGGAGGTGATCACGCCTCCCACCATGGGGAGCACGATAGGCTTCATTACGTCGCTACCGACCCCGCTGCTCCAAAGGATGGGTATCAAGGCAAACAGGGACACGAACACGGTCATCAGCTTTGGCCGCAGTCTTTTAGCGGCTCCTGCGATCACGTATTCTCTCAAATCCTCGCGGGTAATGGTCTCCCTTGAGTTTCCCTTTTGGGCAACCAGCTGCTGCATGGCATCATTGAGATAAATAACCATTACGATGCCTGTCTCCACCGCCAGTCCAAAAAGCGCGATAAATCCCACTGCTACGGCCACCGACAGGTTCACGCCCCAGAAGTATACCATAAAGGCGCCACCGATGAGCGCGAAAGGAATGGAGATCAGGCTGAAGAACGCCTCCCTGGCCGAATGAAATGCAAAGTACATGGCCAGGAAAATGATGATCAGCACTACCGGCAGGATCAGCTTTAAAGTCCGCTCGCTCCGGATAAGGTTCTCATATTGTCCGCTCCATTCGATGTAATATCCCTTGGGCAGCCGGGTCAATAGTTTATCCAGCTTGTCCTGCGCCTCCTTTACCGTACTTCCCAGATCACGATCCCGGACATTGAACAGGACGGTGCCCCGAAGGGAGGCGTTCTCCGAACTGATCATCGGCGGTCCTTCCGTGATCTTTATATCGGCTACTGCTTCCAGTGGAATGGGACCGAAGTTCATGGTAGGCACCTGCAGTCTCTTCAACGCCTGTAGATTGTTCCGGAAATCCTGGCCAAATCGTACGTTCACAGAGAATCGCTGCCGGCCTTCCACGGTGGTGGTCAGCTTCTTACCGCCCAGAGCGCTCTCGATGATGGTATTGACATCGTCTACGCTCAGCCCGTACCGGCCTATCTCTTCCCTTTTTACGACGATGTCGATATATTTGCCACCCGTAATAGGTTCCACATACAGGTCTTTCACTCCAGGTATACCATTGAGCGCATTCCTTATCTGCTGGGCAAACACATTGATCGAATCCAGGTTTTGTCCGTACACTTTGACGCCTACATCCGTACGGATACCGGTAGAGAGCATATTGATACGGTTGATGATCGGCTGCGTCCACCCGTTGGTGACTCCGGGGATCTGCAATTTCTCGTTCAGCTCCCGGATAAGACTGTCCTTTGTCACTCCGGCACGCCATTGCGTCTTGGGTTTGAGCAGGACGATGGTCTCGATCATGGAAATCGGGGAATTATCCGTGGCGGTGTTGGCTCTGCCCGCCTTGCCCAGCACATTGTCTACCTCCGGCACGGACTTGATGATCCTGTCCTGCACCTGGAGCAGGCGTTTTACTTCGGCATTGGAGACATCCGGCAGGGTCACGGGCATGAATAGCAACGAACCCTCGTCCAGCGGTGGCATGAATTCCCGTCCCAGGCTCAACACCAGGGGAATGCTGACTGCCAGCGCCAGGATATTGATGCCGATGGTTGTTTTCCGCCATTTGATACAGGCCCGGATCACCGGCTCGTAGATCCTTTCCAGCACCCGGTTGATGGGGTTGGCGCCTTCGGGGCGGAACCTGCCCTTCATGAATAAGGAGATGAGCACCGGGGCCAGCGTGATCACAAGTAATGCATCCACCACCAGGATAAAGGTCTTTGTATAAGCCAATGGATGGAAAAGCTTACCCTCTTGTCCTGTCAGCAGAAATACGGGCAGGAAGGAGGCAATAATGATGACGGTGGAAAAGAACACGCCCCTGGATACCTGGATGCAGGCCCGGCGGATCACCTCCATACGAGTGGCTGCCTCAAGCCGCTGTCCGGCCGGTAGCTTTTGCTGTTCCTCTGCCAGGTGACGGTAGGAGTTCTCAGACATAATGATCCCGTTGTCGACGATGACGCCGATGGCCAGCGCGATCCCCGTGAGGGACATGATATTGGAGGACAGGCCGAATGCATTCAGCAGGATAAAGCTCGTTGCAACCGTCAGCGGTATCTGGATAATGATGCTGAGCGCGCTCCGCCAATGCAGCAGGAACAGGATGACGATGACCGACACCACGATCATTTCCTCGATGAGCTTATCCTTTACATTGCCGACGGCAGCTTTGATCAGCTCACTCCTATCGTACGCAACCTTAAACGTCGCTCCTTCCGGCAGTCCCCGTTGCAGGTCCGCCATTTTTTTCTTTACGCTCTCGATCACCTTATCCGCATTCTCGCCATACCGCATGACCACGATGCCGCCTACTACCTCGCCTTCGCCGTTCTCGTCAAAAATCCCGAGGCGGAGGTCACCGCCCATCTGCACCGTCCCGATGTCCTTCACCCGGACGGGTACGCCTTTGTAATTCCCGACAGCAATATTTTCCAGGTCATCCTTATTCTTTACATATCCCAGGCCCCGGATGATATAGGCCATATCGCCCATCTCGAATTTTCGTCCTCCCACGTCATTGTTGCCGGCCCGGACCTTGCTCATCACATCCATCATGGATACATTATAGTATTGGAGCTTGATGGGATCGACGGCCAGCTGGTATTGTTTTTCAAATCCTCCGAAGGAAGCCACTTCCGCCACTCCGGGTACGGTTTGCAGTCCCAGCTTGACATACCAGTCCTGCAAGGCCCGCTGCTCGCCCAGGTCCATCTTTTTGGCCGAGAGCGTGTACCAGAATACATGTCCGACACCTGTTCCATCCGGTCCGAGCGACGGCGTAACATCCGGCGGCAGCAGCCGCTGCGCATAGCTCAGCCGTTCCAGCACCCGTGTCCGCGCCCAGTAAACGTCGACGTTGTCGTTGAAGATGATGTACACGAAGCTCATCCCAAACATGGAGGTTCCCCGCACGTTCTTTACCTCGGGTATGCCCTGGAGGTTGCTCACCAGCGGATAGGTCACCTGATCTTCGATGATCTGGGGGCTGCGCCCCGGCCATTCCGTGAAAACGATCACCTGGTTCTCGGACAGGTCCGGGATCGCGTCGATGGGGTTTTGCTGTACGGAAAACAAGCCCCAGGCAAACATACCCGCCGCCATGAGCAGCACGACAAGCCTGTTGCGAAGAGACCATTCAATTAATCTTTGGACCATGCTATTTTATTATCATGAACAATGATCTTTTTCATGCATAAAGCACGAAAGCCCGACAGAACGCCAGGCTATACCAGAAAGAGATAGATCAGATGCGGAAATTACAGTTGCGTAGGAAGACGGGAATGCCGGCAATTAATGGCGGCCCTTTGATTAAGGGCTGCTCCAGGACAGAAGAAGTAACAAAAGAACATGTCCAGGTATTGTAAGAAAGAACGGCTACAGACGGGATTATTTTGGCAAATTCCAGGGAGCTTTGATCCACCTTCTGATCCTTATCCATCTTGATCTGCCGTTGCTCGTCGTGGCAACAATCCTTTGAGCTAACCCCAGCACCCTTGGCTGACCGCATGTTTGGCATGCCGCAGAAGGAGCAATCCTTGCCGGAATGGTCCAGCAATCCCCAGGCAACCAGCTTACCCATGCAATAGTGCAGATGCACGGTAGCTCCCATCGAGGTGGAGAGATAGATAATGGCCAATATGGTCGCCAGGACTTTTTTCATTCGAATGCTAATGCAAAAGTAGCTTTAATTTTTGATTGTCAAAATCAGCTTTTGTTAAATGATGGGAAGGAGCGGAAAAGGCATGTGTGTAGGCGACGGACAATTCGGAGAACAGGTCGTGAGGATGTTGTCTATCCACCAGGGGCACTCCCTTCCAGCTCTCTCCGGACTGGAATAACAACGGATAGCCATCACCACCTTCAAGAAAACAGGCTAACTTTGGAGCATGAATAGCAAAGAAAACAGGCTAACTTTGGGGCATGAATAGCAAAGCGCACTGGGAAAAAGTCTATGGAACAAAAACGCCGGATCAGCTGAGCTGGACACAGGCTGTGCCCCAGACCTCGCTGGACTTTATCGATGCCTTTCAGCTGCCCAGGACAGCCCGGATCATTGACATAGGTGGTGGCGATAGTCGCCTGGCTGATTTTCTACTGGAGGAAGGTTTCCAGGATATTACCGTTCTGGACATATCGGAAGAAGCATTGCAGAGAGCGCGGCTTCGCCTGGGAGAAAAAGCATCCCTTGTCAGATGGGTTGTTTCTGATATCACAGAATTTCAACCCGGCGATCACTATGATCTTTGGCATGACCGTGCGACTTTTCATTTTCTTACCCGGCAGCCTCAGGTCAACCGTTATCTGTCTATTGCGCGTGCAGCCGTACACACCGGAGGTTATGCCGTTATAGGCACCTTTTCGGAAAATGGTCCCCAAAAATGCAGCGGTCTGCCCATTCATCAATACACCGAACAAGAGCTTGCACAGGAGCTGAACAATGGTTTCCGGAAATTAAAGTGCATAACAGAAGATCATCTTACCCCCTTCAATACGGTGCAGAATTTTCTTTTCTGTTCCTTTAAACGAGCATAAGGTCCAGCGGATTACAGCGCATCCAGCACCTCTGCGATAGCCTGGACCAGTCCCCGGTCGGGCAGCTTCCCTGTGTACCCTTCCGGCGCAAGGGCTCTGTATTCACCGGAGTCATCCCGCTCGTAGACCAGCTCCACCCCTTCCACCTGGACAAAAAATCGGCGTCCGTACTGCCATACCTGCACACGCGCTTCAAACTCCCGTTCGACACCCTGGTAATCTACAGGGATATGTACAACTTGCTCCATGCAGCGAAATTACTACATCTTATACACCCACAACGACGCCTCGTCGCCGCCCCTGGCCGGGACCGCCAGCACCAGCTCCTTTTCACCCGGCAGCCATAATCCTGTCCGGGCGCCCCGGCGAGTCGCAATATGATTGATCAGCACGGCGCCCCTGAACACATCCACGTACCCCTCACCCCCTGAAACAAAGGCCAACCCCGACGCCTGATCGTAAAATACATCGTCCGCATCGCCCACACAGGGCGCCGAAGCTTTCACCACACCCGTCCGGCTGTCCAACACCCGCAGCTGCGCCGGGTGGCGATAGGCAATAAACAGACGCCTGCCCCGACGGTCCAGCGCCATGGGGAAATTGGCAGAGGCGCCATTATTTTTCCAATAACCGTGTGCCTTCAGCGTACCCAGATCTGCATCAACGATCTCACCGGCATCCGGCACATTGATAAACACCCGCCCCGAATCTCCCAGCTGAAAGGATTCCGGATGGCCTTTTAAAGGAAGCTGGCCCATCTTTCGCATAGCCACGGGGTCAATGACGGCAATCCCGCCACTCCCATATCCTACATAGACCCGTGATCCATCATACCGTATATTATCGGCGTCATCCCCCAGGGCAACACGCCCTACTTCCGCATAGGTTCTGCTGTCATAAAAGACACAGGTCCCGTCGCTGCCATTCGCTACGACCAGCCGCTCTAAAGATGGGAGATACTGAACGCCTTGCGGCTCATGCAAACCCGCTATCGAGTGCAGGCGCTTCCGGCCTGCAAGGTCCACCACTTCCACCGTATTATTGCCCAGGGCGGCAACGAACACACGCCGCCCCGCCGTATCATACGCCAGATGGTCTATCCGGCCGCCGACCCCCGGCAACGGGATCTTCGCCTCCAGATGCAGCAGGTCCTTTTCCAAATGCGACGTGTCCGGCCCATGCTGACAGGCCAGCAACAACGTCATGTATATCCACATCATAGCTTTCATTTTTTATTATGCTCCAGGATTCCACGTATGCCGCTCCCCCTGCACAAACTTCGTCCAGGCATACAACGCATCATAGATCTTCATACCCTCCGCCAGCTGCTCCTGATCGTCTTTATAAATATACGACGACCCGGCAGAGATAGCCCATAACCCGGCGTTCTGTGCCGCCAGGTCAAAACGATCTGCGTCCGCACCCCGGACAATAATGGCTATTTGCAGCATGCCAGTGGATTTATTTTTTCGAGTTGGTCTTATCCAGCGCCGCCTTCAGGCCTGCCGCTATCCTTCCCGGATCGCCCACTCCCCAAAAATGCAGCATGAACAGCCGCGGCTCATCATACAGCATATGATTGTGGATGGCCGTGACATTGATGCCATTTTCCACCAATGCTTTTACCACCGGATTTACTTCATCGGCCAGCAGGACAAAGTCGCCGGTCGTGGCAGCCTTGCCTCCTTTCATCTGTAAATTGATACCCGTCGCCATACCCATGGCCGGCGGCATTTCCATTCCACCCTCGAGCAGCTTCTCATTCCGCGGAAAGCTGTAGGAGATCACAGACCCGGTCTTTTTTCCTTTTCTGCCAAGGACTGCTTCTACAGCCGACCAGTCAACGGTGCTTCCGGCAGGCGTTGGTGCTGGTCCCAGAGGTGTTCCTGTCAGGGTGAACACAGATCTTATCGTCTCAGCCAGCATTACGGCATCCCCCTTGCCGGAGAAATGGAGAAATTTAATAGCCGGCCGCTCATTTACCAGGTGGTTATGGATGGCCGTTACACCCAACCCCAGGCTGACCAGCCTGGCGACCACAGCAGGCTCTTCCGAGTCCAGCATGACGAAGTCGCCCATCATCATAGAGCTTTGCCCCATTTTGTGAATGGCTACCCAGGACGTTAGGGCCAGTCCGGGCGCGACCGGAAATCCGCCGATCGTTACTTTCAGGTCCGATCGGGGAAAGGTGACCCGGTAAACATCACCCTGTACGGTACCTTTTTTGCCAAAAGCTTTTTCCAGGGCTATGGAATCTATCTGTGCGTGGACCTGAGACGCTAATAAAACGATGAGCATGCAACACGTTGACCTTTTACTCACAATAAATGTCTTTTCAATGGAGTTCGTGAATACTTCGTATTTCATAACTTTGTATTTGGTGGTTTAATGAATGACCGTTTTCAAGATAAATCCTACTGTTGCGGCTATTAATATGATGTAAGGTTCTTTTAGTTTTTTAATATAGATCAGTGCGAGACAGCTTGCCACCGCCAGCAATCCGGTGGGCCAGTCATAAACGCTACGCATGGCGATAAGAACAACGGAGCCTGTCAGCGACCCTACAACGGCAGCAGTGATCCCATCCACAAAGGCCTTGATGGATACATTCCCGGCAATCCGCTTGAAATGAGGGGCCGGGATCACCGTAAATAAATAGCACGGCAAAAACGTAGCCAGGGCCGCTACTGCTGCTCCCGGGAAGCCCGCTACCAGGTAGCCTATAAAGCCTACCGTGATCACCACAGGGCCGGGCGTGATCATCGCCACGGCCACCGCATCGAGAAATTCCGTTTCATTCAGCCAGTGATATCCCTCCACCACGCCGCCATGCAGGAATGGTACAATAGCCAGCCCACTGCCAAATACAAAGGCTCCCGCCTTAAAAAAGAACCAGCCGATCTTCTCCAAAGCCCCCGGCGCCGCATCCCAGAAACCGACTCCCAAAAAGAACAACGAAGGAACAGAAGATCCGGTTGTCCGCCACCAGGCAGGAGGAGCTTTGACGAACATATACACCAATGCCGCCCCGATGAGCCACCATAAGGGTTCCGAACGGGTGACCACCGTCATGACCAGCCCGATGAGCCAGGCCGTCCACAGCATCCAATGCTGCCGGACCTGCGCCAGCGACAGCCTGCTGATGGATTTTATACCCAGCTTGTAACAGCTGATGGCTATAATGCCCGTAACGGCGGCTCCCACGCCGTAAAAGACGGCCCGCATCCAGGGCATGCCTCCAAATAATTTATAGGCCATCCCCAATAACACCACCATCAGGAAAGACGGCAGAACAAAGGCAGTCCCAACCATCGCCGCACCACGATGACGGTAATGAACAAACCCCAGATAAATGCTAAGCTGTGCCGCCAACGGCCCCGGCGCTAATTGAGCCAATGCAAGCCCTTCCTTATACTCCTCCTCCGTCATCCACTTCCGGCGTTCCACCAGGTCCTGGTGCATATAACCTACCAGGGCCACCGGCCCTCCAAAGCCGATAGTGCCCAGTTTCAGAAAATAAAGACATAGCTGACGCAGTGTATAGCCGGGATGTGTATTCATTACTATTTTAAAATTGCAATGCTACACCCGTGTGAATTAATAGAATAGAACAGAAATGACCCGCTTGTACAGAAGTTACTTTTCTGTCAGCGTTTTCTTAAACCCGGAAGGGCTTTGCCCCGTGTGTTTCTTAAATATGCGGGTAAAATGACTTTGATCCGAGAATCCGGTGAGATAGGCAATTTCAGTGAGGGAATAGGCGGGATTCTCCATCAGCTCCTTCGCCTTTTCAATGCGCAGCTTGCGGATATATTCTCCAAAGGACAGGTCTTCGAAATATTTGGAGAACTCACGGGATAAATAAGAGGGATTGATGTCCAGCCCCTTGGACAGCTCTTTCAGTGTCAGGTTATCGTCAATGTGGTCCTGGATGGTTTCTTTCAATTCCTGCACCCAGCCGGGGACCTTTCTCCCTGGTTTTTGTTTCAGGTATGTATGGAACACATTCAATAATAAATGCTCGAAGGGTTGCTGCGTATGCCTGACGTCCTGGAGATGCCCTGCCCAGCTGTAAAGAGCATCATACAGGATCATTCCTATTTCCAGCAGCTCATGATCATCGCGGTAATTATGCGCCAATCCGGCGGAGACTGCCCAAAATCCGGAACACTGTGACGCCAGCTCATGGTGGTCCGTGTCCGCGCCTCTGACAATTACTGCCATAGCATGGACAGCCGGGTCCTGAATAGTATGTTTTCGGATGAAATAGTCGAAAGTACATTCCGCACCATAATGGGTATACTCTACACCCGGAATATCGAAAGGCGTCGCGGCCAGCTCCCTGGCTTTTTCCAGCACCTGGTCATACGGTACATAGATGATCTCCGCCTCCCGGTCAATAAACCGCCTTATCAGCCAGGGGCATGCCAGGCGGTCGATCTTGGGCTTTTCACGCGTGATCCATTTCATAGTTATAGCCAAATTTATAGTATAAAGGACTTATTGTCCTCTTGTGCCGTATACTATTTTCCACAAGAAGTATCCCGGAAGCAGCAACCATACAAAAGGATAGCCATTATCGAGACCAACACGCCTGAGCTGGTCGCTGCCCCCTGGCCAAAATAGATCTTGCCATCCGGCCCGGGAGCCAACTGGTTATTGAAGTGGTCTCCATAACCTGGAAGACCTGTTACCAGATCAGTCACTTTCCCTTCGCCGGTAACCGAAGAGATTTTTCCCGGTTCCGTAAACATTTTTCCCGATAGGGCAAAGCCCAGGAGGCGAACCATCGTTCCTTTGCCGGAAAATCTATCGGCTTCCATGAAAGCAATTCGCACGTTTTTTCCCTTTTCTGTCTTGTTTCTTCTCTCGTATGTTGCCGGCCATAGCCAAAACCCTGGAGTCCAGCCAACCCATCGGGACACGGTGAGGACCCTACAGTCCGTTATTGTTAATGGAGTGAGGACCATCAGCGGAATGGGCAGGCTGGACGAGGTGCATAACGGCGCGATCTACTCAGGAAAAAAGACGGAGGTCTTACTGCTGGACAGTCTGGACGCGAATACCGCCCAAAACAACCCCCGACAGGTGCTCGGCAGGATCCCCGGCGCCAATTATTCCGAGACGCAGGGCAGCGGGTTCCCATCCAATGGCATCGGCTTCCGGGGATTAAACCCTACCCAATCGGTGGAAACCAATACCCGCCAAAACGGCTACAACCTTGCAGCCGATATCTACGGCTATTCCGAATCATACTATCAGCCGCCCCTTGAAGCGGTACAGCGGATCGAGGTCACCCGGGGAGAATCATCGCTTCAATTCGGTCCACAGTTTGGGGGTGTGATCAACTATATCCTCCGGGATGGCCCCTCCGGCCGGCCCCTGGAATATACCATGCAACAGACCGGTGGCAGTTACGGGCTGTTCAATTCCTTTCATTCCCTGGGTGGACAACTGGGCAAATTCAACTATTACACCTTCGTTCAATACCAGGCGATGCAGGGCTGGCGGCCCAATTCCGATTACCGGCAGATCAGCGCCTTTGGCAAGTTGAGCTACCAGGCCAACTCCCGGCTCCGACTCGGACTGGAGTATACGCTGTTCCGCAACCGGATACATATGCCCGGAGGCTTCACCGACGCCCAGTTCGCCCACAACAGCGACACGTCCTACCGGGCGAGGAACTGGCTGGAAAGTCCCTGGAACATCATCGCCGCGCACCTTGACTATTCCCTTTCTACCAGCACTTCCCTGCACATCACTTCTGCCTGGCTGTTCAGTGCCCGCAACCTCGTCTGGAAGAATGAGGACGGTGGCCCTGGCACGCCCGATAGCATCAGCACCGCCACCTTACAATATGTCAACAGGGAAGTACAACGGGAGAAAATGAACAGCCTCACCACAGAGATCCGCATCCTCTCCAACTATAAGCTGGCAGGAATGAACAATACCCTGGCCGCCGGCATGCGGGTCTTTGCCGGCAAGTTCAAACGACAGGGCGGTGGCCTGGGCACCACTGGCAGCGGTTTCGACCTCAGCCTCCTCGACCCGCACTATGAATACGACCTCAATTTCCACACTAGCAACATTGCGCTTTTCGCAGAGAATATTTTTCGGCTAAACGACCGCTTCTCCATCACCCCCGGCCTGCGGTTCGAATGGCTCCGTTCCGCGGCAAAAGGCTATATCACCGATGAGGGAACGGAAGTAACGACGGACAGCGCTCGCAACCGGTATATACCCTTATTTGGCATTGGCTTGCAATACAAGACCACGCACACGACCAACGTCTATGCCAATATCTCCCAGGCGTATAAGCCGATCACCTACGACCAGGTCACGCCCTATGCCGTCGCCTCCCGCATCGACCCCAATCTGAAAGACGCCCGTGGATATAACGCCGACCTGGGGTGGCGGGGCACCTTCGGCAGGTATCTCAATTTCGATGTAAATGCCTTTTATCTGGCCTATGATCATCGGATAGGGCTCGTACAGCTGAACGACGCCAACGGCAATCCTTACACCTACCGCACCAATGTGGCGAATAGCGTGCATAAAGGATTCGAAACCTATATCGAGTTCAGTCCGACCAAGTTCGCAAAGACTTCCCCGGCGTTTGGGAATTGGAGCGTCTTCAGCTCCTTTGCCTATGTACATGCTACGTATACCACCGGCGAGTACAAGGGCAATTTTGTAGAAAATGCGCCGCAGACGATACTACGTTCGGGCCTTACCTGGTGCCTCCGGCCCTTCTCTACCACTTTCCTGGTGAGTCATACCGCCAAATCCTTCGGGGATGCCAATAACACAGTCTCCAGCACCGACGCCATCGTGGGAATTATCCCCGCCTACACGGTGTTGGATTGGTCGGCGACGTTGCGATTGAAAGGCGGTTGGAATGTCAAAGCGGGAGTGAACAACCTCACGGACAAACGATACTTTACTTTGCGAACGGACGAATATCCGGGCCCTGGCATCATTCCTGCGATCGGGCGGTCCGCCTATGTTTCCTTTGGAGCGAGTTTCTGACTGCAATTGCGATAAGAGATCACGCAAGATAATCTATATCTTTGCATGGAAGTCGTAACACAAGTATCAACCATGCCGCTTGCAAGTAAGCATTCCACATCGCGTGACCTCCCGCCGGTCGAACTTGATTTATCCTCATTCCTATTCGAATCCATTGATGCTTCGCAATTTATAGATGTGCAGCGCTGGTCGCCATTTTTTGACATGATTCCGATTGACCCGTATATAAAAGACGGTTACCGGTACAAGTCGATTGCCTGGTTCAGGGTTAAACATACGAAGGTGGCGCCCATGGCGGAAATTGACGCGCATCTCGCCGAAGTCAACCGATTAAGCGGGATGAGTGAGGAAACAAGCAGGGAATATCTTAGTGGACCGCCTGCCTGGCAGTCCGATGAAACAGGGTACGCCTGCTGGAATCTGCCGCAATATGCTTTGCAGCAATCCATAAAATACAATCCCGTGCATGGCGATCTACGGCGCGAGTATCAGCGGATAAGCGAACTGGTCACGGATAGTGCCGATTTCCATAAATTATTAGATTGCTACGCTTCCTTTTTTGGATGGAGCGACGCCATTGTACTTGTGCAGTTTCAACGCGTAGACTGTTTCGCCAATCGAATTGGCTTTCCGGCTGTCGAAGGTTTTCACCAGGACGGCAACAGACACGTGGGTATGCTTGTCGTCGATCGGGTCAATTTGACCGGCGATTCGGGTGTGAGCCAGTATGTTCTGGATGACCACGGCAAAAAGACAGATGATCTCGTGTTCAACTCGGTCATTCATCCCGGGCGGCTAATTTTTTGGAATGACAAAAGGGTCTGGCATTATGGGACGGAAATAAAAGTTGCAGACAGCAGCGTCAATGGTGGAAGGGGAATAAGGGACGTCGTTATCGTGAGCGCTAAGACCCCGCCGGCGAATATGCCGGTCGGACCTGTGCCAAATTCGTATAGAAATTGGTGAAATACAATGGAATCGGGATCGTAACGCTGGCATATTCGATGGGCTGGGTGGAGGCGGAATCGACGATCCTGCCGCTGATCTTGCCGGGGTGGTTATTTGGGGGGCCTGCTGCGCCCAGGCGGCCAGGGACAGCACAGTCAAGAGTATAAGCAGGCCAGCGAATCTCATGGCGGGTTAAATTAGGGAAAGATTCTG
>Ga0207667_10001286_pt1 | contig 31459 bp, 22 predicted proteins | sample KBSCornC52_FD_184301 | JGI IMG/M metagenome (GOLD analysis project Ga0207667, IMG submission 184301) | Corn rhizosphere microbial communities from Kellogg Biological Station, Michigan, USA - KBS Corn C5-2 (SPAdes) (version 2) | ecosystem: Host-associated > Plants > Roots > Rhizosphere > Soil ...
AATCATCATCGACCATGCACCGATGTTCGGGTCGGTTCACGTCATCGGCAAGCCGCTACAGGTGGTGGCCCTTCTCGGACCGGCCCCCAAGTCGGCCCGCGATGCAGAGGCCGGCGTCGCGGGCCACAGAGTCCGTCCGGCTAGGCGGCCACCGCCAGGGTGCCGCCCGACACGGGCTGGAAGGGCGGCATGGAGACAGGGGCGGGAGGCGGATCGTCATCGTCGTCGTCGTCATCGCGGCCTTGGCGCCATAACCGAGAAAGCCTGGACCAATGCCCACGGCGGAGCGGCGCGGTGTCTCGATCGCGATCGCCAGAGTCGGTGGCAGCCATCCCTCCGCCATCAACAAGCTTCAGGGCGTAAAGAGGGCCGACATGCGTGCGGTCGTCGGTGGGGTTCAAAGAGGTTGGATTTGGTGCGGTCATCTCCGATTGCTCCCAGGTTGACGCCCCCGGGCAATCGTCCGAGGGCTTCCACATGAGATTCTACAAGTTTGCGGTTCAGGCGGCCTTTTGGGAGCCGGTTCCCTGCTCGAGCTGCTTCTGTTCACCAGCCTGGTTCGCGGCGCTCGGGATCGGAGCGCCGATTTCGATCTTGCGCGGCTTGAGCTGCTCAGGCACCTCGCGAACGAGGCCGATCGAAAGCATGCCGTCTTCCATCCTGGCCTCAACGACCTTCACGTGGTCGGCCAGATTGAAGACCTGCTTGAAGTTGCGGCTCGCGATGCCGCGGTGCAGCAACTGACGCTCATCACGCTGATCCTTGCGGCCCACCACCGTCAGGTTCGAGCCCTCCTGGGTGATCTCGATCTCGGACTGCCTGAAGCCGGCGACCGCCATGCTGATGCGGTACTGATCGTCGCCGAGCTTTTCGATGTCGTAGGGCGGCCAGTCCGGCCGCTCATTGCCATCGAGCAGGTCAAAGAGCTGGTCGAAGCCGACCGTCGAGCGATAGAGGGGGGTAAAGTCGAAGGTTCTCATAGCCACATTCTCCTTGGAGCAACATGAGTACGAGGGGTTCGCCCAAAGGCGTCACCCCGTGGACAACCGGGCCTTACAGCTCCCGGCGGCGATGATTTGAGGAGAGCAAAAGCGGGGTTCAAGGGCTGTCCCGCGATTTTTTTCGGCCCGCAGCCTGAGGGGTTCGATGCTCCCGCGGCCGGCCGATTCCGAGGACGTTGCCTCGATTCCAACGGCCGCCATCGCCGGTGTGCGTGGCCCCTCACGGATCGCCTCTGCGTGGCAGTTTGCGCGGCCCGGCTCGCCTCGCCGGACTGGCGTCTAGTCGAGAGGCTTCAGCGCTGGCCAGATCGACGGCCAAGGCTGCTTGCGGCCCTGGCAGATGGCGATTGGCTGTCCCTGCTCCTCGTAGGGAACGGCGACCGCGTCGTCGAGCCGAGCCGCTCCGGTGCAATTGGCAAAAAATGGTGCAACCTTACCCAGCATCCCCCCGACCACCGGCCAACCGCGAACCGGAGCGACGCTGGGATACGAGCCATTCCCACCCCTAGCGGGCGGCTTTCTCCCCACCGGCGGCCGTGATGACCGCCACGATGATGAGACCTGTCAAAACCAGACGCAGGCCGGGGCTCACGCCGAACGTGTTGAGCATCGTGAGCAACAGCACCAGAAACAGCGACGCGCCCCAAATGCCCGGTACGTTCGCTTTGCCGCCGGCAACGGAGGTCCCGCCAATCACCACCACGGCAATCGACGTCAACAAGTACTCGTTCCCGATGTCCACACTGGCACCGCGGAAATAGCCGGCGAGCAGGGCCCCATCGAGGCCGCCAAGAGCACCGCACAAGGCATAAGTGTAGAATCGAATTCTCTCGACGCGAATGCCGGCAAGCCATGCCGCCCGCATGTTCTGGCCGATGGCGAGGACGGAGCGGCCGTAGATCACCTTGTGCAGCACGACGCCCATCACGATCGTGAACAGCAGGACGACGATCGCCAGCACCGGAATGCCCAGGAGCTGGATGTTCGTGAAGTTGGCGAACCCGTCGGGCGGTTTGATCTGCAGCCCACGCCCATAGCTGATATCGATCGACAGGATGATGAAGCTGGAGCTGAGGGTGGCGATGATCGGAGGGATGCGAAGCAACCGGATCAGGCCGTAGTTCGCGACACCCACCGCTAAGCCGCTTCCCAACGCCGCAGCAAGGCCAACTGCGACCATCGCGTCGCTGTCGCCCATCGTCTTCATGGCCACCGCACTGGCAAGGCCGATATTGGCGGGCAGCGACAGATCGACATTACCGGGTCCCAGGGCGATGACGAACATCTGCCCGACACCAACGACCACGGAAAAGATCGCCAGCGACAACGCCGCGGTCACGATGCCGCCGGTGCCCGCCCCGCCCGTGAACGCGATTGTGGCGATCAGCACCAGCAGGGCGCCGGCGAAGGACCAGATCCACGGGCTGCGCGCGAGCGCCTCGATGAGCTTCACGAGCGGCCCTCGCGGCGGCTGATCAGCGTGCGCGCGGCAAGCACGATGATCAGAATCAATCCGTATGCTGCGTACTGCCAATCAGGTGGAATGTGCATGAAGCTGAGCAGCGAATTCGCCGCCAGCGCCAAAGTCAGGGCGCCGAGGACGGCGCCGACGGGCGAGACCCGCCCCCCGACGAATTCGCCGCCACCCAGAATGACGCCCGCAATCGACAGCAACGTGTAGCCGTTCCCGATATTGGCGTCGCCGGAGGTGGTCGTGCCGATCAACGCCAGACCGGAGAGCACCCCGAACAAACCGGCAAGCCCGAACATCACCATCTTGATTTTGAGGATCGACCAGCCCGCCCGACCGATCGCCTGAGCATTTCCGCCCGCGCCCCGCAGCACCGCGCCGTACGAAGTTCGCATGAGTCCAAAATGGACGACGAGCGCGAGGACCACGGCCGCGACAATCGGGAATGGCACCAGGGCAGGCTGCATGCCCATGAAGGAAAGGAGCCAGCCGGGAGCCTTGCCGCCTGGCTTGGGCAGCACCAGGATCGCCAGCCCTTGCCAAACGAAGCTCATCCCAAGAGTGACCACGATCGAAGGCAAGCGGCGCACATGAATCAGCGCCCCCAATCCGGCGTATGCGCCGATGCAGGCAACCAGGACCACCGCGCCGACTAGAGGCTGGTCATTCAGCAACGTGGCCGTGATGCAGCCGACGAAGCCGACGAATGGCCCGATCGACAGGTCGAGCTCGTTGATGGTGATGACGAACATCTGGGCAATGGTCGCCAGGGCAATCGGGATCGCGAGATTCAGCATCAGATTGAAGCCGAAATAGCTGATGGCTCGCGGATTGAGCCAGGCGATCCCGATGAGCACCAGCGCGAGCGACAATGCGGGGAGCAGCGCGCGCAGCAGCCGCGTTATGCCCTGCGGCTGGCGCGACGACCCTCGCTGGCCGACTTCGGCAACCGCGGTCATGGTGCCGGCTCGGCGAAGGAGGACTGGATCACGCGTTCCTCGGTGAGTTCGTCGCGTCTCAGGTTGGCGACCACACGTCCATTGCGGAACACATAGACGCGGTCGCAGTTGCCCAGCTCTTCGGTCTCGGTCGTGTACCACAGGAAGGTGCGACCACCGGCGGCCTCCCGTCGGATCAGCTCATAAACCTCGATCTTCGTTCCGACGTCCACGCCGCGCATCGGATCGTCCATCAGAATGATCCTGGCGTCTGAGCCCAGTGCGCGGGCGAACAAGACCTTCTGCTGATTGCCTCCGGATAACGAGAGTATGTTGTTATGCAGGTCAGGCGTGCGGATGCCGATCCGCTGTTGCCAATCACGCGCGAACGCCATCTCTTTTTCCGCGGAGATGAGGGCCCCCTGGCGCAGCCGACGCAGCGAGCGGACGGTGATGTTTTCCACTATCGGCCAGAGTGGAAACACGCCGTCTGTCTGGCGATCCCCGGCCACGAGCGCCACGGGGGCGGTGACCTCAACTCCAGCTTTGGGAGATGACATCGCGACGCCGAAGATATCGAGCAACAGCCGGGTCTGACCGTGACCGGCGAGACCCGCGAGGCCGATGATCTCGCCCTCTCTGGCGATCAGCTCCTGGTCGTCTGGCTGGCGCGACGGCCGCGCCCGAACCTGGATCGGCCCGGTCGCGTGGGTGACGCCCGAGCGGTCCTCCGCCACTGTCTGCTGAACGCTGCCCATGGCGGCGACCAGCCCGTCGCGATCAAAGGCGGTTGCCTGATCGGCGGTAACGACCTTGCCGTCGCGCATCACGACGATCCGATCCGCCGTGCCGAGGATCTCGCCGAGAAGGTGCGATATCAGGATGCAGCTAACCCCTTGCGCCGTCGCTCGCTTCACGAAGGCCAGCAACTGCGCGGCCCGGTGGGCGTCGAGTGAAGAGGTAGGCTCGTCGAGGATTACGAGTTGCAGCGGGTCGCGCGTGACGGTGAACGCGCGAGCCACCTCGACCATCTGGCGCTGGCCGATCGGGAGATCTCCAACCACATCCGCAGGATCTATGCCGTGGCCTGGGAAAATCTCATTCAGCTTGTCCCCGATCAGTTGTGCCGCTTTGCGGCGCCATCCGATGCCGCTGATGCTGGAGTGGCTCACGCGGGTGTTCTCTGCAACCGTGAGATTGGGCGCCAGGGATAGCTCCTGAAATACGCACCGCACGCCCAGTGCCTGCGCCTTGAGCACGGAGTACTCGGTCTGCCTTGCTCCATTGACGATTATGCCGCCGTGGTCCGGAGACCCCGTGCCGGCGATGATATGGATCAGGGTGGACTTACCGGCGCCGTTGTGGCCCACAAGTCCCACGCATTCGCCTCGTGCAATGAACAAATCCACGCCGTCCAAGGCACGAACGGCGCCGAAATGCCTTTCGACGCCGTTCAGTTCAACGACATTCACGCCTGACGCGGCCATGCTTCACATCACCGTCAAACGCCCGCGCAGCTCACGTCCGCTCGGGTCCTACTTGATGTTGGCCTTGATGGCGTCCAGGGCTTCCTGCTGTGTGTATTCGTGGCTTGCAACGCCGCCCTTGGGGAGCTTGGCGAGTTCGGCCTCGAACGTATCCTGCGTGAAGGCGAGATACGGAACCAGCAAGTCGTGCGGAATGTCCTTCCGGCCATCGAGAACCTGCTGCGCCACCCAGAACGCCAGGGTCGACAGACCAGGCGCTATCGACGCCGACCAAGTGGTGTAGCCGTCCTTGTCCTTCTGCTCCTTCCACCACTGGAACTCGTCCTGACGATTGCCCATGATGATCGTGGGGCGTGGCTTGCCGGCCGCGGCGAATGCCTGAGCTGCACCGTATCCGTCGCCTCCCTGATCGACGATGCCGACGACGTCCGGCAGCGAGGGCAGCACCGTGGCCACTGCCTTCTGCGCCGTGGTCTGGTCCCAGTTGCCGGTCACCGAGTTGACGATCTTGAACTCCGGATGGGCGGCAATGCCTTCGAGAATGCCCTTGTGGATCGCATCATCGATCGAGGTACCCGCAAGCCCGCGGATCTCGAGAAGATTCCCGCCCTTGGGCTGGAACTTCGCCATTTGGTTGACCTCTTCCTTGCCCATCGACTCGAAGTCGACCACGACGCGGTAGGCGCAGGGTTCGGTCACGATCCCGTCAAATGAAACGACCACCATGCCGGCATCGCACGCCTGCTTGATAGCGCCGTTAAGAGCGTCGGGAGACGCCGCATCGATCACGATGGCGTTGTAGCCCTGTAGAATGAGGTTCTGGATTTGAGCGGCCTGCGTCGGCACCTGCTGATCCGAGGTCGTGAACACGTCGGCGGCAGCCACGACCTTGTCGGCGAGCGCCTTTTTCGTCACGAGGTCGTAGCTTTGCAGCATGGCCTGTCGCCAGGAATTGCCGGCATAGTTGTTCGAGAAGGCGATCTTCATGCCGGAGGTATCGGCAAAGGCCGTGCCCGACATGAGTGTGAGCGCGATGGCGCCGAGAGCGAGCGATTTCTGCATGTAATCCTCCTTCACATCTGCTCCGAGCGTTGACCGCATGCGTGCAGATGGAGAGCAGACGCTATTGCTAACATGTTAGTGCGGTCAAGCGATTAACGCCGAGCGTGATCGCGAGCGAGTGGTCGGTGCTTCGCAACAGCGTTGTGAAGATCAGGCGAGGTTTCGCGGGCGCTGTGCGCCGTCCTGTCCGAAGGACGTCACGCCACCGCTGCTGTCCGAATGGCGAAGGCAGGCGCCTCGTTCAAAGACAACGGCCGATCTCTCGGCCATAGCTCAATCAAGCTGACCTTCTGGGGAAAGGATGGTGGGTGCGACAGGGATTGAACCTGTGACCCCCGCCGTGTGAAGGCGATGCTCTCCCGCTGAGCTACGCACCCATCCTGTCGGGACGCCGAAAGGCGTGGTCTTTCAAAGAGATGGTGGGTGTAACAGGGATTGAACCTGTGACCCCTACCATGTCAAGGTAGTGCTCTCCCGCTGAGCTATACACCCATCTCTCCGGTGCGCCGGACGGGCATCCGTCGCGGCGCGGGATAGACCATAAAAGGCGCGCGGGGGTCAAGCGTCAATTCCCCCGCGCCGCGACCTGCTAGTCGGTGGCGAAAAACAGCAGCGAGCGGTCGGAAGTTTCGAACAGCGTGTCGGCCAGCGTCCCGAACGACAGCCGGTCGCCGGTGCGGCGGCCGACCCCGAGGACGACGAGATTGTAGCGGCCGCGCCGCGCCTGCGACAGGATCGCCAGCTCACGGCTGCCGCCGTCGGCGCGGATGGTCCGCACCTCGACCTCGAAATGCCTGCCGACCTCGCGCACATGCTCGAACATCGCTTCGATCTGCGATCGTGGCCGCGGGCCGTCATCCTCCGCGGGCACCGCGATCGCGGCGACGCGTGCCTCGCTCGCCCTGGCGATCAGCACCGCCAGCTCCAGCGCCCGCATCGAGCGGTTGTCGCCGCCCATCGGCACCAGGATGCGCAGCGGCGCCTCCGGCTGCCGCTGCAGATTGCCGCGCGCGCTGACCATCGCCGCCGCCTGCCTGAAGGCATCGAGCGCCGGCTCGACGCGCGGATCGTAGCCTTCGACATCGGCCGCCGTGTCGAGCCCGAGGAACATCAGGTCGTGCCCCTTTTCGAGTTCGCCCGCGATCGCTTCCTCGAGGCTCCTGACCAGCGGCCGGGTCTCGACATGGATGGTCGCCTCGCGCGTCTCGTCCGCTTCCTTGGCCTTGACGATGCTCTCCTCCGACGCCGCCTTGACCTGCTCGGCCGGCGCCGCGGCCTCTGCCTTGGCCGTCTCCTTTGCCGGCGTCGGCTGTGAGGGCGCCTGAGTGGATCGCTGTTCTTTCTCGGGCGGTGCCAGCACCGTCACCGGCATGTTGCGCAAGCCGCCCAGATGGCCGGCAAGCACCGAGGTGAGCTTGCCGGTCGGCGACTGATCGGCAACCACGAGGATGCGCTCGAGCTGCGACACGAAGCTCTCCTCCTCGAACTCCTCGCGCTCGAGCCGCTCCTTTTCCTCTTCCTTGATCGGCAGCCGGCCGAGCGCCCAGCGCAGCGTCGGCGGCATGATCAGCGTGGTGACGATCGCCATGGTGACGATCACCGAGAACAGCCGCTGGTCGAGCACCCCGACGCTGAGCCCGATCGAAGCGACGATCACCTCGGTCGAGCCGCGCGCATTCATGCCGAAGCCGAGTGCCAGCGCCTCGCCATTGCTCATGTTGTTGAGCCGCGCGCCGAGGAACGCGCCGCCGAACTTGCCGATGCTGGCGATCAGCACCAGCCCCAGCGCCAGCAGCGCCGTCGCCGGATCGAGCAGCACGCGCAGGTCGGTATGCAGGCCGGTGAGCCCGAAGAACACCGGCATGAACAGCGCCGTCGTCAGCCCGCGCAATTGCTCGTCGATCTGCCGCGTCAGGATCGGCGACTGCCCGATCAGCAGTCCGGCGATGAAGGCGCCCAGCACCGTCTGCACCCCGATCGCCGCCGTCAGCAGCGCCAGTACGCACATCAGCCCGATGATCGCCGTGGTCACCGGCAAATCGCTGTGGAGGTTGTCGTTGGTCCAGCGGATCACCTCGAACGCCGCACGCCGCCCCACCGTGAAGGCCAGCGTCAGAAAGATCGCGGTACCGATCACCGTGATCGCCAGCGGGCCCGGCGAGATCGATCCGGTGGTCGCGATGCCCAAGGTGATCGCGATGATCACCCAGCCCATCGTGTCGTCGATCACCGCCGAAGCGACGATGAGCTGGCCGACATTGCGGCGCATGAAGTTCATCTCGCGCACCACGGTCGCGACGATCTTGAGCGACGAGATCGACAGCGCGGTCCCCAGGAACAGCGCCGCCACCAGCCGCTTGCCGGGGTCGGGCAACAACTCCTGCGGCACCAGCATGCCGACCGCGAAGCCGAGCACGAACGGAACCGCGATGCCGCTCAGCGACACGCCGATCGCGCTTCGCCGGAGCCGGTAGGCGAGCCCGAGGTCGGTCTCCATGCCGGCGAGCAGCAGCAGGAACAGGATGCCGAGCGTCGAGATGCCGCTCAGCATCGTCGTCGCCTCGCCGGTCCTGGGGAAGAGGAAACTCTCGGCCGCCGGCCACAGGCTCCCCAGCACCGTCGGCCCGAGGAGGATGCCGGCGAGGATCTGACCGATGATCGAGGGCTGCCCGATCCGGTACATCAGCTCGCCGAGGAACCGGCCGCCGATGACCAGGATCACCACCTGCGCAAGGAGCAGCGTTTCGCTGCTGCCGCCGGCACCGTTCCCCGCGGACGCGCCGCTGTCGGCGGCCTGCGCCAGCCCCGCGCACAGCCAGCAGGCGGCGGCGAGAAGGCTCGCCGACCCGATTCTGATCGCTCTGTCGCTCAACTCTGCCCTGACCGCTCCCTCTGGCAGGCGACAATCAAGCCTGCCACCCCGGTTTTGGTTCCGGCCCCGCGCCGCCGGAAAGATTTGCATGGCCGGGGAACCTTTCCCAGCCGCACCGAGTCATTGACGCATGGATGCCAAGGCGCCGGACCTGCCGGAGATCTCTGCGCCCCGCCTGCCCTCGAGCCCCAACGAGGTGACGACGGCGCTCGTGCACTACTATCGCGCCGAAATCGCCCGCATGTCGGGCTGGCGCGATCGCCTCGACCGCACCAGCAACTGGGCCATCACCGTCGTCGCCGCTTTACTCTCGGTGTCGCTGTCGACGCCGTCGGCGCATCACGGCGTGCTGCTGTTTGCCGTCCTGCTGGTGGCGCTGCTGCTTTATGTCGAGGCGCGGCGCTACCGCTTCTACGACGTCTACCGCATGCGCGTGCGCCAGTTCGAGCGCCACTATTTCGGCCAGCTCTTCGCCAGCTCTCAGGTCGGCGACGAACCCTGGCTCAAGGCCCTGTCGGCCGATTTGCGCCACCCGCGCTTCCGCCTCGACCTGCGGATGGCGCTGACCCGGCGGCTGCGGCGCAACTACATCTGGATGTTCCTGATCCTCTTGCTCGCCTGGGTGCTGAAGATCACCTCGCCCAAGCTGCAGCAGGGGACGAGCGTCGATACCGCAACGCCGCTCGGCACCGTTGTCGGCAACGCCGCGCTCGGGCCGATTCCCGGCTGGGCGGTGATCGCCGCCGTCGCGATCTTTTACGCGGTGCTGCTCTGGGCCGCGATCAGCCGCCGCCACCGGGCGGACGAGGACGAGGTGCACGTCTGAGGACGGGCCCGGGCGAAATCTCAGGCGGCGAGCAGCCGCTCGACCTCGTTGACGAGGTCCTTGAGATGGAACGGCTTGCTCAGCACCGAGGCATCCTTGGGCGCCTCGCTGTCGGGGTTGAGCGCCACCGCGGCAAAGCCGGTAATGAACATGACCTTGAGGTCTGGGTCGAGTTCGGTCGCCCGGCGGGCCAGTTCGATGCCGTCCATTTCGGGCATCACGATATCGCTCAGCAGCAGCGCGAACGGCTCTTCGCGCAGCCGCTCATAGGCCGATTTGCCGTTGTCGAACGACACGACCTCGTAGCCGGCATTCTTCAGCGCGCGGGTGAGGAACTGGCGCATGTCGTTGTCGTCTTCCGCCAGAAGGATGCGTTTCATGCCTGCCGAACTCCCCGCCGCTTGCCCGTTCTGGCTAGCGCCGAATGTTTAATCGAGTTTTGTTGAATGGCAACGGCCCTCATGCGCTTCTGGACAAAGCGGGGACCGGGATGCAGGATAATTTTCCTCGTTCGGTCCATTGAGGCGTGATTTGCGGTCAGACTACTGGGATAAGCCGGCTTTCGAAACCATCCGACCCCGCCGGCTGACTGCGCCGATCGTGTTCAACTCCGCCCATTCCGGGCGCGACTATCCCGACCGTTTCCTCAGGATGACGCGGCTCGACCATCTGTCGATCCGCCAGTCCGAGGATGCCTTTGTCGACGAATTGTTCGGCCGGGCGCCGCACCTGGGCACGCCGCTGCTCCGCGCGCATTTCCCGCGCGCCTATCTCGACGTCAACCGCGAGCCGTGGGAACTCGACCCGCAGATGTTCGACGAGCCGCTGTCGGACCGCTTCAACACGGCCAGTCCGCGCGTCGCCGCCGGTCTCGGCACGCTCGCCCGCGTCGTGGCCGAGAACAAGCCGATCTATCGCGAGCGGCTGACCCTCGACGACGCCCGCACGCGCATCGAGGGCATCTACCTGCCCTATCACGCGACGCTGCAGAAGCTGCTCTCCGATTCGATCGCCGCGTTCGGCGTCGCCGTCCTGATCGACTGCCACTCGATGCCGCGCATCGCCCGCTCGGGCGACCGGCTCGGGCCCGACGTCGTGCTCGGCGACCGCTACGGCACCACCTGCGCCGCCGGTCTGATCGATCTGTGCGAGATGGTGTTTGCCGGCGCCGGCCTGCGCGTCGCGCGCAACCGCCCCTATGCCGGCGGCTTCATCGCCCGCACCTATGGCCGGCCGCAGCACGGCATTCATGCCGTGCAGGTCGAGATCAGCCGTCATCTCTATATGAACGAAGTGACCCTCGAAAAGCACGAGGGCTTCAATGCCATCCGCCAGCTTATGGAGCGGCTGACCCTGGCGCTGATCGGCTACGACATGGGCCTGCTGACCGGGCCGCAGCACCTGCCGGCCAAGGCGGCGGAGTAACTCACCTGAAGAGAAGGGGCCGCTCGAATGCCGAGACGGCCCCAGTCAAGGGAGGAAACGATGGCGGCCCGCATCTGCCTAAACGGGAGGCGGAAACCGCAAGCCGCCCATCCATCATGCACCTTCGAGGTGAACTGATTTGCCGTGCCATACAAGCACGGCAGAAATCATCAACAGGCGCCGCTGAGCATTTGTTGCATAAATGAATCACTTGCCCATCGACAAAAATGCCGATCTTGTGACGCCGCTTGACTGCTATGGGCTTGCACCAGAACGACAATCTTCTGTTGGGACGATTCCGATGAAAAACCCCGGCCTCGGCGGCCTCGACGCCGATCTGGTGCGCCAGACGCTGCTGGACGCCGCCGACGCGGCCGCCGCCAAGACCCTGGCCGGCTTCCGCACCAATCTCGCGGTCGAGAACAAATGGCAGACCGGCTTCGATCCGGTCACCGCCGCCGACAAGGACGCCGAGATCGCCATCCGGGCGGTGCTCGGCACACGTTTTCCCGAGCACGGCATCATCGGCGAGGAGTGGGACGCCAAGGCGTCGGCCGGCGAATATGACTGGATCGTCGATCCAATCGACGGCACCCGCGCCTTCATCTCCGGCGTGCCGGTGTGGGGGACGCTGATCGGTCTGCTGCGCCACGGCCGCGCCGTCGCTGGCCTCATGGCGCAGCCCTTTACCGGCGAAACCTATCTCGGCCTGCCCGGCGGCGCCTGGTACCGCCGCAACGGCGAGACCAGACCCATCCGGACCTCCGCTGTCACCGAGCTCAAGCGCGCCAAGGTCACCGCCACCTCGCCCGATATCTTCGAGCAGGCCGGCACCACAGCACAACTGGCACGCCTGCGCGCCGCCACCCTGCAGGTGCGCTGGGGCCTCGACTGCTACGGCTACTGCCTCATGGCGGCCGGCCACATCGACCTCGTCTGCGAATCCGCGCTCAAGAACGTCGACATCGCCCCGCTGATCCCGATCATCGAAAACGCCGGCGGCGTGGTGACCACCTGGGATGGCGGCCCCGCCGAAGCCGGCGGCAACTGCGTGGCAGCCGCAACGCCCGAGTTGCATGAGGCGGCGCTGAAGCTGCTGAGGGGATAATCGGAAGCCGCCGTCAGCTGCATGTATCCCTCCGTTCCGTCATGGCCGGGCTTGACCCGGCCACCCAGAAGCATGTTCCACTCGCGTCATGGCGGCGTATGTCTACATCATGGCCAAGAGGCGCTACGGCGCGATCTATGTGGGCGTGACGTCTGACCCCGTGCGCCGGGCGTGGGAGCACCGCGAAGGCATTCTTCCGGGCTTTACGAGCAAGTATCGGTTGCATGAGCTCGTGTACTGCGAGATGCACGAGAGCATCACCGACGCGATCCAGCGCGAGCACAACATGAAGCACTGGCCGCGTCCCTGGAAGACCGCGCTCGTCGACAAGATGAATCCTGCCTGGGATGATCTCTACCCGGGCATTATCTAGGCGAGGCCGGCTGGATGGCCGGGTCTTCGCCCGGCCATGACGGACCGTAGGAATAGAGTCCCTACGGTTCTACCCGCTCTGCTCCGTGATGAACGCATCGAACGCCGCGAATACCTGGCCGCGCACCGTGTCGTTCTCCATGAACAGCTCGTGCCGCGCGGCGGGCACGACGGCGTGCCGGCCGGTGCGCATCCTGAGGCCGAGCTGCTCGGTCCAGGCCGTCGACACCACCTGGTCGAGGGCGGCGGCGAGCATCATCACCGGCACCTTGACCTGCAGCGGGAAGCGATCGGTGGCGGCGTAGGCCATCGCGTGCATGGCCGCAGCACCCCACTTGAACGTCGGCCGGCCGACCATCAGATCGGGCCGCTCGCGCCAGATGTCGACCGTCCGCATGTAGCGCACGAGGTCGGAGGTCAGCGGGTTGGACGGAAACGCCTTCTCGCTCGGCGGCGCGTCGGCGGCACGGCCCACCGGCATCGCGCCCAGCCCAAGCAGCGAGATCGCGTCGCCCACCGCCGCCATGCCGGAAAAGCTCAGCGGCTGCCGGTCGAGCCCAACCATCGGCGCGCTGAGGAAGATGCGGTCGAACATCATGCGGTCGCGCGTGCCGGCGATCAGCGACACCAGCCCGCCCATCGAGTGGCCGACGAGGTAGAACGGGCTCGGGCAATCGGGCAGCAGGACATTGGCATGGAAGCTGCGCAGGTCCGTCCAGTAGTCCTCGAAGCGGCGCACGAAGCCGAGCGTGCGGTTGCGGATCAGCCGGTCGGAACCGCCCTGCCCGCGCCAGTCGAAGGTGGCGACGGCAAAGCCGCGCTTCTGGAAATCGGCGATGGTCTCGAAGTACTTCTCGATGAACTCGGTGCGGCCCTGCACCAGGCACACCGTGCCCTTGGCCGCCCCCTCGGTCTTGGGGAAGGTGGCGTAGCGGATACGCACCTTGTCCGGCGTGGTGAAATACCCCGCCTTCATCCCCTCCGGCGCCGGATTGGACGGCAGGATGCACAGCTTCGGCCCATCGGCATCGACGATTGCGGTCATGCCACTGCCTACCGCAAACCGGGCGAAGCAGAAAAGCCAGCGTCTCTTGCGAGACACTGGCTTTCCTCTGAAATGATCGCCATGCGGGGGGCGGGTGATGGCGATCCGTTCGGGGTGTGCCGTTGCAGCAGACAGCGAGCACAGGTGCGGTTCTATAAGGGCGCGCCTGAAGCCACCCTGAGGTGGCCATTCAGATTCCGTTCATCGGGAAAAATCGCGGGGAAACCGCCCTCAGTGGTGTGGCCAGAGCAGCGACACGAGGCCGAGGAAGATGACCAGTGCGGCGAGGACGAAGAGCCCTTCGACGGCCCAGGACGGGCCGGTGCGACGTGGGCGGGGACGGGGCGAGCGATCCATGAACGTCATGGTCTCGGCTCTAGCGCCCCATCTGTTGCCCACCCGTTAACAGGCTGGGCAACCGGCGATCACGCCTGGGTGTCGAGAGGGGCTTGAATGGCCCTTGGCCTCACCTATCTCAAGGCTGTCTGCCGGCTGGTGCCGGGGACCGGGCCACCCGGGAATACGCTGTCGCCGCAGAGGGATAGCGTGTGGGACACCCGCCAACATCACGTTGCTCACACGGAGAATGTGCACATGCAAACCTACGATTTTTCCCCCTTCTATCGCTCCACCGTCGGCTTCGACCGCCTGTTCAACCGGCTCGATACGCTGGTCGGCCAGGAGCAGAAGACCTACCCGCCCTACAATATCGAGAAGGTGGGCGACGACGCCTACCGGATTTCGATCGCCGTCGCCGGCTTCGCCGAGAGCGACCTCGCCATCGAGTCCAAGGAGAACGGCCTTGTGGTCAAGGGCGGCAAACCCGCTCCGGCCGACGAGAAAGCCCGTGAGTTCCTCCACCGCGGCATCGCCGAGCGCGCTTTCGAGCTGCGCTTCCAGCTCGCCGAGTACGTCGAAGTCTCGGGCGCCTCGCTCGAGAACGGCCTGCTCCACATCGAGCTGAAGCGCCAGCTTCCCGAGTCCAAGAAGGCCCGCACCATCGAGATCAAGGGCACCGCGCCCAAGACCATCGAGAACGCCTCGGTCAACTGATTCCGGTCACGAACGGCCTGTCCCGACAGGCTCCTCCCTCCTGACCGGACAGGCGATTGGATAGAAGGCGCGGGTCCGAAAGGATCCGCGCCTTTTGCTCTTCCGCCCGGGAACAGCGATCGTCACACCTGCGTTGTGAATTCGGTTCATTCACGCGCGTACTTGAAGGAAAGCGTCATGAAATCCCCCGATACCGGCATTGCCTCCAACACCAAGACCGAGATGATCGGCCTGCTCAACGAGCGGCTGGCCGAGGCGATCGACCTCGCGCTCATCACCAAGCAGGCCCACTGGAACCTCAAGGGGCCGACATTCATCGCCGTGCATGAGTTCCTCGACGAAGTGCGCGACGACGTCGACGAGCATGTCGACATCATCGCCGAACGCGTCGCCCAGCTCGACGGCGTGGCGCTCGGCACCATCCAGACCGTGTCGAAGGCGACGACGCTGCCGGCCTACCCCACCGACATCCGCAAGGTCGAGGACCATCTGAAGGCGCTGGTCGAGCATTTCGGCAAGGTCAGCAAGACGGCGCGCGCCGCCATCGACAAAGCCGACGACGCCGGCGACGCCGATACCGCCGACATCTTCACCGCCTATTCCCGCATGCTCGACAAGAATTTGTGGTTCCTGAAGAGCCACCTGGAATAGCCGGATGGGCGATGCTCTCGAGAGCACCGCCCAATTTTCACTTGATGCTCGGCACCTGCAGCGTCTGCGGCAACCGCAGCACCGGTACGCGCGAGACCACGCATTCCCCCGGCTTGCCGACCAGCGGCGGATTGCACACGCACTGCAGCGTCCGCCGGTCGAGATGGCTGTCCTTCGGGCACTCGATGGGCAGCGGCTTGATCGGCAGCGGCTTGATCGGCAGCGGCTTGACGATCACCTGATCCGGCACGCATTTGCCCGGCGTGCCGTGCGTGCCCTCGAGGCACACGCACTTGCCGCGAAGCTCGGTGCTGTCCCTGGGGCAGGCCGGCGGCGGCGGCAGGTCCGTCACGCAGCGGCCCGGACGGCCGTGCGTGCCCGGCTTGCAGTCACAGGTCCCGTCGGGGCCCGCGACGCTGTCCTTCGGGCAGATCGGCAGCACCTGGTCCGGCACGCAGCGGCCCGGACGGCCATGCGTGCCCTCCTTGCAGACGCAGGCGCCGTTGGGAGCCGTCACACTGTCCTTCGGGCAGTTCGGTGCGGGCGGCGGTACCGGCACGCACTGGCCGGGCGTTCCCTGCGTGCCCGGCTTGCAAAGGCAGGCGCCGTTGTCGCCGGGTACGCTGTCGCGCGGACATTTCGGCGGCAGCGGCTTGGGCGGCACGCAGGCGCGGCCGTTCCAGACCAGCCCTGGATCGCAGCATCCGCCGCCGGGCTTGACCTGGTTGGGCGGACAGACCGGCGGCTTGGCGCAGGCCGCCGCCGGCAGCTTGTCGGTGGCTGAGGCCGTGTACTGCACCCCCTTGCTCGAATGCAGGACCGCGGCCGAGATCGACGCATTGACCGTGTTGGTGATGGCGCACTGGCTGCGCACCGCCTCGGCCTTGGGCACGAACACCGCAATCTGCAGGCTCGTGCTGCTGCCCACCGCCAGCGTCACATAGGTCGAGGAACAGTGGACATCGTTGCCCGACGTGGGCTTGCACACCCAACTGCTCGACTTGTAGGTCGTGCCGGCGGGCAGCAGCTCCTCGAGCTCGACGGTCCCGCGGTAGGGATCGGGGCCGGTCGAAGTCGCGGTGACGGTGAACGAGCAATCGTAGCCGCCATCATCGGGCACGCACGGTCCCGGTGTCTTCGTGAGCTTGAGGCTGGGCGGATCGCAATACACCGCGACGGGGCCCGGGCCGGAGTTGATGAAGAGCTGCGGCACCTTCTCCTGCGCCTGCGCCGCATATCCCGGATCGGCCGACGACGGCGTCGTGATGTGGACGCTGTTGATCACGTCGCAATCGGCCAGCGAGACGCTGTTCGGGTTGACGTGCGCCGTCGCCTGGAATTGCCAGGTGCTCGACGCATTGAGCGGCGTCGAGCGCGTACAGACATAGGTGGTGGGCCCCGACGGGGCACAGCTCGCGCCGGCGAACGTCGTCGGCTTGTTGCTCTTGTCGGTGACCTTGAGCAGGGGCGGCTGCGGCCCGGTGCCATAGTTGGTCACCACGATCTTGAAGTCGCACAGCCAATCCGTGCTCGACGGATCGGAGGCGCAGCCGGCCGCCGTCTTCTTGATGTTGAGCTTGGGCGTGCCCGGCGGCGCGGCGCAGGCGGGATTGGGGACCGTCTGGGCCGCCGACTGCGAGTCGTTGCCCGCCGGATTCTGCGGCGACCCCGGCGCCGGATTGAGGATCGAGGCAGTGTTGGTCACCGAGCAAACTGTCGGTCCACCCTTGTAGAATGTCTTTATGGTGAGGTTGAGCGGCGCCCCGATCGTCACCGGGGACGGCGCCACGCAGGTCACGCTCGACGTCGGCCCGGTACACGCAGGGCTGGACTTCAACGAGTTGAACGTTGCTCCCGCCGACGTATCCGACATCGACAGCGGCCCGTGATAGACATTGGGCCCGATGTTGGAGATGCTGACCTTCCACCCGCAGAGGTAGCCATTGGTCCCCAGATAGACGAACGGCGAACATCCCGTCGGGACCTTGGTGAGCTTGAGGTCGGTCTTTGGCTGTGGCGCCGAGCAGGCCGGATCGGGGATCTTGTCGGTCGCGGCGTCGAAATCGTCGCCCGGCAGCAGGTTCGAGGGCGAGCCGCCGGGCGGCGAGGCAATGTTGGCCTTGTTGTCGAGGCTGCACAGCGGCTGTCCGGTGTTCTTCTTCACATGCGCGGTGACGATGAAACCCGAGGACCAGCCGGGCGGGGCGTTGACCGGCGGCGCGGCGATATTGCAGGTCAGCACCGCGCCGACCTGCCCGCAGCCCCAGGGGCCGATGACCGTCGCCGGCGCATTGACCCCGAGCGTATCCTTGACCGTGATCGGACCGCTGAAATTGCCCGGTCCGAGGTTCTGCACAAGGACGCCATAGCGGCAGAGCCAGTCGGCGCCGCCATCGCTGCAGGTGACCGGCAGCGAGACCTTCTTGAGCGCCAGGTTCGTCCCGCTGCCGCCCGGCACGCAGGGCGGCGCCTTGACGCCGGCGACGCCGAATCCGGTGTCGTCGGACGGATCGTCGTCATGGCCCCAGAACGGCCAGACCAGGCTCGCCACATTCGGCAGTTGGCAATAGGTCGCCGACTTCGGCAGCAGCACCACCTCATGCAGGTCGACGCTGTCGCCGGGGTCGAGGAACACCGGGCCCCTCTCGCAATCGGCGGCGTCCGGGCCGGCCGGGCTGCATGCCCATGGCGGTTGCGGCCAGAAGTGCAGACTCGCCCCCGGATTGCCGGCCGGCAGTTCGTCGTGCACCGCCAGCGGCCCCCAATAGGGTACCGTTCCAGTGTTCTCGATGCGGATGGTGAAGTTGCACCACCAGCTCGCACCACCATCGGCACAGAAATACGGCTTCGACCATTTGTGCAGCGTCAGGTTGAAGTCCGTCGGCTGCACGAAATCCGGCGGCGGGATGTAGTCGGGCGGCGGCGGAACGGCATTGACGGCGGCGGTGCCCCCGCAGACCTGCCAGATCGCAACGGAGCCGACATGGCCATGTTCGGCGGATTGCGACGCATCGGTGTTGCCGTCGAAATCGGTGAAGACCGAGCTGGCCGGCGGGTCGTTGTCGGGCCGCACCAGCGACGCATCGTTCCCCTGCAGGCCGGCAACTTCGGACGCCGGCGACAGCGACGGGTCGTCGCGCAACGCATCGCCCGTGCTCCACAGCGTCGCGTTGCACGCGCCGTCGAATGCATTCGCATCCGCATCGTAGCCATAGCCGAGCGCGACGCCGCCGGCAGCATTGTTGCCCTGCGGCGCAAACCCGATGGCGTAGCTGTCCGGCATCTCGACCCACCTGCTCGGCGTCGAGGGATCGTCCGGCAGCTCACGACGGTAGCGGACCACCGAGGCGGGATCGGAACTGGTGAACGCGGAATAATCGTAGCTCCCGACCGGCGCGCCACGCTGCGCGAGGATCATGCGGCCCTGCCCGTCGAAGGCGATGCCGGCGATCTCGCTCTGTGCCGGCAGGCCGGTGACGTCGAGCTCCCAGCGCGGCGTACCGAAGCCGCCGTCGTCCTTGATGCCGACCGACCAGATCTGCGGCCCGTCGGCAACCGCGTAGTAGAGCCGTCCGCCGTGGACGGCGAGGCCATAGACCCGGCGCTCCGGCTGCGTGAAGCCCCAGGTCGAGGGGTCCTCGCTGTTGAAGCTCGCGCTGGTGATATCGATCGTGCTGCCGTCATCGGGGACCGCGGCGAGGCTGTGCGTCGGCCGGCCCGTCACACCGTGGTCGAAGGTGTCGATGATCGTGCCGTCGGCCGCCAGCCGGTAGATGAGGCCGGAATCGAGATCGGAGACGAAGAACTGCGACGAGGCCGGATCGTAGACGATGTTGCCGAGCCCTGCCCCGGTATTGGCCGCAATGGTGGTGAACAGCGATACCTCACCGGTGGTGCCGTCGATCTTCCAGATGCTGCCCGGATAGCCCATGGCGCCGCCGGCCGCGCCCCACTGTCCCGGCATGAAGGTGGCGCCCGCGGCGCCGGTCTTGCTGCGCACCGGGTTCCCGTCAGGACCGGGGACGACGAGGTTGAGGCCGAATGCCGAGGTCGCCGCGACGTAGATGTTCGGGGCTTTCGCGCCGACGGTATCGGGCGCGTCGTCGAGGGTGAGGCCGAACACCTGTCCCACATCGCTCGCGGTCGCGCCGAACACGGTGGGCGAGGCGATCAGTTGGCCGGACGGCGGACCGTCGGGCTGCAACTGCTGGATGACCACCGACTTGCCGGCCGAATCGATGAAGGTGCGGTCGAGCGGGTCCGTGGCGGGCGGCGGCGATGTCGGGGCCACGACCCCCGAGAAGCCGGTGATGATCGGCTCACCCGGTGCAAAGATCGCATCGGCCGCGCGGACCGCCACCAGGCTAAGGGGCGAAACAAGCAACCCGGCCGCGACGACGGCAGCGGTTGACCAGACCTTGACCGTATTTAACGTGGACAGCGACACCGTGGCCTCTCCCTAGCCTGTGTCCGCCCAGGTTCACGCTCCCCGCGTGAACTCCCGCGCGCCCAAGGTAGCACGCGCCCGACGCCAGTCCACTTAATTCCGGAAGGCGAGGGAAATGGTGCGTGCGCGGCCGTGGCCAGCGGCCTCCAGGGAGACGTCCGCGGATCGGCATTGCCGCCACGGCCACAAAAAAGTCGTATCCGGCGCTTGCCCGCCGTTTGGACTTGTGCAAATGTAGCCTCGATAGGACAGCTTTGCTGTCTTAAAACGCGGACACCCGGTCTCCCCGGAACTGTTCGCACGCCGAACCGGCTGGCCCGCGTGTCGAACGCGGAAACGGAAGGCGGGGCAAAGTGCCCGAACGAGCGGCCATTTGGATGCAGAGCCGCTCCCCAACGAATAAGATTGCGCCGATCGGCCTGAGCCCTACCATGTGGGACCCAGACGCAAGGCGTGTCGAAAGGACGGAACACCGGCTCGCCGGCTGAACGACGAACCTCGAACGAAGGAACATTGCAAATGGCCCAGACACGGAACGGAACCCCTCCCGCCGCGGAACTCGCCATTCGCAAAACCAATCGCCCGGAGGCGTTCGGCCTGTTCGACCCCGTCCGCGAGTCCGACGCCTGCGGCGTCGGCTTCATCGTCGATTTGAAGAACAAGCCGCAGCATTCGATCGTCGAACGCGGTCTCGCCATCCTCGAGAACCTCGAGCACCGCGGTGCCGTGGGCGCCGACCCGCTGATGGGCGACGGCGCCGGCATCATGGTGCAGATCCCGCACGCCTTCTTCGTCAGGGAAATGGGCAAGCAGGGCATCACCCTGCCCGCGCCGGGCGCCTACGCGGTGTCGCACATCTTCTTCCCGCAGGACGCCGATCTGCGCGTCAAGATGGAGAAGGTGGTCGAAAAGGTCATCGAGGACGAAGGCCAAATCGTGCTCGGCTGGCGCGACGTGCCGCACGACAATGCCTCGCTGAGCAAGGCACCCGAGATCGCCGCCACCGAACCCTGCCACCGCCAGGTGGTGATCGGCCGCGGCAAGGGCGTGGCGGACGAAGAGGCGTTCGAGCGCAAGCTCTACATCATCCGCAAGATCTGCTCGGGCAAGATCTACTCGGCCTACGAGGGCAAGCCGAACGACTTCTATGTCGTGTCGATGAGCTGCCGCACGCTCATCTACAAGGGCATGTTCCTCGCTGCCCAGCTCCGCGCCTACTACCAGGATCTGAGCGAGCCGGACTTCGAGTCGGCGCTCGCGCTGGTGCACCAGCGTTTTTCGACCAACACGTTCCCGAGCTGGCGGCTCGCGCACCCCTACCGCTTCGTGTGCCACAACGGCGAGATCAACACGGTGCGCGGCAACGTCAACTGGATGGCGGCGCGCCAGGCCTCGGTATCCTCGCCGCTGTTCGGCGCCGACATCAACAAGCTCTGGCCGATCTCGTACCCTGGCCAGTCGGACACCGCCTGCTTCGACAACGCGCTCGAGTTCCTGACGCGCGGCGGCTACTCGCTGCCGCACGCGGCGATGATGTTGATCCCCGAGGCCTGGGCCGGCAACCCGCTGATGGATGCCGACCGCAAGGCCTTCTACGAGTACCACGCCGCGCTGATGGAGCCGTGGGACGGCCCCGCCGCCATGTGCTTCTCGGATGGCGTCTATATCGGCGCAACGCTCGACCGCAACGGCCTCAGGCCGGCCCGCTACATCGTCACCGACGACGACGAGGTCATCATGGCCTCCGAGATGGGCACGCTGCCGATCCCGCCGGAAAAGATCGTCCGCAAGTGGCGCCTGCAGCCAGGCAAGATGCTGCTGATCGATCTGAAGCGCGGCACCATCGTCTCCGACGAGGAAATCAAGGCCGAGCTCGCCAACGCGCAGCCCTACAAGCAGTGGCTGGGGCGCACCCAGATCATCCTCGAAGATTTGCCCGAAGTGCCCTCGCAGGCGCCTGAGAACCACGTTCCGCTGCTCGACCTGCAGCAGGCCTTCGGCTACACGCAGGAGGATCTGAAGCTGATCCTGCCGCCGATGGCAACCACCGGCCAGGAAGCCACCGGCTCGATGGGCACCGATACGCCGATCTCGGCGATGTCGGACCAGAGCAAGCTGCTCTACACCTATTTCAAGCAGAACTTCGCCCAGGTCACCAACCCGCCGATCGATTCGATCCGCGAGGAATCGGTGATGAGCCTTGTGAGCTTCATCGGCCCGCGCCCCAACATCCTCGACCTCGAGGGCCACGGAACGCGCAAGCGTCTCGAGGTGCACCAGCCGATCCTGACCAACGCCGATCTCGAAAAGATCCGCGCCATCGGAGCGATGGAGGACAACCCGTTCCGGTCGAAGACGCTCGACATCACCTATCCGGCCTCGCTCGGCGCCGACGGGATGAAGGACGCGCTCGACCAGCTCTTCTCGGATGCCGAGATGGCGGTGCATTCGGGCGACAACATCATCATCCTTTCCGATCGGCTGGTGGGACCGGATCGCATCGCGATCCCGGCGCTGCTGGCGACGGCGGGCGTGCATCACCACCTGATCCGCAAGGGCCTGCGCACTTCGGTGGGCCTCGTGGTCGAGACCGGCGAAGCGCGCGAGGTGCATCATTTCTGCGCCCTCGCCGGCTACGGCGCCGAAGCGATCAACCCCTACCTCGCCTTCGAGACGCTGCTCGCCATGCGTCACGACACCAACGACATCCCCGAGGAGGTCGACGAGCACGAGCTCGTGCACCGCTACATCAAGGCGATCGGCAAGGGCATCCTCAAGGTCACGGCCAAGATGGGCATCTCGACCTATCAGTCCTATTGCGGCGCGCAGATCTTCGATGCCGTCGGCCTGAGCTCGGAATTCGTTTCGACCTACTTCACCGGCACGGCGACCACCATCGAGGGTGTCGGCCTGCAGGAGATCGCCGAGGAAACCGTGCGCCGCCACAACGATGCGTTCGGCGACAGCCCGGTGCTCGCGGACAGCCTCGCGGTCGGCGGCGACTACGCCTTCCGCTTCCGCGGCGAGGCGCATATGTGGCGCTCCGAGACCGTCAGCAATTTGCAGCATGCGGTGCGCGGCAACGCCCGCGACAAGTACCGCGAATTCGCGCGCCTCGTGAACGAAGTCGAGGACCGCTACGTCACCATCCGCTCGCTGTTCAAGCTCAGGACCGCCGAGGATGAGGGCCGGGCGCCGGTGGCGCTCGAGGAAGTCGAGCCCGCGGCCGAGATCGTCAAGCGTTTCTCGACCGGCGCCATGAGCTACGGTTCGATCAGCCGCGAGGCGCACACCACGCTGGCCATCGCCATGAACCGCATCGGCGGCAAGTCGAACACCGGCGAGGGCGGCGAGGAAGTCGACCGCTTCACCCCGCTGCCCAACGGCGATTCCATGCGCTCGGCCATCAAGCAGGTGGCTTCGGGCCGCTTCGGCGTGACCGCGGAGTACCTCGTCAACTCCGACATGATGCAGATCAAGATGGCGCAGGGGGCCAAGCCCGGCGAGGGCGGCCAGCTCCCCGGCCACAAGGTGGACGCCATCATCGCCAAGGTGCGCCACTCGACGCCCGGCGTCGGCCTCATCTCGCCGCCGCCGCATCACGACATCTATTCGATCGAAGACCTGGCGCAGCTCATCTTCGACCTGAAGAACGTCAATCCGGCCGGCCAGGTCTCGGTGAAGCTCGTCTCGGAAGTCGGCGTCGGCACCGTCGCCGCCGGCGTCAGCAAGGCGCGCGCCGACCACGTGACCATCTCCGGCTACGAGGGCGGCACCGGCGCAAGCCCGCTGACCTCGCTCAAGCATGCCGGCAGCCCGTGGGAGATCGGCCTCGCCGAGACGCACCAGACGCTGGTCGCCAACAAGCTGCGCGGCCGTATCGCCGTGCAGGTCGACGGCGGCATCCGTACCGGCCGCGACGTGGTGATCGGCGCCCTGCTCGGCGCCGACGAGTTCGGCCTCGCCACCGCGCCGCTGATCGCAGCAGGCTGCGTGATGATGCGCAAGTGCCACCTCAATACCTGCCCCACCGGCATCGCCACGCAGGACCCGGTGCTGCGCGCCCGCTTCACCGGCAAGCCCGAGCATATCATCAACTATCTGTTCTTCGTCGCCGAAGACGTGCGCGAGCTGATGGCGGCGCTGGGCTACCGCAGGTTCGACGAGATGGTCGGCCAGATGCAGATGCTGGACAAGACGGCCGCCGTCACCCACTGGAAGGCCAAGGGCCTCGATTTCAGCCGCCTGTTCCACAAGCCGGCCAATCCGGACCATGTCGCGATCTTCCATAGCGAAAAGCAGAACCACCCGATCGACAAGGTTCTCGACCGCCGCCTGATCGAAAAGGCGAAGTCGGCGCTGGAGACTGGAACGCCGGTGCAGATCAGCGAGACCATCGCCTCGACCGACCGCACCGCCGGCGCCATGATCTCGGGCGAAGTGGCCAGGCGCTATGGCCAGGCCGGCCTGCCGGAAGACACCATCGCCATCTCGCTCACCGGCACCGGCGGGCAGAGCTTCGGCGCCTTCCTCGCGCGGGGTGTGTCGATCGATCTCGTCGGCGAAGCCAACGACTATGTCGGCAAGGGCCTGAGCGGTGGCCGCCTTGTGGTGCGTCCGTCCGAGAAGTCGGCGGCGAAGCCTGAGGAGTCGATCGTCATCGGCAACACGGCGCTCTACGGCGCCACCGAAGGCGAATGCTACTTCCGCGGCATCGCCGGCGAACGCTTCGCCGTGCGCAACTCCGGTGCCCTGGCTGTCGTCGAAGGCACCGGCGATCATGGCTGCGAGTATATGACCGGCGGCGTCGTCGCCGTGCTCGGCAAGACCGGCCGCAACTTCGCGGCCGGCATGTCGGGCGGCATCGCCTATGTCCTCGACGAGGACGGCAGCTTCGAAAGCCGCTGCAACATGTCGATGGTCTCGCTCGAGCCGGTGGTCGAAGAGGAGCTGATCTCCGAGCGCGACTACGGCCATGGCGGCGACCTCGAAACCTCGGGGCTGGTCGAGATCATGTCGAACCTCGGGGGCGGCGACGCCGATCGGCTCAAGGCGTTGATCCAGCGCCACAAGAGCTTCACCGGCTCGACCGTGGCGGCGAAGATCCTCGACAACTGGGCGCAGTACCTGCCCAAGTTCCGGAAAGTCATGCCGGTCGAATACCGCCGGGCTCTCGCCGAGCTCGAAAAGGAACAGTCCCGGCTTCAGGTCGCGGCGGAGTAAGCGTTATGGGCAAGATCACCGGCTTCCTCGAAATCGACAAGGACGACCGCGACTATCTGCCGGTCAAGGATCGTCTGCAGACCTACCGCGAGTTCGTCATCCCGCTCGGCGACAAGGGCACGCGCGACCAGGCAGCGCGCTGCATGGATTGCGGCGTGCCCTATTGCCACAATGGCTGCCCGGTCAATAACCAGATCCCGGACTGGAACGACCTCGTCTATCGCGGCGACTGGCAGAAGGCGCTGCGCAACCTGCTGTCGACCAACAACTTCCCGGAGTTCACCGGCCGCATCTGCCCCGCCCCGTGCGAGGCAGCGTGCACGCTCAACATCATCGAGAGCCCGGTGAGCATCAAGACGATCGAATGCGCGATCGTCGACAAGGGCTGGGAGCAGGGCTGGATCAAGCCCGAGATCAACCCGGTCAAGACCGGCAAGAAGGTCGCCGTCATCGGCTCGGGCCCGTCGGGCCTCGCCTGCGCGCAGCAGCTCGCCCGCGCCGGCCACGACGTCCATGTCTATGAAAAGAACGGCAAGGCCGGCGGCCTGATGCGCTACGGCATCCCCGACTTCAAGATGGAGAAGCGGCACATCGACCGGCGGGTAGCGCAGATGCAGGCCGAGGGCGTCACCTTCCACTACGGCGTGCATGTCGGCCGCGATGTGGCGATCGCCGACCTCGAGGCGCAGTACGATGCGGTCGCCCTGGCCGGCGGCGCCGAGAAGCCCCGCGATCTGCCGATCCCCGGCCGCGAGCTCGACGGGATTCATTTCGCCATGGACTTCCTGCCGCAGCAGAACCGCCGCGTCTCCGAGGAGCCGCTCGACAACGTCAAGCCGATCCTCGCGGGCGGCAAGCACGTGGTGGTGATCGGCGGCGGCGACACGGGCTCCGACTGCATCGGCACGTCCAATCGCCAGGGCGCCCTCTCGGTCACCCAGATCGAGATCATGCCGATGCCGCCCGAGCACGAGAACAAGGAGCTCACCTGGCCGCTCTGGCCGCTGAAGCTGCGCACCTCGTCCTCGCAGGAAGAAGGCGTGGTGCGCGACTTCGCCGTCGCCACCGTGCGTTTCGAGGGCGAGAACGGCCAGGTCAAGCGGCTCATCTGCGCCCGCGCCGACAGCAAGTTCCAGGCCATTCCTGGAACGGAGTTCGAGCTCAAGGCCGATCTCGTGCTGCTCGCCATGGGCTTCCTCGGCCCGGTGCAGGAGGGCATGGTCAAGGACCTCGGCGTCGAACTCGACAAGCGCGGCAACGTCTTCGCCGATACCTTCAAGTACCAGACGAGCAGGTCAAAAGTGTTCTCGTGCGGCGACATGCGCCGCGGCCAGTCGCTGGTGGTCTGGGCCATCCGCGAAGGCCGCCAGTGTGCGAGGGCGATCGATCTGAGCCTGATGGGCAGGACAGCGCTGCCGCGGTAAGGCCGGCACGCACGTCCCCTCGCCCCTCAGGGCGAGGGGGACCGACTGCGATATTCAGTTCTTGGCCGCCACCGATGCCGGCGGCGGTGACGAAGCCGGCGCAGCAGCGGCCGCAGGCTTCGCCGCTGTCTCCTCCGTCGGCGGCTTGCCCACGCCGAAAGCGTCGACCCGTCCCTGCGGGGCATCGAGCATCTGGGTCATGTCGAAGCCGGCGGGGGCCGGCGGCGCGGCCGTATTGGCCGTCACCAGCTCGCTGGCCCGCTTCGGCGTCTGGCTCAGCGGAATGACGGCGCCGGCAACCTCGAGCAGGCGGGTCTGGCCGAGGCCCTGATAGGGCGGCCGCACCATGATGGCGGCGTCGGTGCCGGCGAGCGCGTCGGCCACCACGAGGCCAGTGTCGCCGCCGCCGTGGTAATAGAGCTTGAGCTGCTGGCTGAGATAGAACGCCAGTTTGTCGGCACCCGCCGCCGTCAGCCGCACGCCGTCGTCCTTGCGCAGCTTGACGATGTTGCCGTTGATGTCCGGTCCGGTGGCCGAGTAGTCGCCATTGTCGTCGACGAACTTGTCGTAGATGTCGAGGAAGTCGGCGCCGCCTGCGAACACCGCGAGGCGCTGGATCGAGGTGATGTCGCTGAGCGCGGTGTTGAGGTCGTTGCCCGCCATCGGCGGCAGCCCGACCCAGATCAGCGGCTTGTTGGCGCCATGGACGGCGGACACGAACGCCGCCACGCGCGATTTGTAGACGTCGTCCCAGTCGGGCGTCAGCGCCTTGAGCGACGCGCCGTCCTGCCGGATCGTCTGCCGGTCGTTGGTGCCGACGATCATCACCGCGATGTCGAAGCTGTTCTTGCTCACCTGGTCGACAGCCGTCTTGTCCCAGTCGAAATAGTCCGGCCGGGCAAGGCCCGAATTGCCGACCCCCTGGTTGATGACCACGATGTTGGGATCGTCGGTGTAGAAGCGGTCGAGCGCCGCGGCCAGGTCGACCGCCATGGTGTCGCCGAATACGGCAAGACGCGTCGCGTTGGCGGCCTTCTGCGTCTGCGGCTTGGGCGGCGGCGGCAGCGCCGCCTTCTTGGGCTTGACCACCACCGGTGCCGGCGGTGGCGTCGGCTGGTCGCCGCCGCCGAACAGCATGTCGAACAGCGTCCGGCGTTTCGGCTGCTGCTGGCCGCCCTGCTGTTGCTGCTGTGGCTGGTCGTTGCCGAACCCGAAGAGCCCCTGCGCCAGGACGGGCGCATGATCGCCCGCGACCAGAACGGCAAGGGTGGCGGCAAGGATCAGGCGGCGGAGCATGGCGCGGACTATGCCTGCCTTTGCGGCCGAAATGAAGGCACGGTGACGGCAGATGCGGGGTCGCTATTTGCCGCCGGCCAGCTCCTCATAGGCATCCAGCGTCACAAAGCCGTCGGCCACCTCGCCCTTGCTCTTTTGATACTTCGCATAGGCCGCCGAGGTGGCAGGCCCGAGCCGCCCGTCGGGCTCGCCATCGAGGTAGCCGAGCTTGATCAGCGCCGCCTGGATCGCCTTGCGCTGGTCGGTGTCGGGGAACTTGGTGTCACGCGGCCAGGGCGTCGCAAAGTCCTTGGTTCCCATGAGCCGGTCTTGCAGATGCGACACCGCCAGCGCGTAGCTGTCGGATTGATTGTAGCCCTTGAGCACCTGAAAGTTGTTGGTCATCAGGAACTTCGGCCCCTTGGCACCGGCCGGCGCGTAGAAGAACACCGGCAGCGACGTGCTGGCGAACTTCCGTCCGCCTACGCGCTTGACGCCCAGCGCGGTGAAGGTCCGGATGGGCTTCAGCGCCGTGCGGTCGGCGATCGAATAGTCGAACTTTGCCGGCACGGTCACCTCGTAGCCCCACTCGAGGCCGGGTTTGTAGCCGAGCGCCAGCAGGTACTTCGAGCTGGTCGCCAGCGCATCGGCCAGCGAGTCCTGCAGGTCGATCTTGCCGTCGCCGTCGCCGTCGGTGCCGTGCGCCACCACGTTGGCCGGATTGACCTGCAGCGCGCCGATGGCGCCGGCCCACGAGCCGACCAGGTGCGTGGCATCGAGCGGCCCGCGCTGCACCAGCTTCAGCGCCGCGATGAAATCGAGCTTGTCGAGCTCGTAGCGGCTGCGGTGCAGGTAGACCAGCGTCGCCAGCGACGGGATCACCGGCTTGATCAGCTTGGAATTATTCAGCACCGAGCCGTAGTTGGTCTCGATGCCCCAGATCGCCGCGAGCAGGTACGGATCGACGCCATACCGCTTGTGCATCTTGTTGAATAGAGTGCGGTTCTTCTTGAACGCGGCGATGCCGGCCTTGATGCGCGTGTCGCTGACCCGCTGGTCGAGATAGGTCCAGATCGGCGTGTTGAACTCGGGTTGCGTCTGCACCAGCGCCTCGATCGAGGGGTCGGGCTCGATCCCCTTGGTCGCCGCCTCGTAGAGGTCCGGCGAGATGCCCGCCGCCACGGCCGTCGGCTCGAATGCATGCAGGAAATCCGAGAACGGATCGGCGTAGGCCGGCAGGGTCAGGCCGAGGCCCAATAGTGCCGATGCCAGGGTCAGCAGGCGCATCACTCTCTCCCCACGTCATTCCCGCGGAAGCGGGAAACCAGACAGCATGTCCGGACATCCGATAGGTCCGCCTGGAGTCCCACTTATGCGGGAATGACGCCGAGCCAGGCACTGGAGCGACAATAGCTGAGTCGGGTTACCGATTCCGCCGCATCAGATACCGCTCCCAGTCGAGCGCGGTCCGGACGATCTCGGTGAGGTCGTCATGCTGCGGTACCCAGCCGAGCTCGGCGCGCACCTTCTGTCCGGTGGCGGTGATGGAAGCGGGATCGCCAGCCCGGCGCGGGCCTTCGTCGACGCGGAAGTCGACGCCCGATACAGCCTTCACCGTGTCGATCACCTGGCGCACCGAATAGCCCTGGCCGTAGGCGCAGTTGAGCGTGGTCGAGGCGCCGCCGGCACGCAGATGGTCGAGCAACAGCTTGTGCGCCTCGATCAGGTCGGTGACGTGGATGTAGTCGCGCACGCAGGTGCCATCGGGCGTCGGATAGTCCGTGCCGAAGATATCCATCTTCTGGCGCTGCCCCAGCGCCGTCTGCGCCGCCACCTTGATCAGGTGCGTGGCAAACGGCGTCGATTGCCCCGAGCGGCCCTGGGGGTCGGCGCCGGCGACATTGAAATAGCGCAGCACGCCATATTTGATCGGATGCGCCGCCGCGACGTCGGCCAGCATCCACTCGGTCATGAGCTTGGAGCGGCCGTAAGGCGACATCGGCGAAAGCGGCGTCGTCTCTTCCACCGGCGCCAGCCCGGTCATGCCGTAGACCGCAGCCGTCGACGAGAAGATGAACCGCTCGACCCCGGCCTTCACCGCCGCCTCCAGCAAATTGCGCGAGGTGGCCGTGTTGTTGCGGTAGTATTTGAGCGGGTCGGTCACCGATTCCGGCACGATGATCGAGCCGGCGAAGTGGATGATCTCGCTAATCTTGTGTTCGCGGAGCACCCCTCCGACGAACTCCATGTCGGAGGCGTCGCCCTGGATGAACGTCGCCCTCTGGTCGACCGCCCAGTCGAAGCCGGTCGTGAGGTTGTCGAGCACCACCGTCGGCTCGCCGGCGTCGCCCAGGCGGAGCGCCATATGGCTGCCGATATATCCCGCTCCACCCGTCACCAGCACTGTCATTCCGGCTAAACTCCGATTAAACGAGGCGATGCTAGGGTCGCTTCATTGACAGAAAATTACGTGAGCCGGGAGCCCAAAGGCCTTGAGTAAGCGCGTCCGCACCGCTGTTTTCACCGTTGCCGGCCTCGGCACGAGGTTTCTGCCCGCGACCAAGGCCATGCCCAAGGAAATGCTGACCGTCGTCGACCGGCCGCTGATCCAGTACGCCGTGGACGAGGCACGCGAAGCCGGCATCGAGCATTTCGTCTTCATCACCGGCCGCAACAAGAGCGTGATCGAGGACCATTTCGACAAGCAGTTCGAGCTCGAGCACACGCTGGAAGAGCGGGGCAAGAGCTGGGCGCTCGACGAGCTGCACCGCGACCTGCCGCAGGCCGGCCAGACCGTATTCACCCGCCAGCAGGAGCCGCTCGGCCTTGGCCATGCAGTCTGGTGCGCCCGCGAGATCGTCGGCAACCAGCCCTTCGCGCTGTTGCTGCCCGACATGATCTTCAAGGGCGTGCCGGGCGTCCTCAAGCAGATGATGGCAGCCTACGAAACCAGTGGCGGCAACGTCCTCGCCGTCGAGGAAGTGCCGCACGAGGACGTTTCCAAATACGGCGTCGTCGCGCGCGGCGCTGGTCCGGACAGCGGCTTTGCCATCACCGGCATGGTCGAAAAACCGAAGGCCGAGGAAGCCCCATCCAACCTCATCATCTCCGGCCGCTATATCCTCCAGCCCGAAATCTTCAAGCTGATCGAAAAGCTGCCCCGCGGCGCCGGCGGCGAAATCCAGCTTACCGACGCCATGCAGGTGCTGATGCGCCGGCAGCCCTTCACCGGCGTCAAATATCGCGGCCAGAGCTTCGACTGCGGCAGCAAGATCGGGTTTTTGACCGCCAATGTCGCCTTTGCGCTCGACCGGCCCGACATAAGCGGCCAGTTCCTGACCGAACTCAGGAAGATCCTGTCGAATTAGGTTCTATTTCTTCACTGTCACGCCGACCGTCACGGCATGCGTGTCGTTGCGGCCGTTGATCGACGAATCGTCGTGCGTGAACAGATAGTCGGCAGACCACACCACGTGCCGCGAACTGGCCAGATCGAGCCCGGCGCCGGCGCTGTAGCCCCAGTCGATAGCGCCGGCCGCCAGCGTCACGGTGCGATAGACGCCCGCCGAGCCACGCAGCGTCAGCCACGGATTGACCTGATATTTCGCGGTGCCGCTCAGCGTGTAGCCCACGTCCGTATCGCCGCTGACCACCGTCGACGGCGCCAGCGAGGTGTTGAGTGAGCCGACAAGGGTCGTCGTCTCGTCCGGGGTAAAGGTCACGCTGCCGTCGGCTACCCAGCTCTGGGTATCGGCGATGCCCGGATCGGTATAGTCGAG
>Ga0207667_10001287_pt1 | contig 31458 bp, 26 predicted proteins | sample KBSCornC52_FD_184301 | JGI IMG/M metagenome (GOLD analysis project Ga0207667, IMG submission 184301) | Corn rhizosphere microbial communities from Kellogg Biological Station, Michigan, USA - KBS Corn C5-2 (SPAdes) (version 2) | ecosystem: Host-associated > Plants > Roots > Rhizosphere > Soil ...
TCTTGCCGGTGCCGGTTGCGCCGGCGATCAGGCCATGGCGGTTGGCCCGCTTGAGGATCAGCCGCTCGTCGCCGCTGCCGCCCTTGCCGATGAAGATGCTGGTGTCGTCCGCCATGGGGCCCCCGGGAGGTTGCCCGGCTTACTTACCCTGTAACTTCACGCCAACATAGGTCGGCGGGCGGGCGCCGCGCTGGAGCAGCAACAGCACGCTCGGCCGGCCGGCACGCTGCGCCGCCGCCACCGCCGCGGCCGCGGCCTGGGTGTTCGGCGTCGGCATCTGGTTGATCGACAGGATGATGTCGCCGCGATTGACGCCCTGCTGGGCGGCGTCGCTCGACTGGTCGACCGCGGTGACCACCACGCCGCGCACCGAAGACGATACGCCGAGCTGCTGCGCGATCGTCGGGGTCAGCGCCTGCAGCGTCAGGCCGAGGCTGGCGCGGGCCGCCTGCTGGCCGGAGGGCGGACCACCCGGCGTGGCGCTATCATCGTCATCATTGCCGACGCCGCTCGCCGCGGCGAGCTGCTTCTCCGATGGCCGCTCGCCGACGACGGCGGTGACCGACATGTGCTTGCCGCCCCGCATCAGCTCGATCGGAACGCGCGAGCCGATCGGCAGATTGGCGACGATGTAGCTCAACGTGTTGTCGGGCGTGACGTCCTGGCCGTTGACCTTGACGATGACGTCGCCCTGCTGGATGCCGGCGCGCGCAGCGCCATTGCCGGGCTCGACCCGGGCGACGATCTCGCCATGGTTCTTGGGCAAGCCGAGCGACGAGGCGATGTCGTCGGTGACCGGCTGGATGCCGATGCCGAGATAGCCGCGGCGCACCTTGCCGCCCTTCATCAGCGCCTCGATCACGGGGCGGGCCTGTTCGGCGGGGATGGCGAAGCCGATGCCGACATTGCCGCCGGTCGGCGAGAAGATCAGCGTGTTGATGCCGATGACATTGCCGCGAAGATCGAACATCGGGCCGCCGCTGTTGCCTTGGTTGATCGCCGCGTCGGTCTGAATGTAGCGGTCATATTGCCCGGCCTGGACGTTGCGATGCAGCGCCGAGATGATGCCGGCGGTCACCGTCCCGCCGAGGGCGAAGGGGTTGCCGATCGCCAGGATCCAGTCGCCCACCCGCGCGCGGGTCGAATCGCCCCATTGGACGAACGGCAGATTCTGGGCCTCAATCTTGAGCAGGGCCATGTCGGAAGGCACGTCGCGGCCAACCAGCCGCGCCTTGAACTCGCGCTTGTCGGGCAGCGTCACGGTGATCGAATCGACGGGCGCCGCCGCTGTCGTGCCATCTTCGCCACCGCCACCCGAGATGACGTGGTTGTTGGTCACGACGTAGCCGTCCGGCGAGATGACGAAGCCGGAGCCGAGCGAGGTCGCTTCGCGCGTGATCGGCGCGCCGCCGCCCTGATCCCCGCCGCCGAACTGCTTGAACAGATCGTCGAACGGGGTCCCGCTGGGAAAGCCGGGGAAGCCGGGGAAGCCGCCCTGGTTGACCTTGACCTTCTGCGTGGTCGAGACATTGACCACCGCCGGTTGAAGCTTGGCAGCGAGATCGGCGAAGCTCATCGGCGCGCCCGCCGGCGCCTGCGCGATCGTGCCCGGTGCGTTTTGCGCGACCTGGGCGCCCGCCGGACCCTGCAGGGCCAGGGTCGCCGCCGTACCGCCCAGCAACAGGGCAGCCGTCAAACCATAGGCGTAACGCACTTAACGCTTCTCCCCGAAATGATCCGCACAGCTGGCGCCGCGGCCCCTAGCTGCGCAGGCCCGGCTGAACCGGGTTTGAATATCCTTCACTCGCCGCGTCTTTCGAAGGCGCGAAGATAGGCGTTATCCGGGCCCAGCACCATCGTCGCGCTGCCCGCATTGCTGCTTCCTTCGACGCCGAAACTGTGGCGATAGGACTTCATTGCCCGATAAAATGCATAGAAATCCGGATCCTGGCCGAAGCTGTCGGCATAGATTCGTGCGGTCGCGGCATCGGCATTGGCGCGGATGATTTGCGCCTGCTTAACCCCTTCGGCGCGGATCGCCTGCGCCTGCTGCAGCCGGACCGCCTTCATCCGCTCATAGGCAGCCTCGATCGGCGCACCGCCCGGCAGGTCGACGCGATCGATCCGCACATCGGCAATCTCGACCCCATAGTGATGGGCGATGCGGTTCACCGATGCCTGCACCGACGCCATCGCGACGTCACGATCCGCGCCAAAGGTCGCAGCCAGCGGTCGCTTGTCGAACTCGTTGCGCAAGCCGGCGGTCAGCGCCGGCCGCAGCAGATCGGGCAAACGGCGTTCGCCGCCGGTATTCAGATACATGCGCAGCGGGTCGACGACGCGATAACGCGCATAGGCGTTGATCACGAGACGTATCTGGTCGCGCGATTCGACCTCCTGTCGCTCGACGTCGAAATCCTTCATCTGCTTGTCGACCCAGACGATCTGATCGACCAGCGGAATGCGGGCGATCAGGCCGGCGCCGGTCCGTCCGAAGACCTCGTCCGGGTGATAGCGATTGACCACGCGGGTCGGCGCGCCGAGCCGCAGGACGACCGCCTGCCTGGTCTCCGGCACGACCGAGAAGGTGCCGGCGAGCACGAGCAACAGGCCGATCGCGGCCATCGCCAGCAGCGCCGGGCTGTGCAGGATACGGCCGACGACGGTCATCGCTTGGCCTCGACGACGATGGTCGCATCCTGGCCCGGCGTGACCGGGCGGCGACGGAGATCGGACAACGGGATGCTCACCCCAGGCGCGTCGACGATCACCTTGTCGGTATTCGCCAGAACCTCATCCATCGTGTTGTAGTAGAGCCGATCGCGGGTGACCTGCGGCGCCAGCTTATATTGCGCATAGGTGGCGTTGAACTGGGCCGCATCGCCCTGCGCGCGCGCCGCCGAGGTCTGCGCGGCGCTGCGCGCCTCGTTGATCATCTTGGCCTTGTCCTGCACCGCCTCGGCGACCTGCCTGAACGCCGCGTCGACCTGCTTGGGCGGATCGGCCCGCCGGATCACGACCTCCATCACCTGGATACCGGCGCGATAGCTGTCGAGCAGCTCCTGCATCCGTCCCCTCGCGCTTTCCGCAATCTCGTCCTTCTCGGGGTCGAGCAGCTGGTCGAGCGAGGCGTTGGCGACCTCGCCGCGCATCACGCTCTCGGCGACCTTTTCGATCGTGTCCTGCGGGTCGGCGAGACCATAGGCGAACAGTTCCGGATCGCGAATCTTCCAGCGCACCGCATAGGCGACGTCGACGATGTTGTGATCGGCGGTCAGCATCGGATTGTCCGCCCGCTGGCTGCCCGCGCCGATTTCCAGCGACCGCGGTTCCTCGACCGCCAGCTTGCGGACCGAATCGATCGGCGCCGGGAAGGTCAGGTTCATGCCCGGCTCGAGCGTCGCGACATAGCGGCCAAACCGGCTGACGACGCCGCGCTCCTGCGGATCGATGCGATGGACGCAAGTCAGCAGCAGCCACAGCAAGACGAAGATTGCGGTGCCCCAGACCCACAGCGGACGGCCGGCCGGTTCCGGCAGGCGGCCACCGAACCGCTCGCGTCCCTTGCGCAGCAAGGCCTCGATCGCGGGCGGCCCGACCGGCGGGCGATCCGGCCGGCGACGGCGCGGCTGACCCCAGGGCTGGCGCTGGCTGTCGCCTCCCGAGGGAGATCCGGGATTGTCTTCGTCGCGGCCCCCCCAGGGGCCGCCACCACCGTCATTCTTCACCGGGTTACCCAAGAAAATAGCCTAAAACGCCGTACCGAGACGTTATAGGAACGCAAACCGGTTAAAAACAGGGGCAAGCGCGTTCCGCGGCTTCCGCGACGGCGGATTGCGCCTGTAGAGAGACCCGATGACTCCCGACCTCGACAGCCTTGTCGCCGCCCTCGATGGCATTGCCGATCCGCTTGGCGGCGGCGGCCTGCTGACCAGCGGCCGCGCCACCCCGCCGCGCATCTCGGGCGAGACGGTCACCGTCGTGCTCGATGCGACCGGCCTCGATGAGGCGCAGCGCAAGACGCTGGATCAGACGGTGACCAGCGCGCTGGAAGCCGCCGGGGCGACCAAGGTGCGGCTGGCGATGACCGCCGAGCGGTCCGGTCCGATCATCGTCGCGGTGGCGAGCGGCAAGGGCGGGGTCGGCAAATCGACCCTGGCGGCCAATCTCGCCGTCGCCCTGGCCCGCAGCGGCGCGCAGGTCGGGCTGGTCGATGCCGATATTCACGGCCCCTCGGTACCGCTGCTGATGGGGACCGGCAGCGCCCGGCCGACCGCGGTTGGCGAGAAGCTGCAGCCGCTCACCGCTCATGGCGTCAAGGTGCTGTCGCTGGGCATGATCGTCGAGCCCGGCAAGGCGATCGCCTGGCGCGGACCGATGGCAGGGCGCGCGCTGGAGCAGCTGATCGAGGCGAATTGGGCGCCGGCCAATCTCCTGATCGTCGACATGCCGCCAGGCACTGGCGACGTCCAGCTGTCGCTACTCCAGCGGCACAAGCCGGCCGGCGCCGTGATCGTTTCGACGCCGCAGGATCTCGCGCTGATCGATGCGCGCCGGGCGATCGACCTGTTCCGGTCGATGCATGTGCCGATCCTCGGCCTGGTCGAGAATATGGCGGGTTACGCCTGCCCGCATTGCGGCGAAGTCTCCGACCCGTTCGGCAGCGGCGGCGCGGAAGCGGCGGCGATCGCGCTGGACGTCCCCTTCCTCGGCCGCGTCCCGCTCGACCCGCAGATCCGCGCTGCATCCGACGAAGGGACGCCGCCGGCGACGGGCGACGGGGCGGGCGCCGAGGCCTACCGGGCGATCGCCGAGCGGCTGCGCGTCGCACTGAATCTGTAGGGACCCCCAAGCCCGGCGGAGGGTTTCGCATGGCATTGGACAAGGACATTCCGCCATGCCGCTGACCCGCGACGAGGACATCGCCAACCTGCTAGCAGAAACCCGCACAATCGCGCTGGTCGGCGCCTCCGACCGGCCGGATCGCCCGAGCTACGGGGTGATGCGCTTCCTCCAGCGCCACGGCTACCGCGTGTTTCCGGTCAACCCGCAGATCACCGGCGAGCATGTCCATGGCGAATATGTCTGGCGCGAGCTCGGCCAGATCGGCGAGCCGATCGACCTGGTCGACGTGTTTCGCCGCTCGGAGCTGGCCGGCGACGCGATCGACGCCGCGATCGCGGTCGGCGCAAAGGCGGTGTGGACCCAGCTCGGGGTCTACAATGATGCGGCGATCGCCCGCGCCGAGGCCGCCGGGCTGACCGCCGTGGTCGATCGCTGCCCGGCTATCGAGATCCCGCGGCTACGCCTGCCGCCCATTGCCTGATCAGCGCCAGCACCTCCGGGTGTAGGTCGGGCGCCGCAGCGAGCACGCCGAAGATGCGCGCATCGGGCGTGTTGAAGCGGATCGCCGCGCCATTGGCGTCGGTCACCGTCGCCCCGGCCTCGGCGGCGATCAGCGCGGCGGCGGCGAGATCCCATTCATAGCCCCAGCTGGTCGTCGCGATGAAATCGGCCTCGTCATGGGCGACCATCGCGACCCTGAGAGCAATGCTGTTCGGCTTGGCGACGCTAAGGACGCCCGGCGGCAGATATTTCGCGGGGCTGTCGGTCGGCACGCGCGCGCCCTGCAGGCCGCTCAGCTGGCTCGCGACCAGCGGCTGGCCGTTGCGCGTCGCGCCGCTTCCGGCGGAGGCCACCCAGACCTCGTCGCGCGCCGGCGCCACCAGCACGCCGATCCGCGGCTCGCCCCGCTCGATCAGCGCGACCGAGACCGCCCAGCCCGGCCGGCCCCGGACGTAATCGCGTGTGCCGTCGATCGGATCGACCAGCCAGATGCGCTCACCGTCGAGCCGACTGGGGTCATCTGCGGTTTCCTCGGAGAGCCAGCCGGCGTCGGGATCGATCTCGGCCAGCCGCTCGCGCAACAGGACATCGACCGCGAGATCGATCTCGCAGACCGGATTGCCGGGACTCTTGTCCCAACGGCGAAACTGCCCCTGCCAGCGCGCCATCGCCAACGCGCCGGCCTCGGTCGTCGCGGCGACGACCTTTTCTAGCAAGGGGTCAGGCGCCGGCGACCGTCATCCCCTCGACCAGCAGGGTCGGCACCTCGACGGCGCGAATCAGCTCGAGATCGTCGGCCGGCGTCAGCGCGCGGTACATGTCGATGAGATTGCCGGCGATGGTGATCTCATGGACCGGCGGGCCGATCTCGCCATTGGTGATGAGAAAGCCGGAGGCGCCGCGGCTGTAATCGCCGGTGACGCCATTGACCCCCTGGCCGATCAGCTCGGTGATGTAGACGCCATGCGCGATGCCGCCGATCAGCGCATCGCGGCTGCTTGTGCCAGCGGCCATTGACAAGTTCGTCGCCCCGGCCCCGGGCGCGCCGCCGATCCCGCGCGAGGCATGGCCGTTGGGATCGAGCCCGAGCTGTCGCGCCGATGCGCTGTCGAGCAGCCAGCGGGTCAGCACGCCGTCGTCGACGATCGCGGTCGGCGCGGTCGCCAGTCCCTCGCCGTCGAACGGCCGCGAACGCAGCCCGCGCGGGCGATGGGGATCGTCGTGGATCGTGACGCCGGGCGCGAACACCGTCTGGCCGAGCCGATCGAGCAGGAAGCTGGTCCGCCGGGCGACCGCCGCGCCGGTAATCGCGCCGATCAGGTGATTGAGCAGGGTCGAGCCGACCCGCTTGTCGAACACCACCGGCATCGGCCCGCTCGGCAGCCGTTGCGGATTGAGCCGCGCCACGGCGCGGTCGCCGGCACGCTTGCCGATCGATTCGGAGGCCTCGAGATCGGCGAGATGACGGCTTTGGCGGAAGGCATAGTCGCGCTGCATGCCGGCACCTTCGCCGGCGATGACGCTGGCCGAGCAACCATAGCTGGTCGCGCCATAACCGGCGGCAAAGCCGGTCGAGGTCGCCAGCGCCACGGTCGAGCGGCCGGCGCTGGCGCCGCCGCCCTCGCTATTGGTCACGCCGCTGACGGCGCGCGCGGCATCCTCCGCGGCAAGCGCGCGCTCGCGCAGCAGCGCCGGCGAGGGATCGGCGCGATCATCGAGATCGAGCGCAGGCAGCGCCCCGCGCAGCAGGCGATCGGCCGGCGCGAGGCCTGCCCATTTATCTTCAGGCGCCTCGCGCGCCATCGCCACCGCCCGCTCGACCAGCGCGCTCATCGTGTCGGGAGAGAGATCGGATGACGAAACGCTGGCCGAGCGCTGGCCGACGAACACCCGAAGGCCGATCTCCTCGCCCTCGGAGCGGGCGACGTCCTCGAGCTTGCCGAGCCGCAGCGCGACGCTGGTCGAGGCGTCGCCGAGATAGAGCGCGTCGGCGGCATCGGCGCCGGCGGCAATGGCGGCCGAGACCAGCGCGGCAGTGCGATCTTCTGCGTCACGAACGGGAAGCATGGCGAGCGCTTAGGGAACGCAGGGGCCGAGGTCAAAGCCTCAGGAGGTCATCCCGACGACGGCGCAGGCAAGAAAGACGAGCAGGCCGGTGGTCCGGTTCGAGCGGAACACCGCGAGCGCATTGTCGCTCGACGACGGATCGAGCCGAATGACCTGGCCGAGCAGCTGCACCGCCGCCGGCAGGAGGGCGAGCAGCGCCAGCGGCTCCGGCCGGACCGCCCAGAAGGCGATCGCCCAGAGCAGCACCGCAACGAGATAGAACAGGGCGACCCCGCCACGCGCGTAATCGCCGAGCAGGCGGGCCGAGGAATGGACCCCGACCAGCGCATCGTCCTCGCGATCCTGCAGCGCGTAGATCGTGTCATAGCCCACGACCCAAGCGATGCTGCCGGCATAAAGCAGCACCGCGATCGGCGATATCCAGCCGGAGACCGCCGCCCAGCCGACCAGCGCGCCCCAGGAGAACACCATCCCGAGCCAGGCCTGCGGCCACCAGGTGATCCGTTTCATAAAGGGATAGGCCGCGACCGGCGCCAGGCTGAGCAGCGCGACGATGGCGGCGATGCGGTTGACCTGGAGCAGGACGACAAAGCCGATGACGCAGAGGATCGCCAGCAGCGACCAGGCCGCCGCGAGCGTGATCTGGCCGCTGGCCAGCGGCCGGCTGGCGGTGCGGGCGACCCTGGCGTCGAGCTCGCGATCGACGATGTCGTTGTAGATGCAGCCGGCGCTGCGCATGACGATCGCGCCGATCCCGAACCACAGGATCAGCCAGGGATTGCGCTCGATCCCGCCGGCGAGCGCAACGCTCCAGGCGCAGGGCCAGAACAGCAGCCAGGCGCCGATCGGCCGGTCGAGCCGCATCAGCTGGACATAGGGGCCGATCGATCGCGGCAGCAGCGCGAGCAGCCCACGCGCCTGGCTGTCCGGGACGATGACGGGATCGCTCATGGCGGGCTTCCTAGCGACCCCGTGCGGCAAGGCCAATCAGGCTGTCAGCGGATCGCCCGCTTGCGGACTCTCGCTCTCCGCCGCGAAGGCCGGATAACGGCCGAGCGAGAACACCACCAGGGCGCCGACAAGGGCGAGCGGGATGCTGATCGTTAGGAACAACGTGTAGCTGTGAGTGCGATCGAACAGCAGCCCGGCGAGCGCTGGAGCCACTGCGGACGCGATCGCCATGGCGCTGCCGACGAAGCCGAACAGGGTGCCGAAGCTGCGCAGGCCGAAATGGCGCGTCGCGAGATAGACCAGCGCCGGCATCTGCCCGCCGGCGGCGATGCCGAAGATGTTGGCGGCGATGAAGCGCTGCCAGAATGACGGCGACGGCTGCAGCAACAGCAAGCAGGCGATCGCCGGCAGCGCGACCAGGGCGACCGCAACCGGCTTGGCCGGCAAGCGATCGACGAGATAGCCGCTGGCGACGTTCGCCAACGCGCCGGTGATGCCGAGCGAGCTGTAGATCCACACCGCCGGATCATGGCCAATGCCGCGCGATTCGAGCAGCGGTACGAGGTGGATCATCAGCGAATTGGTCAGCATGTAGCAGAGAAAAACCGCGGCGCCGATTTTGATGAAGCTCGCCGAACGCACCCCGTCGCGCACGCTGTAGCCGGGCAATTCGGCGGCCGGCGCCCCGGCCACCTCGGCCTGCGTCGGGCGACGGTCCTTGAGCAGGAAGAAGCACAGGATCGTTACCACAGCACCCCACCCCAGGCCCATGACGACGAAGGCGGTCCGCCACCCTTCGGTTTCGATCAGATGGTTGGTCAGGTTCGGGGCGATCAGCTGGGTGCCGCCATTGGCGCCCATGGTGAACGACAGCGCAAGGCCACGGCTGACGGTGAAATAACGCGAGATCGCCGCCGACCAGACCGTCACCATGATCATCTGGCAGGCGCTGGCGAGAAGCAGCCACAGCAGCAGCCACTGGACGAGGGATCCGGTGAGCGTGGCGAATAGCGCCCAGGCGATGCCAACCAGCACGCAGCCGGCCAATGCGAGCCGCCGCACGCCCCAGCGATCGAGCACCCGGCCGACCAACGGCGCGAGAAACACGCTGGCGACGGCATAGACGAGGAAGGCCGAGCTGAATTGGCCCCGCGACCAGTGAAACTCACGCTCCAGCGGCGCGAAGAAGGTAGGGATGGTGAGAAAGCCCAGGCCGAGCAGCGTCATGCCGCCCATGCAGGCAACCACCACCGGCCATCCCGCGCGCCATTCCTGCGATGCGGTCGCGCCCTCGGCCATGCCATCCCCCTCTCGATGGGCGCCATCCGGCGGCGACCTTTGCGCAAGCTGACCATGGCGCGGTTGCCGTGACAATCCCCGCCGCCGCCACCGGCTGGTCCCGCCGGCAATTCCTGTTATCCCGGGACGATGCCCGCCACCCCCGCCTGGCCGCCCGCAAGCCTGCCGCGGCTGTTCGTCGACCAGCCGCTCGCCGGCGCTGGCGAGGTCGCGATCGACGGCGCCCAGGCGCATTATCTCGCCTCGGTGATGCGGGTGAAGCCGGGCGATCCGGTCGCGCTGTGCGACGATATCAGCGGCGAATGGCTGGCACAGGCGACCGAGGCCGGGCGGCGCTTGGTGAGGCTGCGGATCGAGCGGCAATTGCGGCCGCGCGAAACCGTGCCCGATCTCTGGCTGCTCGCCGCACCGATCCGCAAGGGCCGGCTCGACTGGGTCGCGGAAAAGGCCTGCGAGCTGGGCGTCGCGCGCTTCGTGCCGGTGCGCACCCGCCGCTCGGTGGTCGACAAGGTCAATGGCGAGCGGCTGCGTGCGCATATGATCGAGGCCGCCGAGCAATGCGGCCGCACCGCCCTGCCCGCGCTTGGAGAGCTGGTCACGCTGGAGGCGCTGCTGGCGGACTGGCCCGGCGAGCGCAGGCTGATCTTTGCCGATGAGAGCGGCGGCGCGCCGCTCGCCGAGGCGGTCGCCGCCGCCCCTGCCCCGGCGGCGATCCTGATCGGTCCGGAAGGCGGTTTCGACGAGCGCGAGCGCGCGCTGATCCGGGCGCTGCCGGCGGCGCGGCCGGTCTCGCTGGGGCCCAGGATATTGCGCGCCGACACCGCCGCGGTCGCCGCCGTCACACTGTGGATGGCGGCGGTCGGCGATTGGAACGAACACGGAACACTTGACGAAACCGGCGGAGTCTGAGCCAATTAGGGCGGAGCTCATGATGACCGACCCGCCCTCTTTTCCGCAGCCGGATCCGGTGCCGAGCTCGGCGCATCAGTTCGAGTTCAACCGGCCGACGATCGTCTCGCTGCTCTATCTCGCCAGCTTCCTCACCCTGCTGTCGGGCTTGGCCGGGCTGGTCCTCGCCTATGTCTGGCGCAACGAGCCGCATGAGGCCTGGGAGCAGAGCCATTTCACCTTTCTGATCCGCACCTTCTGGCTCGGGCTCGGCTTTTCGGTGATCTGCGCGATGCTGGCGATATTCGTCATCCCGCTGCTCGGCTTCGTCGCGATCGGCGTCTGGGTCGTCGTCCGCTCGGTGATGGCGCTGGTCGCGGCGCAGAAGCACGCCCCGATCCGCCATCCGCTCAAGCTTCTTTGGTAATCAGGGACCCTCAATAGCCGCTGGCGGCCCGCCGCCGCCGCCGCTATGGCGCCGCCATGAGTACGCGCACAGCGACCGCCGAGGATGAGCTCCCGGTCACCGATCGTGACGATCTGATCGCGGTGTTCGCCGCCGGCGAGAAGCCGCGCGCCGAATGGCGGATCGGCACCGAGCATGAGAAGTTCGTCTTCCGCCTCGCCGATCACCGCGCCCCTTCCCATGCCGAACCCGGCGGCATCCGCGACCTGCTGCTCGGCCTGACCCGTTTCGGCTGGATCCCGGTCGAGGAGAATGGGCAGGTCATCGCGCTCCGGGGCGCGGACGGCACGGTCAGCCTCGAGCCGGCCGGCCAGCTCGAGCTTTCCGGGGCGCCGCTGAGCGACATCCACGCGACCGCGGCGGAGGCGGCGCGACATGTCGATCAGGTCAAGGTCGTCGGCGACGAGCTCGGCCTCGGCTATCTCGCGATTGGCCTGTGGCCCGACAAGACCCGGGCCGAGCTGCCGATCATGCCCAAAGGACGATATGACATCATGCTGCGGCACATGCCGCGGGTCGGCACGCTCGGCCTCGACATGATGCTGCGCACCTGCACGATCCAGACCAATCTCGATTACGCCTCGGAAGGCGACATGGCGCGCAAGTTCCGCGTCAGCCTCGCACTCCAACCGCTTGCCACCGCGCTGTTCGCCAACTCGCCGTTTCTCGAAGGCAAGCCAAACGGCTACCTCTCCTACCGCAGCCATATCTGGACCGACACCGACCCGGCACGGACCGGCATGCTCCCTTTCGTGTTCGACGACAGCTTCGGCTACGAGCGCTATGCCGATTACGCGCTCGACGTGCCGATGTACTTCGTCTTCCGCGACGGCCGTTACATCGACGCCGCCGGCCAGAGCTTTCGCGATTTCCTCGCCGGCAAACTGCCCGCGCTGCCGGGCGAATTGCCGCGGCTGTCGGACTGGACCGATCATCTTTCGACCGCCTTTCCTGAGGTTCGGCTCAAGAGCTTCCTCGAAATGCGCGGCGCCGACGGCGGCCCATTGTCGCATATCGCCGCTCTGCCCGCCTTCTGGGTCGGCCTGCTCTATGATGCCGATGCGCTCGACGCCGCCTGGGACGAGATCAAGGGCTGGTCGATCGCCGAGCAGCAACGATTGCGCGACGAGGTGCCGAAGCTGGCGCTCGGCGCCGCCTGCCCCGGCGGCGGCACGCTGCAGGGTCTCGCGGAGCGCGTGCTGGAGATCTCGCGCGCCGGGCTACGCGCGCGCAGGCGGCTCGACGCTGCCGGCAATGACGAGACGATCCACCTCGCCCCGCTCGAGGCGATCGTCGCCAGGGGCAAGACCTGCGCCGAGACGCTGCTCGATCACTACAATGGCGATTGGGCGGGCGACCTCAGCCGCATCTACGACGCGACGCGCTTTTAGGGTGGAGGATGGCTCGGAACCTCCCTGTTGCGAAGCAATGGGGAGGGGGACCGCTCAGCCGCAAGGCTGAGTGGTGGAGGGGCCGGTAACGCCACCACTCCGCGAACGGATTGCAGACTTTCTCGAGGCCCCTCCACCACTCGGCTACGCCGAGCGGTCCCCCTCCCCACCAGCTTTGCTGGCAGGGAGGTTCCGGCAAGGCCCTCGCTCAGCTACTCGGCCGGCTGAAGCGCTGGCGCGCGGCGGCGGAGCAGCCCGCGCAGCTTCGCCCAGAGATCGTTGCGATCCATCCACGCGGCGTAGGCCTGATAGGCGGGATCGGCCATCAGATGGCGCTCCTCGGTCTTGGCGCGCCAATAATAGACGCCCGAGACGAGCACCATGATCGCGGTATTGCGCGCGCCCTCGACGAAGCCGTTGCTGCAGAAGAAGGGCAGGCCGCTGATCCACCAGAACAGATTCTTCGACAGATAGGCGGGGTGGCGCGTCCAGCGGTACGGTCCATGGGTCAGGATGCCGCGATGGGTCAGGTTGGAAAAGCGCAGGCCGAAAGCGACGGTTGCCCAGGCATACCAGAAGGTGAGGAGCACCAGCCCCGCGCCGAGCACGATCTGCAGTCCGGGCCAGGACCACAGCCAGACCGTCCAGTCATGGCTGCCGGGGTGATAGTCGAGCGGCCCGCCGTCGGTCATCAGGGTGAACGGCGGATAGCAGATCAGCGCCGCCAGCCAGCCGGCGGCATAAGGATTGGCCGAGCGGATGTGCGCGTCGAGCGGCCGCATCGTCAGCACATAGCCGACCGTCGCGAAGGTGACGTCGGCCAGGAACATCGTCGTGACCAGCCACTGGATCAGCCGCAGCGGTCCGTTTTCGAACGCGTCCCAGCCAGGCGCGATCACCTGCGCCCAGCCGATCGGCACGACCGAGACCATGAAGGCGAGGAAGAAGCCCTTCACCGCCCAGGCGCGGAGATGTTCGGTGATACGCTCGCGATCCAGCGCGCCGCCGGTCAGCCAATGGCCGAAGGCCCAGGCGCCGTCCTTCGGCTCGACCAGGCGGCGGTCGATCCACAGCACATAGGGGACCGACAGCACCAGCAACAGCGGCAATGCCACCATCATGCAGCGCATCGCGAAAAGATAATTGCCGGCCCAGTACCAGCGGCCGATCCCGTAGAAGAGCGCGATCAGGCCCCAGGTGGTCCACAGCCCGACGAGCTTGGTGACGCTGCCGCGCCAGGTCTCGCGCAGTGGCGAGAGCGGTTTGTCCCAGTCGATCCCGGTGGTCGGCGAGCGATGGACCCGATCAACCAGCAGCGACCAGAGCAGCATCGGGACGCCGCACGCAAGCACCGCAGCCATCGCCGCAAAGGGGCCGTCCATCGCGTCGTTCCAGGCGAAGATCGTCCACAGGACCAGCCCGACCAGACCGGCGACGCCGACGCCCGCGCTGACGGCCGAAACGGGGCGCGGATCGGTAGCGGAGCGGGACGGCATGGCGCCGGTCTAACCGCGGGATGGTAAGGGATTTGTGAAGACGGAACAGCTTGAGCGCTCTGCCGATTTTCGAAACCGGCCGCCGTCCCCTATGAACGTCCGGCAAGAGGGGATTGGCGGATATGGCGTCTACAGCCGGTCATGACGTCGTCGTCGTCGGCGGCGGATCGGCCGGCTGCGCCCTGGCCGCGCGCCTTTCGGAAAATCCGTCCCGCCGGGTGCTGCTGCTCGAAGCGGGACCGGATTACGCCGCGCTCGAGGATTTTCCGCTGGAGCTGACCCGGGCGCTGTCGATGGCCGCCGCCTTTCCCGGCCATCCGGCAAGCTGGAACTTCGTCGTCGAGCTGACCCCCGGTCGCCGCTATCCGCACGCCCGCGGCAAGGTGATCGGCGGATCGAGCACGATCAACGGCACCTATTTCGTCCGCGGACGGCCCGAGGATTTCGACGGCTGGGCCGCCATGGGCCATGATCTCTGGTCCTATCAGCAGGTGCTGCCCTTCTTCCGGAAGTGCGAATCCGACCGCGATTTCGGCGGCGCGTATCACGGCCAGGACGGCCCGATCCCGATCCGCCGGCCAGGGGACGAAGAGCTGCGCGACGTATCGCGCGCCTTCGTCGATGCCTGCCTGGCCGCGGGCTATGGAGCGGAGCCGGACAAGAATGCGCCGGGCCCGAGCGGCATCGGCCCGACCCCGCGTAATGTCGCGAACGGCTTCAGGATCAACACCGCCGCCGGTTATCTGACGCCGGCGCGCGATCGACCCAATCTGACCGTGCTGGGCGACAGCCTGGTCCGGCGCGTCCTGTTCGACGGAACCCGCGCGACCGGCGTCGAGGTGGAAAGACAAGGACAGCCCGTCACCTATGCCGCCGGCGAAGTCGTGCTCTGCGCCGGTGGCATCAAGAGCCCGCATATCCTGATGCTGTCGGGCGTCGGCCCCGCAGAGGAATTGCGCCGGCATGGCATCGCCGTGGTCCACGACAACCCGGGAGTCGGCCGTCATGTGAAGGACCACCCCAGCCTGCCGGTCAATTTCCTCGTCCGCGATGATGATGCGCCGCTGCCGATCGACTTCATGTCCTTTCAGTCGACGCTCAATCACACCGCCGAGGGTTCGGACATCTCCAGCGACCTGCAGATCACCTGCGGCTCGGCGACCATGGCTCAGATGATGCGCCCCGCCGGCGCAAGCGGGCTGCGCGGGCGCCTGCCATCCTATCTCACGCGCCCGATCAGGACGTTGAACGCGCTGCGCAAGCTGCCGGCCCGACTGGTGATGTCCGAAGCGCGCACCCAGGACACGCTCCGCCTATTGTGCAGCCTCGAAGCCGAGAAAAGCACCGGCGCGATCACGCTGCGCTCGGCCGATCCGGCCGAGGCGCCGGTCATCAACCTCAACTATCTGAGCCATCCCGACGACCTCCCCCGGCTCAGGGCGAATTTGCGGGTGGCGACGGATCTGCTGCTGTCGCCGTCCTTCCGGAAGCTGAAGCTGCGGCTGGTCGGCCTGACCAGGGACGACCTCGCGTCCAACGCGGCGATGGACGGGTGGATCCGCAACAATCTCGGGACGTCCTATCACACCAGCTGTGCGACGCGGATGGGGCCGGCGTCCGACCCGACCGCGGTGGTCGATCAGCGCGGCCGCGTGCATGGCGTGGAAGGCCTGCGCGTCGCCGATATCTCGATCATGCCCGAGATCACCCGCCGCGGACCGGCCGCGACCGCCGTCATGATCGGCGAGCGGATTGCGGCGCTGATGGAGACGGACTGAGCGGCGCTGGAGCGGGCGATGGGAGTCGAACCCACGACATTCTGCTTGGAAGGCAGATGCTCTACCACTGAGCTACGCCCGCCCGCACCGGAACGCGCCGCCATAACAGGCGGCCGCGTGAGCCGCTAGCTGGTCGTCAACCGGCGGCGGCGACCTGTGAGGCATAGAGCGTGTCGTTATGCTCGCGGAGCTCGACGATCTTCCCGTCGCGCACTCGGAACAGGAAGTGGTAGACGTTGTCGTAGCGATTGCCCGACTTGCGCAGCGAGCTGCCGTTGACCTCGGCTGCGACGCGGTCGTCCTCCGCCGTCATCGACACGATCTCATTGCCCATATTGCCGACGAGGACGTCGGCGGCGCCGTCCATCGCAGCGATCATGTCCTTCTTGCCGAGCCCGGCCTCAGCCCGCGGATACCACCAGCTGGCATCCTCGGCGACCAGCTCCAGCGCCTTGCCGAAGCCGTCGCTGGCGATCGTCTCGAAATAGCGCCGCACCAGCGCCTTGTTCGCTTCACGCTGTGATTTCTCGTCCATCGTCCTACCTCGTTCGGAAAATTGCCGCCTACGCGGATCCGGCATATGCAGAGCATCAATGCTGGCGATCCGCAATCTCGAGGTACACCTCGCGCACAGCTGCAACCTGGCCTGCGAGAGCTGCTCGCATTATTCGAACCAGGGCCATAAGGGCCTGCTCGATCTGGCCGAGGCTGAAGATTCGTGGGCCGCATGGGCCGATCGCCTAGCGCCGCGTACGTTCTCGCTGCTGGGTGGTGAGCCGGCGATCCATCCAGACTTTGCAGCCTTCGTACCACTCGCTCGGCGCGCTTGGCCGGAGGCGCATCTCCGGATCGTCACCAACGGCTTCCTGCTATCACGCCATCCGGAGCTGCCGCGCCTCCTCGCGGAAGCCGGGAATGCCAAGCTCACCGTCTCGATCCACCATGACTCCCCGGCCTATCTTTCGCGCCTTGAGCCTGTGGTCGCGCTGCTCAAGCGGTGGCGGGCGGAGTACGGAATCCGGGTCGGAGCGTACCCCTCCGCCATCGGATGGACGCGACGCTACAAAGGCGTCGGCGCGGCGATGGAGCCTTATGCCGATGACGATCCGGAGGCGAGCTGGAGCCATTGCCCCGCGCGCTACTGCCCGCAGATCTTCGAAGGCGCGATCTGGAAATGTGCGCCGCTCGCATATCTGCCCATGCAGCACGCGAAATATGGGCTTGGCGAAGCGTGGCGGCCTTATCTCGACTACGCGCCGCTTCATCCCAATTGCTCCGATGCAGAGCTTCGCGCTTTCTTCGCACGGGGAGCGGAAGCGGCATGTGGCATGTGCCCCGCCAACCCGGAGCGCTTTGCCCTGCCCCTGCCATTTCCGGAGCCGCGGCGCTCGCCCTCAGCGCGGCTTTAACTCGCTTGCACCGATCGCAGTGTCGACGGGATTGGTGGAGGGGGTTGGATTTGAACCAACGTAGGGAAAACCCGGCAGATTTACAGTCTGCTGCCATTGACCGCTCGGCCACCCCTCCAGGGCCCGTCCGGACGGAGGCGGCTCCATGGGACAGGACGGCTTGCCTGTCAACGCCGCCCCGTGGGAAAGGCGGCGGCGATGAGCCGCAGCCCCCGCCCTTCCGGACCACGATCGCGAACCCGCTTCTGGGGGCGCCATGCCGTCCTCGCGGCGCTGGCCAATCCGCAGCGCGTGACGCGGCGGATCTGGGCGACGCGCGAGGCCATGGCGCGGATTGATCTGCCACCGGTGATCCCGATGAGCCTATGCGACGTCAGCGACCTCGGCCGGCTGGTGCCGCATGACGCGCCACATCAGGGACTGGTGATCGAGGTCGACCCACTGCCCGACATGTGGCTCGGCGATCTGCTCGATCTCGGCGGAGGCGAAGGCGATCGCCGGCCGCTGGTGGTGCTCGACCAGATCACAGATCCCCATAACGTCGGCGCGGTCCTGCGTTCGGCCGCGGCGTTCGACGCGCTCGGCATCGTCGCCCAGGATCGCCATGCGCCGCCCGAATCGGGGGCGCTTGCGCGATCGGCCTCGGGGGCGCTGGAGATTGTTCCCTGGGTGCGGGTGGTCAACCTCGCCCGCGCGCTCGACGAGATCGGCGAGCGCGGATTCTGGCGAATCGGCTTGTCCGGCCATGCGCCAACCACCCTGGCCGATGCCCTGGGCGAAACCAGGCCGGCCTTCGTCCTCGGCGCCGAGGGCGAGGGCATGCGCAGCAATACCGAGACGCATTGCGACGAGCTCGCCCGGCTACCGATCAGCAACCGGGTCGAAAGCCTCAACGTGTCGAATGCCGCCGCGATCGCGCTCTACGCGGCGGCGAGCCGGAGCGTTTAGGCGGCGCCTGTCGGCGCGAACTGTTCCAGCACGGAAAACGCGATCTCCCTCGCGTTTTTCCAAACTCAGTCCTCCGGCGCGACCGTGACGCGGACGCCGTCCATCGCCGCGGTGAACGGCAGCTGGCAGGACAGCCGCGACCGCTCATTGCGGTGATCCGAGCTGTCGAGCAGATCGTCCTCATCCTGCGACATCGGCGGCAGCTCGACATCGCTGTCGACATAGACATGGCAGGTTGCGCAGGAGCAGCAGCCGCCGCACAGCGCGAGCACCTCGTCGACGCCGCCGTCGCGCAGCACTTCCATGACCGACAATCCGGTCGTCGCCTCGATCTCGCGCTCCTCGCCCTTGCGCGTCACGACGACAAGCTTGGCCATCAATCCACCCCTAGCTATGCGATTTCCGATAATCGGAGCCGGCTATGGGGATGCTGGCGGCTGAAATCAAGCGAGGAACCCGCCCTGACCCTGTCCGCTGAGAGGCTGCGCACGGCACTAGACGCCCTGGCCAGCCGCGAAAAGGCCTTCGCCGAGGCAATCGAGCGCGCCGGCTACCCCGCCCCGCGGATTCGCCCGCGCGGGCATGAAACGCTGCTGCGAACGATCATTGGCCAGCAGGTCAGCGTCCAGTCGGCCAACGCCATCTGGGGCCGGCTGGAGGCGGCCGGCGGCACCGATCCGGCCCGGCTCGCCGCCCTGTCGGACGAGGAGCTGCGCAATATCGGGCTGTCGCGTCAGAAATCGTCCTATGCGCGGAGCCTGGCCGAAGAGGTGGCATCCGGCCGGCTGAACCTCGCCGCCTTGCCCGAGGACGATGAAGAGGCGATCGCCGAGCTGGTGGCGATCAAGGGCATTGGCCGCTGGTCGGCGGAAATCTACCTGTTGTTCGCCGAGGGCCGCGGCGACATCTGGCCGGCCGGCGATCTCGCCGTGCAGATCGAATGCGGGCAGATCCTCGGCCTCGCCGAGCGGCCGAGCGAGCGCGTAACCCGGGCCCTGGCCGACGCCTGGCGCCCCCATCGCGGCGCCGCGGCGATTTTCGCCTGGCATCATTACGGCACGCGGCTCCGCGCCAAGGCGGGCAAGGCGCCGGTCTGATCAGGGCAAACGGCGAAAAAGCGGGCGCACGAGCTCCCTGAGCCGCAGCGGTAGTCGCGCGCGGGCAACGCGGCGAGGAAGCGAAGGCTGAACCGATCGTTTCGCCGTCGATCCATAATCGGCGACCAGCAGCGGCGCGGCGGGATTGGGCCCGAGATGGCGATTGATGATGCCCCCGCCAGTTTGTTCGAGCACATCCATGGCGCGGGCGACCTGGCCGGGATCGAGGCCGTCGTGAAGCGACAGCCCGATATTCGCCGCGTAGATCGGAAAGCCGTGCTCTCGCGCGAGCACGCGCAGGAGCGGCGAGCCGCCATTGGCGAGCGACCGCAGGATATCGCTGCCGAGCATGCCGACCGTGGTGAGAAGCGGAAATCTGAAGCCGGCGTGCAGTCCGGTCAGCAACCTCACGCCGACCTGGAAATTGTCCTTCAGCGACCGGCTCGCGGCGATGTAACGGATGAGCTCGATCATTCGGTCGAGGTCGGGATGCGGCCCGGCGAAGACGAACGCTGCATTATGCGTGCCATGGGCGACCATCGCACCGCCGCCCCATGTGACATAGGTCTCCTTGCCGAAGGCATAGCCTTCGCGCAGGTCGAGGCTGAAACGCGCCGGATCGAAGACGAAGATATCGGCATCCAGCCAGATCGCGCGCTCGTAGCCGTCGGCGAAGCTCGCGCGGATCCATTCCAGCCGGGCGAGGTTGGTGATGGTCCGCTTATTGTCTCCGGCGCGCGCGAGATAGTCGGGCCCGCACAGCGCAAAGAGCTCGTCGCCGCGGAACTGATAGTCGTAGCCCTGTGCGGCGGCCCAGCCGCGCACGCTCGCCATGCAGCGCTCGATCGCCTCGGGCACGTCGTCGCGGCGGAAACTCTGGACGACGAGCGTCTTCACTCCGCCGCCGCTCGCGACGGCTTCGCCAGCCGCTCCTTGCCGCTCAGCAGGCGGACGCTCTGTCCCGGCAAGACTCCGGCCATGCCATCGCCGCGCTGGCCGCAAAGATCGTAGAACAGGGCGTGCGGATGTGCGGCCGCAGCGAGCGCGCCAAGATCGAGCGCGGCGAGCGCCGGATGATCATTGGCGAGCAGGATCGCGCCGGCCCCGCCTGCCGCGGCAAGCGGCGACACCGCAGGCGCCAGTCCGGCCTGCTCGAGCGCGCCAGCGTCGATCTCCGGATCCCAGGCGCGCAGCTCCAGCCGCGCATCGCGCATCAGACGTTGCGCGATCTCGAGCGCGACGCTGCCGCGCAGATCGGCGACCGGCGGGCGCCCCTTGAAGGCAACGCCGAGCACAGCCACCGTCGTGGCGCCGATCGCGGCAAGATGATCGGCGATCGCAGCCGCGACGTCGCCGGCAATCCGTGCATTGGCCTGGCGCGCCGCGCGCAGCAGCGGCGAGTCCGGCGCGCCGGGCGATGACAGCAGCAGACCGACATCCTTGGCAAGGCACGGACCGCCGACCGGCCCAGGGCGCGGCAGGCTGAAACGCTCGTAGCCGCGACCCGCCGCGGCGGCGACGGCATGGCCGTCAAGGCCGAGGCCGGCGCAAAAGCGGGCAAGCTCATTGGCCAGTCCAAAAGTCGCGTCGCGCGCGACATTGCACAACAGCTTGGCGGCCTCGGCTTCGGCGGCGCTGCTGCAGATCGTCACGGGTCCGAGCCGTCCGAACAGCTCGGAGGCCTGACGGCGGCTTTCGTCATCGTCGGCGCCGATCAGATGCGGCACCTCGAACTGCTCGCGATAGCTTTGCCCCTCGGCGCTGCGGTCGGGGCAGGCCGCGATGAAGATGTCGACCGCCTGTGCCCTCGCCTGTTGCGCAATGCGCGCGCTCGTCCCGACCGGCACTGTCGAACGAATGCAGAGCAGGTCGCCCGGCCGGGCGACGCTCAGCACGGTTGCGACGGCCTTCGACAGTGCCGCGTCATCGAACCCACCGTCGTCGTGCCATGGGGTCGGAACCGCGAGCAAATAGGCGCTGGACCCGGCCGGGAGCGCTAGGATCTCATCGGAAAATCGCAGCGTGCCATCAGCCAAGGCGGCGGCGATGACGGCGGCAAGATCGGGCTCGCCGATCGCTTCACGTCCCGCCGACAGACGGGCCAGGCGGTCGCCGTCCGTGTCATAGCCGAGCACCGTCATGCCGGTGGTGGCGAAGGCCGCGGCGACGGCGAGACCGACGCTGCCGCAGCCGACAATCACCACTCGCTGCATGGCTCGGTTCCTGAACTTCACGACAACGCCGCCGGTCGGGCTGTCGAGCCCTAATCGGTCGTTACGGTGACATCAACCGGTCGTTGCCGGCCTGAACGCCACGGTCGCGTCGCCGATCGATGCGATCCGCGGCCGGTGGCGTCGGCGACGGCCGTCGGCTATTCCGAGGCCAGGATAGAACATGAGGATGCGGCGATGCTGACCCGTCGGCTGACTGAGATCGGGGGCCTGGAGATCGAGGGTGTCGATCTGTCCTCGCCGCTGTCCGCCGACATCGAGCGCGAGATCGGCCGGCTCTATGACGAGCATGGCCTGTTGGTCTTTCGCGACCAGCATCTGACCAAGCAGCAACTGGTCGATGCGACCGGACCGTTCGGCGGCCCGGACCTGGATCCGCCGGTCAACGACACCGAGCCCGATGTTCCGGGCGTGACGGTGATCAGCACGCGCGGATCGACGGGCGACATCGTCCCCGACGAGAAGGAAGAGTTGGTCGGCGAGATCTGCTGGCACACCGACCAGGCCTATGTGACGCGGCCCAATCGCGGAAAGCTGCTCTACGCGGTCACCGTGCCCGAGGTCGGCGGCAAGACCGGCTTCATCGACGGCGCGCTGACCTATGCCGCCCTGCCCGATGATCTCAAGGATCGGATCAAGGGGCTGCATGTCATCCAGAGCTGGGCGCACGCCCGCGAGATCATCCACCGCAATCGCGGCTACCGCCACAACAACGAAACCGTGCTGGCCGACGATCGCTTCCCCGACACCGCCTATCGGCTGGTCCACGAACATCCCAAGACCGGCCGGCGGGTGCTCAACCTGCCGCAGCAATGGGCTTGCGGCATCGTCGAATTGCCGGGCGCCGAGGGCAAGGCGCTGATGGACCAGCTGTTCGCCCACCTCCTCCAACCGCAATTCGCCTATTGGCATGATTACCGGCCGGGCGATCTCGTCGCCTGGGACAATTGGCGCTTCCTCCACGCCGCCGGCGGCACGCCGCGCGGCTATGTCCGGACGATGTGGTCGGTGGTCATTCGCGGCGGCCCCAGCTTCGGGCGCGTGCTCGATGAGTCCGGCGCGGCTGCGATCGGTCGCTAGCACCGCACGCTATTCCGCCGCGGCTATCTCCGCCGGGGCATCCTCGAGCGGATGCGCCAGCCGGCCGATCATCTCTTTCGGACAGATCTGCCAGACCTGCTCGCGATAGCGATCCCAATTGTCGAGGATCTCGTTGGCCCAATTGCTGCCGGTCGCGACCGCATGCTCGGCGATCAGCGCCTTCAATCGCGTTTCCCACCAGGCCGAGCCCAAGCGGCGGACGATGACGCTGTCAGGATTGACGCGATGCGCGAAATCGCCGCGGACATCGAGGACGAAGGCCATGCCGCCGGTCATGCCCGCCGCGAAATTCTCGCCGGTGCGCCCCAAGATCACGGCGATGCCGCCGGTCATATATTCGCAGCCGTTCGCGCCGCAGCCCTCGATCACCACCGTCGCGCCGGAGTTGCGCACGGCGAAGCGCTCGCCCGCCTGCCCCGCAGCGAACAGTTTCCCCGCGGTCGCACCGTACAACACGGTGTTGCCGATGATGGTGTTGTCCTGGCTGACGAGCGGGCTCGACACCGTCGGCCGGACGATGATCTTGCCGCCCGACAGCCCCTTGCCGACATAGTCGTTCGCGTCGCCCGCGACCTCGACGGTCACCCCCTGGACGGCGAAAGCGCCCAAGGACTGGCCGGCCGAGCCGCGCAGCTTCACATGGACATGATCCTCGCGCAGCCCGGCCATGCCAAAGCGCCGCGTGATCTCCGAGGACAGCCGCGTGCCGACCGCGCGATGGGTGTTCCTGACGGTATAGGTCAGCTGCATCTTCTCGCCGCGCATGAACACGGGCGCGGCATCCTTGATGATCTGTGCATCCAGACTGTCGGGCACCTCGTTCCTGAACATGTTGAGGCTGTAGCGGCGGTGATGATCCGGCGCGTCGACCTTGGCGAGGATCGGATTGAGATCGAGATTGTCGAGATGCTCGGCGCCGCGGCTGGCCTGGCGCAACAGCTCGGTTCGGCCGACGACCTCGTCGAGGCTGCGCGCGCCGAGCTTGGCCAGGATCTCGCGCACCTCCTCGGCGATGAAGGTCATCAGGTTGATCACCTTCTCCGGCGTGCCGGTGAATTTCTGGCGCAGCTTTTCGTCCTGGGTGCAGACGCCGACCGGGCAGGTGTTGGAATGGCACTGGCGCACCATGATGCAGCCCATCGCGACCAGCGACAAAGTGCCGATGCCGAATTCCTCGGCGCCGAGGATCGCGGCGATGACGATGTCGCGGCCGGTCTTCAGCCCGCCGTCGGTGCGCAGCTTGACGCGGTGCCGCAGACCGTTGAGCGTCAACACCTGGTTGACCTCGGTCAGCCCCATCTCCCAGGGCGTGCCGGCATATTTGATCGAGGTCTGCGGGCTCGCGCCGGTGCCGCCGACATGGCCGGCGACGAGGATGACGTCGGCATGGGCCTTGGCGACGCCGGCGGCGACCGTGCCGATGCCGGCCGAGCTGACCAGCTTGACGCACACCCGCGCCGACGGATTGATCTGCTTCAGGTCGTAGATCAGCTGCGCCAGATCCTCGATCGAATAGATGTCGTGATGCGGCGGCGGGCTGATCAGCATCACGCCCGGCGTCGAATGCCTGAGCCGCGCGATCATCTCGGTGACCTTGAAGCCGGGCAGCTGCCCGCCCTCGCCGGGCTTGGCACCCTGGGCGACCTTGATCTCCAGCTCCTCGGCCGCGTTGAGATATTCGGCGGTCACGCCGAAGCGGCCCGAGGCGACCTGCTTGATCACCGAATTGGCGTTGTCGCCATTATCGTATGGCTTGTAGCGGCTGGCGGCCTCGCCACCCTCGCCCGACACCGCCTTGGCGCCGATCCGGTTCATCGCGATCGCCAAAGTCTCATGCGCCTCGGGCGACAGCGCGCCCAAGGACATGCCGGGCGTGACGAAGCGCTTGCGGATCTCGGTGATCGCCTCGACCTCGTCGATCGCAACCGGCTCTTCGGCCCAGTTGAATTCAAGCAGATCGCGCAGATAGACCGGCGGCAGGTCGCGCACCGCGCGCGAGAATTGCAGATAGTTCGAATAGCTGTCGCGGGTGACCGCGGTCTGCAGCAGATGCATCAGCTGCGCCGAATAGGCATGCTCCTCGCCGCCCGCGCGCTGGCGATAGAAGCCGCCGATCGGCAGGGTCGCGACGCCCTCGTCGAACGCCTTGTCATGGCGCTTCTGCGCGTTGATCTGCAGCGAGGCATAGCCCTCGCCCGAGATCTTCGCGGGCATGCCGGGGAAGAGGTCGTTGACCAGCGCGCGGCTCAGCCCGACCGCCTCGAAATTATAGCCGCCGCGGTAGGACGAGATCACTGCGATGCCCATCTTCGAGATGATCTTGAGCAGCCCCTCCTCAACCGCCTTGCGCATCCGCTCGAGGCAGTCCTCGAGCGGCCGCTCGCCGAACAATCCACGAGCATGGCGATCGGCCACTGCGGCTTCGGCGAGATAGGCGTTCACCGTCGTCGCGCCGACGCCGATCAGCACCGCATAGCTGTGGGTGTCGAGCGTCTCGGCCGAGCGGACGTTGATGCTGGCATAGGAGCGCAGACCGCGGCGGACGAGATGGGTGTGCACCGCCGCCGCGGCGAGCACCATCTGCACCGCGACGCGATCAGGCGCGACATGCTCGTCGGTCAGGAACAGCTCGGAGCGGCCCATGCGCACCGCCTTCTCCGCATCCTGACGGATCCGTACGATCGCATTGCGCAGCGCATCGGGGCCGGCGTCGAGCGGATAGGTGCAGTCGATCTCCGCCGCCTGGCCGCCGAAATGGGACTGCAGCGTGAGCCAGTCGGCGCTGGTCAGCACCGGCGACTTCAGCACCAGCACGCCCTTCTGCCGCGCGTGATCGTCGAGGATGTTGGCGAGATTGCCGAAGCGGGTCTTGAGCGACATCACCCGCGTCTCGCGCAGCGAGTCGATCGGCGGGTTGGTCACCTGGCTGAAATTCTGCCGGAAGAAATGGCTGATCGCGCGCGGCTGCTCGGAGATCACCGCGAGCGGCGTGTCGTCGCCCATCGAGCCGACCGCTTCCTTGGCGTCCTCGACCAGGGGCGCGAGGATCAGCTCCATATCCTCCAGTGTCTGCCCGGCCGCGACCTGGCGGCGGATCAGCTCGGCGCGTTCATAGCGCGTGACGAGATCGCCCTTCGGCCGCGGCAGATCGGCCATGGTTTTGAAGTCGGCGATCCATTCGCCATACGGATTGGCCGCGGCGATGCGGTCCTTCAGCGCACGATCGTCGAACAGCGCGCCTTCGTCGAGATTGACCGCGATCATCTGGCCCGGCCCGAGCCGGCCTTTCTTGACCGCATTCGCTTCGGGGATCTGGACCATGCCGGTCTCCGAGCCGACGACCAGCAGATTGTCGTTGGTCACGGTGTAGCGCAGCGGCCGGAGCGCATTGCGGTCGAGCCCGGCAACCACCCAGCGGCCGTCGGTCAGCGCCAGCGCGGCGGGCCCGTCCCACGGCTCCATCACGCTGGCGAAGAAGGTGTACATGTCCTTATGCGCCTGCGGCAGATCGCTGACGTCCGGCAGCGCCTCGGGAACGAGCATCAATTTCGTGATCGGCGCCTCGCGGCCGGCGCGGACGATCGCCTCGAACACCGCGTCAAGCGCGGCGGTGTCGGATGCGCCGGCCGGGATCAGCGGCTTGATGTCCTCCGAATGCTCGCCGAAGGTCAGCGCCGCCATCTTGATCTCGTGGCTCTTCATCCAGTTCTTGTTGCCGCGGATCGTGTTGATCTCGCCGTTATGCGCGAGCGTGCGGAACGGCTGGGCCAGCCACCATTGCGGGAAGGTGTTGGTCGAATAGCGCTGGTGGAAGATCGCGAAGCGGCTGACGAAACGCGCGTCGAGCAGATCCGGATAGAACAGCGACAGGCTCTCGGCGAGGAACAGCCCCTTGTAGATCACCGAGCGGCAGGACAGCGAGCAGATGTAGAAGCCCTGGACCTGGGCCTCGACCACCTTCTTCTCGATCCGCCGGCGGATGAGATAGAGGTTCTTCTCGAACTCCTCGGCCGTGACCGCGTCATGCGCGGGGCCGGCGATCATGATCTGCTCGATCTCGGGACGGGTCTGCATCGCCTTGTCACCGATCACCGAAACGTCGACCGGGACCTGGCGCCAGCCGTAGATCTCATAGCCGAAGTCGATGATCTCGGATTCGACGATGGTGCGGCAGCTCTCCTGCGCGCCGAGATCGGTGCGCGGAAGAAAGACCATGCCGACGGCGAGCCGGCCATCCTTCGGCCGCTGGCCGGCGCGCTCGATCGCCTCGCCGAAGAAATCGACCGGCAGCTCGACATGGATGCCGGCGCCGTCGCCGGTCTTGCCGTCGGCATCGACCGCGCCGCGATGCCACACCGCCTTCAGCGCATCAATCGCGGCGACGACGACGCGACGTGAGGCGACGCCGTCGGTTGCCGCGACCAGACCGACGCCGCAGGCATCGCTTTCGAAGTCCGGGCGATACATGCCTTCGCGCGCGATCCGATCGCGCTCTTGCGGGGAGGCGAGATAGGGCGTGCTCATGCCGCAATCTCCGCCGGCGCAGCCGCGGCCCGCGCCTTGGCCTTGAGATAGCCGTGCATCTTCTCGGCGACATCGCGGCCATCGCGCACCGCCCAGACGACCAGGCTTGCACCACGGACGATGTCGCCGGCGGCGAAGACGCCGTCCAATGAGGTCTGCATGCTGCGGTGATCGACGCGCAAAGTCCCCCAGCGCGTCACGCCGAGATCCGGCGCGCCAAACAGCTGCGGCAGATCCTCGGGATCGAAGCCGAGCGCCTTGATCACGAGATCGGCGTCGATGCAGAATTCGGCGCCGGGATCGATCTCCGGCGCGCGACGGCCGCTGACGTCGGGCGCGCCGAGCCGCATCCTGGTCACCCGCACGCCCGAAACGCGCTCGCGCGCCTCGAATGCTTCGGGCGCCGACAGCCAGACGAACTCGACGCCCTCTTCCTCGGCGTTCCTGACCTCGCGCTGCGAGCCCGGCATGTTGGCGCGGTCACGACGGTAGAGGCATTTGACCGAGATCGCACCCTGGCGGACGGCGGTGCGGACACAGTCCATCGCCGTGTCGCCGCCGCCGACCACGACAACATGCCTGCCCGCGGCATCGAGCGTCCCATCATCGAAGCGCGGCACCGCATCGCCGAAGCCCTTGCGGTTCGATGCGGTGAGATAGTCGAGCGCCTCGACGACGCCGTCACTGCCGATGCCCGGCGCCTGGATCGCGCGCGGCTGGTAGACGCCCGTGGCGATCAGCAGCGCGTCATGGCGCTGGCGCAGCTCGTCGAGGTTGGCGTCGCGGCCGACCTCGAAGCCGTGATGGAAATGGATGCCGCCGTCGATCAGCCGCTGCACCCGGCGCATGACAATCGGCTTCTCGAGCTTGAAGTTGGGAATGCCATAGGTCAGCAGCCCGCCGGCGCGATCGTGCCGGTCGTAGACATGGACTTCATAGCCGCGGACGCGCAGCAGCTCGGCCGCGGTCAGCCCGGCCGGCCCGGCGCCGATGACGCCGACCGACTGGCCGCGATCCGCCAGGGGCGCGAGCGGCTCCACCCAGCCCTCCTCCCAGGCAGTGTCGGTGATGAATTTCTCGACCGAGCCGATGGTGACCGCGCCATGGCCGGAAAATTCGATGACGCAATTGCCTTCGCACAGCCGGTCCTGCGGACAGATGCGGCCGCAGATCTCGGGCATGGTCGAGGTCGCGTTGGACAGCTCATAGGCCTCGCGCAGCCGCCCCTCGGCGGTCAGCCGCAGCCAGTCCGGAATGTGATTGTGCAGCGGGCAATGGACCGAGCAATAGGGCACGCCGCACTGCGAGCAGCGCCCGGACTGCTCCGCCGCCTGGGCGACCGGATAGTCGCGACTGATCTCGGAAAAGTCGCCCGCCCGCGTCGAAGCGTCCCGCTTGTCCGGATAGGACTGGGGCAGCTTGACGAAGCGCAGCATCCGATCTTCGGCCATGACAGGGTACTCCCGACTCCGGAGATACACCGAAATCCGCCATCTGTCACGTGAAAGGTCAGTATTACTGCTGTTGTTTCTGTACTGGCGCCAATCCCACGGCTCTAGTGAAATATATAAGCCCGCATTAGATCCGGTCCGGTCCTATCCGGCGATCAGCCAGGCGCCGGCGGCCAGCCCCGCGACGATGCGGTACCAGGCGAAGGGCCCGAAGCCGTGGCGCGACACCAGAGCGACAAAGGCGCGCACGACGACCACCGCAACGACGAAGGCGGTGACGAAGCCGATCGCAATATCCGAGGCGCCCCCTGCCCCGCCGGCGGCAAGGACATGACGGTTCTTGAACAGCTCGAGCGTTGTCGCGCCGAGCATGGTCGGGATGGCAAGGAAGAAGCTGAACTCGGCCGCGGTCTTGCGCTCGACGCCGAGCAGCAGCGCGCCGAGGATCGTCGCGCCCGAGCGACTGACGCCCGGAATCATCGCCAGGCACTGGATCAAGCCGATGCCGAGCGCAGTGCGCAGGCTCATCGCTTCGACCGAGAAGGTGTCGAACCGCTTGGTCCGCCGCTCGATGACGAGGATGGCGATGCCGCCGAGAACGAACGCCGCGCAGACCACCAGCGGCTGGAGCAGCAGCGCCTCGATCCTTTTGTGCAGCACGAGGCCGACCACCGCCGCCGGCAGGAAGGCGACGATGATGTTGCGGAAGAAGCGCCAGGCCGCCGGCTCGCGCCGGATCAGGCCCATCGCCGCGTCCCAGAACCGCCGCCAGTAGAGCACGACAATGGCGAGGATCGCGCCCAATTGGATGACGATGTTGAACACCGCCCAGCGCGCCTCGTCATAGCCGAGCAGGGCGCTGGCAAGGACGAGATGGCCGGTCGACGAGACCGGCAGGAATTCGGTGACCCCCTCGACGATGCCGAGGAGGAGCGCGGTCGCCGGATCCGCCATGGCTCAGGCCAAGTCGGCGGAAGTGGCGGAGCCGAAGCGTCCCTTGGGGCGAAACCGCACCAGCCAGCGCGGCGCCTGGGCGGCGAGCGGCGTCGGGGTGATGCCGAGCGCCTCGCAGCCGGGCTTGTCCATCGCGACATTGTCCTTTTGAAGCATCAGCCATTGAGCATGGGTGATCGGCGCGCCGGGCAGCCATCCGAAGAAACGGGCCATCGCGCCGGCGATCTCGTCGGGGATCGGCGCCAGCACGCGGCGGCGGCCGATCTCCTGCGCCAGCCAGGCGAACAGCTGCTCCATCGAGATCACTTCGGGCCCGGCCAGCTCGTAGAGCTTGCCGGCGGCGCGCTTCGGATCGAGCGCCGCGACCGCCACCGCGCGGCCGACATCGCCGGCCCAGATCGGCTGGAACTTCACCGTCGGCCGCACCACGGGCACGACCGGCAACAGCTCGATCAGCCGGGCAAAGCGATTGAGGAAGCGATCCTCCGCGCCGAAGATCAGCGAGGGACGCAATATCGTCGCATCGGGACAGGCGGCGCGCACCCGCGCCTCGCCCTCGCCCTTGCTCCGGCCATAGTTGGACTCGGCATCGGGATCGGCGCCGATCGCCGAGACATGGACCAGCGCGCCCGCGCCAGCCTCCTTCGCCGCTGCGGCAACATTGGCCGCGCCATCGACGTGCAATCCGTCGAAATCGCCCTTGAGGATGCCGACGAGATTGACCACCGCCTCGGCCCCCGCCACCGCCCGGCGCACCTGCTCGGGCTTGCGGATATCGGCGGCGGCGAACTGGATCTGGCCGAGACCGCCGAGTGGTTTCAGATAGAAGGCGCTGCGCGGGTTGCGGCAGGCGATGCGCACCCGCGCGCCCTCGCGGATCAGGGACTGGACGACATAGCGGCCGAGAAATCCGCTACCGCCGAAGATCGTGACCAGCCGTTCCATGACGCTCGCTCCCAGGGAGTCGCCCGAGGCGACCCGTCGCGGCACCGCATTGCCGCCGCCCGGCTTGGTTGACAAGCGCAGACCGCGTCGCCTAATCGCGCGCCTCCCGTGCCTGCCCAGGTGGCGGAATTGGTAGACGCGCTGGCTTCAGGTGCCAGTGGCCGCAAGGCCGTGAAGGTTCGAGTCCTTTCCTGGGCACCAGCTTGACGCCACGGATCTGGCGAAAAAGATCAAAGCTCGAAAGGCACGGGCAGTTCTACCGACTCAGATCATTGTGTGCCGAGCGAACTCGTCTTGCGAATGCTAATATGCATCCGCCAAATCGCCGCTCAAATAGGTTGCTCGTTGAGCAAGCCAGCCACGCTTCTCGGCGCCAAAGCCAGCGGTGTCGGCCACGTGGCGGCGCACGGAGACGCCTTTGCGCTTTTTCAGGTCCATATCGGACGAACAGGTCACCGCCGCTTGCCGGGAATTGATCCCATCAACATAATATCGCAACCGCAACAAACGCGACACCTCTCAGCCAAGGTGATCTATGTGGAAGGCGATTTGGATCCCGCTCAGGAAGTGGCTGCTTCTCGCTCTAATGGAAATAATGTGGCTACTGGCCCACGCTTTTGCTTTGGGCGGCATAGGCCTCGTGATTCACGAATTTCTCGTCGAGAAGGGGATTACGAACGGAATATTCGTCCGCAATGTGCTCGACTCATCGGGCCCCTATCTCGCCTGCTTCTCGCTTTTCCTGGTCTGCGCCAGCATTTATTATGAGGACGCTGGACGAACTCCGCCAAGCGACGTGTCGCGAAGCATGGCCAGCCCGTTCTTTATGCTCGTATCCATCGGCTTCCTAATAATGACCATCAGAGACGGAACGCTTTCTCCCCACTATGTGGACGCGCTTGGAATGATCGCACTTGGGGGCGCGATGATGCGCTTGACTGGCGTGCCGTTCTCGATCGGACCGAAGAAGGCGGTCTCATAGGGCGCTGATAACGTCCCGCACCCGCCGCGCCTCATCCAGCGCGATGGTGATGTCCGCACGCCCCGGCATCTCGACCAGGATGTGCCGCGTCAGCCGCTCGTAGTGCTGGATGAACCGGGCGATCTGATCGTCGG
>Ga0207667_10001297_pt1 | contig 31325 bp, 32 predicted proteins | sample KBSCornC52_FD_184301 | JGI IMG/M metagenome (GOLD analysis project Ga0207667, IMG submission 184301) | Corn rhizosphere microbial communities from Kellogg Biological Station, Michigan, USA - KBS Corn C5-2 (SPAdes) (version 2) | ecosystem: Host-associated > Plants > Roots > Rhizosphere > Soil ...
CGTCGGCGTACTCCGCGACGATCTTCTCGAAGCGGACGGCGACGGGCAGATGGATCTCTTTGGAGTACTCGCCGTAGGCGATCTCTTTCTGCACGAGCGATCCGACCCGCTCGCGCGTGCCGTCCCGTCGGACGCCGGAGATCACCAGGCTCCGCTCGCGCACCTCGACGCGGACGCGGTCGGGGTCGGCTCCCGCGAGCTCGACCTTCACCACGATCCGGCCCGAGGCTTCGTCGAGGAAGACGTCGGCGTTCGGTTCGAATTGCCCGACCCGCGGCCGGAGTACGAAGTCCATCTTTCGGCTGTAACCCCATCCGTTAGCAATCGGATGCAGAGAGTGCCAATCCTTCGGGGCACGGGGGCGGTTCTCCCTCGGAGCCGGCTGGCGTTGAAGGGTTACCCCTCCGGCTGCGCAAGGTCCCGACGAAAATGGTGCGAGTCGAACGGCGGCGCTTGAGCGAGCGCCTGAAACGGGCGCTGACCCTACCGATAACGGTGGTCGAGGGACCGCCCGGCTGCGGCAAGACGGTCGCGCTCGCCGACGCGCTGGCAGCTCTCGGCCGTCCGGCCGCCCTCTTCCGGGTCGGCCCGGAACATGGCCGCCTCCCGGCCTTCGTCCAGGGTCTGGCCGACGCGCTCGCCCCGCACGCCCCCGGCGCCCGGATCGCCTTCGCGAGCGCCTACAGCCGGGCGATCGTCTCGCCCCAGCCGGCGCACATGCTGGCGACCTGGCTGCAAGAGCACGTCCGGGACCTCGACCTGACGGTCGCGATCGACGATCTCCACAACGCCGATGTCGACCCGGCCATCCACCAATTCCTCGCCCGCCTTCTCGAGCGCCCGCTGGCCGGGGTGCGCTGGGCGGTCGGCGCGCGGTCCACCCATTCCCTCCCGCTCGCGACCTGGCTCGCCTTCGGCCGGATGGAACTGCCGGTCGCCGAGAGCGATCTGGCCTTCACGGAAGACGAGATCGAAGCGCTCGCCCGGGCCCGCTCCGCGCCGCTGGTCTCCGGCTCGGGGAACGCGGTCGCGGAACGGACGGGGGGCTGGGCGACGGGGGTCTCGTTCCTCTTGCGGACGGGCGCGGCCGGCGACGGCGAGCCGATCCGCGCCATCGAACCGATGATCGATCGGGTGCTCGCGTCCTACGACGCCGATCAACTGCGCTCGCTGCTGCCGACGTACTATCTGCCGGAACTCTCGGTCGAGCTGCTGCTCGCGATCGGCGGGCGGGCGCTCGCGGTGCAGGTCGACGACCTGCGCGCTCGCGCGCCGTTCTTATTCGTCGAGGGCGGCCGCGCACCGCGCTACCACGACCGCTTTCGCGCGGCCCTACGCGGCCGCTTGGCCTCGGTCGATCCGGAGCAGAAGCGCGCCGCGCTCGACTCCGCCGCCTACGTGCTGACGCACAACAAACGCTACGTCGAATGCCTCTCGCTGCTGATCGCCGCGGGCCAGGCAGGCGCGTGCGTCGAGATCCTCGACAAGCACGGCATCGAACTGATCGAACAGGGGCACGGCGATCTGATCGAAGCGGCGATCGCGTCGCTGCAGTACCGCGATGACGAACTGCCGGCCTCGGTCGTCGCCTTGCGCGCGATGATCGATTCGCGGCTCGGCCGGTTCGACACGGCCGAGGCCTGGTTCTCCCAAGCCATCTCGCGGGCCGCGAGCGACGACGCGCGCATGATCGAGATCAAATACCTGTACGCCGCCGATATGCTGCGGCGCGACCGGCTCGACGCGATCCCGATCCTCGAAGAGCACGTCGACGACGCCGGCCTGCCGCCCGCGCTGCGCGCGTCGATCGCATCGGCGCTGGCCGAAGGCCTGCAGCTCTCCAACCGGCCGGCCGAAGCGCGCGCCAACATCGAGAAGGCGATGGCGCTCGAACGGCAGGTCGGCGACGCATCGCTGCACGCCCGCATCTGCGCGCGCGCGGCCTACGTCTATCTGTATCAGGGCGATCACGACGCGGCCCGAGATCTGGCGCAGGAGGCCGCGATCGCGGCCGCGGCCGCATCGCAATTCACCACCGCGACGTCGGCCTACAGCGTGCTCTACGTCATCGCCTTCGACACCGAAGACGTGCGCGGCGCGCTCGCCAATCTCGACCTGCTCTTGGAGAGCTGTCTGAAATCGGGGAATCTGCAGTTCCAGTTCTACTGCCTGGCGTGCGCGTTCGAGATCGAGATGGAGCGCGACAACGTCGAGGCGATCGGACGCATCGACGCCACCTTGCGGTCGTTCGACGTCTATTACGACATCGCGGTCTCGGACGAGGCGTTCTTGCCGGGCGATGCGATGCGCTCGGCGATGCACGGCGATTTCGCGCGCGCCTTCCGGTTGCTCCACCCGACCGCTCCGAACCAGGCCGGTTCCGAGCGCGTCGCGCTGCGCTGGGCCGAGGTCGCGCTCTATGCGGCCGGCGCGAGGCTAGCCGCAGACGCAGCCGAAGCGATCGCGCACGGTCTGACGGCGCTGGCCGCGGATGCGAGCACCAGCAATCGCGCGCTGCGGGCGCGTCTCTATCTCGCGCTCTCGCTGGCGTTGCTGGGACGGGGCGACGAATCCGCTCCGCTGCTCGCGCAGGTCGCCGCGGTCGCCGGCGCGCCCGACCGGATCCGCGCTATCGAAGCCGCGGTCGTCGCGCTGTGCGCGTACGTCGGCGGCGCGGAGAACCACCGCGCGGTCGCCGCGGCATTGAACGGCATGCACGCGCGCGACGTCGGCGGCATCGCGCGCGTCTTCGAAGCGCTGCCGTCGCGCGAAGCCGGCGTCCTCGGAGTGCCGGCGTGAGCGTCGGCCGCACCATCGCGGCGTCGCGCCGCCGGATCGCGCGCGAGGCCATCGAGAACGGGACGCCCCAGAGCGGACGGACGCTGGTGGCCGACCTTATCGTCGACGAGCTGCTCGACCGGATCGTCGAGGTCGCCGACGGCGCGCCCGCGGGCGACCTCGAGGCGTGGCTGGAACAGGCGTACGCGCGGCACGGCGCTCTCGTCTATCTCCCTTCCCTTCTCGCGAGCACGTCCGACGCGGCCGGCGCGCTCCCGTCGGTCGCCGTCGCGCTGGAGCGGGCGGCGGCGCGACCGCGCGCGACGGCCGCCATCATCACCGGCGACGCGATCGACGAGATAGACGTCGCCATCAACGATCTGATCGCGCGGCTGTTCGCCAAGGACGTGATCACCGCCGAGCACTCGCGGGCGGTCTCGTCCTGGTGCGCGCGCATCGCGCGCAAGCTGGGACTCTCGGCCCAAGAGACCCTCCTGGTCCAGCGGGGCGGTCTGCTCCACGACATCGGGAAGATCGCCGTCCCGGACGAGATCCTCAATGCGCCGCGCGGCCTGACCGCCGACGAGCGCGCGATCATCCAGCGCCACCCGCAGGACGGGGTCGACATGGTCGCGGGGCTGCGCGAACTCGGCGAGTTCGTCCCGGCGATCCGCGACCACCACGAACGGCTCGACGGCTCCGGCTATCCGAACGGCCTCAAGGGCGACGCCATCCCCCTCGCGGCCCGGCTGGTGAGCGTGGCGGACTGCTTCAACGCGATGGTCGGGCGGCGGCCGTACCGGCCACCGCTCTCCCCGTACGTCGCCATCCGCGAACTCTCGCGCCATGCCGGAAAGCAGTTCGACCCGGAGATCGTCGAGGCGATGATCGCGGTCGCTCTTGCCAACGGCGAACCGGTATAGCTAAGATTGCGTAAAGGTCCCGTCAGGGAACGGATACGAGCCTATACTCGGAAGAGGCGGGTGCGCTTCCTTGCCGCACGATCGGGAACCTCGATGCACGCGACCGCGTCTACCACCCTCAGACGGACGGCGATCCTCGTTATCGCCGCCGTCCTTTCCGCGTGCGCCGGGAACGCCGGCGCCATCCTCCCGACTTCGTCCGCAAGCGGCGCCGGCCAACCCGGCAAGGCGACCGGCGGCGCGATCGTCTCGCCGATCGGCGCGCGAGCGATCCCGATCGGAGCGCGAGCCATTCCGATCGGCGCGCGGGCGATCCCGATCGGCGCGCGCGCGATCCCGATCAACTTCACTTCGCTGCCCAAACTGCTCTCGGTCTGCGGCGTGCCGCTGGTCGGCAACGCGTCCTGCGGCGCCATCCGTCGTCTCGACGCGGTCGCCGGGCTCGACCTGACCGCCGCGCTGATCCCCGGCTATCAGCCGGCCGATCTCCAGATGGCGTATAACATCCCGTCCGGCGGCGGAGCCGGCCAGACGATCGCGGTCGTGGTCGCGATGAACGACCCGAACGCCGAGAGCGATCTAGCCGTCTATCGCTCGACCTTCGGCGAGCCGGCCTGTACGAGCGCGAGCGGCTGCCTGCGCATCGTCGGCCAGAACGGCACGAGCGCGTTGCCGCGAAGCGATGAAGGCTGGGGTCAGGAACTTTCGATCGATCTGGACGTGGCCTCGGCGGTCTGTCCGCAATGCCGTCTCCTCGTCGTCGAAGCGAACACGCCCGACATCGACGACTTGACCGCGTCGGTCTCGACCGCCGTGCGTCTGGGCGCGACCGTCGTGAGCAACAGCTACAGCACGCCGGAGACGGCGACGGTGGCCGCGCAGGACCCGCTGTGGAACCATCCCGGCGTACCGATCGTAGCGGGCGCCGGCGACAACGGCTACGGCGTCGGCTGGCCGGCGAGTTCGTCGCACGTGACCGCTGTCGGCGGCACGACCCTGCTGCCGGTCCTCGCCGATACGTTCTTCCTCGAACTCGCCTGGGGCAAGACCGGCAGCGGATGCAGCGCGTTCATCGGCAAACCGTCGTATCAGAAGGACGCGCTCTGCCGGCACCGCACGGTGAACGACGTCGCCGCGATCGCCGATCCGGTCCCCGGCGTCTCCGTCTACGACACGTATTTCGCGAATCCGAAGGACGCCGGCTGGAACGTCTATGGCGGCACCAGCGTTTCGACGCCGATCGTCGCCGGCATGTACGCGCTCGCGGGCGACGGCGCGACCGTCGCCGACGCGGCGCGGATCTACGCGAATCCCGGTGCGCTCAACAACATCATCTTGGGCAGCAACGCCCTGTGCCTCACGTATCTCTGCACGTCGGGCCTCGGGTACAGCGGGCCGACCGGGCTCGGCTCGCCGAACGGCGTCGGCGCGTTCTAGACCGTCGGATCGGGCAGGGGACGCGTGCTCGGCCAAGCGACGCATGGATCGATGCGGACGGAGAGCGCGTCGGCCGCACCCGCCGGCAGCTTGATCTGGAAATATTGCAAGTAGTTCGTCTTCACGCCCAGCTTGGTCTGGGGCGGGAACTCGGTCACGTTGCTGGTCGGCAGATGCGTCGATCCGAGCAGCTGGTTGATCTGCTGCGCGTCGGCCGGCGAGACGTACTGCGTGGTGCGCTGGCCGAGCCACGTGCTCCCGTCTTCGAGCGTGTAGAGGAATCCGATCGTCTCGCCGGCGGTCATCGTCGACGTCGAGACCACCTTGTCGATCCTCACGATCTGGGTGGCGCGCACGGCCGGCGGCTGCAGCGATTGCGGAACGCTGCGCGGCGAATCGAGACACGGGCCGTTGTTGAGGATGTCGGCGGGCGGAGCGGTCTGAGCGGCCGTCAGCGGGGCCGAGAGCGCGGCGGCGAGCACCAGCGATGAAATCAGCATCGTCGGTGCTTCTCGCGGTCTTCGGCCGAGTCTTGCCGCAGGATGCGCCCGCTCGCGCGGGGGAGTGGGCCGCGTGGTCATTCGCTTAGCCCGCCGGCTCGGGCCGGCCGATGCCGCCCTGATCGTGATGGGCGGCATCATCGGCTCGGGTATCTTCCGCAATCCATCGGTCGTCGCCAAAGAACTGCACACGACGCCGCTGATCCTGATCGCGTGGTGCATCGGCGGCGTCTTCGCGCTGCTCGGGGCGTTCCTGTTCGCGGAACTCGCCGCGCGCCGGCCGTCGGACGGCGGTCTCTACGCCTACATCCGCGATGCGTTCCATCCGGTCGTCGCGTTCGCGTACGGCTGGACGCTGCTGCTCGTCTCGCAGAGCGGCGGCATGGCGAGCGCGGCCGTCACGCTGGGCGCGTACGTCACGCCGCTCTCGGGGCTCCACCTCGACGAACGGGTGGTCGGCGCCGTCCTTATCGTGGCGCTCACCGTCATCAACTGTCTCGGCGTGCGGACCGGCACGACCACCCAGAACGTCTTCATGATCGCCAAGATCGCGGCCCTGGCGGGCCTGGTCGCGGTCGGCCTGTTCGCCCCCAACGCTGCCGCCGCCGCGCAGCACGTCCAGGACACCCTCACCCACTCGCCCGCGCTGCTCGGCATGATGGGCCTGGCGCTGGTCCCGGTGTTCTTCTCGTACAGCGGCTGGCAGACCGCATCGTTCATGACCGGGGAACTGAAGGATCCGGCGCGCGCCTTGCCGCGCGCGATGATCTACGGCGTGGTCGGAGTGGTCGCGCTGTATCTGGCCGTGACCGTCATCGACCTGCGCGTGCTCGGCGAGAGCGGCCTGGCCGCCACCACCACGCCGTCGTCCGATGTCGCGCGTGCCGTGTTCGGACCGCTCGGAGAACGGCTGGTCGCGCTCCTGATCGCCCTCTCGACGCTGGGCTTCCTGAGCAATCAGGTGCTGGTCTCGCCGCGGGTGTACTTCCAGATGGCCGAGGACCGGACGTTCTTCCCGTTCCTGGCATGGCTCCATCCGCGCACGCTGGTGCCGGTCGCGGCCATCGCCGTCCAGGGCATCGTGACGCTGGCGATCCTGTTCCTGGGCTCGTACGACCAGATCCTCAACTACGTCACGGCGGTCGACGACGTCTTCTTCGGGCTGGCGGCGGTCGCGCTGTTCGTCTTCCGGGCGCGGGACGAGGCGAGCGGGCTCGACGTCGGCTTCCGGATGCCGGGGCATCCCGTCACCACCGCCCTGTTCGGCCTGACGGCCTGGGCAATCGTACTCAATCTTTTCGTTCGGTCGCCAGGCGACAGCCTGATCGGGCTAGGAATACTCGTCGCGGCCGTGCCGATCTACTATCTCTTCAAAGGCTTTTTGCATGCAGACCGTCGTCATCGTCGATGATTACGCGCCGAACCTCGATCTGTTCGCCAGGGTCGTCAAGACCGCGGCGGACTGCAACGTCATGACCTTCGTCTCGCCTGCCGAAGCGCTCCGCTGGATCGCCGGCATGGAGACCGACCTGGTCGTGATCGACTACGCCATGCCCGGCATGAACGGGGTCGAGTTCACCCGCGAACTGCGCGGCATGCCTCACCGGGCGAGCGTTCCGGTGCTGCTGATCTCGGCGATCGACGACAAGGACGCCGTCAAAGAGGCCTTCCGCGGCGGCGTGAACGCGCTCTTGCGCAAACCGGTCGACACGCTCGAGTTCACCTCGCAGGTCCGGACGCTGGCCTCCCTCTCGGCGCTGCGCCGGGAAGCCGAGCGTCTCAACGACGAGGACGCGCGCAAGATCGCCGAATCGCGCAACGCGATTTCCGCCCAGGAGCGCGGCAGCATCGAACGGCTGCTCCTAGCGCTCGAACTGCGCAACCCGGAGACGGCGCGTCAGGCGCTCGCGGTGCGCGACATCTCGGTGATCATCGCGCGCAACATGCATCTGGCCGCCGACGACATCGAACTCATCCACGACGCGTCCGCCGCCTACGACATCGGCAAGGTCTCGTTCACCGACGGACTGTTCACGAGCAACGCTCCGCTCAGCACGCAGGCGCGGGCGCTGGTGCGCGGCCACGCAGAAGCCGGGGCCAAGATCCTCGGGAACTCGCGCTCGCGTATCTTCCAGGCGGCCGAACGGATCGCGCGCACCCACCACGAGCGCTTCGACGGCGCCGGATATCCGGCCGGTCTTAAAGGCGAAGCCATTCCGGTCTTCGGCCGCATCGTCGCGGTCGCCGACGCGTTCGTCGCGATGATGCATCAGCGGCCGTACCGGGCCGCCATCTCGGCCGGTCACGCGACCGATCAGATCTCCCGCGAGAGCGGCCTGCACTTCGATCCGGCGGTGGTGGCCGCGTTCAAATCGGCCCAGACCCAGATCGTCGCGCGGGCCAGCGAATCGCTGCGCGCCCCGGCCGTCGTCTAGGTCGCCATCAATGTCGCCCAGTCGTCGCGCGAGATGCGCAGGGCGGCTTCGTCGAGGCTCGCGAGCGGCGCCGCCGGCAGTTTCTCGCGCGTGGAGAGATCCGGCGTGGCGGTGTTGATGTAGAGCAGTCCGGTGACCAGTTCGCCGGCGGCCCGCGACGCGTGGATCGTCTCGAGCGCGGCGATCCGATGGGTCGCATCGTAGTCGCGCTCGAGCTTGCGCAAGAGCACGTGCGATCCGTCCTCGAAGGCGATGTCCTGGACGGTGCCCGGTTCGTAGTCGACGACCACCTCTTCGCTTCGGCGGATGAAGTCGGGCGCGTGGAGCAGCACGTCGTGCTCCTTGACGTAGGCGTAGGACTTGGTCGAGCCGACGTGGTCGTTGAAGGTCACGCACGGGCTGACGATATCGAGGATGGCCGTGCCCTTGTGCGCGAAGGCCGCTTGCAGCAGCGGGACCAGCTGCTTGCCGTCGCCGGAGAACGAACGCGCGACGAAGGTCGCGCCCAGCTCGATCGCGAGGCCGCAGACGTCGATCACGTCGTACTCGTTCGGACGCCCGTTCTTCATGGTCGATCCGACGTCGGCGGTCGCCGAGAACTGGCCCTTGGTCAGGCCGTAGCAGCCGTTGTTCTCGACCAGATAGGTGAGGTCGACGTTGCGCCGGATCATGTGGCAGTACTGCCCCAGACCGATCGACGCGGTGTCGCCGTCGCCGGAGATGCCGAGCACCATCAGCTCGCGATTGGCCAGCTTGGCGCCGGTCGCGGCCGACGGCATGCGCCCGTGCAGGCTGTTGAAGCCGTGCGCCTGATCGACGAAATAGGCGGGCGTCTTGGAGGAGCAGCCGATGCCGCTCATCTTGGCCAGCAGATGCGGCTGCACGCCGTAGTCGAAGAGCGCCTTGATCAGGTGATTGGTGATCGAGTTGTGCCCGCATCCGGCGCAGAGCGTGGTCGGCAGACCCCTGTAGACGTCGCGCGTCAGGCCGATCAGGTTGATGTTGGTTGGGGGAGCGTTGCTTGCCATTTCCGTCCTCTATTCCGCGACCACGGCGGGAGCGCGTTCGGCCTCGAGCAGCGGATCGACGATCGCGTGCGCGTCGATCGGAACGCCGTTGTAGTGCCGCACCGAATGCAGGCGCGAGATCAGATGCGTCGGCAGTTCCATCCGCAGGATGCCGTAGAGCTGTCCGTCGCGGTTCTGCTCGACCACGTACACGCGCTCGTGGCGTCCGATGAAGGCGGCCAGGTCCGGCGAGACCGGCAGCGCGCAGACGCGCGCGTAGTCGGTCTCGATGCCGTCGGCGCGCAGCCGTTCGCGCGCCTCTACGACCGCGTGATGGGTCGTGCCGAACGCGACGATCCCGACCGGATGGTTGTCCTCCTCGATGACCGGCGCCGGCACGACCGTGCGCGCGGTGTCGTGCTTCTTCACCAGGCGGTCCAGACCGCGCAGCCACACGTCGGGCAGCTCGGAGTAGCGCGCCTGCTCGTCGTGACCGGTGCCGCGCGTGAAGAAGCCGGCGTTGGGATGGTTGGTGCCCGGTACCGTCCGGTACGGGATGCCGTCGCCATCGACGTCGCGATAGCGGCCCCACGATTCGAGTTTGTTCAGATCGTCGGCGGTCAGCACTTTGCCGCGATCGAAGCGCTTCTCCGGATACGGCAGCGGCTTGGTCAGCCACGAGTTCATGCCGAGATCGAGGTCGAGCAGCACGAAGACCGGCGTCTGGAACCGCTCGGCCAGATCGAAGGCCTGCATCGCGAAGTCGTACGACTCTTCGATGGTGGCCGGCAGCAGCACGATGTGCTTGGTGTCGCCGTGTCCGAGCGCGTACGCGAATGCGAGGTCGGCCTGCATGGTGCGCGTCGGCAGACCGGTCGACGGGCCGGCCCGCTGGACGTCGAAGATCACCGCCGGGATCTCGGCGAAGTACGCGTAGCCGACGTACTCGGCCATCAGCGAGATGCCGGGGCCCGAGGTCGAGGTCATCGCGCGCGCGCCGGCCCAGCCGGCGCCGATCACCATGCCGATCGAGGCGAGTTCGTCCTCGGCTTGGATGATGGCGACGTTCTTGGCGCCGGTCGCGGGATCGACCCGGTACTTGTCGGTCAGCGCGATGAACGATTCGCAGAGCGAGGACGACGGCGTGATCGGATACCAGGCGGCGACCGTGCAGCCGGCCATCACGCATCCGATCGCGGCCGCCCGATTGCCGTCCATGAAGAGCAGACCGTCGGTCATGCCGGTCATCGGCTCGAGCCGGTACGGATCGCTCTTGGTCAGGTGCTCCTTGGCGTAGTCGAGGCCGAGCCGGACCGCGTTCATGTTGGTGTCGACGGCCTTCGGCTTGCTCTTGAACTGCCCGCGGATGGCGTTCTCGATGGTCTCGGCCGGGATGCCGAGCAGTTCGGCGAGCACTCCCACGTAGATCATGTTGGTGAGGTACTTGCGCAGATCGCCCGCCTCGATGTGCTCCTTGGCGATCTGGGCGAACGGCACCGGATAGTAGGTCAGGTCGTCGCGGACGACGTCGCCGTTCATCGGGTAGGTCGCCTCGTGCACGACCACGCCGCCCGGCTTGACGCTCGGGACGTCGGTCGCCCAGGTCGCCGGGTTGAGCGAGACCAGCAGATCCACATCGCGCGAGCGGCACTGATAGCCCTCGGGCGAGATCCGTACGTCGAACCAGGTCGGCAAGCCCTCGATGTTCGAGGGGAAGACGTTCTTGGGCGCGACAGGGATGCCGAGCCGGAAGATCGCGTTGGTCAGGACCAGGTTGGACGACTGGCTGCCGGAGCCGTTGATCGTGCCGACACGGATGGTGAAATCGTTCGCGCGAGGGATCGCCATCGAAGAACCTCCATCCGCGCGAGTTCGCGGCGTCGGTCCCTAGGTCCCCGCCTTGGCCAGCCGGACCAGTTGGTCGATGCTCAGCTTCATCTTGATGCCCAGGCGCTGCTGGAGCCTCGCGACGACGCGCGGCGTCACGCCGTTGTCGTGGAGCCGGATGAAGTCGAAGCCGCACTTGGACGTCACGCCGGCGATCTTCAGCTTCGCGAGATAGGCCGGCGTCACGTCGTGGTCGCGCAGTGCGACGATCGCGACGGTGGAGGCATGCGCCTGCAGCGCGCTGTCGACGTCGGCGACGAACTTCGCGCTGACGTCGTGCTTGCGCAACAGGATCACGTCGCCGATGCTGCGCGCGAGCGACGGAACGGGAGCCAGCGGCGCGCGCGGCTGCAGGTGCCGTACGGGCAGGCGCTGCGTCCGCACGATCCGCGGCAGCGGAAGCGATTCGCGGATCCTGGGCGCGACCGGAGCCGGCAACGCCGGCGTGCGCGGCATCGCGACCCGCGCGAGCTGCGCGCGGACCGGAATGCCGAAGTGCGCGACCACGAACGCGACCGCGACGATCGCGGCCAATGCGACCGCGGCGCGCGGGCCCGTGCGGGTCGATCCGTCGTGGCCGGCATCGAGCAGCCGCTCGACGCGGACGATCAGTTGGCGACGGCCGCTGAAGAGCGCGGGCGTGGGTGCCCGACGAGCGGTCGAGAGGACGACCGCCAGGCTCGACAGGCAGGACGCGTATGCGAGCCGGTTGCCGCAGCGCGCGACCGCCAGGTCGTCGCACGCGATCTCGCGTTCGACCTCGAGGCGGCGGCCGATCGCGTAGACGATCGGATTGAAGAAGAACGCGACGTGCAGGGCGCGCTCGATCAGATGGATCCAGTCGTCGCGCCGTTCCACGTGAGCGGCTTCGTGCAGCACCACGCGGGCGAGATCTTCCTCGGAGAGCGCGTGGGCCAGGGCCCGCGGGAGCACGACGATCGGATCGAACAGGCCGAGCACGCACGGCGTCTCGACGTCCTCGGACGCGCCCACGCGGAACGTGCGCGTACCGGGCGGTACGGCGACGACGCGACCCAGCGGGACGACGCGTCGTTTGGCCGCGACCAGGCGCACCATCTCGTAAAGCAGCTGCAGTCCGAGCGCGAGGGCGACGGCCAGCCACGCGCGTTCGATCCACGGCGCGACCGAGCCGATGGCGACCGCGATGCGTTCGGCGACGGGCGGCTCCGACACGACCAGGAAGACGCCCGGATCCGCAGACCGCAGCGGCGCACGCGCACCGTACGGACGGACGGCTCCGTTCGCGAGCGCCTGCGGAGCGGCGACGGCGTGGGCGGAGAGCGACGTCGCGACGTCGACGACCGGGAGCAGCGCGACGATCGCGAGCACGCCGTACCAGACGGCGCAGCGCGCGGCAGCGCTCGTGCGTTTGAACGTCCGCAGCGCGACGAATGCGACCAGCGCGACCATCGCGCTCTGCCAGGTGGAGTTGACGAGGGCCGCCGCGACGTGCGCCTCGAGCATGGCTTAGAGCTTCGCCTTCTCGATCAGGGCGTTGAGCTGGGCGAGTTCTTCGGGAGAGAGACGTTCGTTCTCGATCAGATTCATGGCGAGCTTTCCGGGCGCACCGTCGAAGAAGCGGCGTACGAGATAGTTGACCGCGCTGGTCGACGCCGTATCCCGATCGACGATCGCGGTATAGCGGAAGGCGCGGCCCTCGGCGCGATGCCGGACGTAGCGCTTCTCCTCGAGGATACGCAGCACGGTCTGGACGGTATTGAACGCCACTTTCTTATAGCGCGTCAGCGCCTCGGTCACTTCCGCGACGGTCCCGCTGCCGGCGTCCCAAAGCACTTCCATGACCTGCTGCTCGACCTCGGTCAAGGTCGGCGATTTTTTCCGAGCCAACGAACTACCTCCACCTAACGATATAGGCCATTGTATCGTAGCACCCCTGAAGGCGGCTGTCCAGGAACCGCCGGGCCAGCATGAGGCCGCGCCCGCGGGGCGAACGGAGCCAAGACCTTGCTTGCTTGATTCGAGAGGGTCCCGCCATGCGCTTCAACCCAATCTCGGCACTCGTCGCCGGCATCGCGTTCTATGCCGTGCAGTCCGTCTGGTACATCGTCCTCGGCGCGGCCTGGCAGGCCGCCTCCGGCGTCACGCCGCCGGCCCACCCGAGCGCCGCCCCGTTCGTGATCGGCTTCGTGGTGGCGCTGATCGTCGGTTTCGTCGTCGAGCAGGCGCTCCACGATACGACCAACCCGAACCCCCCGATGCACGGGATCCAGTTCGGGCTGTTCTTCGGGATCGGGATCTTCGCGCTCAACCTGCTGGTCGAGCATCAGTTCGAGCAGAAGCCGTTCGCGCTCACCCTGATCGACGGCGGCGCCGTGGTGCTCTCCCTTATGGTCGCCGGCCTCGTGGTCGGCCTCTTTCACCGGAAGAACGCGAAGGTCGCCTAGCTGCGCGGCTCCGTCCCGTCAATTCGCGAACGACGCGTCGCCTTGCAACAGGGCGGCGATCGCGAAGACGACGACCGCGACGATCGGCAGGGCAGCCGCGAGCAGCGGCAGCCGGCGACGGCGCTCGAGCGTCGCGTCGCGGGTAAAGCGCCACGTCAGCCACGTCGCGACGATAGAGACCAGGCACAGGACCGGGAAGGAAACGACCGCCGCGAACATGCTGACGACGCGCGGGTTGTTCAGCGCCCGGGCATCGTCGAACATCATCGGCGACATCATCGCCGCCAGCAGCCCGGCGAAGAACAGCAAGCCCCAGACGACCGAAGCGACGATCGGCACGATCGGGCCGGAACGGGGTGTATCCGCCATGCCCGTATCTTAGTCGGTGTCGGCGCGGAGCCTTCGGGCGTCGCGTCCTACCCTCGGAAGTACGAAGAGGCGCGGCGCTCGTGCGCCACGCCTCCGGTGGTCGGTACCGCGGGAGCTCCTAGAGGTCGCCGCAGGTGACGTAGCGCTTGAGGTTGGCCGCGCTCTGGTGGCCGTTGATCGCGTAGTGACCCTTCTTGATCATCGCGATCGTCACGCCTTTGAGGGTCGTGACCGAGTTGCCCTTGACGATGTTCGAGAGCGGCTTCCAGGGGGCCGGATTGAGCTTGGCGCAGCTGCCCGCGTGGATGTGGGCCGGTTCGCTCGCGCCCTTGGGCTCGTTGTGGACCATGACCTTGACCCAGAGGCCGCCCGGCGTGTCCTTGAGCCAGGCCTGGCCGTCCTGTTTCGAGCCGTTCTGCGCGCCCATGTTGATCGTCATCGCGTGGACGGACATGGCGTTGGTCATGTGGTTGATCGTGTTGGGCGCGGCCAGGGCCGCTCCCGAGATGCCGAGGGCCAGCGTTGCCGCCAGCGCGATTCGACCGAGTGAAACCATAGGAAACTCCTCCGAGAATGGATTGCGTATAGCGGGCTTGTACCCACGCCGGTAGGAGGGTCAACCGCATGTCCGCTTTCCGCGCGCTTTTCTTGGTCGCTCTGCTGGTCGTCTCGGCGGCCGGGCCGCTCCGGGCCGACGACGCCGACGACGTCCAGGTCCCCAACACGCTGCAGGCGCCGCCCCCGAGCGCGGTGATCGACTACGCCGACCCGGTCGTCGCCTTCGTGCACGTACGGGTCATCGACGGCACCGGCGCGGCCGCGCGCGAGAACCGGACGGTCGTGGCGTCGCACGGCAAGATCGTCGCGGAAGGGGCGGACGGCATCGCGATCCCGGCCGGCGCGAAGGTCATCGACGGCACCGGCAAGTCGCTGCTGCCGGGCATCGTCGGGACCCACGACCACCTGTACTACGACACGGTCGGCCCGGCGACGGCGCCGCTCTTCATCGTGCGCGAGATGCCGTGGAGCTTCCCGCGCCTCTACCTCGCCGCCGGCGTGACCACCATCCGCACCACCGGCAGCGTCGAGCCGTACACCGATCTGCACATCGCCGCGTCGATCGCTCGCGGCGAGATGGTCGGGCCGCACGTCGCCGTGACCAGCCCGTACATGACCGGCTGGGAACCGTTCTTCGTGCAGATGGGCGCGCTGCGCTCGCAAAAGGACGCGAAGGAGACGGTCGACTATTGGGCCGACCGCGGCGTGACGTCGTTCAAGCTGTATACCAGCCTGCCGGTCCCGATCGCCAAGGCGGTGATCGCCGAAGCGCACGCGCGTCACCTCAAAGTGCTGGCGCACCTGTGTTCGATCGGGCTGACGGATGCGGTGCGGATGGGCGTCGACAGCATCGAGCACGGCCTGCTGGTCGATACGGAGTTCGTGCCCGGCTACACGCCCGGCGTCTGCACGAGCGATGGCGCCGCCGTCCGCAAGTCGCTCGCGACCCTCGACCTCAACGGCCCGAAGGTGCAGTTGCTCCTCAAACTCATGCTCGCGCATCACGTCGAACTCAGCTCGACGCTGGCGAACTTCGAAGGCAGTGTCCCGCAACCCGAGGCGGTCGAGCAGAAGATGCTCGACCTTGAAGACTCCGAGACGGTCGCCGACGTCACCAAGATCCGCGCCGCGCTGCTCAAGCGCTCGCCCGAGGCGGTCGCGCTCTACAAGGCCGTCTTCGACAAAGAGGTCGCCTTCGAGATCGCCTACTTCCGGATGGGCGGGCTGCTCTCGCAGGGCCCCGACCCGACCGGCTACGGCTCGACCATCGCGGGGCTAGGCGACTGGCGCGACATGGAGCTGATGGTCGCGGGCGGTCTCACGCCGTTAGAGGCCATCAAGGTCGCGACGATCAACGGCGCGATCTCGTTAGGTCGTCAAGCGAGCATCGGTTCGATCGCGGTCGGAAAGAACGCCGACCTGATCCTGGTGGACGGGAATCCCGCCGCCGACATCGCGGACATCGAGAAGACCGAGGTCGTCTTCAAGGACGGCATCGGCTACGACACCGCCAAGATCTTCGCATCCGTGAAAGGAACCGTCGGACGCCAATGAACCTCACCGCACGTCTCTCCGGAGGGCTGGTCGCGCTCTCGCTCGCGCTGGCGGCCGCAAGCGCGCCGGCCTCGGCCGCGCATCGCTCGATCACCGTCAGCAACGACGGGTCGAAAGCGATCCACGTGCAAGTGATCCGGAAGACCCCGGACGAAGTCGCGAACGTCTGGAGCGGGATGCTCGACGGCCCGCTCGGCGCCCATCCGCACAGCGCGGCGGTGATCTTCGAGGATCACGGCCAGCCGTTCCAGATCATCTTCAGCGGACACGGATGCGACATCTCGACCGAGATCGACCCGCATCGCGTCGCGCATACGGTGCGCTTCAAGAACTGCTCGGTGACCGTCCACTAGAACCCGTTCCGCGTCAGTTCTCGAGAAGTCGTCTCCGGAGCGCAATAATGCCTACGATCACGCCGAGCGCACCGACGGCGATCGAAAACGGGACGAGCGCGATCCGGACGCATACCCGCGCCGCGCGATGATCGAGACGAGGTAGACGAGCACGGTGAGGAGCACGACGGCGGCGGTGAAAAGGATCCCCAGCCACATCCTGAGGCTGATTCCGAAGACGTCCGACATACCGTCGTCCTAGCTCCGAACGCAGGTCGTGTCGCTGGTCGTGCGCCACCTGCCGTTGTAGAACTCTTCCCAGCGGTGCTGGAGCTTGCCGGCGATCCAGGTGAAGGTCTCGCGCGCGCGATAGTCGCCGCGACCGGTCTGCTGGACGCCGGTGAAGGTCAGCGAGGAGCCGGTCCACGACGGCGAGCGGCCTTGGAACGTCCAACCGTTGCTGCCGTAGCTCGTCGCCACGCCCGTCCCGTCGGGCTCGCGCCGGAAGTAGTTCTGGAAGAATCCCGAGGAGCCGGATCCGTTCGGATTGTTCCAGATCGAACGAAGCGCGAGCCAGCCGCCGTCGTCGGTCATCGAGAAGCGGTAGACGATGCTCGAGCCGAACGCCGACGTGCAGTTCCACGTCCCGATCATCGAGCCGTACTCGGGGAACGCCTGCGCGCTCGCCGCCGCCGGCGAAAGCGCGACGATGAAGGCGATGAGAGAGAAGAACGCTTTCATCCCACTCTCTTAGCCCCGCGTCGATGCGGAGCCTTTGCGCTCGACGGTCCCTCGACTTCGCTTCGCTACGCTCGGGATGACAAAAGCGCGCGCCCCTCCAGCGCATAAGAAAAGGCCCCGCATCGCTGCGAGGCCCTTTCCCGATGTTCTCGCGTTCGCGAGATTACATCATGTCGTAGCCGCCCATGCCGCCGGGCATGCCGCCGCCGGGGCCGCCGGCGTCCTTCTTGGGTTCCGGCTTGTCGGCGATCAGGGTTTCGGTGGTCAGGATCAGCGCGCCGATCGAGGCCGCGTTCTGCAGCGCCGAGCGCGTGACTTTGAACGGCTCCACGATGCCGGCCTTGAACATGTCGACGATCTTGCCAGACATGGCGTCGAAGCCTTCGGGCGCGTTCTTCGCCTTGACGTTGTTCACTTCGACCGAACCTTCGAAGCCCGCGTTCTGCGCGATCTGACGAAGGGGCGCTTCGAGCGCGCGCTTCACGATCTGGACGCCGATCTTCTCGTCGACCCAGGTCGGGTTGTCGCCCTGCGGACCGGCCTCGACGTACTTGTCGAGCGACTTGATCGCGTGGATCAGCGACGAACCGCCGCCCGGGATCATGCCTTCCTGCACGGCCGCGCGGGTCGCGCTAAGCGCGTCTTCGATGCGGTGCTTCTTCTCTTTGAGTTCGGTCTCGGTCGCGGCGCCGACCTGGATGACGGCGACGCCGCCCGAGAGCTTGGCAAGGCGTTCTTGCAGCTTCTCGCGGTCGAAGTCGCTGTCGGTGTCCTCGGCCTGCTTCTTGATCATGTCGATGCGGCCTTTGATGTCCTCGGCCTTACCGCCGCCGTCGACGATGGTCGTCTCTTCCTTGGTCACGGTCACGCGCTTGGCGCGGCCGAGCTGTTCCGGCGTGGCTTTGTCGAGCTTGAGGCCCAGCTCTTCGGAGATCACGGTCGCGCCGGTGAGGGCGGCGATGTCCTTGAGCATCTCTTTGCGGCGGTCGCCGAAGCCCGGCGCCTTGACGGCGACCGAGGTGAACGTACCGCGCAGCTTGTTGACGACGAGCGTCGCGAGGGCTTCGCCTTCGACGTCTTCGGCGATGATGAGCAGCGGCTTCTGGACCTGGACGACCTTCTCGAGCAGCGGAAGGATGTCGGCGATCGCCGAGATCTTGCGCTCCGTCACGAGGATGAACGGGTCTTCGAGGACCGCTTCCATGCGCTCGGTGTCGGTCGACATGTACGGCGAGATGTAGCCCTTGTCGAACTGCATGCCGTCCTTGGTCTCGACCTCGGTCTTGAGGGTGCGCGATTCCTCGACGGTGATGACGCCGTCCTTACCGACCTTCTCCATCGCCTCGGAGATCAGTCCGCCGATCTCCTTGTCGTTGGCCGAGATGGACGCGACTTGCGCGATCTTCTCTTTGGTGTCGACGATCTGCTTGAACGATTCCATCTCCGCGACCGCGAGTTCCACGGCCTTTTCGATGCCGCGCTTGATCAGCAGCGGGTTCGAACCGGCGGTGACGTTGCGCAGGCCTTCGCGGATGATCGCCTGGGCGAGCACGGTCGCGGTGGTCGTGCCGTCGCCGGCGACGTCGTTCGTCTTGGAAGCGACTTCCTTGACGAGCTGGGCGCCCATGTTCTCGAACACGTCGGGCAGTTCGATCTCTTTGGCGATCGTGACGCCGTCGTTGGTGATGGTCGGCGAACCGAACTTCTTGTCGAGGACGACGTTGCGGCCCTTGGGTCCGAGCGTCACTTTGACGGCGTCGGCCAAGATGTTGGCGCCGCGCTCGAGCGAGCGGCGGGCGGCCTCGTCGAATACGAGTTGCTTTGCAGCCATGATGTTTCCTATAACTCCTTAGATCCGACTAGGCTTTGGGGACGACGGCGAGGACGTCTTTTTCTGAGACGATCAGGAACTCTTTACCGTCGATTTTGACTTCGCTACCCGAGTACTTCGAGTAGATGACGCGGTCGCCGACGCTGACGCTCATGGGGAGCGTCTTGCCGTCGTCGGTCACGCGGCCGGTGCCGACCGCCGCCACGATGCCCTCTTGGGGCTTTTCTTTGGCCGTATCGGGGAGAAAGATGCCGCCGGCAGACTTCTCATTTTGCTCGACGTGCTCGATGACCACGCGATCGCCCAAGGGCTTGAGATTCACTAGGACCTCCAGAAATATGTACAGGCTTTGGCACTCGACCAGTGGGAGTGCCAGCCAACGAATATTAGCAGACTCCCCCGGAGAGTGCAAGCCAAAAAGAAGGCGCCACCCGGAGGGCGGCGCCTTGGAAGCAAGCGAGCGGGGGTCCTACCGGTGGTAGTAGCCCTGGTTCTGGCCGTTGATCACGTCGATCCGGTCGGCCTCGAACGTGCCGTCCGTGTTGGGGTGGCCCGAGACCCGGATCTGCATGCCGTTCTGCAAGGTCGTCCCGCGCGGGTTGATGACCGTGCCCTGGTGCAGGCGGATCTGCTGCTCGGCACCGTTGTACTGGCCGTTGCCGCCGTACCGGCCGTTCCGACCGTTCCGGCCCTGGTCGTCGTTGTCGTTGTCGCGACCGTTGCCGTTCTCGCCGTTCTGACCGTACTGGCCGTTCTGGCCGTACTGGCCGTACTGGCCGTTCTGGCCGTTGTCGTCATGGCGGCGGTGGTGATGACCGCGGCCGTTGCCGTGACCGTTGCCGTTGCCGTTGCCGTACCGGCCGTTGTTGCCGTTGCCGTTGCCGTATCCGGCGTTGCCGGTCGCGATGCGCAGGTCGTACTGGTTGAAGTACGTGACCGTGCCGGCGATCTGACGCTGGTTCTGGTTGTTCTGCGTCGACCATTGTCCGAAGACGCGCTGCTGTGCCGAGGCGACGGTCGGCGCGAGGCCGGCCGAAAGGGTGAGCGCCAAGGCCGCGACGACGGCGACCGGGCGAAGAACTCGTACATTCATGTGGATCGGTATCCTCCGTGGCTGACTAACGCGGGCGCCGGCCTCGCCGTTTCCCAGGATTTCCCAGATTCGCGATGCGACTATCGTCCGATGAACCGACGCACCGCCATGGCCGCGATCGCCGCCGCCGCCGCCGCTCCGCCGCTCGCGCGCGCCGACGCGCTCCCCGGCCGGACGTACGCTCCCTCGCTTCCGAGCGCGCCCTTTCCGCATGCGAGCCGCGCGAACGGACACGACTACAACAAGGTCCACTACGACGCCGCAACCGCATACGCCGACAGTACCGTCGGCATCTACGTGCCGAGCGGCTACGCCCCGGGCGCGGCCGTCGATGCGATCGTGCACTTCCACGGCTGGAACAACCACGTCGACGAGGTCTTCCGGCGCTATCGCTTGCGCGAGCAGGTCCAGGCCAGCGGCGCGAATGCCGTGCTGATCGTCCCGCAGGGGCCCAAAGACGCTCCCGACTCCGACGACGGCAAACTCGAACTCGATCCGGGCGGCCTGGCGCGCCTGCTCGCCGACGTGGTGGCGTACCTCAACGCCCAGGGGGTGACGAGGGCGAAGGCGGTCGGCCGGGTCGTCCTGACGGCGCACAGCGGCGGATACGGGGGCGCCGGCGGATCGCTCGCGCTCGGCGGCGTGGACTCGATCACCGACGTGATCCTGTTCGATGCGGCCTATGGATACTTCGATTCGTTCGCCGCCTGGGCGAACGCATCGCCGGCCCATCACTTCCTGAGCCTGTTCACCAACGACACGGCCTACGGCAATACCATCCTGATGGCCAAGAAGCAGGCGGCGCGCTCGCGTCCCAACGTGCTCGACGCCGGGACGATGACGCTCGCGCAGCTCCAGACCCGCGCGCCCACGTTTGCGGTCACTACCGATGTGGTACACGACGAACTCATGCAGAAGCTCGACTGGTACGAACTGTTCCTCAAGTCCACGGCGCTCGATCGGCGGTAGCGTGCAGGCCGAACTCACGACCGAGCGGCTCGAGCTGCGCGAGCTCGCGCCGGAAGACGCCGAAGCGCTGTTCGCGTACCGCGCCGACCCGGCCATCGCGCGTTTCCAGGCCTGGCAGCCGGCCTCGGTCGAAGACGCGCACGCGTTCGTGACCAGCCTCAAGCTCCATCCGCCCTACACGGGCGGGACGTGGCGCCAGCTCGGCATCGTGCTGCGCGCCGACGGCACGCTGATCGGCGACTGCGGCATCCACGTCCTCAAGACCGACAGCCGGCACGCGGAGATCGGCTACACGATCGCGCCCGAACACCAGCGCAACGGCTACGCGACCGAGGCGATGCGCGCCGTGCTCGGGATGCTCTTCGGGCCGCTGCGCATGAAACGCGTGACCGCCCGTTCGCTCGCGCGCAACGCGGCATCCAAGGCCCTGCTCGCCCGGCTCGGATTCCGCCGCGAGAAGAGCGGGCGCTACGTCCTCGAGGCCGAGGACTGGGGCGGCTAGTCCCCCACCGGGCAGGTGTTCGCGGCGATGCAGACCAGGTCCACGTCGAAGTCCGTCAGCGTCCGCACGGTCACGCGCTCGCCCGCCGCTTCGTAGCCGAAGAGCTTACCGCGATAGGCGACGGTCGGCAGATCGCCGTACCCGGTCGCCGCGACCGGCGCGTCCCGGAAATCGCCCGCGATCGTGCTGCCGTAAACCGCGCTCAACAACCGGGCCGCGGTCTCGCGATGCTGGTCGAGCCGGAAGTCGTCCGGTCCGGCGTAGACGATCGATTCCCGGACCACGCGCGTCTGCGCGGTATCGCTGACCGCCCGGAACTGCGCGGTGGTGATGCCGGCCTTGAACGACGCGGTGTACGAGATGGCGTCGTCGAGTCCGCTTTGGGCGGTGAGGCCGTGCAACACGGTGACGCCGCGCGACCAGCGGTCGAAATCGTCGAGCGACTGCCCCGGCGTCGCGGAGGCGGGCGCGATCGCGGCGAGCGCGAGCAGCGCCGCCCCGATCAGTCTCCGCACTGGTGGGTCGCGCAGTATGCGGCGTTCTTGATCGCTTCGGCCAGCCCGCTCAGCGGAAAGACGACCAATCCGGATCCGCTCAGCTGGTACGCGTAGAGCTTGCCCTTGGCGAACGTCATGCGCCACGGGTTGTCGTAGATCGCGAAATCGCCGGCCGGTTTGGCCGCGAGCACGTCGGCCGCGATCGCCGGGCCGTAGACGACGCGGGCCATCGCGGCGGCGGTGGCGCGATGCCGCCGTAGCTCGTACGACGGCGGCACGTTCTGGACGGCCGAAGATTCGCGCGAGATCAGGGTCGGACTCTCCCCGTCCGCGCCCGGCTCCGCGGAGAAGTAGAACGTGAGGCCGGCGCCGCCGATGACCTTGTAGTAGACCGTTCCGCCGCTCATCTCGTCGCGCGTCTTGCCCAGATGCTGGAGGGCGGGGTTGGCCTTGGCCCACGCGAGCCAGGCGGGCAACTGCTGGCCCGGCAACGCCGGCGCCGAGGCGGACGAGCCGAGCACGAACGCGAGCACGGCGAGGGGGGCGACGATACGGCGCATCATGCCGCTATCATGCCCGACCGGACCGCGCCTGGCAAGGGCGCTGGAGACTACGTGCCCTTCTGCGCTCCGACGTAGAGGACATACTTGACGGTGAACGCGGGCCGTGTGCTCAGCCGGTTCGGGTCGCCGTACACCACGTAGATCTCGCTCGGGCCGAAACGCTTGTAGAAGGCCGCCGAGAGGTTGGTGAAGGTCTGCGCCTCGGGCGGCGATCCGGGCGCGACGAAGGACGGACCGATCCCGAAGATCCGGCGAACGCCGAACGCGAGCGACGTCCGCGGATCGATCTGGACGCCGACGCTGGCGCGTTCGAGCCATTGGACGAAGCGCTCGCCGCCGTCCATGTTCTGGATGGTATCGTCGGCTTCGAGCGAGAGCGTCGCGCGCGGTCCCATCTTGAGCGTCGTCCCGCGGGCGATCGAGTGCAGGTAGCCCGGGCCGAACCGGCCGACGTTGTACGAGAACGCGGTCGGCGTCGACGAGTTGCCGTTGTACGAGACGGAGATGCCGTTCTGGTTCGCATAGTCGCCCGGCGTCCCCGGGAAGAGCAGATATTGCGCGCCGGTCGAGAGCATCAGCTGGAACTTGTCGTTGGTCGAGATCATGAGATCGGTATTGGCGTAGGTGTCGTTCACCACGCCGGCCCGGCTGTGGTAGTGCTGGTAGTCCTGCGAGAGCGTCATCGTGGTGATGAAGTTCTTCGGGTCGAAGTCCCATTCTTTATACGTGTAGACCGAAAGGCCGTGGATGTCGTTGATCTGCGTGAAGCTGTCGATGGGCGAGTACTGCGCGCCTAGGTCGTGGTAGGCGGCGAAGACGGCTTGCTTCGGCGCATAGTAGTTGATGCCGTATTCGGCGTAGTCGCCTTCGGACGGGGTGCTGACGAGCGAGCCGCGCTCGCGGCCCTGGGTCAGGTAGACGCTGAAGTTGTGGGCGTTGCCGAGTTGGTATTGCCCGTACTCGGCGACGTCGTGCACGCCCGGAAGGTCGACGGTGCTGCGCTGGTAGAGCAGGTTGCTGCGATGATCGTTGGAGCGGTAGGCGACCGCCTGCGATGTATCGGTGCGCCCGTTCGCCAGCGAGTCGAACGCGCCGAACCGGATCGGCCCCTGCGTGCCTTCGATCGCGAAGCCGTCGCGCGGGGTGGGGATATTGGGCGTGTAGAGCAGCGGGAAGCCGACGCAATCGTTGCAGTTGAAGTTGTTGTAGAAGTTGGCGCCCTGGGTGAAGAACGGGCGGACCTCCTGGAACTGGCGCGCGAAGGCGGTCGGCGAGATGCTCTGCTGATCCAGCTCGACGTTCGAATAGTCGGGATGGAAGGTCGCCAGAAGCGACGCGGTGGCGGTGACCGGGATCGCCAGGTCCATGCCGACCCGCGAGGTCGATCCGCCGACGCTGGGCGCCGCGAGCGCGCCGAGCGCGTAGATGTTGGCTCGGGCCTTCGGCTTGGTGCTCGCGGTGCCGCCGCGCATGCCGGTCAGGTAGCCGGTATAGATGACGTCGTCGTCGCCGCGCTGGGCCGGGTCGTGAGCCCACTCGAGCTGCTCGCTGTTGTTGGCGACGATCCGGCGGTCGAACTGGATGCGCCAGGTCGAGCGGCCGTCGCCGCGCATGATCGCAAGCGGGATCCGCTCGGTCACGATGTAGCCGTCGCTCGTGCGCGTCGTGACCGCGTCCCAGGCCGGCGAATAGGCGGCGTTCTCGGACGAGTGGGCGTAGCGCGTGCCGATCGGATTGGCGGCGAAGAAGTACTCGAAACCGCGATCGCCGCTCGGGAACAGGAACGTGCGCACGATGTCGTCGGTGCCGAGGCCGACGTCGTTGGTATGCACGTTCGCGGTCAGCGGCTCGACCTGCTTGGCGACGTAGGCGACGTAGACGTTCTTATCGTCGACGAGCACGTAGGCGTCGGTGGTCTGTGCGGCCGCCCGCAGATAGGTCGAATTCCACCCGAGCTGGACGTGTGCGCCGGTCTTCCAGAGCGGATCGTCGAGCGTGCCGTCGAGTTTGGGCGGCGTCGCGACCCGCACCGCCGCGATCGAGAAGGCGCTCTGCGCCCGGGCCGAAGCGGCACCGGACAGGACGCACGCCACGGCCAAAAGCGTAGAGATCAGCGCACGGTTTCTCATCACCTAATGTTTTAGGTGCTAGCGAGCCGTTTGTCAAGTTACGTGAGTGACGGAAATATGGCCGGGCAGCCTACCGCAGCAGTGTCATGACCTGCGAGAAGCCGTTGACGACCACGTGCATGCAGGTCGACGGGAGGAGCGACTTCGTGCGCCGGAATAGCTCCGCGGCGATCAGTCCGAAGACGAACGAGTGCGCGAGCGTGAACGGGCCACTCGCCGCATGCGAGAGCGAGAAGATGGCCGTTGAGGCGACGACGGCGACCTCCGGTCGGAAGAGCCGGGCCAGGCCGGTATAGATCAGACCGCGGAACGTGATCTCTTGCACGACCGGAGAGACGAGTCCGATCTGCAAGGGAAGCAGCACGCGCACCAACCCGGTCGCGCGCTGTGGGTCGGAGACGAACGTCGCGACGGTCGAGGCCCAGCCGCCGAAATGGAATGTCTTCTCGACGAACAATACCGCGGCCACGAACGCGGCGCCGAGGACGACGCCGAGGAGTACGCTCCCGATCGACGACCGGCTGATCCCGATCTGCGAGAGCGGCGAGTCGGGGAAGGCCCAACGGTAACCCGCGAACGACACGGCTATCACCACGATCTCGCGCGCCCAGAGCGTGCTTGCGGTCACGACCGGGTGAGCCACCGGGAACGACGCGTGGGTCAGCAGTCCAGAGACGAGCTGCGCTACGAAAATGCCGACGCACCAGGCCGCAAGCGCCAAAGCGACGAGCAGTATCGCATCTCGCTGCGCCCGGCCTGGTTCGACGACGACATCCACAGCGGCGCGGTTTCGCCAAGGCTCCGCACCTGCCTGGTCGAAGGGAGCGGTATGGCAGTCAACGCACTCTCCCTCGGCTGGGGCAAAATCGTTTCGAAAGGCGCGATCGCCGGTATCGTCGGCGGCATCGTCATCGCGCTCTTCCTGTTCGTCGCGCTCGGTCTGCTGCCGGTCCATCTCACGCCGGTGCAGATCCTCACGTCCTTCGCGCACTACATCCACGCTGAGAGCCCGGTCGTCGGTCTGCTCGCGCATCTGGTCGTAAGCATCCTGTGGGGCATCGGCTATGCCTACGTCGCCGCGACGCGGCCGGCGGCGGTCGCGAGCCCGTGGCTGGCGGGCGTGGTGTACGGCCTGATCGTCTGGCTGTTGATGCAGTTCATCCTGATCCTGGGAGCCGTCTGGCCGGGCCTCACGCCGATCGGCTTCGTGGTGCAGATCGTCGCGCATACCGCTTTCTTCGGCATCCCGGTCGCCTTCACGACGCGCGCGCTCGCGCGCCGCTGAACCGCGTGCCGATCGGCGGCCTCTCGATCTCCGCCGACGCGCTGCGCGCGAACGCCGAGGCCCTGCGCGCGCTGGTCGCGCCGGCGCGCGCGGCCTTCGTCGTCAAGAGCAACGCCTACGGACACGGCCTGGTCGAGACGGCGCTCGCGGTCGAGGGTCTGGCGAAGCGGCTCTGCGTCTTCGATCTGGCCGAGGCGATCGCGCTGCGCGACGGCGGCATCACCGCTCCGGTGCTGGTCCTCGGGCCGGTCCCGATCGAGGCGCTCGACGACGCGCTCGACGCCAGCGTCGAGATCGCGCTCTGGGATCACCGCGAATACGCGATGGCGGTCGCCGCGGCCGCGCGCAGACGGGCGACGCGCATCCCGGTCCACGTCAAGGTCGACACGGGCGTGCGGCGCTTCGGCCTGCGCGTCGACGACGCGCCCGACGCGATCGAGGAATACCTCAAACGTCCCGAGATCGAGATCGCCGGGATCTTCTCGCATCTGGCCGCCGCCGAAGAGATGGATTCGCCGTTCACGGCCACCCAGAACGAGCGATTCGCACGCGTGCTCGCACAGGTGCGCCCGCTCTTCGCGCAGCGGGAGATCCGCCCGCTCGAGCACATCGCCGCGTCGGCCGCCGGCATGCTGTGGCCGGAGACGCGCCTCGATATGGTGCGCTTCGGCATCGCGCTCTACGGCCTGTGGCCCTCGCCGCTCACGCGCGAGGCGATGGAAGGCGCGGGGCTTTCGTTGCGGCCCGCGCTCTCGTTCCGCTCCATCCTGGTCGCCGAGCGGAGCGTGCGTCCGGGCGACCCGATCGGCTACGGCTGCACGCTCCACGCCCCGCACGAGATGCGCGTCGGGGTGGTGCCGTTGGGCTACGCCGACGGCGTCCCACGCGCGCTCTCGAACAAGGGCGCGTTCGTGGTCGAAGGCGCGCGCGCGCCGATCGTCGGGCGGGTCTGCATGAACGCGACCCTGATCGACCTGACCGCCATCCCGGCCGCCCGCACCGGCTCCCGCGTCACCCTGATCGGACGCGACGGCGACGCGGCGGTGACGGCCGACGATTGGGCGGCTTGGGCCGAGACGATCAATTACGAGATCGTCGCCCGCCTTCCGGGGGAACTCCCGCGCTTCGATGCCACGTTAGAGAGCATATGAACGCTCGCAGGTTGGGCGCCCTGCTCTCGATGCTGGCGGTGACGCTGGCGGCCGTGCCGCGCATCGCCGTCGACGACAAGCCGCTCGAGGTCGCTCCGATCTCCCAGAACGGACGCGTGCTGGTCCCGATGCGCGCGATCTTCGCATCGCTCGGCGCGCGCCTGGATTACGACGGGCGCACCCACACCATCACCGCGACCGGCGCCGGCCACACGGTGCGGCTGCAGATCGGCAATACCGGCGCCATCGTCGACGATCGCGCGATCGCGCTCGACGTGCCGGCCCGGATCGTCGGCGCGAGCACGTACGTGCCGCTCCGGTTCGTCGCGCAATCGCTCGGCGCGGTCGTCGGCTACGACGCCGCGAGTTCGCTCGTCACCGTCTCGCGCGCCGGCGCGGTCGCGCGGGACGGCGGCGCGGCGCGGCGCGTCGGGTCGATGCTCCCGGCGCCAGACGCGACCGTCGCGACCGGCTATCCGACCATCTCGGCCGCGCTCGCAGGCGACGTCCCGGTCGGCAGCGCCGGATTGCGCGTCGACGGCGTCGACGTGACCGACGCGACCACGTTCGACGGCACCGCGATGACGTATATCCCGCAGCAGGGGCTCCCGGTCGGTCGGCACGAGGTCGCTTTCTCGGGCGTCGATCGGGACGGCGTGCCGTTCGATGCCACCTGGAGCTTCACCACCAGCGTCGCGCCGGCGCCGGATTTCGGCGGTGCGGTCCCGTTCCGGTTCTATCTCGAGAACGGTCTCTCGTTCGGCTACGGCGACGAGATGGATCTGGTGCTGCAAGCCCCGCCGGGCGGCCGGGCGTACGTCACGACCTGCGCGTCCGCGGAGCGCACGTGGATGTACGGCAACGGTCCGTACTACCGCGCGTCGATGCGCGCGCCGTACGGTCTGGATCGGGGCTACTGCCCGATCGAAGCGGTCTATATCGGGTGGAACGGTCGGATGTGGTACGCTCCGCTGCCGATCTTCGCGCGTCTTCGCCCGCGGCATCCGCACGAGCGCCCGACGCCGCGGCCGACGCCGGATCGCTGGCCGCCGAAACCGACGCCGACCCCATATCCGCAACCGTCGTCGCCGCCCCAGCCGTGGTCCGGTCAGACGCCCGCGCCGCCGATCGCGCGTCCGCCGCATCGCCCGGTCTCGCCGGTGCCGCTTGCCACCGCGCCGCCGCAATCGGAGCAGACCGCCGCGCCGCAGCCCGAACGCACGCCGCGGCCGCAGCCGACGCCCCGACAGCCGGACCCGACCGCCGCTCCGACCGAAGCGCCGACCCAGCCGCCGGTCGCGACGCCCCCGCCGCCGCCGCAAGCGCCGCCCGTGCAGCCGCACGCGCCGCCGCGTCCGGTCCAGACGCCGCCGGACTAAGCGACCGCGGCGATCGCCTCCGCGAGGTCGATCGTCCCGTCGTAGAGCGCCTTGCCGACGATGCACGCGTCGACGCCGGCCGGCGCCTCGGCCTTGAGCGCGCGCAGGTGCTCGACCGTGCGCGCCCCGCCCGATGCGGTCACGCGCACGTCGGCCGCGTTCGCGACCGCGGTCAACGCGGCGATGTCGTAGCCTTTGCCGGTGCCGTCCCGGCCGATCTCGGTGTGGATCACGCGGGTCGCGCCCCAGCCCGCGACGCGTTTGACCAGCGCGTCGCGATCGACCGGCGTGCGTTCGAGCCAACCGCGCACCGCGACCTCGGAACCGCGCGCGTCGATGCCGGCGATGGCGCGTTCCCCCAGCATCGCGATGATGTTGTGCGCGACCCGCTCGTCTTCGATGAGGATCGTGCCGAGGATGACCGCCTCCGCACCCGCGTCCAGGCGCGCGCGCGCGTTCGCGAGGGTGCGCACGCCGCCGCCGGTCTGCACCGGGACGTCGACCGCCCTGCAGATCGCCGCGATCGCGGTCTGGTTCTCGCCCGAGCCGAAGGCGCCGTCGAGATCGATCACGTGCAGGCGGCGCGCGCCGGCCGCGACGAACGACCGCGCGCGTTCGACCGGATCGACGTCGTAGGTCGTCGCCTTGTCCGGGTCGCCCTGGTGCATGCGCACGCACTTGCCGTGGCGCAGGTCGATAGCGGGGATCACGATCACGGTACGGTCTCCATCGTCGTCAGCATGCCGAGAAAGTTGTCCAAGAGCCGCGCCCCGGTCTCGCGGCTCTTCTCGGGGTGGAACTGCGTGCCCATCACGTTACGGCGCGCGACGATCGCCGAAAAGCGCTCCCCGTGGGTGGCCGCCGCCACCGTCGCCGGCCCGACCGGCGCGCGATAGGAATGCATGAAGTAGGCGTACGCGTCGGGTCCGAGGCCGTCGGCGAAGGGATGCTCCGCGACCGGCTCCAAGCGGTTCCAGCCCATGTGCGGGATGCGCGGCGCGTCTTCGAATCGCGAGACCACCCCGCGCAGGATGCCGAGGCCTTCGGCGCCGCCGAACTCGGTGCTCCGCTCGAAGAGCACTTGCATGCCGACGCAGATGCCGAGGAACGGCCGTTCGCGGCCGATCAGCGTCCGGATCGCGTCGTCGAGCCTGCGTCTGCGCAGGGCGTCCATGGTGGCGGCGAAGGCGCCGTCACCGGGGAAGACGGCTCCGTCGGCACGGGCGATGCGCTCCGGATCCGCGGTCACGTCGAAGTCCGCGCCGCGGCGTTCGAGCGCGGCGACCAGCGAACCGAGGTTGCCGCCGCCGTAGTCGATCACCGCCAGCGCCACGGCTTACTCCAGCAGGCCTTTGGTCGACGGGACGGCGTCGCCGCCGGTGAGGGCGACCGCCTGCGCGAACGCCCGGGCGAACGCCTTGAACGACGCCTCGCAGACGTGGTGCGCGACGTGGCCGTTCATCTGGATCATATGCAGCGCGATCTTGGCGTTGTCGGTGACGGCCCGGAAGAATTCGCCGATCATCTCGGTCGGCAGATCGCCGAGATCGTCGCGCAGGAAGGCGACCCGGAAGTTCAGATACGGGCGCCCGGAGATATCGACGCTGGCCGCGATCAACGCCTCGTCGAGCGGGAGCATGATCGAGCCGAACCGGGCGATGCCGCGCTTCTCGCCGAGAGCGTCGTGGATCGCCTTGCCGAGCGCGATGCCGACGTCTTCGATCGCGTGGTGGTTGTCCATCCCGTCGCCGGTCGCCCGGACCGTCAGGCCGCAGCCGGCGTGCTTCGCGAACGCGTGGAGCATGTGGTCGAGGAACTCGACCGAGGTCGAGATCTCGATCTCCCCGCCGTCCAGATCGATGGCGAGATCGATCGCCGTCTCGGAGGTCGAGCGCGAGACCGCGCCGCGCCGGCTCACCGGTCGGCGATGGGCACGTACGGCCCCGGCGGCGGCCCGCTGTAGGTGGCCTGCGGGCGGATCAGGCGGTTGTCGGCGAGCTGTTCGAGGATGTGTCCGGCCCAGCCGGCCATCCGGCCGCAGGCGAACATGCAGGTGAACTCGTCTCCCGGCATGCCGAGATCCGCGAGCACCGGCGCGGTATAGAAGTCGACGTTCGCGTAGATCTTCTTGTCGGGCTTGGCCTCTTGCAGCACCTTGTTGCTGGCGTCTTCGAGCGAGCGCGCGATCGCGTACCAGTGGCGGTCGCCCTTGTACTCGCTCAGTTTCTCGGCCATCTTCTCGAGATGGCGCGCGCGCGGATCGCGCACTTTGTACTCGCGATGTCCCATGCCCATGATCTTCTCGCCGCGCTCGAGCACCTGACGCACGTACGTCTCGGCGCGCTCCGGCTGCCCGACCTCGACCAGCGTGTTGTACGCGGCGCTGGCGGCGCCGCCGTGCAGGTCGCCTTCGAGCGTCGCGAGCGCGCTCACGGTGGCGGCGTAGATGTCGGCCCGGGTCGAGGCGGTCACGCGCGCCGAGAAGGTCGAGGCGTTGAACGAGTGGTCGGCCAGCAGCACCAGATAGGTGTCGAGCGCACGGGCTTCGACGTCGCTCGGCACGCTGCCCGTGCGCATGTAGAGGAAGTTGGCCGCCTGGGAAAGGTCGGTGCGCGGCTCGATCGGCTCGAGATCGCGACGCAGGCGGTCCCAGAACGCCAGGATGGTCGGCATCTTCGCGATCAGCTCGATCGCGGTGTGGACGTCGGAGACGTGCTCGCCGCGCGGATTGGTCGGCGAGAAGAGCGCGAGGCCGCTGACCACCGTGCGGAGCACGTCCATCGGCCAGGCCGTCTTGGGGACGCGGCGGATCGCGCTGATCAGCGGCTCCGGCAGCATGCGGCGGGTCCCGAGCTCGCGCGAGAACGCGTCGAGTTCGGTCTGCGTCGGTAGGTGGCCGAACAGCAGCAGGTGCGCGACCTCTTCGAAGGTGGCGTTCGGGGCGAGGTCGTCGATATCGTAGCCGCGATAGGTCAGACG
>Ga0207667_10001302_pt1 | contig 31255 bp, 36 predicted proteins | sample KBSCornC52_FD_184301 | JGI IMG/M metagenome (GOLD analysis project Ga0207667, IMG submission 184301) | Corn rhizosphere microbial communities from Kellogg Biological Station, Michigan, USA - KBS Corn C5-2 (SPAdes) (version 2) | ecosystem: Host-associated > Plants > Roots > Rhizosphere > Soil ...
TGATTGCGCACAATAAGAGCTTCAAACAAAGTACCGCCAAAGTAAACCGGGATACCCGCTTCGCGGTAGATTGCTAATTTTTTATCAAGATTTGGGGTAACATATGAGGTAGCCCAGCCCAGCTTCACAATATCGGTATGTGTGCCGGCAACCTCAATAAAATCTTCAACCTGCCTTAAACTCAAGCCCTTGTCCATAACCATGGTAATGCCGCTGTTTCGGGGTTTAACAGTGCGTTCCGGAAGATTATTCATCTGATAGTTCATAAATGCGGATTAGTTATAGACTATAACTAAAAGTTTTAATGCGCCAAAGGTCAATAAAAAAGCCGAAAAATTGAAAGAAATTTTTCGGCTTTTTTTGATTTGAAAATTTGAAGATGTGCTAATTTGAAAATGACTGATCAGGCTTAGCAATACACATTTTCAAATCCTCAAATTGCCAAATTTTCAAATTATCAACTACTTAGTATAACGATTAATAATATCCACAATCACTTTGTTTTTTTGCAACTGGGGTAAATAATCAAACAGGATATAATGTTTTTCCGGGTCCGAGGCCAGGGCCAGTTCCAGTTGCACAAGCGCTTCGTTGTACTCGCCTTTGGCAAATAAGTAGGCTACCATACGGTAGTAAAGCTCGGCGGCATCAGGGTTGTTTTTTATGGCCTGGGCTATTACCTCAATGGCATCAACCAGGCGTTGTTGTTCATACAAAATAGATGAATAGTCCAGCCATGCATCCACATCAATCGGGTTAAGCTCCACCACTTTTTCATAAGCCTGTTCGGCTTCGTCCAGGTGGCCCAGTTTGTACTCGGCATCTGCGATGGCAAACCAGTAATCGGCGTTGGCAATATCCAGGTCGAGCGCTTTTTTGTAAAAATGGAGCGCTTCAAAATAACGTTCTTCAAAGTCAAGCGTAACGCCTATGCCAAACCAGGCATCGGCCAGCTTAGGGTCCATTTTAACCGATTTTTTGTAGAAGGCCCGCGCATCGTCCATCTGCTCCAGCTTTTCGTAGCATTCGCCTATAGCGCAATACGTATCGGCATTGGGCTGCTCGTATTCAAAAGTATGGCGATAAACCTCAATGGCTTCGGCATATTTCTCCAGGTTAACCAGGGCATTGCCTTTGTTAAAATAGGCCGAGGCAAAGTTGTCTTTTATCAGGATAGCATAATCATATGCATCAATGGCTTTTTCAAACAAACCAAGCTTGGTAAAGGCGTTGCCTAAATTATACCAGGCTGCGTAGCTGTAAGGTTCGTTATCAATATATTGCTCATAAAAAACCACGCTTTCCTGCTGGTTGTCCAGTACGTCGTAGCAAAAAGCCAGCTCGTAAAGGGCATCCTGGTTTTCCATGTTTTGTTTTAAGCACAATTTAAGGTAGGTGATGGAAGTTTCGTAGTCGCCCATGTTTTGATACACGTAGGCAATGTGCAATAACACCTCGTCGGTATCTTCGGCTAATTCCAGCGCCTTCTCGTAATTTTCCAGCGCTTCGCCATAACGTTCCATACTCTCGTACAGGTTCCCGCGGATCAAATAAATATCCGGATCGGAAGCCTCGAGCATAGCGGCTTTTTCAAGCGCGGTAAATGCCTCGGCAACCTTATTGGTAACCACTAAAAGCTGGGCCTGTTTAATTAAAAATACTGCGGCAAACGGATGCTGGTTTCGGGCATACTCGGCTACCTGTAAGGCTTTAGGCGGGTCGTTCTTTTCGATATAATAGTCGATTATGTTCTCAAACGCCTGGGCATCAAAAAAGTACTGATCATGATTTCGAATCATTTCTTCGTACCGTTCCACCGAAAACTTTGCATCTTCGGTAAAACCAAATTCAAATTCTTCTTCCATTCAATTTTGTTTCAGAACATATACAGCCAAGGCCTTTAAACTCGCTCTATCAGCCTTAACATGAGTTTAAATTACAAGTAATAAACATCCATAATACAATTTAGTTATCAACATTCAAACATTGTCAACACGATTAATTACAAAACCCTGATAATTAATGCAAATGAATTTACCGGCAAACGATGAGTTGATATAAAATGCCTTAAAGATTTTTACCTTTGGCAAAAGTAACTATTATGGACTTCAATCTATCAGAAATTCTGAATCGTTTACATATAAACGACATAAACGAGGCATTTAGTACCGGCAGCAACTGGTCAAGCAGTCCCGATGCTAAGGTAAAAGACATTCTTTCGCCTGTCGACGGTAAAAAAATAGCATCTGTAAAAATAGCCGACGAAGCTAATTATAACCAGGCAATTGAGACCGCGGCCAAAGCATTTGTAAACTGGCGCACCGTTCCGGCCCCAAAACGCGGCGAAATTGTGCGCGAGATTGGCGATGCCCTGCGGGCCAAAAAGCAGGACCTGGGCAAACTGGTAAGCTACGAAATGGGCAAAAGCCTGCAGGAGGGTTACGGCGAAGTGCAGGAAATGATTGATATTGCCGACTTTGCCGTGGGCCTGAGCCGCCAGTTATACGGATTAACCATGCATAGCGAGCGGCCATTGCACCGCATGTACGAACAATATCATCCCCTGGGTATAGTGGGTATTATATCTGCCTTTAACTTCCCGGTTGCGGTTTGGAGCTGGAATGCGATGCTGGCCTGGGTTTGCGGCGATGTTTGTATCTGGAAACCATCCGAAAAAACACCTTTAACAGCCATTGCATGCCAGCATATTGCACAGGAAATATTTAAAAAACACGGTATTGAAGAAGGCGTGTCCTGCCTGGTTATCGGCGACAGGGAGATAGGTGAGCTGATGTCAAACGATACCCGCGTGCCCTTGGTTTCGGCTACCGGTTCAACCCGTATGGGTAAGGCCGTGAGTGCCGCTGTGGGCGCAAGACTGGGCAAAAGCCTGCTGGAACTGGGCGGCAATAACGCCATTATCATCAGCGAAAATGCCGACCTTGATATGTCATTAATTGGCGCTGTATTTGGCGCAGTAGGTACCGCCGGACAACGTTGTACCAGTACGCGCAGGCTCATCATCCACGAAAGCGTTTACGAACAGTTTAAACAAAAACTGGTGAGCGCCTATCAGCAAATAAAAATAGGCGACCCGTTGGATGAAAATAACCACATGGGTCCGCTGATTGACCAGGATGCAGTAAACCTTTACTTAGATTCGATAGAAAAGGGCAAAGCCCAGGGGGCCAATTTTGTAGTAGCGGGTGGCAAATTGGAAGGCGAAAAATATGCCTCTGGCTGTTATGTAAAGCCCTGCATTGCCGAGGTTGAAAACCATTACGCCATTGTGCAGCACGAAACCTTTGCGCCTATACTCTACCTTATCAAATACAAAACACTCGATGAAGCTATCGCCTTACAAAATGGCGTCCCACAGGGATTGTCATCATCAATCATGACAACCAACCTGCGCGAAGCGGAGCAATTTTTATCCTGCGGAGGATCGGACTGCGGCATAGCCAATGTAAACATCGGCACTTCCGGGGCCGAAATTGGCGGCGCTTTCGGCGGCGAAAAGGAAACCGGTGGCGGCCGCGAATCGGGTTCGGATGCATGGAAAGTTTATATGCGCCGCCAAACCAATACTATAAACTATTCAAAAACGTTACCCTTGGCACAAGGAATTAAATTTGAGTTGGATTAAGTTGGGTTAAGGTGGATTAAGTTGGAAATGTTGAAAGGGTTGTAAGGGTTGCAAAAGTTAAAATTGCGCTTCTTACAACTCTTTATAACAACTACAACCCTTACAACTTTTTATAACTCTTACAACCAGTACAACAACTATAACTAATATAAATGCATAAACTAAAAACCTACGCCCTGCACGCGATGTTATCCGGGGCGCTATTGATGAGCCTGAATGTTTTCGGGCAGGAAGCACCAAAAAAAGAACCTGATCCGCCGAAGAACTGGCACCAGATGGACCTGAAGACCGATGGTTATTACGGCGTGAGCTTAAACCAGGCTTATTTGTTTTTAAAAGGCAAAAAAAGTAAAACCGTGGTAGTTACCACTATTGACAGCGGGATTGACACCACCCAAAACGACCTTAAAAGCATTTTGTGGGTTAATCCCAAAAAGGATGCCGGCTATCCAGGCGACACACACGGCTGGGACTTTTTAGGCGGCGCCGATGGAAAGGTTGATTATACCGAAACAGTTGAAGAAGTAAGGCAATACAATAAGTTAAAAGGTAAATACCTGACCACTACCACCGCCCCTGCCGGCCAGGAAAAAGAATTTGCTTTTTGGCAAACGGTAAAAGCCGTTTACGACTCGACATATAATAAGGCACAAACTGAGATTAAAGACCTTACCGAAGAAGTGAACGTGCTTACGGCTACCAATTATTATATCAAAAGGCAGCTGAACCTGAAATCGGACCAAACGTTTAATAAATCGGACCTGGAAAAGATAAATACCACCAACGATACCATTAACCAAAGTAAAACGGTGTGGGAATCGGTGTTTACACAGATAGGCGAAAGCAGCAACAACGCAAAAGTTTTAAAGGATATAACCGATTATTTTGCCAAACAAAACAACACCGTTAACCCCGACCTGGACTCCCGCGCCCGCATTGTGGCCAACGACCCTGATGTTAACGATGGCAAACCTTATGGTAACAACGTTTTAAAAACACCCGACTGTTCGCACGGTACCGGCGTTGCCGGCCTGATTGGCGCGGTACGTAATAATGGTTATGGTATTGATGGTATTGCTGACAACGTACGCATCATGTCGATTAAAGCAGTGCCAAACGGCGATGAGTACGATAAAGACATTGCCAACGCTATCCGCTTTGCGGTTGACCATGGTGCCGAGGTTATCAACATGAGTTTTGGCAAAAAGCTGTCGCCCCATAAGGAATGGGTTGATGCCGCCTTTAAATATGCTGCTGCACATGATGTGCTGCTGGTAATGGCATCGGGTAACGACGGACAGGATGTTGATGCTCATCCCGAATTCCCTAATGATACATACCTGGATGGCACTACTACCGACAACGTGATCAACGTTGGCGCTTCGGGCCCTAAAGTGGGCGAAACCCTGGTGGCCGATTTTAGCAACTATGGCAAAAAGAATGTAGATATTTTTTCGCCCGGTGTTAAAGTTACCTCCATTGATATGGACGCTGAATTTAATACCGAAGACGGGACGAGCTTTTCGTCGCCTATTGTTGCCGGTATTGCAGCATTAATCCGCGAATATTATCCGCAATTAACCGCCAGCCAGGTAAAACGGGCGATTTTAGAATCGGCAACGCCATTAACCGGCACTATGGTACTTAAACCAGGCAGCAAAACCGATAAAATTGACTTTGCTTCACTTTCCAAAACGGGTGGTATTGTTAATGCGTACAAAGCGTTGGAGATAGCCTCGAAGATGAAGGGGGAGAAGAAGTAGGCAGTAGGCAGTTTGGAGTTGGCAGTTAGAAGAACCCGAGACAAACTTGCGAAGTTTTAAAACGGCGAAGCCCTCAACGAGGCCTTTGAAAAATAAACAATCCGAGTTAAACTTCGCAAGTTTTATTCCCCATTTTCCAATACATTTATTCCATGAAATATTTATTGCTCTGCACAGTTCTCATCGTTTCGCTAAGTGCAACCTGCGCTCAGGCGCAAACGGATTGCAAACAATTCAGGAACGGGAAATACAAATCGACCTATAAAGGACAAACCGAAATTATTGAACGTACAGATGCTGTACAGAAGGAGACATTTATTGGCGATGAAAACAATCCCATGCAGCCACCACCGGTAATATTGCTGGATGTTAAATGGACAAGCGATTGCTCCTATACCTTAACTATGAGTGCTGCGTCGGCTGCGCAATACCCCAAACTGCCTAAAAATGCTTACGTAACGGTTACTATATTTAAAACCAGCCCCAATTCGTATACGCAACGGTCGGTATCCAACATGTCGAAGGATACTGTGGTGAGCGAATATTTCAGGGTAAAATAGATTTTTGAGGCGACAAAAGGCGACGTCGGTCACCACTTTGATAACAAACTGTTCTTTTTGAGGGTGGTTTGTTCGTTATAAGCATCACATTTTCGTAAAATATTTGTTGGGTAACAATTATAACGCAAGGGTGGGCAGGTACAATTGCAAATCACACATCATTGCTTATATTTGCGTGCGAAAAAAAAGAATTTAACATCACGATGAGAGAAATACAGTTCAGGGAAGCGCTTCGGGAGGCAATGACCGAAGAAATGCGCAAGGATGATAAAATATACCTGATGGGCGAAGAAGTTGCCCAATACAATGGGGCCTACAAAGTTAGCCAGGGAATGCTTGACGAATTTGGCGCTAAAAGGGTAATTGATACCCCCATCTCTGAAGCTGGCTTTGCCGGTATAGGCATTGGCTCAGCCATGAATGGTTTACGCCCGATTATTGAGTTCATGACCTTTAACTTCTCGTTAGTGGCTATCGACCAGATCATCAACGGCGCGGCAAAAATCATGTCGATGAGCGGCGGGCAGTTTTCGGTGCCTATCGTGTTCCGCGGCCCAACAGGTAATGCGGGGATGTTAAGCTCGCAGCACAGCCAGTGTTTCGAAAACTGGTATGCCAATTGCCCGGGCTTGAAAGTGGTTGTACCATCAAACCCATATGATGCAAAAGGCCTGTTAAAATCATCTATTATTGATCCCGATCCGGTTATCTTTATGGAGTCGGAATTGATGTATGGCGATAAAGGTGAAGTTCCTGAAGAAACCTATTATATCCCGCTGGGAAAAGCCAATGTAACCAAAGAAGGTAACGATGTTACGCTGGTAGGTTTTGGCAAGATCATGAAAGTGGTTAACGCTGCAGCCGCTGAACTGGAAAAAGAGGGAATCCATGCCGAAGTGATCGACTTACGTACTGTGCGCCCGATTGATTACGATACTGTGATCACCTCAGTAAAAAAGACAAACCGTTTGGTAATTGTGGAAGAAAGCTGGCCTTTGGGCTCCATCGCTACCGAAGTTGCCTTTAAAGTACAAAAAGACGCATTTGATTACCTTGACGCACCGGTATTGCGTATTATGGGCGGCGATGTTCCCCTGCCATACGCACCAACCCTGATACAGGAATACCTGCCAAACCCTGAAAGAGTGATTAAGGCAGTTAAAGAAGTAATGTACGTTGCAAAATGAGTTGTAAAAGTTAGAAGGGTTGTAACCTTTACAACTAATATAACCCATTACAACTGCTATACTAATAACTAAAAAAATACGGCCCGTTATGAAAATAGCGGGCTTTTTTATTAATTTCCGTTTTTTAAACTGAATAGTATGAAATATTTAAATGTGAGGCCGGTTTACAGGCGTTTAGCCTTATCAATGGCCTTTATTTGCAGCCTTGCTTTAGGCGCCCGGGCGCAGGCGCCTATTACGCCAACCGTACCAAAACCGGCTGCCGTGGCGGTAGCTCCTAAAACTGCCTTAAGCATTATAGACGCATTTTTTAAAAAATATAAAGACGACGGCACCGGCCCGGCTGTTGATTACCTGTTTGGCACCAATAAGTATTTTACCAATGCTGCCGGTATCAGCCAGTTAAAGATAAAGCTTGATTCGTTACGGGGAACAGTGGGCACTTATTTAAGTAAGGAGCTTATCGCCCAGCGCAGCTCGTCGCCCAGTTTGTATTTGTACAGCGTACTCGTAAAAAACGAGATCCAGCCGTTGCGGTTTACTTTTATATTTTACAAACCGCAAAGCGAATGGGTGCTTTATCGTTTTAAATACGACGACCAAATGGACAGCGAACTCGAAGAGGCCGCCAAAATAAACAACAAGCATCCGTAATAACATGAATAACAAACCAATACTTCAAATCATTCTTTTTGTTTCGGTGCTTGTGATTAATATCACCGGTATTGTAAATGGCATCCGATACCACGAAAACTGGCTTACCGTTGCGGGTTCCGTTGGTTTGGCATTAATCATTTTTGCTGCAGTGGTGAGGTACAAACGCAACCGGTCAATACTGTAACAAATTATCGTTATATTAGCCTTATGGAACCCGACATCCGAAAGAAAATATTTATGCCGTTTATCATATTCATGGTGGCGGTAGTGGTAGATGTAAACAGCGCTATGCGCGGAATAGAGCATCACGAAACCTGGCGCATTGCTGTAGCCGGTGTAAGTGGCGCCCTTTTTATTGTTGCCGCTGTTTATTTAGGCATGCTGCTTTTTAAGGGTCGGGGTAAAACAGTTTAGTAAATACAAACATTTAGCACTGGCACCTGCTTCATGGCAACGGAGAATAACAGCAAAAATCGTTTCCTTTTTCTCATTTCTAAAGCCCCGTTTGCGGGCAAACTATCTGCTGTTAACCTGGCTATTAAAAAGCCGGCTTACGCGCGTTTTGCCGCACTCCTTTTGCCGGTCTATCATAAATTATTGCATTGGAAGGCATTGCTGCGCGAAAAAAGCGCCACAGCAACCGCTGCTTTTAAAACACGTGTTATTATTTTTTGGGCAAAAGAAAACACCCGCCTGGTTGTTGCGTACTTTATTTCGCTGGCGCTTACTGCAATTAGCATCAACAGTATTTCGCGGGGGATTGAGAACCACGAAGCATGGCGGATAGCAACCGCAGGTATCGGTGGATCATTCTTTTTGGGCGTTGCCATACTGATGGTGGTCAGGCTTTTCAAAAAGAACAGGAAAGATAAGTGAGGGGGTGAGTGGTGAATGGTCAGTGGGGAGTGGTGAACAGTCAATGGTGAGTGGGCATTTGTGACGCATATAAAATATTTGCGAATTTTTTGGTGACACGATTTTGTCAGTACAGGTACGGATTTTTGGCCAAATTGACATCGTAAATAATTAATAATGAGGCGTTCCAAAAATAGCGATGTGTGGAACATGGAACATGGAACTTTTTGGAACCGTAAAAAAACGTCATTTCCTTAATCGGATTTTTAATACTTTGTTGATAACCTCCCCTTGAATATCCCGGCATTTCTGCCCAACTTCGCCCTTCATTATTTTTATGGATTACACCGATTTGAAAAAGATTACACCGATTAAATCTATGTAATCAAAAAACATCAGTGTAATCCAGGAAAAATAATCGGTGAAATCAATATACTAATATGACTACCCATTATAAAAAGATAGCCGCTGAGCTTTCCATAGCCGAAAAACAAGTTTCCGCCACTGCCGAATTGCTTGATGAAGGCGCCACCGTTCCCTTTATTTCGCGTTACCGCAAGGAAGTTACCGGCACGCTGGACGAGGTGCAGGTAACCGCCATCCGCGACCGCATACAACAACTCCGCGACCTGGACAAACGCCGCGAAGCGGTCCTGAAATCGCTTACCGAAATGGGTAAATTGACGCCCGAACTGGAAAAACAGGTAAACGAGGCCGAAACCATGGTGGCGCTGGAAGATATTTATCTGCCCTATCGCCCTAAACGAAAAACCCGCGCTTCTATTGCCCGCGAAAAAGGTTTGCAGCCCCTGGCCGATGTGTTGATGGAGCAAAAGCGCATTGACGTTGAGTTGGAGGCCGCCAAATTTATTGACGAAGAAAAAGGCGTAAAAAGCCTGGAAGAAGCCCTGGGTGGTGCAAGGGATATTATTGCCGAATTTATCAGCGAAAACGCCGAAGTGCGCACACAAATGCGTGCGCTTTTTATTGAAAAAGGCGTTTTTCAGTCAAAAGTAATGCCGGGCAAGGAAGAGGAAGGCATAAAATATAAAGATTATTTTGAATGGACAGAGCCAGTTAAGTCGGCGCCATCGCACCGGATACTGGCTATGCGCCGCGGTGAAAAAGAAGAGATCTTATGGCTGGATTTGAAGCCGGAAGAAGATGAAGCCATCGGTTTGTTGGAACAAGCCTTTCTTACCGGTAACAACGCCGCTGCCGACCAGGTAAAACAAGCCATAACCGACGGCTATAAACGCCTGCTGAAACCCTCGATGGAAACAGAGGTTCGCCTTTTCACCAAAAAGAAAGCCGATGAGGAGGCCATACGGGTATTTGCCGAGAATGCGCGCCAGCTGTTATTGGGCGCACCGCTGGGTCAAAAGCGTACCATGGCCATCGACCCTGGCTTCCGTACCGGCTGCAAAGTGGTTTGCCTTGATGAACAGGGGAAATTGCTCGAGTACACCGCCATTTTTCCGCATACAGGTGCAGGTCAGGCCAGGGAAGCCGAGAAAACGACTCAATACCTATTTGAAAAATATAAAATTGAGGCCATCGCAATTGGTAACGGCACAGCCGGCCGCGAGACGGAAGTGTTTGTGCGCAATTTGAATTTACCCGGCGTTGCCATCGTAATGGTGAATGAAAGCGGCGCGTCTATTTATTCAGCTTCGGACGTGGCGAGGGAGGAGTTCCCGGATAAAGATGTTACCGTTAGGGGGGCAGTATCCATAGGCCGTCGCCTGATGGACCCGCTGGCCGAACTGGTGAAGATTGATCCGAAATCCATCGGTGTAGGGCAGTACCAGCATGATGTGGATCAAACCAAATTGCAAACTTCGCTGGATGATACCGTGATGAGTTGTGTAAACGCCGTGGGTGTTGAGCTTAATACGGCATCGAAACAAATACTGGCCTACGTTTCGGGCCTTGGTCCGCAGCTGGCGCAAAATATTGTAGAATACCGGGATCAAAACGGCGCATTTAAACGCCGCGACCAGCTTAAAAAAGTGCCGCGCCTGGGCGATAAAGCCTTTGAGCAGGCGGCAGGTTTCCTACGCATCCGCCACGCGGAAAATCCGCTGGATACCAGCGCGGTTCACCCCGAAAGATATGCGCTAGTTGAGCAAATGGCCAAAGATTTGAAATGTTCGGTAAAGGAACTGATGGGTGATGATAAACTGCGTAAAAGTATCCCCTTGCTAAAATATACCTCGGACACAGTGGGTTTACCAACACTGAACGATATTATGGCCGAGCTGGCCAAACCCGGTCGGGATCCGCGTGAACAGTTTGAAGCCTTTAGCTTTACCGAAGGTGTAAACGCCATTACCGACCTGAAAGTGGGTATGAAACTACCGGGCATTGTAACCAATATCACCAATTTTGGCGCCTTTGTGGATATCGGCGTACACCAGGATGGGCTGGTACACCTGAGCCAGATCACCAACCGATTTATAAAAGATGCCAATGAGGTATTGAAGGTTGCTCAAAAGGTAGAGGTTACCGTAACAGACGTCGATATCAACCGCAAACGGATTGCCCTTTCGATGAAGGAAAACGAGCCTAAACCGGCTCAGCAGGAAAGAAGAAATGATGACAGAAAGCCGTTTACCAATAAACCGCAGCCCAATAAACGCGTTGAGCGCGAACCGGAAACGGATATTGCGATAAAACTGGCTGCTTTAAAGGATAAATTCAGGTAGGAATTCTTTGTCTAAGACTTACGAAGTTTTGAAAACTTCGTAAGTCTAAAACGGTGAGAAATATAGGTAGATTTTTATTCCAAAGTTATCTGCCTCCTGATGCTTTCTTCCAGTGATATAAAGGTTTCGGTACGTTGGATGCCCTTAACGCCCTGTATTTGCTCATTCAAAACTTCACGCAGGTGTGTGGTATCATGGCATACAATTTTGGCGAAAATGCTGTAACTGCCGGTAGTATAATGCAGTTCAACAATTTCCTTTACAGTTTTTAACTGCTTAACGGCCTCGTTATATTGCGAGCCTTTTTCGAGGAATATTCCCAGGAAAGCGGTAATATCATACCCTAATTTTTGCGGATCTACCTCCAGGCTGGCCCCTTTTATTACACCCATTTCTTCCAACTTTTTCATCCTCACGTGTATAGTTCCGCCGGAAACGATCAACTCCTTAGCGATTTCCGTGTACGGAGTGGTCGCATTCTTCATTAATATCGATAAAATCTGTATGTCAAGATTATCAATTTCTAAATTTTGAGCTTTTCTGTGGGACATAAATTCGAAAAATAATATTTATATACAAGAATAATTAAAATCTGATAAAAATACAAATATTCTATTGAAATATTTGCAAAAAATAGATTGGTCTATTAGATTTGTAATAAGCAAATGACAATTGCTGATCGTTCTTTAAAATAAAAAACAATGTTGGGTGGTGAAATTTTAGGCAGACACACCTCCTTGTCCCGGTGGCGGAGAAAATGGAAAACCCGAAGCGGGCTAACCACTCTGTGAAGGTTCGAATCCTTCCCCAACAGCTTTTTCTGAGTCAGAAGTCGAAAGTCTAAAGATTCAGGACTAATAGAATGTAGGATGGTGAAATTTTAGGCAGACACACCTCCTTGTCGCGGTGGCGAAGATTCTGGGAAACTCTTAGCAATAAGAATAACCACTTCGTGAAGGTTCGACTCCTTCTCCTACAGCTCTTCTCATAATTTAGGTTTATAATTGGTTAGCAAAGGCCCCTGCCCATCAGGGGCTTTGCTTATATATAGGGTTTTTATTTGTTAATTTGACGGATATAAAAGAGTCCCGGTTTTGGCTGGGACTCTTTTGTTTTAAATCGTACAAATCACCTGGTTTCACCCCGGCACAATACAATGGCTTAAAAAACGTTTCGAATGTTTTAACACTGTAAACGCTTATCTTTCTGCTGTAATAACCTATTCATGGATGAAACCCTAACCATTTGGCCTATTTGGCAACGAATATCCTTTCGCTTCTTTTTTATTTTTTTCCCGATGTTCATTTTGATATTTCCGGACGGGCTGCCGGTTGTGCAAAATTTTCATGAGTTGTACATTCAACCGTTTCAGCATATTGCAACATGGGCAGGCCGTAGTTTTTTTGAACTATCCACCGTTAATTTCGATGGCCGGGGCAGCGGCGATACCACCGGCGATTACCTGTTGCTGTTAGTTATTGGCGGCTCAGCGCTAGCCGGAACCGTAATTTGGTCGGTTTTTGACCGGCAGCGTAAAAATTATACCCGCTTATATTATTGGTTAATTGTCATCGTCAGGTGTTACTTAATTGCTATTATGACGACGTATGGCTTCGTTAAACTTTTTAAGACACAATTCCCCTATCCTTCGGCCGCTCGTCTTGGTGAAACCTATGGCCAGTCGTCGCCAATGGCACTGGCCTGGATTTTTTTTGGCTACTCCAGCGCTTACAATTATTTTATGGGGTTTGCAGAGGTCAGTTGTGCGCTGCTATTATTCTTCCGGCGCACAACACTTTTAGGCGCTTTGTTAACCCTTATGGTATCTGCCAATATTATGGCCATAAATTACTGCTATGATGTGCCCGTTAAAATTTTGTCGACCACATTGGTAGTGATGAGTATTTTTATAATTGCGCAGGATGCGCAACGCCTGTTTTCCTTTTTCTTTTTTAACCGGATAATCTTACCGGGAAATAGCCAGCTGTCAATATTTAAAAACAAATGGATAACCAGAGCCGTTATTTTAACTAAATATGTGCTGTATGTTTCTTTCCTTATCTACTATATTTTTGTAGGATTTTATCTTACATCGCAGGAACGCCCGGACCAGCAAGACCCGCTTTTAGGATATTATAACGTGACGACGATGCATATCAATGAGCAAACGCCTTTACAGGATAGTCCTCTCAATTTAAAATGGAGCGAAATAATTATCTCGGCTGAAAACATAAATGTAAGATCGCCCGGCCAGGAAGAATTGTCTTTCCCTTATAAAAAGGATGTAAAAAATCACAAAATGATTTTATTTAAGGACATAAATACCGGCCCGATGGGTGAATTATCCTATCAATACGTGGAGCCGGACAGTTTGGTGTTAACAGGAGACCTGGAGAAAAACAAAATCAATCTGACCCTAAAACTCTATGATTGGGAAAAAACGCAATTGATCCGGAGAGGTTTTCACTGGATTAATGAATATCCTTATGAAAAATGAACCGCGGTCCAAAAACAAGCGGATAGCTAAAAGGCTTTCGCTCTCCGGATACTGAGTGTAGGAATTATCCCCGAAATGTATAAGAGTTCAGTTGAAACGTATAAATGAGGCGGCGCCCCAGTCCTGACCTTTGCTTTAGAAATTAAAATAAAAAGCAAATGAAAAAGACAGTATTAATAACAGGCGCTTCATCCGGATTTGGAAAAGCGGCCGCCAAACTATTTGATGCAAATAATTGGAACGTGATTGCAACCATGCGTTCACCTGAAAAAGAAACAGAATTAGCTACGCTTAGCAATATTTTTATCACCAAACTGGATGTAACCGATAAGTTAAGCATACAAAACGCGGTAGCAGCAGGGATCGAAAAATTTGGCAAAATTGATGTATTGGTGAACAATGCAGGTTACGGTGCCCTTGGGGCGTTTGAGGCTGCTACCGAAGAACAGGTTAAGCAACAGTTCGATGTGAATTTATTGGGGTTGATAGCCGTAACCAAAGCAGTGCTGCCAGGTATGCGACAACAACGGTCAGGCACTATCATTAATGTATCTTCGGTAGGTGGAAGGGTTACCTTCCCGTTCTCCTCGCTCTATCATGCAACCAAATTTGCTGTTGAAGGGCTAACGGAGTCAATACAGTATGAATTAAACCCGCTTGGCATCAGCTTAAAAATAATTGAACCAGGCGGCTATAAAACCGAGTTTGCCGGGCGTTCGATGACGCTTTTCAGCACGGATGGATTGGATGAATACCAACCGGCATTTGATAAATTCGCTGCCATGTTAGATGATTGGCCCATGTCGGAAAATATTGACGAAGTGGCCGATGCCATTTATGAAGCAGCGACTGACGGTACTGAAAAATTGCGTTATCCCGTTGGTCACGACGCCACCGAACTGATAGCGGCCAGGTTGCAAATGGATGATGTGGATTTTAAGAAAATGATGACTGCTCAAACAGGCATCTAAAAATCAATGGCTGCCCTAATCCGGGCAGCCAGATTTTTTGTGGTAACTTTATAACAATTAACAATATGCCGGATAAATATATCGATCTTCAATCTATCAGCGACCTGCACAAGCTGGTTACATACATACCACCCAGGCACTCACTGGTTAGTGTGATAGACCATGCCGATTTTTATGCAAAGCGCCCCAAGGCGGATGTTTTTTACCGTTTTGGTTTTTATACCATCTCCTGCAAAAAATTCGAGGGGCTGTTAAAATATGGGAAAGGGTATTACGACTTCAGTGAAGGGTCCCTGTTATTCACAGCACCCGGTCAAGTGTTGGCGCCGGGAGCTGATGTTACGGTTGAGGAGGGCTGGGCACTGTTTTTTCATCCCGACCTGATCCATGGTACCGATTTGGGCAGAAAGATCCACCAGTATTCTTTTTTCAACTACGAAACCAACGAGGCCCTGCATATTTCGGAGGAAGAGAAGTTAACCATTAAAGATTGCGTGGCAAAGATTGAAAGAGAGTATTCACAAAATATTGATAAGCATTCACAGGGCCTCATTGTCAACAATATCGAACTCCTGCTGAATTATTGCAGCCGTTTTTACGACCGGCAATTTTACACCAGGGCAAAGGTTAATTCAGACGTGGTGCAGCAATTTGAAAAATTGTTAAAGGACTATTTTTCGCAAGAGACCCTCATCGAAGCAGGCTTGCCAAACGTTAAATATTTCGCTTCAGCGCTTAGCCTGTCACCTAATTATTTATCTGATTTACTAAGTAAATTTACCGGTAAAACAACACAGGAACATATCCACCTGGAATTAATAGATAAAGCCAAATCATTACTGTGGGGCACCAATAATTCCATCAGCGAGATTGCTTATGGCCTTGGATTTGAACACCCCTCGCATTTTACAAAAATATTTAAATCGAAGACTGGAAAATCGCCCAGCGAGTACCGGCACCTCAATTAAAAGGGTGAAACTTTGCGATAATACTTATTTCCTTTGGTAAAATACGTATAATTGACTATTAAATCAAACGTGCGATGGCAACTAAACTCACCCTGATAATGGATTACAAAGTGATCGATTCGGCCAAAAAATATGCCCGTCAAAAAGGAAAAAGTTTATCGGATATCGTAGAGAACTATTTAAAATCGATATCAACCCAGGAAATAACAACTGAAGATCTGTCGCCCAAAGTAGCCCGGCTAAAAGGAGTAATTAAATTAGCGGAAGATTTTGATTATAAAAAAGAACTCGGGAACGCTTTAGTTAAAAAATACAAATAGCATGAAACATGTTTTCATGGACACCAGTGTAATTATTGATTTCTTAGCAAACCGGCAACCCTCTTAATATCATACGGTCGGGCTCTTTAATCTTTCCGTTGATGGGAAAGTCACGATTAATACCAGCGGAAGCGATAGTTGCGCTGGATAATGATTTGTGATATAACTACCGCAAGAAACCGCTCAATATTATTCGCACATATACAACTGATAAAAACCAAAGAAGTCCCGGCCAAAAACCGGGACTTCTTGCTAATATGTAGTATAAATAAGACGTTTATTGATATTGCTGGTTATAAAGGTAAATGGACCGGTGAGCATGGATTGCGCCGTTTATCCAGGTGGTGATGGATGCCGTTAAAAAGCCGATAGCTGCGCCCGTTAAGATATAAGCCCCCGTTTTATTATGATCCTGGTAAACAAAGCCGGTACCGCTTGAGTTAAAGGCAGCGCCGTTGAGCCGGTTAGCATGGGAAAATGCGATAACGGCTCCTATTCCGGCCACGCCCGCGCCGCCTGAAAATACAAAGCCCCAGGTGACATCTTTTTTAGCCGTCGAAAACTCGGCTGCGGATGGTGCATAACTTAATAGCCGGGCTTTAATTTCGTCAGGTGTTTGCAGTTTGCCGCCCACTGTAAAAAGATAGCCTGTGTGCGGTCCATAGCCAAAAGGAATGGGTTTAATGAGGCTGTCGGGTTGCGATTTTCTTAGCTCCTGGGCATGGGCAAATGATAATGCCGATGCCACGATAAACACAATAAATAATAGCTTTTTCATAAGGACTTTTTTTAGGTTTATAATAACACTCATTAGACTAAAAAACACCCCTAAGATTAATCATTAACTACTCAAATTGTGTAAAGAGGTTGTTACCATTTCATTAAAAAAGGCTATTCCATAAGAAATCCCGGCTCATCACCGGGATTTCTTAATTATCAAGTCTCGTCCAAATTCTATACGCGACCATTTCATCCTTTATTACAGTATTTTAAACCCTACACTTAAGGCCCACAAATTGGGGCGCTGGCCATAATTCTGATCAATATCGCTCAGGTTTCCCTGGTAACGCAGGTCGGTGGTTACAGGGCCTATATCAACCCCAAAGCCGGCCTGGTAGCCCAGCGTACTGTTTTTGTAATGGCCAAAATCATTAAATGCCGCGTTAAAGTTTTGCGAAAAACTGTCGTTGGTATTCATTACATAGTTATAATCCGGACCAGCCATCACCCTAAAATTCAAATTTTTCTCGCCAAAGCGAAAGCCCAATAACAAGGGAACATTTAAATTGGTAAAGCGTACATGAGCGCTGTATACATTATCGTTCGAATGAAACTCGCCGCCTGAGCTGCTTACATACAATTCGGGCTGCAGATAAATACCCCCGCCTACACGGGCAAATAAACCGGCCTGGTAACCGGCAACACTTGAATTTTTGAAATTGTTGGCATTAATTGTTGAATAGTTAACGCCACCTTTTATCCCGAGAGAGAATTGTGCGCTTGCGCTGATGCAAATAGCCATCAGCAACGCTGCACTTAAAAAGAACTTTTTCATAGTAGTATAATTTAGTTTTACATTAAACTATTAAACCATGCATTGGTTTAATGGCTACCCCGGTAAAACAATTGTCTTGCCAAAATTTAGCTGAGGCTTTTAAAACACACTGTGTATTGCCTCGCCGGCAACGTAAAGTATTGCGTGCCTACGTGTATTTTTTATATTTTTGCTCAAAATAATTTAATTATGGCCGAGATAAGCATTACCGATAAGGATTGGCAACGGGTAAAAATAAAATTGCAACGCAAATACAATCATTTAACCGACGAGCAGTTGCAATACTCCCAGGGACAGGAAGAAAGCCTGATCAGTAAAATAATGGAATTGGTAAAACGCGACAGGAATTATGTAATTTTTACCCTGAAAAAAGCGTTAGTAAATATCGATAACAACAGGCTGTAAATCAGCAAAGCATCGCTTCAATTTCCGGTTGTTTTTTGTAGATTTATATTTAATAAAAAGGCGAATGATGAATAAGGGTAAAGTGCTATTCAAAAAATACAAAAAACAGGTTTTTTTTACCGGAATCTTAATGCTCGCGCTCGCTACATGGAGCTTTAAAGACGATTTATTCCAGATATCAAAAAATCTGGATGTGTTTGCCTCGGTGTATAAAGAAGTGAACATTAACTACGTTGATGACATCAATTCGGCCAAAATGATAAAAACCGGCGTGGATGCCATGCTGGATAACCTTGACCCTTATACCGAATTTGTTCCCGAATCAGAAGTTGAAGATTATAAACTACACTATGTAAGTACACAATACGGCGGCATAGGCGCCGGTATATTTACACGCAGTGGTAAAGTTTATGTATCCGAAGTGTTTGAAGGCTTCCCTGCGCAAAAAAATGATGTGCGCGCCGGCGACGAGCTTGTAAAAATTAATGACATCCCCCTGGAAGGCAAAAACAACGACCAGGTAGGCTTACTGTTAAAAGGTGTAAAAGGTGCCGCCATAAAACTGCTTATTAAACGCAATGATGTGGCCCAGCCGATGGAAAAAACCTTAATCCGCGATGAGATTAAGCAGCCCAATGTATCGTACTATGGTATGGTGGATGGCAACATGGGCTATATTAAACTCGATAAATTCCTTGAAAATTCAGCCGACGAAGTAACCAATGCGCTCCTCGCCATAAAAAAGAATAATCCCAATGGTGTTATCCTCGATTTACGTTCCAACGGCGGCGGTATTTTGCTGGAAGCTGTTAAAATTGTGAATTTGTTTGTGCCCAAGGATGTGGAAATCGTATCGCAGATCGGCAAAATAAAAGATAAAAACTTCACCTATAAAACTACCGGCAATCCTATTGAGCCCAACCTGCCTTTGGTAGTACTGGTAAATAACCACTCTGCTTCTGCTTCGGAAATTGTTGCGGGATCATTGCAGGACCTCGATCGCGCTATTATTATTGGTCAGCGCAGCTATGGTAAGGGTTTGGTGCAGCAAACGTTTAACCTGCCTTATAACAGCCTGGTAAAAATCACCATTGCCAAATACTATGTACCATCGGGCCGTTGCATACAGGCCATTGATTATACCCACCGCCGCGATGATGGCACCGTTTTAAAAGTTGCCGATTCGCTGATCCACGAATACAAAACCAAAGACGGCCGGTCAGTTTATGATGGTAGTGGTATTTACCCCGATATTTATGTAAACCAGGAGCATTTTGCCAACGTTACGCAGGCGCTGGTAAACAAGCTGCTGATATTTGATTATGCTACCCGCTATCGCAATGCGCATCCAACTGTAGAAAATGCGCGCTCGTTTACTTTATCTGATGCTGATTATGCCGATTTTGTAAAATACCTGGCCGATAAAAACTACAGTTATAACACAGGCTCAGAGAAAATACTCTCCGATTTAAAAGCCGCAGCCACCAAAGAAAAACAATTTACAGAAATACAGAGCGAGTACGATGCATTGAAGGCGAAGATGGATGCCACTAAAAAGAACGATTTGCAATTGCACAAGGAAGAAATCAGGGAGGTATTGCAAAACGAGATTGTATCGCGCTATTTTTATGAAAAAGGCCGTTACGAAACCAACTTTAAATACGATAAAGAACTTGCCCAGGGCATAAAAGTAATGCAGGATAAAGAACTGCTGGCATCGATTTTAAAAGGCGAGGGATCGTACAAAGTGATAGGCAAACCGGTATTGGCCATGGCCGGTAAAAAGGGCGACAAGGGCGATGATGATGCGCAGTAGCGTTATGTCAATAGTCTTGTGTTCTAAGTCCCGAGTCAAGCCCACCGACTAAATAAAAATATGAAACTTTCGCAACTAACCACATACCTGGAGAGCCTTGCCCCGCTTGCTTACCAGGAAGATTATGACAATGCCGGGCTTATCGTGGGCTGGCCCGAGCAAGAGGTTCACCAGGCGCTTATTTCGCTGGATTGTACCGAGGCCGTGGTTGATGAGGCCATTGCCACCAATTGCCAGGTAATTATCTCGCATCATCCCATCGTTTTTAAGGGGTTAAAAAAATTTAATGGCAAAACCTATGTGGAACGCGTGGTGGAAAAGGCCATTCGCAATAACATAGCCCTTTACGCCATACATACCAACCTGGATAATATGATGTCCGGCGTTAACGCGCGGATCTGTGAAACGCTCGGTTTAAAAAACTGCCGCATACTAGCTCCCAAACACAATTTACTAAAAAAGCTGGTTACTTATGTACCACATGAGCAGGCTGATACTGTGCGCAATGCCTTGTTTGAGGCAGGCGCAGGCAATATTGGCAACTACAGCGAGGTGAGTTTTAACGCTAACGGTACAGGCACATTTAAAGCGAATGAACATGCCAACCCTTTTGTTGGCGAAGCTGGGAAACGGCACCGCGAGGAAGAGATCAGGATTGAAAGTATTTACCCGGCCATTTTAGAAAGCAAAATCCTGATGGCCCTGATATTGGCGCACCCCTACGAAGAAGTGGCTTACGACCTTTACCCCATGACCAACCAAAACCAGGAAGTGGGCTCGGGTATGATAGGAGAGTTGGAAGTGGCCGTTCCTGAACAGGAATTTTTGTATCACGTAAAAGAAAAAATGCATGCCCACGTGATAAGGCATACCGAATTTACCGGCAGGCACATTAAAAAAGTAGCGGTTTGCGGCGGCGCGGGCGGCTTCCTGTTAAAGCATGCAATAGGCGCGGGTGCCGACATTTTTATTACTGCCGATTACAAGTATCACGAGTTTTTTGATGCCGAAGGAAAGCTGGTAATTGCCGACATCGGGCACTTTGAAAGTGAGCAATTTACGCAGCAATTATTATATGAAAATATTCAAAATAAATTTAGTAACTTTGCCGTCCGTTTAACAGAAGTAAATACAAACCCCGTCAAATATTTTATTTAATGGAACAAACCGTAGAAGAAAAGCTTAAAGCTTTATACGAACTACAAACCATCCACACCAAAATAGACAGAATTCGCCAGGTAAGAGGTGAATTACCTATGGAAGTGGCCGATCTTGAAGATGATGTTGCTGGTCTTGAAACCCGCATACAAAAAATTAAGGCCGAGCTTGATGATTTGGAAGACGATATAGTTACCCGCAAAAACCTGATTAAGGATGCGCAGGCTAACATCAAAAAATACGAAACGCAACTAAATGAGGTTAAAAATAACCGCGAGTACGATGCGATTTCGAAAGAGATTGAGATACAGGGATTAGATATCCAGGTGAGCGAGAAAAAGATCAGGGAATTTGGCTTTGAAATTGCCACAAAAACCCAGATCTATGAAAAAGCATTAGCCGACCTGGAAGCACGTAAAAGCGACCTTGATGCCAAGAAAGAGGAATTAGGCACTATCACTTCTGAAACACAAAAGGAAGAGAATGAATTGCTTACCCTGGCCGAAAAAGCTACCGACAACATTGAAGAGCGTTTGCTTATTGCTTACAACCGTTTGCGCAAAAATGCAAAAAATGGCCTGGCAGTAGTAACCATTCAGCGCGATTCGTGTTCAGGATGTTTTAACCAGATTCCGCCTCAGCGTCAGTCGGATATCCGTCAGCGTAAAAAAATTATCGTTTGCGAACATTGCGGCCGTATTTTGGTTGACGAGCAAATGGCAATGGAAGCTGAAGAAGCATAAGCCAATTATCAATCAACAAGTAAATATAAAAAGGCGCTCAATGAGCGCTTTTTTTGTTGGAACGTATTTCAGGTAACTACAAATCGATTTTTTAAAGCCGCTAAATGCCGTTAGATATTCTTTTCCATGATGAGCACCTTGTTGCTATCAATAAGCCGCATGGCTTGCTGGTGCACCAATCGTCCATAGCGCGCGATGCTGAAGAATTTGCGCTGCAATTATTGCGCGATCAGTTGGGGGTAAAGGTATTTCCCTCACATCGGCTCGACAGGAAAACCGGGGGTGTATTGTTATTTGCGCTTAGCAAGGATGTGGATAAACTGATGCAGCAACAGTTCCAGGACAACCGGGTAAATAAAAAATACCTGGCGATTGTACGGGGCCACACCCCGGATGAAGAAGAGATTGATTACCCGTTACGAAAAGAAAATGGCACCCTGCAGGAGGCTTTAACCCGTTATAAAACGCTCGCACGTACAGAGCTGGACGTGCCGCTGGGCAATCACCCAACATCGCGTTATTCGCTGGTGGAGGCTAAGCCGGAGACAGGCCGGATGCACCAATTGCGCAAGCACTTTGCCCATATTTTTCACCCCATCATCGGCGACCGTACCCATGGCTGTAACAAGCAAAATAAACTTTTTAAGGAGAAATGGGAATTGGACACCATGCTGCTGCATGCTTCGGAGCTGTGGTTTACGCATCCGGTTACTAGTGTCCCCGTGCATATTCAAGCGCCCTTGCAGCCGGAGTTTTTAAGAATGATGGAATGTCTGAACCTTGACCATGATTCGTAGGATGTCTGAACCTTGATTCGTAGGATTAAAGGATTACTACAATTTTAATCCTTTAATCCTAAAATCCGACGAATCACGGTTCAGACAATTTTAATTATATTTAATATCCATATCCCCGCTTGCATGAGCTTCAACCGGCACACCGCCGCCGTTTACACTGCCGGTTACATGCCTGCGTTCCCACTGGCCGTTAAAGCCACTCAGGATACTGTCGTTGATATTGCTTGCGCTTAAGTTAAGGTCAAGTCCTTCTTTGGCAGGTATCCGCAAATCGATATTGCCAGATGCGTGCAGCTTCATGAATTTCCCTACCTTTCTGATTTCGGCTCTCAAGTCGCCGCCACTGGTGGTAGCCTCCAGGCTGCAGGCCATGTCCTTTAGGTCGATACCGCCGCCTGATGTGCCGGTTATCAACTCGCCCTCAATGTTATTACCCTCGATGCCGCCGCCGCTGGTGTGCGCGTTAATGGTGCCTTTTAAATTTTCAAGGATAAGCCCGCCACCCGAAGTGTGCAACCTGATATTTCCATCGCAATTTTTTGCTACGATGCCGCCACCGCTGGTGGTAAGATCAAGATCACTGCCCGAGTTAGCCACGTCAATGCCTCCCCCACTGGTGTGACCGAAAATAGTTCCGTGCAGTTTGTCGAGCGCCAGGCCGCCACCGCTGGTGGTGAAGTGTTCGTTGCCGGTTAAATTGTCGAGCTCGATACCGCCGCCGCTGGTATGCAAATCGGTAGCAACGTGTTCGGGCACATAAATTTTGAACGAAATGCTCATTTGTTTGTGCCAATCGGAGAAATTGTGCCTGTTTTTTACGGTTGCAGTAAGCTCGTGGCCATTTACCGAAATATTCATTTCGTAATCCTCGGCAAGGCGTTTTTCAATTTCCGCTTTGGTTAAGTCCTGGCCATTGTTACCCTGTATGTAAACTTCAATCCTGGGTGATTCGCCTGCACGGCCACTCACCGAAATGCCGCCGCCTGAGGTATTTACGACCACGTTGCTAATGGCATCATTTGCAAGCGATTTGGTTAAATAGGGTGTTTTGTTGCGGCCATCCTGCGCCAGCGCAACTACGCTTTGGCAAGCCACAATAAATAGGGTTAAGTACGTTTTCATAATTATTGATCTGGTTTATGATAACAGACTCAGCTTTTTATTGATATGTTGCATGGTGGTGGGTATTTATTTTTGAGAACAGCCAAATCAACTCTGGTCATTGTTGATGAATTGCACCAGCTTGGAATTCAATTAATTTGTTAAATAAATTTGATATTTTTGTTATATGGTAATTGAAAGAACAGATAAAGAGATCATTTTCCGCTTACCGGGTGATATAGACACTACCGGACTCCAGCGGATAGTGAATTATCTCAAATATAAAGAGGCGATCAGGAAAAGCCAGGGAACTGAGGAGCAAGCTAATAAACTGGCAAACGAATCAAAAAAACGCTGGTGGGCTGAAAATAAAGAAAGATTTATAAAGTGAATTTAGTTGTTGATACTAATATTGTTTTTAGTACGCTCCTAAATCCTAATTCAGCTATTGGCGAAATCCTGATGAATCTCCAGGATGAATTCACTTTTTATGCTCCAGATTTGCTTAAAGAAGAATTACAAAGATATTCGGCAAAGATTGCCACATATTCGAAACTTAGCGAAACAGATTTATCCAACATTCAAACACTCGTATTATCTTCTATTAATTTTATTTCGGAGGACTTGATCAGCCACGAATCCTGGGAAAAAGCATTTGCTTTAACAAAGAATATAGATGAAGACGATACGCCCTTTGTTGCGCTTTCAATTGAGCTTAACACCAAATTGTGGACTGGCGATAAGATTCTTTTAAAAGGCTTAACGCAAAAAGGATCGAGTATTGCACTCACAACAGCCGATATAAGAAGGCTCATTAAATAAATTAACAACCTCTGTTTTACGGATTTTGTCACTGAGCAATACAATTCACCCAAAACCCTTACAGCCCCGAATAATAATCGTATCCCTGCTCAGCCCAGTAGTCGCGAGGGCGGCTGTTGCTGAAAGATATGGTGCCAATACGTTTCAAATTCTTGATGCCATACTTAACCGGTATTATTAACCTCAACGGGCCGCCGTGATTAACCGGCAGCGGCTTATCGTTCATTTCGTAAGCGAGCAGGGTTTGCGGGTGTATGGCGCTCGGCATATCAAGCCCAACGTAATAAGCTTTATCCGGGGTTTCCATGCCAACATATTGCATTTTGGCGTAATCATCCAGCTTAAAATGTTTTATAAAATCGCTGAATTTTACGCCTGCCCAATGCGATATCTGGTCCCAGCCCTCAACACATTTAAAGTCATAAACAATTTCGGTTTTGGGTAGCGCCCTTAGCTCATCAATGGTTATCTGCAAAACTTCGCCGCCTTTTTTCATTACCTGGAGCTTCCAGGCCTTTGGATCAAATTTTTTAGGATCGACACCTATATCGCTATTCTGCCTAACATGCTTGGCGGCCATTTCTTTAGGATAAGTTTTCACGAGGTGGTTTTCGCTGAATGCTATCCGCCTGAAAAATATCTCCGTTTTATTAAGTGCCCGCCTCAACGGCGCATGTGCACCGGCGGTAATGCCTGCTGTTTCTTCCGGCGATTTGTACAACCAGCGCCAGCCTTCAAAAGCGCTAACGCCAAAAGCAGTAAAAGCGGCAAATGATATAAAGTTGCGCCTTTTAATTTTTTGCTCAATGGTGAGTTCTTTTTCTTCTTTTTTATCCGGCGTTTTCATCTTCGTTTTTGGTTTGGGCAGGTGATTGGGGTTCATCAATTACTTTTGGAGGGGCTATGGGGCCTTCGTCTTTGGCATCCGGTTCGGCTACCGGAGCATCTGTTTTGTGCGCAGTGGCAACTGGCTCGGTTGGCACACCTTCATCGGGTATCCCCGCAAACTGCACGACCGGCGCTGCTTCCAGGTTTACCACCTCAAATCCGGATATAACCGACCTGAAATTATTCCATCCGGCCATAATTACCTGGAAAACGTGGATCAGGAAAAACAGTACATAGCCAATGGTTAAGGCGAAATGCAATATCCTGGCAAAATGATAGCCGCCGCAAATCCAGGTTAAATAATAAAATTGTACGGGCTTATAAATGGCCAGCCCCGTAATTAAGGAGCCAAGCCCCATCACAATAATTGCCGAGTAAGCAATGCGCTGGGCGGCATTATATTTATTTTGAGGCGGCGCTGTTTTGCGGATATGCAAATCGTGCAGCAACACCAGCCACGCTTCTTTAAATGATTTTTTTTGCGGTACCATTTCGCGCCAGTCGCCCGATATAATGGTGTAGGCCACATACAATATCCCGTTAAGGGTAAAAAACCACATAAACAGGAAATGAAAAGCCATACCCTCGGAGAGGCGGAACGGAATCTTTAGCGTCTTATAAAACCAATCCGGGAAGAAATGGAAGAATTTGTGCCCAAACAGCGTGAATGAATATTCGTCGTTGGCCCAATAGATGAGCATTCCGCTCCATATCATAACGGTTAATATCGGGAAGTTTACCCAATGGCACCAACGCATAGCTAAGGAGTGTTTTTCTTTAATGGCTTTCATAGCAGGCGATAAAATCTGGCAAAAAAATATAATTCATTTTACTTACGTAAAATCCGTCAGGTGAAGTTAGCTATTAATTGGTGTTTTATTTCGAATTTTTTACAGAGGCTATCTTTACATCCGCCGTAAATTCCGCTTTTGAAGCGCCGTTGATAGTGCCGTTGGCTGTATCCTGCAAAAAGCCGACGATTTCCCAGCTTTGGCTGTCAAATCCTTTGGGCAGGCTTACTTTTACTTCACCGCTATCGCCGTTAATCGCCACTTTTTGGAGTTTGCGCACTATTTGCACATGCGATAAAGTGCGACCGCCATTTTCGCCGCGTTCAACACGTGTTTGGGCGTTTTTTTGAACGATAGCAATAAAAAGGGCCTCATTTTTGTCTGCACCCCGGGTATCGTATTTTATGGTCGCCTGGCTTTGGTCAACCGACGAAACATTTAGGGTTAGAGTTGCTGCCGCAGTTTTCACCAGGTTTGTTTTTATGGCATTTCGCAAAGTGCCTTCTTCCGAACCTACAAATTCCGTTTTACCGTTAACCACAATTTGCGGGGTATAAACTGATTGAAGGTGCAGATAACTCGCGTAATCGCGCTGCCTTTTTGAAAAATCGGAGCTGCTGAAGGCATCCTTCCAGCCCAGGCTATTCCAGTAGTCAACATGGTAGGCCAGTATATATACCGGCTGATCCTTACTTTCCTTTTCAATTTTGGCAACCACCGCATCCGCAGGGGGACAGCTGGAGCAGCCCTCCGAGGTATAAAGTTCAATAACTGCAAAGCCTTTGTTACCGGCATTTACCTTTTTCAAAATTTTGGCATTCATAAACGCGCTTGATGCTAATGCGCCGATGACCAGCAGCACCCACAGGCTAATTATTTTGTTCGATTTCATTTTGTTGTAAATTAAAATTATCGTTTTCATAACATTAGTCGGGCGCGTTTTTAAAACCTTACAATAAAATTAAAGTATTTTATTTTTACTAATTTGGATGAACCAACTTGTATCAACTTGTACCAAAAATCGTTTGAAGTTAAAACCTTACGCTTTGTAAGGAATTACTTTAAAAAACGACTAAACATTAAAATGATTGCACAAACTGAATCTATATGACGCTTAATCCCCATAATTGGGTGTCGGCACACGCCGATTACCTGTATTCTTTCGCCATTACCCGCCTTAACGACGAAGAGCAGGCAAAGGACCTGGTGCAGGAAACTTTTTTAGCCGCCCTGCAAAAGGTGAACAATTTTGAGGGTAAAAGCTCGGAGCGAACGTGGCTGACAGCCATCCTGAAAAATAAGATCATTGATGTTTACCGGAAAAAGTCATCAGGACTACGGCCGGTTCAGGAAAAAAACGACGAGCAAACCGTTGATTTTTTTGAAGAAGACGGGCATTGGAAAACCGAACACGGCCCCAAGGAATTCGGCATTGAGGATAAAGACCATTTGGTCACCCGGGAGTTCGAGCAGATATTAAAAAAATGCATGCAAAAGCTTCCTGCATTGTGGATGGCCGTTTTTACCATGAAACATATTGAAGATGAGCCTACAGAAACCATTTGTGCCGAATTAAAGGTAACTGCGTCAAACTTTTGGGTGATCATCCACCGCGCAAAACTTAACCTGAGGGCCTGCCTTCAGAAAAACTGGATTTAAACGATATTAACCATGAGCCATTTGAAGAAAATTATATATAACTGTAAACAGGCGACGTACCTGATCGAGAAGAAATCGGCACAGCGGTTAAGTTTTCGCGAAACCGTTGAACTAAGGATCCATTTATATGGATGTTCCTTTTGCCGATTATTCAGCAAGCAAAGCGCTGTCATTAATAACATGGTAAAAGAACTCTTTAATAGTTCGGCAGGTTCGGGCATTCACCTTGATGACGACTTTAAAAAAGAGCTTCAGCAAAGGATAGAAGAGGAATTGAATAAATAAAAATAAAATACTTTGTAAGGTTTTGGAATAGCCACCGACAAACGGGTAAATATTAAAAACTAAAAAAACAAAGTAATGAAATCAATTTTTTCGGGCGCATTAATCGCCACCGCTGTTGTAGCTTGTTTAAGCCTTAACGTTCAGGCTAATACTGTTAAACCTGTACATACCATCGCTGTAGCAGACACAGGTAAAATGAAAATGGCCAAAATGAACAAAAAGATGGACAAAAAAATGTCTAAAATGTCGGCAGATACCATGAAGATGGCCAAAAAGATGGATAACAAAATGAACAAAAAAATGGATAAAAAGATGTCCAAAAAAATGGCAAAAGATACCGCCAGTAAAATGTGATTGTTTTTGTTTGTGAATGGGAGGGGATTTCTCCCCTCCTTCTTTTAAAAAATCAATAAATAAATTATGAAAAAATACTTACTCATTATAGCTGCGCTTACATTTAGTTTACAGGTTTTGGCGCAAAGCGGCCTCAAAAAGGACACACAGGCCCCTTTGTTTACTGCCCGGGATAATTCAGGTAAAATGCTTGATTTGAAAGCGCTGCTAAAATCGCATAAGGCTGTTGTGCTGTTTTTTTATCGCGGACAATGGTGCCCCTATTGCAATAAACAAATAAAACAACTGCAGGATTCGCTGCAATTGCTTACCGGCAAAGGTGCCTATGTAATTGGCGTAACGCCCGAAACGGATGAAAACATTAACAAAACCGTTGATAAAACACATGCTTCGTTTTCCATCATCCAGGATAAAGGCTATGCCATTATGAAAGCATACGATGTTAATTATACCGTTGACGATGCTATAAACACCAAATTAAAAAGCTACGGCATCGACCTGGAGAAGAACAATGGCAACGCCGATCATGTATTGCCTGTGCCGGCAACTTATGTTATCAACCCGTCTGGTAAAATTATTTATGTTCATTTTGATAAAGATTATACTAAACGGCCATCGGTAAGCTCCATACTGGCGGTATTATAATTGTTGTATAAATGGGCGGGCGATGGCAACATAAATTCGGGCAATTCGAAATAATTCGCGTTAATTAGTGTACATGAAAAAGCTTTTCGCCCTCCTATTCGTATTGTACGCCTGCAACGCGCTGGCACAGGAAAAATATAACACTACCCACCAATTTACCATCAGCGGCAAAGTAAAAAACGGATCGGTTATTACGATGGATTCGCTTGAAAAATACACGCCGGTAGTTATCGGCGACGTGAACGTAACCAACCACCTGGGTGAGTTTAAACATAAGGACGAACAACTGAAAGGTGTTTTACTGAAGGATGTTTTAAGCCACACCGTATTTGATTCGCCAAGCCCAAAACTATTAAGCGCTTTTTATTTTACCTGCATAGGCTCCGATGGCTATAAGGTTGTATACTCATGGAACGAGCTTTACAATACCGAAGTTGGCAACCATGTTTATATCATTATGGAAAAAAATGGCGTGAAAGCTGCGCAACTGTCAGAAAGTATCCAGATGACATCGGTAATGGATATGAAAACCGGTCGCCGGTATTTGCACAACCTGGACAAAATTGTGGTAAATGAGGTACAGTAATCCTATTAAACCCAGTCTCCTTTATCTCTGTTGAGTTAGTGTTTTGTTATAATGACTTACATAGGTTATGTAATCTTCAAAAAAACGTCGTGAATCAACCTGTATTATTTTGAGATTGCCTGGCGTAATTGCAACTATTTTGAGGATGAGAATAGATTTTTTACTGTTCGGTAAATCGTGGCTGAATAATACCGGGATAATAGCAAGCGTCATTCCATCAGGCGTGGTTTTTATAATCGCTTTGTTAACGTCCAGAAAAATATTGGCAGGTGGCGTTGCGCCAGTATTGTTTTTATTCAGTAACAAATCAGTTAAACGCCCAAACGTTTTGGTTTTATTGGGGGCCTTAAAATAAGCCATCAATGTGTCGGTATTGCGTTCATTAACACTGCTGTTAAATTTATTTAAAAACGCAACGATATCTGCAGGATCGGTTTTAAGTTTTGTTTTTGATCGCACAAAAAGAATGGTGCCGGCAATTAACATAATTGCCCCCAGGCTAATCAGCTTACTTCGTGTCTTCATATGTGCCTAACGTAATTGAGCGAATTTAGTTGATTTATGGCAAATTAAGCTCACTATTATCCAACAATAAGCTCTCCGGTTACTAAGCCATCTAATTCCTGCGCATTGTGGCTCACAATTAATGCCGTTGTGCCCATCTCATTAAAAAGAAGTTTAAGCTGAGCAAGCAATCTGGCTTTCATATCAGGATCAAGCGCCGAAAAGGGTTCATCCATCAGTAATAATTTTGGCTTGATAGCCAGCGCCCGTAAAATAGCAAGTCGCTGTTGTTGCCCGCCGGATAGGTATTCAGGTTTGTGGGCTGAATGCGATTCGAGGCCCCCTATCGCGAGCAATCTTTCAATCCATGAGGCATCATCCGTTGCATATTCCAGGTGCTGGCGCACGGTCATATTAGGGAACAACGCGTAATCCTGGAAAACAAAACCAACTTTTCGTTTTTGGGGCGATAGGTTTATTTTGGATGAAGTATCCAGCCAGGTGACATCATCGGCCCTGATAGTTCCTTTTTCGGGCGATACAAACCCCGCGATGATCTTCAAAAAGGTAGTTTTACCGGCTCCGGATGGCCCATAAATTTTGGTAATACTACCATCAGCAAACTGTGCTGTTATTTTTAACACCTGCTGCTCCGGGTAGGCTCTTAACTTTTTTTCAATATCGATGCTGATCATTCCAGGGGGCTTTTAAGGCGATATTTATTAAACACAAATACCGAGACTAACAGGATAAAAGTAATAGAAAAAAGAATGAGCGAATAGGTATTTGCTGCACTGTAATCCATTTGCTCAACCGAATCGTAAACGGCAATGGAGGCCACGCGCGTTACATTGGGAATGTTGCCGCCTATCATCAGTACCACGCCGAACTCGCCAAGCGTGTGGGCAAATCCCAGCATTGCCGCGGTGACATAACCGGAGCTTGCCATCGGCACCACCACATTGACGAAGGTGTCCCACGGTCCGGCCCCCAGCGTGGCAGCAACTTCCAGCG
>Ga0207667_10001305_pt1 | contig 31245 bp, 28 predicted proteins | sample KBSCornC52_FD_184301 | JGI IMG/M metagenome (GOLD analysis project Ga0207667, IMG submission 184301) | Corn rhizosphere microbial communities from Kellogg Biological Station, Michigan, USA - KBS Corn C5-2 (SPAdes) (version 2) | ecosystem: Host-associated > Plants > Roots > Rhizosphere > Soil ...
GCCCGAAGGTCGGGTGCCCCTTGCGCACGTGGATGACATTGCGCACCCAGTGCAGCAGCGAGCGCGACTGCGCCAGCTGCGACTCGACATTGACCAGCGTGTAGTTGTAGACCAGCGACTGCACGACCGGCAGGTAGAGCTTGCCGGGATCCGCGGTCGAGAACCCCGCGTTGCGGTCGGGCGTCCACTGCATCGGCGTGCGCGAGGCGTCCCGGTCGGGCAGCCAGATGTTGTCTCCCATGCCGATCTCGTCGCCGTAGTACAGGAAGGGCGATCCGGGCAGCGAGAACAGCAGGGCGTGTGCCAGTTCGAGCTCGGCGCGCGAGTTGTCGAGCAGGGGCGCCAGCCGGCGCCGGATGCCGACGTTGACGCGCATCCGCGGGTCGTAGGCGTACCAGCCGTACATCGCCTGCCGGTACTCCTCGCTCACCATCTCGAGGGTCAGCTCGTCGTGGTTGCGCAGGAAGACGCCCCAACCCGCGCCGGGCGGCGTCTCGGTCGTCTCGGACAGCACCCGCTTGAGCTCCTGCGCCGACTGGGAGCGCAAGGAGTAGAAGATGCGCGGCATCACCGGGAAGTCGAACGCCATGTGGCACTCGGGCTCATCGGCGGTGCCCATGAACTGCACGGTCTCGGCCGGCCATTGGTTCGCCTCAGCGATCACCACCCTGCCCGGGTACTCGGTGTCCATCATGCGGCGGACCGACTTCAGGAACTCGTGCGTGGGCGGTTCGCCCTCGCCGGTGCCGCCCTCGGACTCGTAGAGGTAGGGCACCGCATCCAGCCGGAAGCCGTCGACGCCCATATCCATCCAGAACCGGATGATGTCGAACACCGCATCGATGACCGCCGGGTTCTCGAAGTTGAGATCCGGTTGATGCGAGAAGAATCGGTGGAAGAAGAACTGCCGCCGTTCGGAATCGAACGCCCAGTTCGAGTCTTCGGAGTCGGTGAAGATGATCCGGATGTCGGCGTACTTCTCGTTCGAATCGCTCCAGACGTAGAACTCGCCGTACGGTCCCGCCGGGTCTGATCGGGACTGCTGGAACCACTCGTGCTGGTCCGAGGTGTGGTTCAGGGGCAGATCGATGATCACCCGCATGTTGCGCTCGTGCGCCTTCGTCACCAGCTCGCGGAACTCCTCGACCGTCCCGAACTCGGGCAGGATCGCGCGGTAGTCCGACACGTCGTAGCCGCCATCGCGCAGCGGCGATGTGAAGATCGGGGGGATCCACAGGGCATCCACCCCGAGCCATTGCAGGTAGTCGAGCTTCGAGATCAACCCGCCCAGGTCGCCTGAGCCGTCGCCATTGCTGTCGACGAACGACCGGACCATCACCTCGTAGAACACCGAGCGCCGGTACCACTGCGGGTCGAGCGTCAAGCCAGGCAACGTGATCGGCGCGGTGAAGGTCACGCTTCGAGCCTAATGCGGGGCCTCGCCGCCTAAACTGACCCGGATGACCGTCCCCGCCCCGCACGCTGCAGCGCTTGCCGAGATCCCCGTTCGCGAGGCGGAGGTCCCCGTGCTCGGCAGCCGCACCCGCTACTGGGAGTACGGTCCGCGCGATGCCGCCACCACGATCCTGCTGGTCCACGGGTACCGAGGGGATCACCACGGACTCGAGCCGGTCATCGCGAAACTGCCCGGCATCCGGTTCATCGGCCCCGACCTGCCGGGGTTCGGAGCCTCGACGCCGATGACCGAGGCGCCGCACTCGATCGCCGGCTACGAGCGCTGGTTGGCCGAGTTCGCCCGAGCCGCCGAGCTGCCCGCCGACACCATCCTGTTCGGGCACTCCTTCGGCTCGATGATCACCAGTCACGCGGTCGCCGACGGATTCCGCACCCCGGCGCTGATCCTGCTGAACCCGATCTCGGCAGATCCGCGCACGGCCGCCGGGGTCGGGATCACCCGGCTCACCCGCGCCTACTACTCGGTCGGCCGTCACCTGCCCGAGTGGCTGGGGCGCCGCCTGCTCGGCAACTGGCTCGTCGTGCAATTCATGAGCATGAACCTGGTGACCACGCGCGACCGGGAACTGCGCAGGTGGGTGCACGAGGAGCACCACCGCTACTTCAACGGTTTCTCGGATCCGAAGACCGTCGCCGAGAGCTTCGACGCCTCACTCAGCACCGAAGTGGGCAAGGCCGCGCCGCGGATCACCGTGCCGGTGCTGATGATCGCGGGGGAGGGCGACCGGATCGCGCCGCTCAGCGGTCAGTACGCGACGGTCGGGCTGTTCCCGGATGCGCGGCTCGTCGTGCTGCCGACGGTCGGGCACCTGATCCACTACGAGGCAGCGCAGGCCGCCGCCGACGCCATCCGCGTCTTCGTCGACGCGCTCTGAGCCCCGCATCATGAAGATCGTCGTCGACTGCCGCTACGTGCGCACTGACCAGCACGACGGGATCAGCCGGTACACGGCCGGAGTCGTCGAGGCGTTGAGCCGCGAGCATCCGCTCACCATGCTGATCAGCGACGAGCGCCAGTTGAAGCTGCTGCCCGAACTGCCTTGGGCGATGGCATCGGCCCCGACCAGCGCCCGGGAGCCCCTGGTGGCCCTGCAGGTCAACAAGCTCCACCCCGATGTCGTCTTCACCCCGATGCAGACGATGGGCACCTTCGGTCGCCGCTACAAGCTGGTGAAGACGCTGCACGACCTGATCTACTACCGAAATCGCACACCGCCGCGCGATCTGAACCCCGCCATCCGGCTGCTTTGGCGGCTGTACCACTTGGCGTGGTGGCCGCAGCGCCTGCTGTTGAATCGCGCGGATGCGGTGGCCACCGTCTCGCAGACCACCGAGCACTTGATCCAGCAGCACCGCCTGACCAAGCGGCCGATCGTCGTCGTCGGCAACGCGCCGGATCCGGCGCCCGCGGGCCTGCCTGCCGAGCGCTCCATGCCCACCGAGCGCCAGGTGGTCTACATGGGCTCGTTCATGCCCTACAAGAACGTCGACACCCTGGCCCGTGCGCTGCACGAGCTGCCCGGGTACCGCCTGCACCTGCTCAGCCGCATCCCCGCGGCCGATCGGGAGCGCCTCACCGCCTTGGCGCCGGCGGGCGCGCTGGTCGTGCACGACGGCACGAGCGAGGCCGACTACCGTGCTCTGCTCACCACCGCGACGGCGCTGGTCACCGCCTCGCTCGACGAGGGCTTCGGTCTGCCGCTGGTCGAGGCGATGGCGGTGGGGACCCCGGTAGTCGTCAGCGACATCCCGATCTTCCGCGAGATCGGGGGAGAGGCGGCGCTCTACGCGCCGGCGACCGACCCGGTGGCGATGGCATCCGCGATCCGTCGCCTGGAGGACCCGGCTGAGTGGGCGCGTCGCTCGGCCGCCTCGCGGGCGCAGGCGGCGCGATTCAGCTGGGACCGGTCCGCGTCGGTGCTGCTGACGACTCTCGAGGGCCTGGCAACTCCCTGATCGCGGCCCAGGCGATCGGCAGCACCTGCGCGCCGGTCAACCGCACCAGCTCCGCGGGCTCGATCGCGAACACCGCGGTCGCGCTGCCGGCCGCCGCCCAGACCACCGGCAGGGCCAGCAGCGTCTCGTCGAATACGGTGCGCATCGGGCTGAGCAGACCGAGGGGCGGCACGCCGCCGATGCTGTAGCCGGATGCGGCCTTCACCACGTTGGCGTCTGCCTTGCCGATCACCGCGCCCAGCCGGGCGCCCAGGGCGGCGGTGTCGACGCGGTTCGGGCCGGATGCCAGCACCAGCAGCGGCGCGCCGTCGGCCTCGAAGACCAGGCTCTTGACGATCGCGGCCACCTCGCAGCCGATCGCGGCCGCGGCCTCGGCTGCCGTGTGAGTGGACTCGTCGAATTCACGGATCTCGGGCCGCAGTCCCAGCGGTTCGACCGCGGCCAGGAATCGCGCGACGCCTGCCGCGCTCATGCGGCCGCCTTCCCCACGCCGCTCACGCGACCGAATCCTCGTCTGCCTCGACCCGGTTCTGCTCGTCGAGATCGCCGCAGTCTGCGCCGATCGATTCGACCTCGATCGGGTCGTCGAAGGCGATCAGGCGCAGTGTGCCGTCTACGAGCCGGAAGCTGTGCACCGAGCCGTTGGTGATCACGCCGTGGCTCGCGCTCGGCTCGACCTCGTTGAGCACCGCGCGGATCGCGCCCCCGTGACTGACGATCAGCAGCGCCTCACCCGGCCGATCGGCGGCCAATTGCATCAGAGCCGGAATGACGCGCGCGCCCACCTGCTCGCGCGTCTCGCGTCCGGGCACGGCGGTGCCGCGCGGGTAGCGCCGCTCGATCTCGAGCCAGTCGAGCCCCTCGGCCTGACCGTAGTTGCGCTCGACCAGGGCGTCGACGAGGGTCGGCTCGCCGAGTCCGACCTCGGCGGCGATGATCGAGGCGGTCTCGACGGCGCGGCCGAGCGGGCTGGAGAAGATGCCGTCCCACGGCCGGCGGCTCAGCAGCATCCCGGTGGCGCGCGCCTGGGCCCGGCCGGTCTCATTCAGCGGGATATCGGTCAGCCCCTGGATGCGGCGCTGACGATTCCAGTCGGTCTCGCCGTGGCGCACCAGATACAGGTCGGTCATGCCGGAACGCCTCCTCGCGGGAGCCGTCCCGGACCGCTCAGCTGAGCCGGTCGCGCAGAGCCTCGAGCACCTCGGACGTTCCCGCGTCGATCTTAAGGCTCGCGCGCGGATCGCCCTTGGTGACACCTCGGTTGACGATGATGACCGGCATCTTGCGCTTGGTGGCCTGGTCGAGCAGTCGGATGCCGGAGTTGACCGCCAGCGACGAACCCGCGATCAGCAGCGCGTCGGCCCCGCGCACCAGGGCCCGGGCCTCGTCGAACTTCTCGACAGGAACGAACTCGCCGAAGAACACCACCTCGGGCTTCAGGATGCCGCCGCACACCGTACAAGCCGGCACGACCATCCGGTCGGCATCCTCGATGGTCACATCGCCGTCCGGGTTGAGCACGACGCCGTCGGGTGCGTCGAGCCACGGATTCTCGCGGGCCATGCGCTCGGCGATGTCGGCGCGCGCGAAGGTCTGGCCGCAGTGCAGGCAGCGTACGCGGTCCATCGAGCCGTGGATGTCGACGACGCGTCGTGACCCGGCTCGCAGGTGCAGCCCGTCGACGTTCTGGGTGATGATGCCGTTCACGACGCCCGCGACCTCGAGTTGCGCCAACGCACGATGGCCCGCGTTCGGCTGGGCGGCGGAGAAGTGCCGCCAGCCGAGGTGGCTGCCCGCCCAGTAGCGCCGACGGCCGCCCTCGTCGGCGAGGAAGTGGTCGAAGGTCATCGGCGTACGCACCGGAGCGCCTTCGCCGCGGTAGTCGGGGATGCCCGAGTCGGTGCTCACGCCCGCTCCGGTCAGCACGGCGATCGTCCGCCCTCGCAGCAGCTCGACCGCCTGGTGCACCTCGGCTTCGAGGGAGGCGTCACGGAGCTCGCTCGCCGCCGCCGTACCGGATGTCGCGATCACGGAGCCTCCTCCCGCTGCCGCAAGAGTAAACAATTCAGTTTTCCGATATGTTTCCGACGGCTGGCAGAGGGGAGGCGCGGCGCATGCACATCGTGCCGATCGTCGACCCCGCCGACCCGCAATTGCGCGACTACACCGGGCTGACCGACGTGACGCTGCGGCGGTTGACCGAGCCGCGCGACGGGCTCTACATCGCCGAGTCGACCAAGGTGATCGAGCGCGCCCTGGCGGCGGGGCATCGACCGCGCTCGGTGCTGCTGCAGCAGAAGTGGCTCGACGAACTGCAGCCCCTGCTGGCCGGCTTCGACATCCCGGTGTTCCTCGCCTCGCAGGAGGTGCTCGAGGCCATCACCGGGTTCGTGATGCACCGGGGGGCGCTCGCCTCGATGCACCGCCCGAGCCTGCCCGATCCGGCCCAGTTGCTCGCCGGCGCGCGTCGCGTGGTCGTGCTCGAGGACATCGTGGATCACACCAACGTGGGCGCGATCTTCCGCGCGGTCGCGGGTCTGGGCGCCGATGCTGTGCTGGTGACGCCGCGCTGCGCCGATCCGCTGTACCGGCGCTCGGTGCGGGTCAGCATGGGCGCGGTGCTGCAGGTTCCGTGGACCCGCCTGGAGGAGTGGCCGGATGCCGCGTCCACGCTGCACGACGCCGGCTTCACCATCGCCGCACTCGCCCTCGATGCGGGTGCGGTCACGCTCGACGCCTTCGCCGCGGATCCGCCGGAGCGCGTGGCCCTGCTGCTCGGCACGGAGGGCGATGGCCTCTCGGCGGCCGCGATCGACGGCGCCGACGTCGTGGTGACCATCCCGATGGCGCGCAACGTGGATTCCCTGAACGTCGCGGCCGCGTCGGCTGTGGCGCTCTGGGCTCTCAGGATCTAGCCCGTACGATTTCGGGGTGCCTCTCACCCGACAGCAGATCTACCGGCGGCGGCGGGTCGTGGTGTTCGGGGCGGTCGGTCTCGTCCTGGCGATCGCGTTCTACCTGCCGATGACCCTGCTGGCCCCGCTGCACGCGGTGAACCCCGAGGTCCCGCCACGCACCGTGCCGCCCGGCGCGGCAGCCGTCCTCGACTTTCCGGGCTATGGCGGCAGCGCGATCGGTGCCGTGGGATTCGACGGCGTCCTGGCCCAGTCGGGCTCGACCTCACCCCTCCCGATGGCGAGCATCACCAAGCTGGTCACCGCTCTGGTCGTCTTGCAGGCCAAGCCGCTCGCCGTGGGAGCCGAGGGGCCGAAGGTGACCATGACGGCGGCGGACGTGGCGCTGTACCAGCACTACCGCTCGGTCGACGGGCAGGTCGTGACGGTGAAGAGCGGCTTCGTCTTCACCGAGCACGAGCTGCTCGAGCTGGCTCTGATCCATTCCGCGAACAACTACGCCACGAGCCTCGCCCTCTGGGCGTTCGGCTCCATGGATGCCTACCTGGCGACGACCAAGGCCTGGATCGCGGCCCACAAGCTGACCAGCATGACCATCACGGATCCGACCGGTCTGGACCCGACAGACGTCGCGGATACCGCCGACCTCCTGCAGTTGGGCAAGCTGGCCCTGGCCGATCCGGTGCTGGCCCCGATCGTCGGAACCGTCTCGCTGACGATGCACGACGTGGGCGTTCTCACCAACACGAACACGCTGCTCGGTTACGACGGCGTCGAGGGCATCAAGACGGGGACCCTGAACGGCGCCGGGTCCAACCTGCTGTTCGCCGCCCGCCACCGGGTCGGTTCGGCGACCGTGGAGGTGATCGGCGTGGTGCTCGGAGGCAGCACCCACCAGGCGGTGGACAGCGACATCCGCTCGCTGCTGTCCGGTGTGCTCGCGGGCTTCCACGAGCTGAGCCTCGCGAAAAAGGGCGATGCCTTCGCCGGCTACCGCACCGACTGGGGGCAGAGGGTGTCCGCGATCGCCGAGAAGGACGCACGTCTGGTGACCTGGGGCGACCAGAAGGTCACGGTCTCGGTCACCGCGACCCCGGTCTCGACCGGTGCGCGCGGCCAGGCGGTCGGCACGGCGACCTTCACCGTCGGCGGTCGCTCGGTGTCGGTGCCGCTCGGGCTCGCCGCGCGAGTCGACGACCCCGGTCCGGGGTGGCGGCTGGCGCATCCGGGGCTGATCTTCGGAGCGCCGTAGCGAGCTGCTAGCTCTCGCGCACGCCGCCCGCGGTGGGTCGCTTGGCCACCACTCCGTCGCCGGAGCTCTGCTTGCGCAGCCGTCGGAGGATCCACGGCCCGAAGTACTCCCGCGCCCAGGAGATGTCGTCCCGACGGGCCTCGTGCCAGCGCCGCGCGGGAAGCGGCTCGGGCTGGTACGGCTCGAGGTCGTTCTCGACCTGCAGGGCGGCGAGCACCATCCTGGCGACCGTGTGGTGACCGACCGCGGAGAGATGCAGGCGGTCGGGCGCCCACATCCGCGGGTCGCCCAGCTCGCGGAGCGCCCACATGTCGGCCATGATCGCCCCGTGCTTCTGAGCGAGCGCCCGCAGGTTCTCGTTATAGATGGCGACCTTGCCGCGGATGCGGCCGAGCACGGGCGTTCCGCCGACGTCGGCGCCGTTGAACACCACCACCGTGGCGCCCGATTCGGCCAGTCGCACCAGACCGGTCTCGAACCGGGCCGCCACCTCGTCCGGATCGGTGCCCGGCCTCAGGATGTCGTTGCCACCGGCCGCGAAGCTCACCAGATCGGGTTTCAGGTCGAGGGCAGGCTCGATCTGCTCGTCGAGGATCTGCGCGAGCAGGCGCCCACGGATCGCCAGGTTCGCGTAGGCGAAGTCATCGGTCTGATCGCTGAGCACCTCCGCCACGCGATCGGCCCAGCCGCGGTGACCGCCGGGGGAGCGGGGCTCCGGATCGCCGATGCCCTCGGTGAAGGAGTCGCCGATCGCCACATAGCGTGACCAAGGATGCTGCGGGGCCATGCATCCAGTCTGCAGCAGGCATCGGCCCGCCGTGTCAATGGGGTGCGCGGATCCCAGAGCCTCTGGGAGACTTGCGCCGTCCCGAAAGCCGGGATGCAGCACGCATCGATTGGAAAAGCACACATGGGCTTTCTCTCGTTCCTCATCCTGGGCATCATCGCCGGCATCATCGCTCGGCTGATCATCCCCGGCAGGCAGAAGGGCGGATGGGTCCTGACGATCATCCTGGGCATCGTCGGCGCCATGCTCGGTGGCTGGATTGCGGGCTTCTTCGTGAGCGACGCGTATTCGAGCTTCTTCTCGCTCGCTGCATGGATCGCCGCCATCGTCGGCGCGCTGATCGTCACGCTCGTCTTCAACGCCTTGTTCAATCGGCGCCGCCGGGTGTAGTGTCTGTCTCGTAAGGCCCGGTGCAAGCCGGGCCTTACGTAATTCCGGGGGCATGAATCGACGGCGCAGCGGTCGACGGCGCAGGGCGGGCGTCGGTGAGACGATGAACCTGTGAGGTCTTCGGCGTGAGCAAGCAGGACGGCAGCGGCCGCCTGGTCTCGGCCGAGCCGGTCGCCGATCTGACGGCGACCATGCTGCACGTCGACATGGACGCCTTCTTCGCCTCGGTGGAACTGCTCGAGCGGCCCGAGCTGGTCGGCAAGCCCGTGATCGTGGGTCACCGGTCCGCCCGCTCGGTGGTCACCGCAGCCACCTACGAGGCGCGCAAGTACGGCGTCAACTCCGCGATGCCGATGGCCGTCGCCCTGCGGCGCTGTCCGCAGGCGATCGTGCTCGAACCTCATTTCGAGCGGTACACCCACTATTCGAAGCGGGTGATGACACTTCTCGGCGAGATCACGCCGATGGTCGAGCCGCTCAGCATCGACGAGGCGTTCCTCGACGTGAAGGGGGCGATCCGGCTGCTGGGCACGCCGTGGCAGATCGGCACGCGGCTGCGGGCGAGGGTGTTCGAGCAGACCGGGCTGCACTGCTCGGTGGGAGCGGCATCCACCAAGTACGTGGCCAAGCTGGCGTCCGGCCGGTCGAAGCCGGACGGTCTGCTGGTCGTCCCCGCCGCCGACACCATCGCCTTCCTGCATCCGCAACCGGTGACCGCGCTCTGGGGCGTGGGCGGCAAGACCGAGGAGCAGCTGCAGCGGCTCGGACTGCGCACCATCGGCGATGTCGCCACGGTGCCGCTCGACGCCCTGAAACGTGCGATCGGTGCGGTCAACGCCGCCCGCCTGCATGAGTTGGCCTGGGGGCGCGACCCGCGCACCATCGAGTTGCGGCGCGAAGAGAAGAGCGTCGGCCACGAGACCACCTTCGAGCAGGACGTCACGGATGCCGTGGCCCTGCACCGCGAGCTGCTGCGGCTGTCCGACGCGGTCGGCGCTCGCCTGCGCCGTGCCGGAGTCCAGGCCCGCACGGTGTCGCTCAAGCTGCGCTTCGAGGACTTCACCACGATCAGCCGCTCGCGCACCCTGGCCGAGCCGACCGATCTGGGCAAGCGGATCTACGAGGAGGCGCGTGCTCTCTACGACGCCGCCGCCGAGGGTGGGCGGCCGGTGCGGCTGATCGGCGTGCGCGGCGAGGGTCTGGTCGGCGCCGTGGCGGGCTTGGGCCTCTGGGACGACGACGAGCAGTGGCGCGAGGTGGAGGGCGCAGTGGATGCGATCGGCTCGCGCTTCGGTGCCGGCGTCGTGCGCCCCGCCGCACTGCTGGGCGAGGCGCAGCGCCGTCGCATCAGTGGGGGCGACGACTGAGCGGAACCTTTCCGGTCGAGTAGCGCCTCCGGCGCCTATCGAGACCACTCGGTCTGACCGGGTCTCGATACGCCGCTGCGCGGCTACTCGACCACCACGAGGACTACAGCTCCTCCACGTCGCCGGCGTGACGTACCGTGGAGCAAGTGACTGACACACCGGCCGGGGGAGCGCCGTTCCGCGCGACCTCGGCGGCCGAGCACCTGTCGCCGGCCTTCCCGGAGCGGGCTCCGCGCGGGACGGCCGACAAGCTTCGCGCCTGGCAGCAGGAAGCGCTCGACCGGTACTTCGAGCATGAGCACCGGGACTTCCTGGTCAGCGCCACCCCGGGCGCCGGCAAGACGACCTTCGCCCTCCGGTTGGCCAGCGAGCTGCTCAAGCGCCGGATCGTGGATCGGGTGACGGTGGTGGCGCCGACGGAGCATCTCAAGACCCAGTGGGCGGATGCCGCGCACCGGGCAGGCATCCGGCTCGATCCGCGGTTCAGCAACCGGCACGGCCGCGAGTCGCGCCAGTACCACGGTGTCGTCGTCACCTACGCGCAGATCGCCGTGCGGGCATCGCTGCACCGCGAGCTGACCGAATCGAAGCGAACCCTGGTGATCCTCGACGAAGTGCATCACGGCGGCGACGCGCTGAGCTGGGGTGACGCGATCCGCGAGGCCTTCGACGGCGCCACCCGGCGGCTGTCGCTGACCGGAACCCCTTTCCGCAGCGATACGGCGCCGATCCCGTTCGTGCAGTACCTGCGCAACGAGAAGGGCGTTCGGCTCTCGCAGACCGACTACGCGTACGGCTATGGGCGCGCGCTGCGCGACGGAGTGGTGCGCCCGGTCATCTTTCTCTCCTACGCGGGCTCGATGCGCTGGCGCACCCGCCAGGGCGAGGAGTTCGAGGCCACTCTCGGCCAGCCCGACACCACGGACGTGACCGCCCAGGCTTGGCGAACCGCCCTCGATCCGGACGGCGACTGGATCACCGCGGTGCTGGCCGCCGCCGACCGCCGACTGAGCGAGGTGCGGCAGAGCGTGCCCGACGCCGGAGGCCTGGTGATCGCGACCGACCAGGCCACGGCGCGCGCCTACGCCACCATCCTGACCGGGATCACCGGGCACTCCCCGGTGGTCGTGCTCAGCGATGAAGCCGAGGCGAGCACGCGCATCCAGAAGTTCGCCGAAGGGTCGCAGCGCTGGATGGTGGCGGTCCGAATGGTGTCAGAGGGCGTCGACGTTCCGCGGCTGTCGGTCGGGGTGTACGCCACCAGCGCCGCGACGCCGCTGTACTTCGCTCAGGCGATCGGCCGATTCGTGCGCGCTAGGAGGCGCGGCGAGTTGGCGTCGATCTTCGTGCCCAGCGTTCCGATCCTGCTGGCGCTGGCCTCCGAGCTGGAGCGCGAGCGCGATCACGCCCTCGACCGCGAGACGGCCGACGACCAGCTGCTCGACGACGACGCCATGGAGGGCGCCGAACGGGCGGAGGCGGCATCGGCCGAGCTCCTCGACGAGTACGAGTGGACGGCCCTCGGCTCGATGGCGACCTTCGAGAAGGTGCTCTTCGACGGCGACGAGTTCGGCGCCCTGGCCGAGCCGGGCTCTGCCGAGGAGTGGGACTTCATCGGCCTGCCCGGCATCCTGGAACCCGATCAGGTCAGTGAGTTGCTCAAGGCCCGCCAGCAGCGGCAGGCGCGGCATGCTCTCGAGCGGCGGCGCGCGGCGGCCGCGAGCGGCGGCCTGTCTGCGGACTCGGATGGGCCGCCGTCGGCCAACGCCGGGGCCGCACCGCTGCACCGCACCCTGGCCGAGCAGCGCAGGCTGCTGAACAGCCTGGTGTCGATCCGCGCGCGAGGCTCGGGCCAGAGCCACGCGATGGTGCATGCCGAGGTGCGGCGCGCCTGCGGCGGCCCCGAGGTGGCCAAGGCGACCGTCGCGCAACTCCAGTCCCGGATCGACTGGTTGCGCGGCCGACTGGCCGGGTGAGCGCCGCCTGGACCGGCTACCGTGGTCTCATGCCCACCAGCACGACCGCATCGCCGTCGCTCGCCGACCTGCAGACCGCTTATGAGGCCCTGAAGGCGCGCGGGCTGAAGCTCGATCTCACCCGCGGCAAGCCCTCGCCCGCGCAGCTGGACCTGTCGAACCCGCTGCTCGACCTGCCCCTCTCGGCGGATCACACGACGGCAGACGGCGTCGACGCTCGCAACTACGGCGGCTCAGACGGCCTGCCCGAGTTGCGCGCGATCTTCAGCGAGCTGCTGAGCATCCCCGCCGACCAGCTGCTCGCGCTCGGCAACTCGAGCCTGAACGTGATGCACGACGTGATCGTGCACGCGCTGCTGCACGGCGTTCCGGGCAACACCGTGCCCTGGCGCGACGACGAGATCGCGTTCCTGTGCCCGGTGCCCGGCTACGACCGGGATTTCGCGATCACCGAGTCGTTCGGCATCAGGATGATCCCGCTTCCGTACCTCGAGGGCGGCGCGCTCGACCTCGACGCGATCTCCGGGCACCTGAAAGACCCGGCGGTGCGCGGGATGTGGCTGGTTCCGATGTACGGGAACCCGAGCGGCTTCACGGTCACCGAGGCGGAGGCGAAGGCCCTGGTCTCGCTGCCGGCCACGGCACCCGATTTCCGCATCTTCTGGGACAACGCCTATGCCGTCCACCACCTGACGCCGATTGAGCAGCCCGCGATCGATGTGCTCGCGCTGGCGGCTGCGGCCGGGCAGCCCGATCGGCCGCTGGTCTTCGCCTCGACCTCCAAGATCACGGTCGCCGGTGCGGGCATCTCGTTCTTCGGTGCCTCGCCGGCCAACATCGCCTGGTACCGCTCGCACGCGGCGGTGCAGACCATCGGACCCGACAAGGTCAACCAGCTGCGCCACGTGCGCTTCCTGGGGTCGGCCGAGGGGGTCCGCGCTCACATGCGCAAGCACCGCGAGCTCATCGGCCCCAAGTTCGCGCTCGTCGAGCGTCTGCTCGCCGAGCGCCTCACCGGGCACGCGAGCTGGACCACGCCGCTCGGCGGCTATTTCGTCGCGCTGACCGCGCCGGCGGGCACGGCCACCCGGGCGGTCGACCTGGCCAAGGCCGCCGGCATCGCGGTGACACCGGCCGGAGCGGCTTTCCCCTACGGCGAAGACCCCCGTGATGCGGTGATCCGGATCGCTCCGACCTACCCGTCACTGGACGAGTTGGAGACCGCGATCTCGGGACTCTGCGACTGCGTCCTGCTGGCCGAAGCCGAGCTCGGCTAGTCGTCGAACGAGACGGGGGCGCCCATCGGCGCCGCCATCATGGACGACGGCGGCGCGAAATCCATCGCCGACGGCTCGTCCTCGTATCCGCGGAGCACGTCCTGAGCCTCCAGGGCGAGCTGCTGCAGCAGGTCCATCGCCACCGAGGACTCCTTGCGCGGCTGGGATCCCTGCAGGCAGAACGAGCCGATCACGTGACCGTCGGTGGCACGCAGCGGGTAGCCGGCGTAGAAGTTGATGAACGAGACATCCACCAGCGGATTGTCGGTGAAGCGCTCGTCGCGACCGGTGTCGGGGATGATCACCGGCTCGCCGCTCTCGACGGTATAGCGGCAGAACGACAGTTCGAGCGGCACCGAGGCCGGCATCACGTCGGTGTTGGTGCCGTGGTACAGGCGATCGCCGTCGACCAGCGAGACCACGGCGAGTTCGACGCCGAACGACTTCTGAGCCTTGTCGGTGAGCCGGCGCAGCTCGGCCTCGCCACCGTGACGGGCCGCCTCGACGATCGCGCCCGTGCCGCTCCAGTCCCAGACCTTGTCGCGCTGCGCCGCGCGCGAGGTCGGCGTCGGACGGGTGCTGAGCAGCTTCGGAGCGACGTCCACGGCGATCCGCGAGGCGAACTCCCGATAGACGGCGTCGGCCGAGCCGGCCCCCTTCGGAAGCGGCAGCTCCAGGTAGTCGACCCCACGGATGCGCGCGATCTGCTTGCTGGCGGCGTTCAACTTCAGGCGGTGCTGATCGCTCAAGCGCGCGGCCAGGCTGCCGTAGGTGCTGAACGACCCGATCGGCGGGATGCCGACGACCACCATCGCGGATTCGTGGCGCAGGCGGCCGGCGATGCCGTCCATCAGCCTGCGCAGCTCGCGCTCCCAGGTGGCGACCGGCGTGAAGCGGAGCGCGTCGTTGAACCCGACCACCAGCACGACGCAGTCGTCGCCGCGCAGATCACGGTCACCGATCCAGGCGAGCGCGGATCGCACGTTCATCGCCTCGGCGCCGATCAGATCCGCGTCGCAGGCACGCCCGGTGCGTTCGGCAACCGCGTCGGCCAGCTGCCCGGTCAGGGCGAGCTGGTGCGTGATGACGCCCCAGCCGTGGCTCGGTCCATTGCCGACGACCAGGATGCGGTCGGCGAGCGGGTCGCCGCTGCGCACGGCGGGAACGTCCTGGGGCTGCACCTGCGTGCGCATCCGCAGCATGCGGAAGGCGTACCAGGCACGCAGAGCGAGGCGAGCGGGAGTCGATGCGGGCACGGAGACCTCGTGTCGTCGGGTTGTGATTCGACGCTACGGATCCGGCCCCACGCGCGCCGGTCCCAAACAGGGGGGCAGAATGCCGAATTCGGTGTGCAAGAAGTGACGGGTGGGGCTGGTGTGGCCCATGGGATCTCGGCTCAGAGCGGGTGGTGGCCGGTGATGTCCTTCGACTTGGGTCCGTCGAGGTGGGCGCCGCCCAACGCGTTCGCCGACCACGAGGTGATCTTCCACCCGGTGTCGGGATCGCCGACCAATGTGACACCCGCCGTGTTGTGCAGTTCACCCGCGGCCGCCGCCTTCGAGGGCGTGCCGGTCGCCCGCAGGGCCGTCCAGGCCCGGATGGCCGCGCCGTGGCTGAACGCCACCGCCATCCCGTCCGGGTGAGCGGCCGCGATCTTCGCCACGCTGTCGTCGAAGCGCTCGAGGAAGGCGTTGCCATCGGCGCCGCCCGGCATCCTGCGGTCCAGGTCACCGTGCAGCCATGCCGAGATGGTGGCGACGTACTGGCCGGTCTCGACGGGATCCTTGGTTCCCTCGAAGTCACCGGCGCCGATCTCGTGCAGTCCGGGCAGCACGGTGGTTTCCAGGGTTCGACTGCCCGAGAGCGGAACCGCGGTCAGTTGGGTGCGCATCAGGGCCGAGGCGTAGACGCCGTCGATCTTGTGCTTGAGCAGGACGGCGGGCAGGGCGTCGGCCTGGGCCATCCCCAGGGCGGTCAGGCCGGGGCCGGGAGCACGGGTCTCGAGGATCCCCGCGACGTTGGCCGCCGATTGGCCGTGCCGGATGAGCAGGAGCTGCATGGCTGCAGTGTAGGACCGCAGTCCGTCGCACCACGAGAGGCAGTTCCCGCGCTATTGGAAGTCGCGCGACCGGTGCAGCACCCCGACACTCAGCGGCTCGAAGCGGTCGGCGAGCAGATTCGTCACCCCCTCGTCCGAGCGCTCCAGGATGCCGCGCACGATGAGGGCGGGAGACTCCCGCACCACGCGGCGGTAACGCCCCCACACGCCCATCGAGCAGATCACGTTGACCAGGCCGTGCTCGTCTTCGAGGTTGAGGAAGGTGATCCCGGATGCTGTGGCCGGCCGCTGCCGGTGGGTCACCAGCCCGGCGACCTCGATGCGGCGGCCGCTCTCGGCGGTGCGCATGTCGCGCGAGGACAGGGCACCGCGTTCGAGCAACCGCTCACGGAAGTGCGCGAGCGGGTGGTCGTCGGTCGAGATGCCGGTCGCCCAGAGATCCGAGGCGAGCGTCTCGAACGCGCTCGGGTCGGCGAACAGCGGCGGTTGCACGGTGACGATCGAGTCGGCCAGGAACTCCTCGCGATCCTGCGCCGCCGAACCGGCCCTCCAGAGCGCCTCGCGCCTGCTGAGCTCGAAGCAGTCGAAGGCTCCCGCCGTTGCCAGCGACTCCAGCTGGGCGGTGGTGAGCGAGGTGCGGCGCACCAGGTCTTCCATCGAGCGGTACGGACCGGATGCCTCGCGCTCGGCCACGATCCGCTCGGCCACCTTGGCGCCGATCCGGTTGACGGCGGCCAGGCCGAGCCGCACCGCCCAGTTGCCGTCGCGGCGGTGCTCGGCCGAGGCATCCGGCTCCGAACGGTCGAACGGCCCGACCGGCGGCTGCACCCGGTCTGTGCAGGAGTCGAGACCTGTCGCGCACGAGGTGGTCGAGTAGGCCGCCTCGGCGGCCGTATCGAGACCGTCGTGGTGGGTCTCGATACGCCGCTCAGCGGCTACTCGACCGGCGACAAGCTCCATCCCCGCCTCGACCCCCGACAGCTGCAGATCGGGGCGACGCACCTCGACACCGTGCCGTCGGGCATCCGCCGACAGGGTCGCGGGGGAGTAGAACCCCATCGGCTGCGCCCGCAGCAGTCCGGCCAGGAACACGCCCGGATAGTGCAGTTTCAGCCACGAACTGGCGTAGACCAGCAGCGAGAAGCTCAGGCTGTGGCTCTCGGCGAAGCCGAAGTTGGCGAAGGCCTGGATGCGGCCGTAGATCTCGTCGGCCACCTCGCCGATGAGTCCGTTCGACGCCATCCCCTCGTAGAGCTTGGCGCGCAACGACTCGATCTTCTCCAAGCCGCGTTTGCTGCCCATCGCTCGGCGCAGCAGATCGGCGTCCTCGCCCGAGCACTCGCCGACGGCCATCGCCATCTGCATCAGCTGCTCCTGGAACACCGGGATGCCGAGCGTGCGCTCCAGCGCCGGGATCAGCTTCGGATGCAGGTAGGTCACCTCCTCTTTGCCGAGCTTGCGGCGCACGAAGGGATGCACCGCCCCGCCCTGGATCGGACCGGGCCGCACCAGCGCGATCTGCACCACCAGGTCGTAGAACCGCCGCGGTTGCAGGCGGGGCAGCAGCCCCATCTGCGCGCGGCTCTCGACCTGGAACACGCCGATCGAGTCGGCGCGGCACAGCATGTCGTAGACCGCCTTCTCCTCCTTGGGGATCGTCGCCAGCTCCCACTCCTCGCCGGTCGACTCGCGGATCAGGTCGAAGCAGTACTGCAGCGCCGCCAACATGCCGAGGCCGAGCAGATCGAACTTGACCAGCCCCATCCAGGCCGCATCGTCTTTGTCCCACTGGATGACGGTGCGATCATCCATCCGGGCGTGCTCGATCGGCACCACCTCGCCGACCGGGCGGTCGGTCAGCACCATCCCGCCGGAGTGGATGCCCAGGTGCCGCGGCGCCTTCAGCAGCTTCATGGCCAGGTCGACCACCGCATCCGGGATGTCGTTGTCATCGCCCGTCGTCAACTGCGCGCCCCAGCGCTCGACCTGCTTGCTCCAGGCGTCCTGCTGGCCCGGGCTGTGCCCGAGCGCCTTGGCCATGTCGCGCACCGCGTTCTTGGGCCGGTACTGGATGACGTTGGCCACCTGCGCCGCATTGCGCCGCCCGTACTTCTCGAACACCCACTGGATCACCTCCTCGCGACGGTCGGAGTCGAAGTCGACGTCGATGTCGGGCTCCTCGTCGCGCAGGCTGGAGAGGAAGCGCTCGAACGGCAGCTGGTAGAAGATCGAGTCGACCGCCGTGATGTCGAGCAGGTAGCAGACCGCCGAGTTGGCTGCCGAGCCGCGGCCCTGGCAGAGGATGCCGCGGCTGCGGGCGAACTGGACGATGTCGTAGACGATCAGGAAGTAGCCGGGGAAATCCTTCTGTTCGATCACCGCGAGCTCGGCCTCGATGCGCTTTCGATCTGCGGCGGTGAGGTCGGGGTATTTGCGCGGCACGGCATCCCAGACCAGCTTCTTCAGGTAGCTCATCGGAGTGTGCCCCTCGGGAACCTCCTGCTTGGGCAGGGCCGGCTTGGCGCGGCGCAACGGGAACGCGAGCTCGTCGGCGAGTTCGACGGTGCGCTCGACCGCCCCCGGATACCGGGCGAACCGGTCGCGCATCTCGCGCCCCGAACGCAGATGCGCCGTTCCCGCGCCGGGCAGCCAGCCGTCGAGCTCGTCGAGGCTGCGTTGGGCGCGCACGGCCGCCACCGCCGTCGCCAGGTGCCGGTCGGCGGGGGTGGCGTAGTGCACATTGCCGGTCGCGATCACCGGCAGACCGCGTTCGGCCGCGAGGGCGGCCAGCACGTCGTTGTGCTCGCTGTCGAGCGGGCCGCCGTGATCGATGAGCTCGACGTAGACGTTGTCGTGACCGAACAGGCGCACGAGGCGGTCGAGCTCCCACCCCGCCGATTGAGTAGCGCCCATTGGGCGCGTGTCGAAATCAGCATCGCGCAGGCTGGTTTCGACACGCCCGCTCTGCGGGCTACTCAACCAGCGGCCCTCCAATGCCTGCCGCACCGCACCCTTCCTGCATCCCGTCAGCACCACCCAGTGCCCGCCGGCCAGCTCGCCGAGCTCCTCCAGGTCGTAGACCGGCCGCCCCTTCTCGCCGCCGCGCAACTGCGCCTCGGTGATCGCGCGGGCGAGCCGGTGATAGCCCTCCTCCTGCCGGGCGAGCACGAGCAGGTGGGCACCCTCGGGATCGGGTTCGCCGTTCTGCGGTCCGCTCAGCCCCAGCGACAGCTCCGCGCCGAACACCGTCTTCACCGAGGCCGTCTCGGCTGCCTCGGCGAAGCGGACGATCCCGTAGAAGCCGTCGTGATCGGTGATGGCCAGCGCATGCAGGCCCAGGCGCTCCGCCTCTTCGAGCAGTTCCTCGGGGCTGGAGGCGCCATCGAGGAAGCTGTAACTGGAATGCGCGTGCAGCTCGGCGTACGGCAGGGCGTCCGGATCGCGCACGATGCCCTGCGGAGCCACATACGGCCCGCGCTTGAGCGACCAGGCCGGGCTGTCTCCGCCGTCGACGCCTGCGGGCATCTGCCGTGGGCGTCGACGGTCGCTCAGGGCCTGCTCGAACTCCGACCAGGGGATCGGCGGGTTGTTCCAGCCCATCACCCACCGCCTAGCGTTAAGGCATGGATGACGAACCGAGCAGTGATGCCTGGCGCGCCGTGCTCGCGGCCCTGGTGAATCCGCGGCTGCGGCGCACCTTGGCCGAGATCATCGTGGAGACCGACCCCGAGGTGAGCGCTCCCGAACGCCGTGAGGCACGCGCCATCCTGATGCAGACGGGGCTGCTGACGCCCGCTCAGCAGCTCGACGAGCCCCGGCTGCGCGCGATGCTGCGGGCGAACCGCGCCGAGAAGGAGGGCGTCGACCGCTGGTTGCGCGCCGACGGCCGCATCGACCACTGGCCGCGGTCGGCCGACGACCGGCTCGAGCTGCTCGGCTGGATCGCCGAGCGCCTCATGGGCACCGACGAGGTGCTCGCCGAGAAGCCGTTCACCCAGAAGCTGTTCGCCTTCACGACCGATCCGAACACCCTGCGCCGCGCGCTCGTCGATGCCGGACTGGTCGTGCGCAACGCCGACGGAACCGACTACCGCCGCGTCGCACCTGCTGCCTAGGATCGCGCCATGGCATCCCCGACCGCGACGCCGCCGACCGGCGAGACGATCGAGGTGCTGCCCGCGGTCGGCCGTTTCGACGACTTCGCGCTGGTCGCCGGCGTGCAGAAGCCGGGGGCGGGCGGATGCTGGTGCATGAGCTATCGCGACAGCCGGCTGAACAATCTCGAACGCCCGCTCTACATGGCCGACGAGTGCTCCCGCGACCCGGGACCCGGCGTGCTCGCCTACGTCGACGGCGAAGTCGCCGGCTGGTGCTCGATCGCCCCGCGCTCGAGCTACCGGCGGCTGATGAACTCGCGCACGATCCCGTTCCTCGACGAGGGGCCGGTCGCGGCGGCCGACGCCTGGGTGGCGGTGTGCTTCGTCGTGCGGCCGAAGTTCCGCCACCAGGGCCTGATGAACGCTCTGCTCGAGGGCGCCGTCGAGCACGCACGAGCACACGGCGCGCGGGTGGTCGAGGGGTACCCGATCGAGTCCGCCGATCCACGGGGACAGGGCGCGGGCAAGGTGGATGTCATCTCGGGTTACGTCGGCACCACGCGGCTTTTCGAGCGGGCCGGCTTCACGCGCGCCGCGCAGACCACCGCGCACAGCGGCGGGCGGGTGCGCTGGCTGATGCGCAAGCTGGTGTAGCGGGCGCTCAGTCATAGCGGCCCTCCGCCCACCAGCCCTCGGTGTCGAGCACCAGCAGCCAGGCGACGCCGTCGCCGTCGACCGCCTGAAAGCGGTTCGTGCTGCGAGCGGTCGCGGCATCCCACCAGCGCTGTTCGAGGGGCCACGGCCCCGCCCAGGCGGTGAGCTGCCGGCGCGCGCCGGTTGCCGAGATCATCGTCGCGGGCGGCGCGCTGAGGGCGCCGCGCTCGTCGACGGCGACCGGGCGGCCGCGCGCATCGTGCACCGCGATCTGGCGCGGCAGCTCGTAGACGGTGGCAGGCGCCGGTGGGGGAAGCGCCCCTGGCCATGGCTTCTTCGGATCGCGCGCCGCCACCCCGTCGAAGGCCGGCGGTCGATCGCCCCAGGGCACGAAGGTCTGGCGCTCGGCAGGGGTGCGGCCGCCGGACGGCGTCGCGGTGAGCACGCCGCGGTGCCCGACCATGCCCTGCACCCGCGAGAGGCCGGAGTGGACGTTCTCGTCGGGGCCGGTGCCCCACAGACCCCGTTCGTGCGCTCCGACCGGGTCGACGGCCTCGGGGCTGAGACGCACGCGGGTGACGGGGGAGCGCAGCTCGCCCGAAATACCGGCATCCCCTTGCATCGCACCCTGAAGCTGCCACCTGACCCGGTCGACCACCTCGGCCGCCGAGAACGATCGGGGATGCAGCCACACCCGCTCGCTCGCCTCGCCGCGGTCGCCGATCAGCTCGACCCGCAGTGCCGTGCAGACCAGCCGCTGCGCCAGGAGTGCCAGCACGAAGTCGTCCGACGCCGCTCGGACCCCGAACGCCACCTGGTCGACCCGGTCGAGCGCGGGCTCGAAGTCCACCTGCACGTCGACATCACGGGGTGGGATGCGCGGGGTCGCCGGCCGCGGATCGCGCCCGCCGGCCAGCGCGTGCACCCGCGCGCCCAACGGACCGAAGCGCGCCACGACATCCTGCTCATCGAGCGCCGCAAACTCGCCCAGCGTGTGGATGCCGAGCCGGGGGAGCAAACCCGCCAGCTCGGGCTGCTCGAGCAGGCTGACCGGCAGCGGGGCGAGGAAGGCGGCGGTCTGGCCATTCGGCACGATGGTGACCCGCGCCGGGTGAGCAGGCCGCTCAGCCGCCGTGTCGAAACCAGCCCAACGTGCCGCCCGCTCCGCCGCGAACAGCCCCGCCGCGATGCCGACCCGCGCCCGCTCCACCCCGAGTTCGGCCACCGTGCCGAGCACCGTCAGCGCCGCCGCCTGCTCGCCGCCGTAGTAGCGGGCCGGTCCGCGGGCGCGCACCGCGACGGTTCCCGGCCGCAGCGGATGCAGCCCCGGCAGCGCCTGCTCGAGCCCGACCAGCACGGGTTCGAAGGCCCGGGCGTCGAGCGCCGGGTCGTACCGCAGCACGTGGAGACGCGGGCAGCGCGACTGCGCCTCCCGGATCCGCTGCCCGCGTGCCACCCCCTCGGCCCGGGCGGCCGCCGAGCATGCGAAGACCTTGCCCCGGTCGACGAGCGCGAGCGCAGCGTCATCCGGGATCCGGTTGGCGCGGGCATGGGCGAGCACCGGCCAGTCGGGCGCCCACAGCACCAGCAGGCGCGGGGGCGTGCCGCCAGCTGCCGGGGTGTTCGCGCTCATAACCCATATTCGAACACATGTTCGAGTGTGTCAATGCCCGCAACCACCCTTTCGGCTACCGTTGCCGCCATGGCCGACCTCCGCGAACTGCTGTTCGGCGACGTGCCGATCGAAGACTGGGCCGGCACCTCGAGCGAACCGCCCTGGACGCACTTCCAGGATGCCGAACACGCCATGGCGCGCGCCGACGTTCCCGCCGCCGAGGCCGCCCTGCACGCCGTGCTCGACACCCCCGGCCTGGAGTCGCGCCAGTACCTGCAGGCCTGGAGCTGCCTGCGCCAACTCGACAGGGACGCCCTGACCGGCCTTCCCGAGAATCTCTACGGGGTCGTGCTCGACGTGCCGCTCGAGCAGGGATTCGACACCCTCGCCGCCTACCAGGACCACACCGCGCGCTATCTCAACCAGGGCGGAGGCGCGATCATCTGGCACGCCGAGGACGCGGGGATGGATGCCCTGGTCGACGCCCTGCTCGCCGCGGCCCGCCCGCTGCTCACCACGGTCGGCGCGTGGGAGAGCGCACGACCACCGCTCACCCAGGACCGCGCCAGGATCAGTCTTCTCACTGCGGAGGGCATCCATTTTGTTGAGGCGTCGTTCGACCAACTCAGCAGCGCCCCGGGCACCGGCGCGGTGTTCACGGCGGGCGTCGCCTTGATGGCAGCCCTCATCGATCGCACCGAGCACAACTGAGCTGCGGCCGCCACTACCCCCAGAACACGGCAAGCGCGGGCCCGTGAGCCCCGCAATCCCGTGATTGCGACGCTCGGCACCCCCGAATGAGCGCTCCCGGTCCTCCAAAGCGCCGACCTAGCCTGATCGCATGCCACCCATGCGCCCTGTTGCGATCGCGTTTGCTCTCGCGGTGCTGCTGAGCGGCTGCGCGCCCGCGGCCACCGCGGCCGAGCATTCGGCGCCCCCGAGCCCCACGGCGACGACCCCGGCCTTTCTGGGGGCCGAACAGGGCGAGGCCGATCGTCTTCCGGAGGGCGTCGCGCAGGAGATGCGGATCGATCCGGACAGCACCCGCTACCAGGGCAGCTGGGACGGACGCCAGGTCTTCCTCGGGGTCAAGACCGCGGGATCCGTCTGCCTGGTGATGACCACCTTCAGCGACGCCAGCAAGTGGACAGCGGCGTGCGGCGACGGCAATGGCGTCGTGATCGACGAGCTGCCCAACGGCACGACCGCGAAGTACCTGCCGATGGCGACCCAGGCCGCTCCTGAGGGGTGGACGAGGCTCTCGGACTACGTCTTCGTGATGTGACCACGGCGCGTTCGTTCATCGTGCGTTAATCCTGCGTAACAACTGGCGATTCGCTACGAGCGCGGCGCGCCTGATTCCCTACGCTGGGCCGCATGACCACTACTGCCCCCACCCGTCCTACGTCTGTCGAACCGGGGGGCATCGAAGCCATCCCGGCTTCCAAGCGCCACGGTTCGCCCTGGCAACTTCTCGCCACCTGGTCCGCTCCGAACCTCGAGTTCGCGACGGTGTTCGTCGGCGTGATCGCCGTCGCCTTCTTCGGCCTCGGCTTCTGGCCCGCCATCGCGGCGATCGTCGTGGGCAACGCCCTGGGCGGAGCGACGCAGGGCATCCTGTCGACCTGGGGGCCCCGCGAGGGCCTGGCGCAGCTCGTGCTCAGCCGCACCGCCTTCGGAACCCGGGGCAACATCCTTCCGGCCGGGATCAACGCGCTCGTCGCCGGCATCGGCTGGTTCGCGGTCAACTCGGTGTCGGGAGCGTTCGCCCTGTCCTACCTGGTCGACCCCAAGCTGCAGGCGCTGCCGACCTGGGCCGCCCTGATCATCATCGTGGTGCTCGAGATCGTGCTGGCCTTCGTCGGGCACGACCTCGTTCAACTCTTCGAGCGGTACGCGAGCATCGTGCTCGGGGTCATCTTCCTCATCGCGGCCGTCTTCGTCTTCGCGTCGGCCCACACCGCCGTCAGCGGCGGCGGATCGCAGGCGTTCACCTTCGGCGGATTCTCGCTGACCGTCGGGGCCGCGTTCGGCTATGCCGCCGGCTGGAACCCGTATGCATCCGACTACAGCCGATACCTGCCGAAGTCGGCCAGCCGCACGAAGATCGGATGGGCAGCCGGGTTGGGCAACTTCGTCTCGTGCACCGTCCTGATGGCCGCGGGAGCGGCAGCGGCCACGGTCGCCGGATACAACCCCGATAACCCGACGGCTTCGTTTGTCGCGCCGTCGCTGATGCCGTCGTGGGTCACCGTGATCACCCTCATCGCGATCGCGGTGGGAGCCGTCGCTGCGAATGCGCTGAACGTCTACTCGGGCGCGATGTCGTTCCTCGCGATCGGCATCAAGATCCCGTTCGGCCTGCGCCGCGCGATCGTCGCCGTCGGGTTCGGCCTCATCGGATTCATCGTCGCCCTGACCGCGTTGCATGACGTCGGGGCCACCTACACCGACTTCCTGCTGATCATCGCCTATTGGATCGCTCCGTGGCTCGGCATCGTCTTCGTCGATCGACTGCTGCGCCGGGGAACGTCCATCGCCGCGCTGGTGCCCGACAAGGCCAAGTACCGCAACTGGGCGGGGCCGATCGCCTTCGTCGTCAGCGCGATCGTCTCGATCTGGCTGTTCGCCGACCAGGTCAAGTTCGTCGGGGTCATCGCCGCGGCAACCACCCCGCACGAGAAGTTCGCCATCCCCGCGATCGGCGACCTGACCGCGCTCGTCGGCTTCGTCCTCGCGGGCGCGCTCTACTTCGTGCTCTTCAAGGCCCTCAAGCCGAAGGTCGGCGGCCCGCTGGCCGATGAGCCCGAGTTGATCGTCGGCGTCGACGCCGCGGACGCCGCCGCGTAGCCGACATGGACGACCGGATCTACGCCACCGACGCCGAGAAGCTGGCGGTCGCCACGGCCGAGGCCCTGAAGGGCCAGGCCGAAGGCGGGATCCCGATCGGGGCGGCCCTCTTCGACGAGGAGGGCCGCCTGCTCGGCAGCGGCCACAACCAGCGCGTGCAGGGAGGCAATCCGGCTCTGCACGGCGAGACGGCTGCGTTCCTCGCGGCGGGACGTCAGAAGAGCTATCGCCGGACCACGATGGCGACCACGCTGTCGCCGTGCTGGTACTGCTCGGGCTTGGTGCGGCAGTTCAACATCGGCCGGGTGATCGTCGGCGAGAACACGAACTTCTTCGGCGGTCAGGATTGGCTGATCGAGAACGGCTTCGCGGTGACGACCCTCAACGATCCCGAACTGATCAGGATCATGGGCGAGTTCATCGAGGCGAATCCCGAGCTCTGGAACGAGGACATCGGCGAGGACTGAGAGCGGCACCTGATCTGGGGCGTGACCGGAGCCGGCTGCCGGCGCAGACTGTGGGCAGATCAGGAGGTCCGGTGCCCGAAATGACCATGACCGGCCAGGATCTCGAGGTGCTGCGCATGACCACCGCAGACGCCGGAGAGGTCCTCACGCTTCAGCGCGCCGCCTACGTCACGGAGGCGCAGCTCTACCGCGACGCCTTCCTCCCCGCCCTGACCCAGACGCTGGAAGAGCTGGTCGACGAGATCGAGAGCGGTGGCGGTCTCGTCCTGCGCAAGAACGGCCGCATCATCGGGGCCGTCCGCACCCGGGTGGTCGGCGGGCTGCTTCACATCGGTCGCCTGGTGGTGGCTCCTGACGTCCAGGGTCATGGCTTCGGAAGTATCCTGATGAATGCAGCCGAAGGGGAGGCCGCAGCCACCGATGAGGATTCCCCGTTGGCGGCGGATGCCGCCGTGCTCTTCACCGGCAAGCTGAGCGAGGCCAATCTGCGTCTCTACGCGCGCCGCGGGTACGTCGAGACGCACCGCGAACAGCTGCAGTCAGGTGTCGAGTTGGTGCACATGCGCAAGGAGTTCGTGGTCTCCTAGGGTCCGGCGAGCCGCAGCTCGATAGCGACGGCGACGACCGAGTCGCGCTCGATCCCCTCGGCGACACGAACCGATTTCTTCAGGGGGAGCGAGTAGCGCCCGTCGCCTCCCGGGAAGATCGAGGTGCGCCAGATGGTGCGGCCGATGGTCACCTGCACCGGCACCGAATTGAACCCTGCCGTGAGGCCCTCGGAGCGAGCCTGGATCTCGTCGGACATGTCCTCGGGCACGCTGACGAAGAACCAGGCGTCGTGGCGCGCCCGCCATTGCCAGACCGGGGCCGAGAACTCGTAGCGCGCCGGCATCAGCGAGTCTGCAAGGCCAGCCGCCCTGCCAGCACGACGTAGGCAGCCGCGAACGAGCGCCGCATCCAGGTCACGACGCGGGGTCGTTGGATGACGTGCCGCCGTAGGGCCGCCGCGAACAGGCCGTAGATCGCGAACACGACGAAGGTGACGGCCATGAAGACGGCGCTCAGCTCGAGCATCATCGGCACCGTTTGCGGCTGACCCGGCCTCACGAATTGGGGCAGGAAGGCGAAGAAGAAGATGGTGAGCTTCGGATTCAGCAGATTGATCAGGATGCCCTGGCTGATCACCCGGCCCGCCGAGCGGGGTGCGGCTGCGGCGTCGACATCGAGAGGGGAGCGGTCGCGCCAGGTGCGGTACGCGAGGTAGAGCAGGTAGAGCACGCCGACGTACTTGATCACCTGGAAGGCGAGTGAGCTGGCGTACAGCAGGTACGCGAGGCCGGTGATCGCCGCGAGCAGGTGCGGGATGATCCCGAGAGTGCAGGCGAAGGCCGCGAGAGTGCTGGCTCGGCGGCCGCGCGCGAGTCCGGCGGCGATCGTGTAGAGGGCGCCGGTGCCGGGGGTGGCGACGACGACAAGGGTGGTGATCCAGAACTCCGGGCTCATAGCGCAGACAGTACCGTCAGCCGGCCACGCTGCGGAGCCTCGAGCGAGCGCCCGCATCGTCGCGCGCGACGACGGCCGCGAGCTGCTGATCGGGACCAGGCAGCCACAGCCGACGCGACTTGGCGCGCCCTGCCCAGGAGCGCGACGCGGAGCTGACCGTGACCTGCCGCGCCGTCAGATGACCGAAGCCGGCCCCGATGCCGGCCCAGGTGCTCGCGGTGACGGTGAGGCGGGCATCGGTGCGCGGCCACGGCTCGCCGGACCCATCGCCGAGGCTCACCAGCACCGCCTCGCGCTGCCGCAGCCGCGACGCCAGCTTGCTCGCGGCCGCGTCGCCCAGGCGGTTGCGCCCCTGCGTGACGGCGGGCGGCTTCACCAGCACCACCGAGACCACGTCGATCAGAGCCGAGACGACCGACAGCCACTGCTCACCGGGATGCGGCACCAGCACCAGCCGCTCCAGGTCGAGCCCCAGCCCGGCGGCCGCCTCGACGCCCAGGTCGGGCAGTCCCACGACCGCGCACCACGACCCGGCGACGCTCGGCCCTTGCAGCAGCCCGAGCGCGAGCGTCGTCGAGTTGTCAACCGCGTAGACGCCGCCGGCGGCGAGGGCACCGCCCGGCAGCAGCTCGCCGAGCGCCGGGTGCGTCGGCAGCGCCCGGGTATCGAGCGTGGTGCGCTGCATGCCCCGGATGCGCGCCTGCAGTTCGCGCACGATGTCGGCGGTGCCCGCGGGGCTCAGCTCGTCGTCGACCCGCAGGGCGACAGAAGAGGATGACAGCGCCATCCCTCCATTTTCGAACATATGTTCGAGCGTGTCAACGCGGGGAGATCAGCGCAGGTCGCGCAGTCGCGCCGCCACACCCTTCTGACCGGCCGAGCGGCGCTCGGACGTCACCGCGATCACCAGGAGCACGGCACCGGCCGTCGCCAGGGTGATCCACCACGGCGTCGCGCCGATGGAGCGGCCCACCTGCACCGAGAACACCACGATGTTCTCGATCGGAAGCACGATCAACCCGATGATGAAGGGCGCACCCAACCGCCGCAGCGAGCCGATGAGGATGGAGACCAGCGCGAGGCCGAGCACCAGGATCGCGCGGAGAGTTTGCGGGTCTGTCCCCGTGGCGAGGATCGACGGCAGGAGCGTCACGATGATCCCGGGAGCGAGCAGACGCCACGAGCCGTGGAAGCCGACGGGCCAGCTGGTCGGCCCCGGAACGATCGCAACCGTCTCCTTCCGCATCGCGATCACACCGGCCGCGAGCAGCGCCAGGCCGAGTGGCAGCGAGTACGCCTCGACGCGCAGCAGCTCGCGGGTGCTCCAGCTCGCGACCATGAGGCACCAGGCCAGCGCGAAGGTGACCCAGACCGGGGGCAGCGTGACGCCGCGGTTTCGGGAGCGCACGACAGTCACGAGCATCAGGGCGAGGTAGGCGAACCCCAGCAGGTAGAGCGCCAGGATCGGCAGCGCACCATGGCGCACGGCGGCGATCGGTCCGATCGCGAGGAAGAGCGCGGCCGGGACGTACACCCAGCGCGCACCGCGCCCGGCGACCCCGGCTGCGCCGGATTGCGAGTCGCCGAGCAGCAGGCGACCGGCGATCGCAGCCACGACCGCGGCGGCGGCGCTGACGGCGAGCACCGGCCACATCAGCAGAGCGCCGGCCACGGGGGAGTGGTCGAAATCCAGGCCCCAACGCACGGCTTGCACCGGTCCCGCTCCCGCGGCCGCGATCGCAACGACCAGCAGTGGCACGCGCAGGCGGGCGAGCAGGGCGAACCGCGACTCCGCCCGAACGCGCCGCACCAGGGCTCCCAGCACGATCAGCACGATGGCGGCGCCCGCCAGCGCCACACCGCGCCAGAGCTCTGGGCCCGGCAACCCCGCTCTCGCCGTCCCGTCTCCCACCACTGCGAAGATCGCGAGTGACGGGATGACCGCGGCGGCCAATGCCGTCGAGAACAGCCCCAGCGCCGGCAGCCCGATGCCGGGACGACCGCGGCCCACCAGCACCGCGCCGATGATCGCGGCCACGAGGGCGGGCGGCAGGATGTAGGGCTCGGGCACGCGCACCCCGGCCAGCGCCCACACGCACCAGAGCGCACCGGTCCAACTCACGAAGGCGAGCACCCATCCATAGCGGCGCCTCGCGAAGAGCGCCATTGCGGCGGCGCCCAATCCGACGATCAGCAGCACCAGGCAGCTGGTGCCGAGACCGGCCGCCTCGCGCACCAGGGCGAGCAGCACCGTGAGCACGGCCGTGATCCAGGTGGAGATCTCCAGCCAGACCCGAGCGGCGGCAGCATGAGCGGAGGGGATGCCGCGACGTTCGAGGGCGATGCTGACCAGTCCCGTGCTCGGCAGCGTGCAGGCGACGATGACGGCAATGATCGGCAACGTCACCGGCGATGCGCTGACCTGGAGCACTTGGGCGCCCAGGCAGACGACGACGACCGCCAGGCTCGGCACCAGCAGGGCGGCGGACAGCGAGCGCACGAACGAGTTGAGCCCGGGTCGCGTGGTGAGCAGCAGGGTGAGCGCCAGCAGGAAGGTCACCCCGGTGGAGAGCGCCGTCCACCCGCTTCGCTGCGCGAAGACCGAGGCGATGCCGATCAGGAACGGCACGGCAGTGACGATCAGCACGGCGTACCACGAGGGTGCCCGCAGCCGGCGGATCAGCGTGGCCGCGAGGGCTGACGTCGATGCGAGCGTTGTCGTGAGGCAGAGCACCGCGATGGTGTCGACGTGCAGGAGGGTCAGACCCGCGGCGAAGACGATCAGCGCGTACGCATACCCCACCGCGAGATACAGCGGGCGGATGACGCCGGGGACGGTGCGCGCAACCGCCGCCAGCACCAGAACCGCTGCCGCGCCCCCGGCGACCGTGAGGTTCGAATCGGTCCACGCCACCGCGGCGCTCGAGACGAGGAGCAGGTGCGCGCCGACGGTGAGGGGTACCCGGGTGCGACGCAGTGCGGAGAAGATCCAGGGGATCCGCGTCACGGCGATCGAGAGACCGAACGCCAGTGCGAGCCCCAGCCCGATGCGGACGGGCAGGATCAGGGCGCTCCAGTCGGACAGCGCGAGGAGCGCGAGGATTCCCAGCCAAAGTCCGGTCGCGAGAGCGCCCTGCGCCAGCACTGCGGTCTGGATCCGGCGCCGGCCGAAGACCCAGATCGCGCCGCAGGACGCCGCCGCGGCCACCACCCCGACCATGGTCGCGAGTTCCGAGTTGACGATCGCGTCGACGAACTGGATCTCGGTGCCGCGATCGATCGGCACGATCGCGCGGGTGGCCGCTTGGAGGATCTCGGGGACCGCCACAACCAGGGCGACCGCCCAGGCGCCGACGAGCAGTTGCGGTCGTCGCACGGCGCCGGTCGCCGGCAGGACCGCCAGCACGCCCACGGCGATCGCGGCAGCCACGGGAACCAGGGCGACCAGCCAGATCGGGTCGAGTCCGGAGATCGAGAAGGGCAGTACCGCGAGGGCGACCGCGGAGAAGACGCCGGCCAGGACGCTCCAGAACCGCGGAAGCAGGTGGCGCGTGCTCGCCGCCGCGAGCACACCTACCGCGAGCAGGACCGCCGAGATGCCGAGCAGGTCGGAGGGAGTGTCCCGGGGAAGCGCGATCGCCGACCCGCTCACGACCGCCACCACGAGGAGCTGGACCACGGTCGCCGTCACGCGGTCGGCCCGCATCGTGCTGCCGAACCGCGGCGCGAGTGCCCGGGCCGCGTCGTGGACCGCAAGCGCAGCGAACCCGACCGCCAGATGGCCGACGATGGTGATCCACGGGTTGTGCGCCGCGTACCCGAAGAATGCCGGCACGATCGTCAACCCGAGCAGTCCCGTCCACAGCCAGGTGCGGATGCGGGCGATCCAGGCGATCACGACCATCACTCCGGCGGCGACCAGCGTTCCGATCCCGGCGAACACCCACCCGCTCGCCGCCGGCGTCAGTGAGGAGAAGGCCCAGACATCCAGGCCGACGAATACCATCCCGAGCGCGCCGACCGCCTCGGCCGAGAACTGCAGGCCGGCCCGGACCAGCAGCCACGCGCTGCCGAGGAAGACGACCGTGATCGCTCCCACGATGAGGCTGCGGGTCGTGAAATCGGTGAGATCGGGATTGAGGAAGGTGAACACGATCGCCGCGACCGCGACGAGGGCCGCTCCGGCCACCGCCAGCACCGATTGCACGCTGACCGAACTGCGCGGGTCGCTCGCAGCAGTCGGCTGCCCGGGCGCCGGCTGAACGGCCGTCGGCACGGCCACCGCCGCGGCAGCCGGCGCGGCGTCGGGGCGCACGGTCGGGATCCGATCGATGAATTCCTGCCGCCGTCGCAGTGCGTCCACTGCGTCGCGCGACGCAGTCCGGGCGCCCGCGGCGTCGTCACTGCTCAGGTCGGCCGAGCAGGTGCCGCACCGTTTCGTGGTGGTGAGGGGGGCGCCGCAGCGGATGCAGAACCCATCGTCGAGGAGGTAGCGGGCGACATCGTCGGTCCAGGCCTGCGTCATCCCCCCAGAGTAGGAAGTTCTGTCACCTTGCGGCCTCCGACTCGAGGATGACGTGGATAACCCGGGGATGACCCCGCAG